>Ga0172366_10004306_pt1 | contig 11209 bp, 17 predicted proteins | sample LakKivSesite69cm_FD_114533 | JGI IMG/M metagenome (GOLD analysis project Ga0172366, IMG submission 114533) | Sediment microbial communities from Lake Kivu, Rwanda - Sediment site 69cm | ecosystem: Environmental > Aquatic > Freshwater > Lake > Sediment | place: Rwanda: Western Province, Lake...
AAAAAGGGTAACTTCTACTTTGTGCCCTGGCGATAGCTTGGATACCAGTTCCTCAATAACAGGTAAGGCGGCCTCACCCATTTTAGAACCATCCAATGGAACAAGTATTCTGTCGTACATTTTGACCTCCTCTCCAAGTCCGCTTGGCTAGACTTAATGCTATTCGCCTTTAGGCTGAGAAAGCCTGACCCTGACTGCTTGGAGACGACCATTGCATCCTCTGGCCAAAAACCTCTTCTAGAGGTCGTCTCAGGGCCTCCGAATCACTGTAGCAGTGCCTGCACTTCAAATTGCACCTCTTAGTGATACTGTAGGAAACCATAAATGGCGATCGTATCTGCATAGAGAAACCTGCTCATCCTAACTTTGGCTATGCCGACCTAATCAGGATTAGTTGTCGCTCCTCAATCCGTGCTAACCTTTGTCAACCTTTCCATACTACCCTCCCCTGGATGCCAGCAGTTCTTCAGTGGGGATTTGCTTAATATCCAGCCCGCGCATGGCTTCCCCCAAGTTCTTGGAGACCTCGGCAATAATGTTGGCGTCCTGGAAGTGGGTAGTCGCTTTGACAATAGCCTTGGCTCTAGGCTCAGGATTGGATGACTTAAATATGCCTGAGCCGACAAACACACCATCAGCACCCAGCTGCATCATCAGAGCTGCATCAGCTGGGCTCGCTACTCCACCGGCAGCAAAGTTAACCGCCGGTAGCTTTCCGGTTTTATGTATCTCCTCTACAAGTTCAAAGGGGGCTCCCATTTCCTTGGCTATAGCCATCAGCTCATCCTGAGGCGTGTTTTCCAGTTTGCGTATGCCGTCCATCACTGCTCGCATGTGTCTTACTGCTTCTACGATGTTGCCGGTGCCAGCTTCACCTTTAGTCCTAATCATAGCTGCCCCTTCCTCAATACGGCGCAGCGCCTCACCCAGGTCACGGCAACCACAGACAAAGGGAACCTTGAAGTCGTGCTTCCAGATATGGTGGCTTTCATCAGCCGGAGTAAGCACCTCAGATTCGTCTATGAAATCCACGCCAAGGGCTTGCAGTGCTTGAGCCTCCACGAAGTGACCTATACGACACTTAGCCATTACTGGTACGGAAACTGCTTTCATAATGGCTTCGATAACCGTTGGGTCAGCCATGCGAGCTACCCCTCCGGCAGCGCGAATATCGGCTGGGACTCTCTCTAGTGCCATTACCGCGCAGGCGCCTGCCTCCTCGGCAATTTTAGCTTGCTCGGCGTTAACCACATCCATAATCACCCCACCCTTTAGCATCTGAGCTAGACCAGTTTTAGTCTTCCATGTACCCGTTTGCATATCTTCCTCCCTTATTAGTTGCGAATGTTAACCTTTTGTCAACGCTATGCCAATAGTGCCAGCGATCCTCTTTTAGTTTCTGCCCTTTAGACCCCTTTCACGCTCACGTGTTTCAATAAGCAAGTCAATAAACCGCCGCAATAGCTTGAGTTGTGCCTCATTAAACCCCGCAATCATAGACTTCACCCGAGCCAAGGCCTCAATATCCTCTGGTGGCAGCCGCTTTGTCTCTTTCTCTTCACCAGCCACAGCTACACCCTCTTCTTTTACTTCCAAGCCCCGGTGGAGGAGACCGGCAACTTAATCCTCACATTCACCTTCAAGAGACCTCCCAGCCTCTCTGAAAGCCTGCCAATGTTTTCTGGGAATGATTAGAACAACGTGATAAAGTGTTAGGGTTTATTTACCCAATCGCCACCAGTAAATTGCCATACCTACCAGAAGCACTATTGCTACTACCCACAGCACACTCATTGTCGTCACTTCACCACATTATCGATATGCTTCTTAGTGGTGTGCTTTTTGTCATGCCCTAATTTCATCACTGGCCTTGCCTGTTTTCTGATATTGTCCCGTTTCCATCCTCTTCACTCCGGGCTAACATGAACTCCCTATAGCTAATATGAAACAATCGGCAAGGGTTAGTAGACCCGCAATCATGGTAGGCCTCCCCGTTGTGAATCTGCTTAAACCTTTTCGTTGGCAGCATCTTGTCCCCCATAAACTCGCATGTCTCAAGAACCTTGCACTTAGGACACATGCAGAGCAACCCAATTGGGCGCATCCCCGTCTACCTTTCTACTAGCCCTCTTTGAAAGCCTGCCAATCTTTTATGGGAATGATTACGAGAAAGTGAGTGTCTGCTAACTTATGCCCGTATTTCTCCAACCAATCCACATCCTCCTGGTGCTGCGCTTGGGCTATAGCATGGTAAATTTCCACTATTGGCAATATAACTCCAGGCCTTGTTTCATGAGCATCTTTAATAGCTTGTTGAATCTTCTCTGGCGTTAGCATTATCTACTCCGTCATTACCCCGGTCACTGCAACCCAATGCAGCCCGCAACTCTTGAAGCCTATTCTGGATGTCAGTCCAATCCCTAGTATTTACCAACCCTGGCTCTCGACGTCGCCACGCCAGGGTGAACTTATCAAACGCATCTAAGAATTCAAATGACTCACTGGCACACCCTCGAGCCTTCAGGAACTTCATATCCTCAGGAGTGAAGGCACCAACTACCTTAAGCCAAGCATCAACCAGCATGTTTATACCCTCCTATGAAAGCTAGTAATGCCTCCCGCGAGGGCGAGCCTTATTAACAATAATTCGTTGTCCCTTCAACTCCTTGCCATCCAGGTCATTGATTGCAGCGTGGGCTTCTGCTTCGTTAGGCATCTCTACGAATGCGAATCCTCTCGACATACCGGTAACCCTGTCTGTAATAACCTTGGCATCTGTGACCTGCCCGAAGTGTTCAAAAGCATGCCGTAAATCCTCCGCAGTGGCCTCCCGTGCCAAATGGCCTACATAAATATTCATTTTGGCCTCCCATTTAATTGGTCCGATAAATGTTGTTTGACTCGGTGCTTTGGGCTCTAGCCGCTCTACCTCCCTTTGCCTTAGATATCGCCTTATACAGGTCTCGGTGCTAATATCCTGCTCTGTTCTTTTAGTGTATTCCCTTGTAACCCTAGACCAGCCCTCTCTAAGGCGCAAAATTAGTCCAAAATCGACTGAAAGCCCTCATCTGTGCCTTGCTCTACCTGATAATGCCGAGCCATCGTCTCCTATAGGATTATCTTGTCCTTCCGCCTTAACCCACTCCGGATATCTACCATCACATTTAAGACAAGTCAGGCCAAATGAGTCGGGGCTCCGGACAGTCATCTTGTCGCCCTTCTTAATTAGGCCACCACACTTAGCACAGTAGTGCGGTCCCCGAGCAATCTTGATAGCTTTAGGTAATCCGTCTGGTCGTCGTTTAGTCATGGTCACACTACTCCTGAGTCCTACCTTTTGGTCATCCCCTATGTCAGTAGTGCCAGCCCCAGCCATATCTTTTAGTCCTGCCCCCGGGCTACTTTGTTATATACGTCAAGTGTCAGCCCGGCGGTTCTTTCCCAGGAGAACTTCGTTGACTGCTCCAGCCCCCTTCTTACCATCTTATCCCTCAACTGCTTATCAGTCAGAACCTGCCTCATTGCCTGAGCTAGCCTACGGGTACGATAGGGGTTGACCATAATGCCGGCTTCACTCACGACCTCCGGTAAAGAAGAGGTATTAGAGCTTACCACCGGGCAGCCACAGGCCATCGCCTCCAGTAGTGGCAGACCGAAGCCTTCATACAGTGACGGATAGGCAAGTAACGCAGCTGAGGAATAATAGTAGGCCAAGTCTACTTCAGAAATATGTTCAACAAAAATCACATCCTCAGTTATTCCCAGGGCGGATAGCCTCTTCAGCGTATCGCTGCGGAACTGTTCTGACCTTCCCGGGCCTCCTATCTTCACTAGCTTTAGCTGGGGGAACTCCCCCTTTAGCCGCGCAAAGGCTTCAAAAAGCCTGCCCAGGTTTTTGCGCCGTCTTTCCGAACCGACATAGAGTATGTATGGCTTATGGTGGAGCGTGCGGAGAATCGTATGATGCGGCCTCAGATCATACGGTTGATAGGGTTTGAAGATATTATGGTCGACTCCGTTGTAAATTACACTAATCTTATTCTCCGGTATGTTCAGGTACTTCATCAGGTCGCTTTTAGTGTTTTGAGATACAGCTATTATATGGCTTGCCCGTTTGATATACCTTGTGTCAAGCTTCAGCAATATCTTCTCGCCAACTGTTTCCCGGTCAAAATTAAAGCGGCATCATGCCAGGTCATGCAAGGTGACGATAAACGGCCGATTAAGAAAGAGGGCATACCTAGCGAAGTGCTGATTTGACAGATGAACAACACTGCCCTCACTTCTGATAGACCTTGCCAGCTTATAAGCCCCTGCTAGGGAGAGATACCTCCTAGTAGTAATTTTCTTGACAGGCAGTCTCTTGGCGAGTTCCTGACTATACTTATCTACGCCATATTGCTCGCTGGTTACGATTAAGACTACCACTTCTCTACCACTCCTTTTCCGGCAGCACAATGAGCCTTTATATCAAGGCAAGTAGGTCAGGCAACTCAAAGAGGCTATTGATTGTGAAATCAGGTTTCTCTTCACTACTATCTATCGTGTCACTATAGCGGTCATTCCACCTGAACCACACGCTCTTCATCCCAATTCTGTTCGCCCCCAAAATGTCTGCCTCAATCCTGTTGCCAACCATAACTGCATTTTCAGCCTTGACCCCAAGCTTGGCTAATGCGGCCTGAAAAATTCCCTGGCAGGGCTTTTCAATACCTACCTCTTCGGAAATTATTATGGCATCGAAATAATCTTGTAAGCCAATGGCTTTTATAATGTTTCGAGCACCAGTGCTATCTCCGTTAGCTATCATGCCAATGCTGTATCTCTCTTTTTTCATAGCTGCCAAGACTTCCAAAGCACCCTCGATAACCTTGGCAGTGATAGCCTGTCCGGAGCTATCATGGATAACGGTTTCTTCAGCTACCAGGGTGTCTCCTAAATCAAAGCATACAGTTTTAACCATCTTTCTTATGACCAAGCCTAGTATCCATTATTACTGCCGTTTTACACTTCACCGCTTCGTCTTCTCCGCCCAATTATCTCTGGCCTTATTTCCTTTTCTTGCTCTTCGCCTTACTAGCTCTGCCTTTAATGACACCCGACTGCCTCAATAACTTCCCAAAGTTCTTCTGTCTCCCACAGTATTTACAGACTCCGATATTGTTGGAATCTATCACCCAATGGTGTATACACTTGCTCTTTTCTGCCACTACTGTTGTGTCAACATGCTGCACAATAGTGAAATCGCTAGAATGGTTAATATATTCCTCAACAACTTGAGCAGGCCCAGCCTGATCGCAGTCGTGAAAAGCAACTCTAGCACCCGGTAATAGGTGCGGCTCCCAAGAAAGAAAGTCACGCTTTACATCCTCATACTCGTGCATGGCATCTATCCATAACAAACCAATTCCCTCACGCCAACGTTTGACAGCCTCGGCCGAAGTATTAACTAAGGGAACCACAATGTCTTGAACCCCTGCTTTAGTTAAGTTGTTGGTAAATGCTGTGTAGGTATTTGTCTCACCTTCACTTATATGAGCTTTACTCCCACTATGTGGGTCAATGCTATGCACCTTATTCCTCTGCCCAGCCTCTGTGCCTTTAGCCAGCCACACTGTGGACTTCCCTTTCCAACTGCCGAGTTCTACAATAGCCTGCCCACTGGGTACCTTCTTTGCCAGCTGATACAGCAATTCTCCCTCACTATCTGATAGCCAGCCATCGATTTCACTTGTAAGTTGTCTCACCTTCTCAAAGTTATTGGCCACTTTGCTCAAAACCCTCGCTTAAATTAGCAAACCAAAGCCTCCTCCGACCTCACCCGTTGGCCTTCCCTCATTTCATCAATAACTGACGTACCCCACCTCCTCAGTTTCGGCCACGCTTTTTATCTCCTATAATGGAACTTTCCAAGTGTGATTGCACTTACGACACCTGCAATACAGGGTATTAGATATTGAGAAAACTTTTACATCTTCACTCCCACATTTAGGACACTTCATTATTCGTTCCTCTAGCTTCCAGTTTCGGACAAGCCATAATTCACACCCCTAAACCTTAACGCATAATTCTGATAATCAATAGAATAAGCGGGGGGATTAGTAACGACGAAAAACAGAATTACGGGAAGGTTTGCCCCAGCAAGTTGCGCCATCAAGGCAATAACACTGGCTGTAACTGAATAGAACACGAATTGCTTCAGCATCTTATTGGTCTCAGGAAAGCGTCAATCCGATATTTGAGTCGAGGTTCACCATGCAGCTACTAAGATGTCGCAGCAGCTGCATTGATTTTTGAAAATCTATATATTAAAATATTACAACATTTACTTATAATTACGCAAGGAGTAAGGCATGCCGGACACAGCACTTGAATTGTTTAGGGCCGAGTTTTTCAAAGCTCTCGCTCACCCAGTACGGATAAAGATTCTGCGGCTACTGCGCCCTGGTGAAAAGAGCGTGACGGAGCTACAAGAAACGCTAGGGTTAGAGCCCTCCGCCGTTTCACAACAGCTTGCAATCTTGCGGACGAAGAACCTTGTAGTGGCGCGTAAGGACGGGGCAAAGGCCATATATACTGTCAGAGACCCTCAAATCTTTCAGTTGCTCGACTGCGCAAGGGAGATATTTGATAGGCACCTGATTGATAGCAGAGCCACGCTGGATGAGCTAGAAGAGGAGGAGAAAACACTCTCAGAAAGTGGCAGCGGGAGTGTTCCTGAAAGGCGTGCAGAGGCTTAATTAGAAGCAACTTTCGTACCGGCGGAGGGGAGCACAAGAAAGCTATGGGCATAGGAGGTGACGAGCTCAACCCTCACCAGAAGCGGGCAGCTGCCGCAAGTACCGGTGGGCAACAATTAAAGGCCTACGGGTTACCTAAGGAAAATCTAGAATAAGATGTTTAGGTCCTGGATTCTGTTTGGCATATTCGGGTAAGTGGTAAAAGTTCGGCTGGCACTTTTGTCGACTATGTCAAATACTCAAAAAGCTTACCGATTCCTCCTGTGCCAAACACAATAGCTCAGTGCTGTATTTTTCTTCTCTCATCTGAGAATTTTAGCTAAGATGGATGGGCAGCGCCAAAGGCGCTGCCCAGAAAAACCATTTAGAACAAACCTTTGATCTTACCTGTTGCTGTGTCAACATCCACAGGTAAGAAAGCCGGCTTCGTAGGCAAGCCCGGCATGGTAGGAAACACACCGCAGAGGGGATAATAGAAGCCTGCACCTACCGAAGCTCGAATGTCACGAATCGGGAGCTTATAATTTCGGGGCACGCCAAGCATGTTAAGATCGTGGGCAAGCGAGAGGTGTGTCTTTGCCATGTTAATCGTGAGTCGCTTGCCATCAGCCCGGAAGCCAAGGCCTTCAAACAGCCTGAGCCTCCTTTGCGCCTCAGGTGTGTATTCTATCCCATCGGCGCCAAAAATCTTGGTGGCGAAAAGGTCTATCTTCTCCCTCACCGGAGTTTCATCCTCATAGAGAGGTTGAGGTTTTTTCGGAGTCTTAAGGGCCTTAAGAACTTCATCAGCCAGTTCCATTGCTCCAGCTCCACCTTTAGCCCAATTTTCACAGGGTGCTGCACCCACAGCTCCAGCCTCTAAAGCCTTCTTGCGGACCAGCTCTACTTCTTTGTCGGTGTCGGAGGTAAACCTATTAATAGCCACCACGACGGGGACGCCAGTCATCCTTGCGATCTCTATATTTCGAGCCAGATTCTCACAGCCCTTCTCAATAGCCGGCAGATTCTCAGTCTCAGCTGCCTCCTTCACCTTAGAATATGCCATGCCGGGACGGAGATGGTAGGCACCGCCATGTTGCTTTAAGGCTCGAACCGTAGCGACTATAACGCAGCAATCAGGCCAGATGTCATATCCCGCCCATCTTGCCTCACGGCAGACGACCTCGCAAAATTTAATGTAGCCGCACTCAACACCGAATCCATTCTCAGTGACCATATAATCGGCAAGCTTCAGAGCAACTAGGTCCGCCATAGTAGAATTGTTACCATGGGCTACGTTGGCGAATGGGAAGCCATGACAAATCATAGGATGACCCTCTGTGGACTGAACTAGATTGGGCTTTATGGCATCAACTAGGAGAGCCGTCATCGCTCCAGCGACCCCCAAGTCTTCAGCAGTAACTGGCTTATTGTCGTAGGTGTAGCCAATGACTACTCTCCTAAGCCTTTCTCTCAAATCGCTAAGGCCTGTGGTCAGGGCGAGTATAGCGGCCGTCTCCGTAGCTACAGTGATATCGTAATGTGCCAACCTTGGGTAACCATTGTCTACGCCACCCAGTCCAACCATAACATCTCTTAAGGCTCGGGCATTCACATCCACGCAATAAGTCCACGTGATATTCAGGGGGTCAATGCGTAGAGGATTTCTATTGCGGTCGCCGACTTCCTTCCCATGTAAGATGCTGGCATCTATAGCGGCAGCACAGAGATTATGGGCCGCCTCCACCGCGGGAATATCTCCCGTGAACATGAGGTTTATGTTCTCCATGGGAAGCGCCTGTGAATAACCTCCTCCACATGCCCCTCCCTTTATGCCAAAAGTGGGACCTTTTGAAGGCTCACGGAAGGTATTTATGATGCTGAGTCCTTTCTGAGCCATAGCTTGACCAAGCCCAAAGGCTGTCACCGTCTTTCCCTCTCCCAAGGGCGTCGGGGTCATGGCAGTAACAGTGATTATCTTGCCATAGGGCTTGTCCTTCAGCCTCTCCAGCACCTTGGTATAGTTGATCTTAGCCATATACTTACCGTAGGGCTCAAGTTCCTCATCCAAGATACCGGCGTTTTGGGCTACCTGACTGATTGGATACAGTTCAGCCTCTTGGGCGATTTCAATATCACTGGGAACCGGAGTTCTTACTTTTACTGGCATTCTTTATCTTTGACCTCCTGTACCTGGTATTTGATGGTTTGCAAGGCTCTCCTTAGGTAGGACACGTTAGTTTCATTCATAGCCTCCTTTCCGCGCTGAAAATAGTTCCGCCTCGACACGGCTTGATTCCTGCTTCTTCCTCACCCGTGTACGGTCTGCAAAATCTCGAATAGCATTTAGAACCTTGCAGGTAAGCTGGACAAGAGCGTTCGTGGGTGCCACGCGGGCAGCGTGCTGTGCGTAGTCCAAAGCTTTATCAAACTCCCGTGCGTCCATATGTACGAGAGCTAGGTTTGTGAGAATGCTCACATCGTCTGGCGCAAGCGCCAGAGCCCCAAGCAGATACGTTTGTCCCTTACATACTCTCCCGCAGTTGCAAAGAACCCAGCCCAAACTTCGAAGATACTCAGGGTTCTCCGGATCCTTTTTGAGAGCAGCCTCAAACTCGACCCTTGCCCTGTCCCATTGGCGATCTACAGAGTACGTGAACCCTAGGAGGTAGTGGTAGCGAGGGGCCAAAGGGTTATAGCCGAGTGCTTGTTTGACATACTTTTCAGCCAAACGCAGGTTCCTCAGCGTAATATAGGCTTCGCCCAGTCCAGCGCTTGCACGCTCGCAGACTTTCGCATGGCCCTGCCATTCGGTCAGAATAGCCCTGTAAATCTGTACGGCTCTCTCGTAATTACCCTCTTCTGAGAGAGACTTAATCTCAGAAAAAAGCACCTCTGGTTTTGGCAAGTTTCGCAATCTCACACCATCCAAAAGCTGGAATCCCTACTTACATGATAATGCAGCGACCCTTTGAAATCAACTATGTAAGAAGGTTTGGGTTGTGTTCAAGAGTTGGTTATTTTTCAGCCCACCTGAAAAATCTTCGAGCATTTTTCAAATGGCAGGAAAGGGGTAGGGCTAGCGTGGAAAAGTGGCAACCCAGCAGTTGACACCTGCCTTTCCTTCTAGTGCTGCCCCAACACGAGCTAGTGATTACGTCTGACCGTCCCTTTCATCGTCGCTGTCAATTCATCAGCAATGCTTGTACTCAAGCGAGGTCGCACCTACAGTTGTCAAGTGCTCCTGCGCAGCAACGACCGGACGAACTTGGTCAGGGCGCCGACAGTTACTATCGGTATTTGAAATCTCTTCGCCAGAGCCTTCAGCTCCTTGGCGTTCATCATGTCCCCATCTTCACTGACGAGTTCGCATAAGACGCCACCGGGATAGAGCCCTGCCAGCTTGCATAGTTCAACTACTGCCTCAGTATGACCATCACGGCCAATTAGTCCGTCAGCGTGGGCACCTAGCAACATAACATGCCCTGGGCGGGCTAAATCAGATGGCCTGGTGTTGGGGTCAATGACTTTCTTTATGGTAAACGCGCGGTCTTGAGCCGAAACCCCAGAGTGTTCCACCTCTTTGGCGTCCACGGGGCTATAGAAGGGGGTATCTGTTGCCCGGTACCGGGAAGGCAGAGAGTCTATTTGCAGTTCTTCAAGCCTTTTCTTGGGCAATGCTAGGCAAAGAAGACCCGAGGCCACTCTCGCGGCAAAGATAACTGCCTCAGCGGTTATCTCCTGGGCAGGGATAGCGAGGTCAGCCTCCCTCTCGTTTTCCGAGAAGATAATAACGAAGCGCCTTTCCCGGAAAGCTCTTATCGCCTTAAGGACTCTTGAAAACATGTCTAATCTCCACCGGAGCGTCTATCGCGCTGGCAGTAAGCCCTTAATGCCTTCCAAAGCTTAATGCTTTTTGCCCACTTTAGCACCTGCCATAGAGGCTGTCAACCAAGCTTTGCTATCTGCATCAGGACCAAGGAGGCATTTCTGGGAATCCGGCTCACTGCCCTATAGTCAGGTCCGTGTGCAATGATAACCGAGTTCATCACACAGAATCCTATTTTATGTGCTACGATAACCGAAGTACAGTGCTATGATGCCTACGCTCCCATCCACTGCCCAAGTGCCGCCGCGATTTCGTGGTAGAGCGACGTGAGATTTTCCTCCCTCGCTTCTATGCCAAGAGCCTTAAGGAAAGCAATGTCAAGGTTAATCCTGATTTTGTCTAACTCACCGTGTAAGCCATACTGGTCAGGAATTCTGGCTGGCTCTTTGTTTTTGAACTCATCAAACACAGCAGCGAGTGCTTTAATCTTGCCTTCAGATAAGCTATCAATATCCAGGACGGGAAGCAGCCGCCACTGGGACATCTTTATTCTTACGAATCCGCCGTGTGTTTCCTCTCTGCTCCCAAGAACAGTTAGGATTCCCCAGGTGGTATTTAGCCAAAGACAGAGAGCCTTGAGCCGCCACTCATTTTCATCCTT
>Ga0172366_10004307_pt1 | contig 11208 bp, 9 predicted proteins | sample LakKivSesite69cm_FD_114533 | JGI IMG/M metagenome (GOLD analysis project Ga0172366, IMG submission 114533) | Sediment microbial communities from Lake Kivu, Rwanda - Sediment site 69cm | ecosystem: Environmental > Aquatic > Freshwater > Lake > Sediment | place: Rwanda: Western Province, Lake Kivu...
AGGGAGACCCTGGCGAAGTACTTCACCTACGAGGGGGTCACCGATCCCAGCCTCTTTCTGCGTGGCATCACGGCAGGCTTCTACTCCTTCACGGCCTACGTCTGGGTCAACGAGCCCTCCAAGATGGACCGGATTACCGATGAGGTCCTGGACAGGACAAAAGCCGCGCTCGATGCCGCGGGCATCGAATTCGCGTGACGGGCAAAGAGCCGCCTCAGGATCTCTTCTTCGACATGAGCGAGAGGCCCATCGATTGGAGGAGCACGAGGGCCGGGAAGATCTCAAGCCTGCCTATCCACATGTTCAGAATCAGCATGCATTTGCCCGCAGCGCTCAGGTGGGGCCCTGTGACACCCACGGACAACCCGACGGTGCCTTGCGCAGAACACACCTCGAAGATTGCATCCCGCAAAGGTGCATCCGTGACCGACACTATCACCAAGATGCCCACCGCCAAGAGCGCCAGGTACAGGAAAGTCAGCGTTGCAGCCTCAAGCACGTCCTCGGAGAACTCGGTCTCTGACAGTGTCGCATCCCCGACTCTGCGCGGAACATACATCCCCTTGGGGAGGAAGGTCTTCAGGAAACGCCAATGGGCCCCCTTGACAAGCAGGATCAACCTGATGAGCTTCATGCCCCCGACGGTTGCCCCGGCGGAGCCGCCCACAATCATCGCCATGGATAGGATGAGTCTGGCTGAGGGAGTCCAACCCCCAACATCCGCAGTCTGAAAACCTGTCGTCGAGAGCGCGGCTATGAACTGAAAAGAAGAGAACCTCGGCGATCTCAGGGCCCCGGATATTGGTCCTTTGAGCCAGAGATCGGCTGTGAGCAAGCCTATCCCAAGCACGCACACGATGAGAAGAGCCCTCACTTGGATGTCCACTGTCAGGGCTCTGAAATGTCTCTTGAAGACCTCGTGGTGCACGGCGAAGGAGATCGCACCGACCAGCATGAAGCACATGACGGCGATTTCAAGGAGAAGGCTGTCATAGCTCCCAATGCTTTGATCTGCCACGGAGAACCCTCCGGTGGAAAGCGTTGTCATGGCGTGGTTTATCGAATCCCATACCGGCATGCCGAGGGTGTAGAAAACAAGGATTGCCAGCAGGGTGTACACGGCGTAGATCTTCAGTATCTGCCTTGCTGTGCTTACTATGCGCGGCTCTAGCCTATCGGTCCTCCCCTCCCCAGCGTATAGGGAATAGGCGCCGGAGCCAGATTTGACGAGAATTACCAACACAAAGACCACCACCCCGAGGCCACCCACCCACTGGGTCAGGCTCCTCCAGAACTGAATGCACCGCGGCAGGAGTTCCTCGTTGATGACCATGGTAAGTCCGGTTGTCGTCCATCCGGACATGGATTCGAAATACCCTTCCAGAAAGGTCATATTGGAGACAAGCCCCGAGTTCGGGGGTAACAGCTCCCCCATCACCGCAAAGGGTATGCCGCCAATCAGAGGGATCACCAGCCAGGAGACAGCAGCCGCGATCATGCCATGCTTGAGCCTTATCTCCCGTTCCTCGCTGAAAGGAAGATGCAGGGCAAGGCCCAGAAACAGGGAGACAACGGACCCAAGCAGGAAGGCGGGAATCGCAAACGTCTCGCCGAACGCAAAGCACACGGCTATCGGAACCAGTCCAACGAACCCGGCAACGATCAGCAGCGAGCCGACCACGTTACATAATATGTGCAAATCATGTCTCTGCAGCAACACGAGACTGCCCAAACAGCAGAACCCTCCTCAAGGGATTCCCGAATCCCGAGACTATTAAGTATTGGGTTCTTTTTAACGGCCATCTAGAGCCCTTCGTTCCGTAGTCGAACGAAGGAGCGCCATACAGTGCTTGAGGGCCCGGCTGAGCTTGAGGCCGATTTGAGCGAAGTGAAACAAGGCGAACAGGAGCAGTGCAGTCCAGAGGTCGGGTCACCAGCCACCTGCTGGGGAAGGAGTCTGGGGACACGATGCCCCCTCATCGGCCATTGTCCATCCCGGCCAAGGCTTCGGGCGTTCCTCCTAACCCACCACACACCGCATCACAAAACCTATTTCACCCCGTCACAAGAGGAACATCAACACCGGGTCGCCTTGGCCTCTTGGCTCCTGTTGCCCGGACCCGACCTGCCCGTGTCAAGTCGAGGATGCAACCGCGATGAAGCGTAGGCTCCTGCTCGTGGATGAACGAGGCACCAAGCATCTGGTCCTCCAAGGGGACAGACTTCAGACGGACATCGGGATCCTCAACCTCCCCCGCAGTGCATCGCCCGGAACCGTCCTTCGCAGCCATTTGGGACGGACAGCATTCCTCCTGGAACCCGGCGTTCGCGACTACGTCGAAAGGATGCCGCGCCCCACATCGATACCGTACTTCGAGGACATAGGGTTCATGCTGGCCATCGCCGGCCTCCGGAGGGGCCAAACCGTAGTCGAGGCTGGAACGGGAAGCGGGGCCTGCGCCCTCTACTTCTCCCAAGCTGTTGGGCCGGGCGGGAAGGTCCACTCCTTCGAGATACGCACCGGCATCCATCAAATCGCCGTTGGGAACGTGAAGGGATTCGGTTGCAGGAACGTCGAGCTTGTGAACGGTGATGTTCGCAACATGCCCAGGGATCTCAGGGCCGACCTATTCTTCCTTGACCTGGCATCGCCCTCCAGATACATCGATCTTGCGCACGGCTCGATGAAGCCCGGAGGCTTGATGTGTGCCTATGCGCCCTTCGTCGAGGAGGGGGCAAGATGCGTGAGGAAGCTGAAAGCCTGCGGGTGCTTCGAGGTCCGCATGGTGGAGCTTACCCACCGCGACTACGAGGTCTCTAGCCACGGCACTCGCCCCAGGACCACGCAAACCGTCCACACGGGCTACCTAGCCTTCGCAAGGGCCCTGCCCCCGCGCCCGGGGCATGCCGATTAACATTTTTGAGGCAGCCCGGGGACGGCAATCCCGATGAGAACGACCCTGGCGGCCGTCTGCATATTCCTGTTCCTGATCACCAGCTTCCTGTGCATGTACCAGATAGGGGGAGGGGGTAGCTTTCTGAGCGGCGGCTACCTGACCATGTCGGCATACTACACGTCCGCGTACGGGGACAGGCCGGGCGCCTTCCTTCTCTCTGATAAGAGCATCCGCAGCGACTACGGCGTGACCCTGCTCATTCAGGACGCCAGATCGATGCGCTACTTCAAGTCAAGGATTGGCTCAAGCCAGATCACGGCCTACGGGCAGAATGCGTGGATCGTCCAGGGCGTCTCACAGAAGCAGTTCTTTGGCTACCTGCAGAACATGGAACTGGGCGTCATCCTGACTGGGACGGCCATGGTGGCGAGCCTGTTCCTGCCCTACTACTACGACTCCAGGAAGCTCTAGCCGGGCCTCGCAACGCCGCGCTCCAAAGATTTTTCTTGTTGCCAAACGCTCTCTCTTTGAAGGCTGGGTCCCGGTTGCCTCCCGTGGGGACCATGGAGGTCCTGGTCATACTCATCGCCGTGATCCTCTTCGGCCCCAAGAGGATACCCGAGATAGCCCGCACGATGAGCTCTGCCCTGAAACAGCTTAGGACGGCGAGCGATGACCTGATGCGGGAACTGACCAGGGAAGTCAACCTCGAGGAGCCGCCGGCTCCCAGGAAACACCCCGGGACTGGGGAACGCTTGCCTCAAGAGGCACGACCTGAGGCTCGGCTTGCCGAGAAGCCCCCCTCAGAGGACGTCAAGCCCCTCACCCACGAGCAGATAGTGGAGGCGGCAAGCAAACTGGGTTTGAAAGTGGAAGGGAAGACCGACGATGAACTAAGGGCCGAGATCGTGTCAAGGATCCACTTGGACAAGCCAGACCCATACGGATTGAAGGAGAAGGCAGGGTAACAGGCCTCCCCCGACTGCGATCCTGCTTGGCTGAGCATGTATCTGGCCCTGATCGCCACGGCCCGGATCCTCGATCGCTCAGACCACGCTACCCGGGCCAACGACGCTCCGAACATGCCAGATTTAAGGCCCCTCCCCGTCCAAACCATCGATCCGGGCCTTGAGCGGGGAGATGTCGTTCTTTGATCATATCGCCGAACTCCGCCGACGGCTCATCGTCTGCATCATCGCCGTGGCCGCTGGCTTCGTCTTCGGGTGGACCTACCTGGCGGAGAGGATCCTGCGGGCGATAGAAACGAATATGCTGGGGGGCATGAAGCTTACGGCCCTCACACCCATGGCGGCTGCGCTGGCCCGCATGAAGATATCGCTCGTGGTCGCGGTGGCGGTTGCATCCCCCATAGTCGCCTACGAGGCATTGGCGTTCCTCATCCCCGCGCTGAAGCCCAGGGAGAGGAAAACGGCATTCAAGATGGTGGTCCCCGCGGTGGCCCTTTTCCTGACCGGACTTGCCTTTGGCTACTACGTCATGGTTCCCTTCACCATGGACTTCCTCAAGACCGTGGTCAAAGAGGATCTGATCATCAACATGTGGTCCGTCGATCAGACCGTGTCCTTCGTATTCCTGATGCTGCTGGTCTTCGGGCTGATCTTCGAGTACCCGCTGCTGGCCACGCTGCTTTCAAGCATCGGGCTGGCCTCGCCCCAGTTCTTCAAGAAGAACCGCGCACTAGCTCTGATCGGGATACTGATCATCGCGGCGGTGATCACTCCCGATCCCACGATGGTGAGCCAGATAATCGTCTCGATCCCGATGTACGTGCTCTACGAGGTCGGGATAATCTGCTCCTCCCTCGTCTACCCCAAGGAGAAGAAGGCTAGCTGAAATCCTCGTAGGCCGTTCGGAACTCACGCCCTGGGTACCTCGCCCTTGCCCCGAGCTCCTCCTCTATCCGCAGCAGCTGGTTGTATTTCGCGGTCCGCTCCGACCTGCAGGGTGCCCCCGTCTTTATCTGCCCGGCGTTCAGCCCAACCGCAAGGTCGGCTATGGTGGCATCCTCCGTCTCCCCGCTTCGGTGGCTTATGACCACCCCATATCGGTTCCCCATGCACATCTTCGCGTAGTTGATCGCCTCGGTCAGCGTCCCTATCTGGTTCACCTTCAGAAGCAGGGCGTTGCACGCGCCCATCTTGATCCCCTTCTCCAGCCTGGCGCAGTTCGTGACGAACAGATCGTCACCAACGATCTGAACCTTCTTCCCCAGCCGTCTTGTGATCTGGACGAATCCATCCCAGTCGTCCTCCGACATCGGGTCCTCTATGGAGCGTATCGGATACGAATCGACCAACCCGGCGTACATGTCGATGAGTTCCGCGGCGCTGCGGGGCTTCCCCTCCACGGTGTATCTCCCCGCGGAGTGAAATTCGCTCGCCGCAGGATCCAAGGCTATTGAGATCTCCCTGCCGGGCTGGTAGCCGGACTTCTCCGTCGCCTGGATGAGGGAGTCCAGCACGTCCCTGACCGTGTCGATCGGGCCCGAGAAGCCGCCCTCGTCCCCCACGTTCCGCATGGACACGCCGTACTTGGAGACCAGGACGCCCCTGAGCTGCTGGTAGATCTCCGCAATCCATCTCAACCCTTCGCCGAAGCTCTTGGCCCCAACGGGCTGTAACATGAACTCCTGCAGCTCAAGCTTCCCGCCACCGTGTTTGCCGGCGTTGACAACGTTGGACATGGGGAGCGGGAGAAGATGGTCGCGGGAAGGCTTGCCAAACGCTATCTTGCCGATGTGCTGGTAGAGGGGTACGTGCAGCGAATCGGCGGCAGCGCGGCAGGCTGCCAAGGATACTCCCAGAAGAGCATTGGCGCCTAGCTTGGACTTGTTGTCCGTTGGGTCCAGTTCCAGAAGCACGGAATCTACGCCTGCCTGGTCGGCCGCGTCCTTCCCGATGATCGCAGGGCGGATCATCTGGTTGACGGATGCCACGGCCTTCAGCACACCCTTCCCTCCGAACCGCTTCGGGTCCCCGTCCCTCAGCTCAAGTGCTTCATGCTCGCCGGTGCTGGCGCCCGATGGCACCGCTGCCCGGCCAAAACCCTTCTTCGTGGTCACGTCCACCTCGATCGTGGGATTGCCCCTGGAATCCAGGATCTCCCTTGCCTTGACCTCGACTATCGATGCATCCATCAATCTCACCTCTAGGGCTCCAAAGACAGTTTCCTCTTCCTGAGTGCGCCCAGCACGCTTTCCCTTATCTCCCCCACGCTGGGGAGCTTGGCCACCTTCCCTTTCCGGACTAGCGGCTTGAGAAGGGCCACCATCTCCGTGCCGCAGTCACACCTGAACCTGCGCCCAAGGGTTACCTTCCTCTTGAGGCACGAGGGACACTCCAGCACGTTCTTGGCCCCGGACAGCTTCCCGCGTTTGCAGGTCTTCCTGCCGCCGACCTCGACGATGTCCAGGGCAAGATCCACCGTCCGGGCCGAGCTGATGGATGTCCCGACCCCGAACGCGTCAGCAACGCCCGAAAGTTGCGAAAGCGACCTCTCGTCAAGCCCGCCGGACACGAAGATCTTGACATGGGTGTGGCCCTCCACGTCAAGCTTCCATCGCACCTCCTGGGCTATGCGCTTCATGTCCCCCCTTCTGCTCCCCGGCGTGTCCAGCCTGACGCCGTAGAGCCTCTTGCCCAAGGCCTGGGCCGCTGACAGCGACTCCACAACCTCGTCCGAGAAGGTGTCGACAAGCATTATCCTCGGCACGCTCTCATCCACGACCTCGTCGAAGGCCTTCCACGCAGCCTGCCGGTCTCCGACGAGCACTATCAGAGCATGTGGGATGGTCCCGGAGGGCGGCACCCCAATGAGCCTGGCTCCTGAGATCCCCGAGACCCCATCACAGCCCCCGATGTAGGCGGACCTATCAATCATGGGGGAGACGGCTGGGTGCATCCTCCTTACGCCGAAGCTGTAGACCGGCTTGAACCCGGCCGCCATCTTGCATCTCGCCGCCGCGGTAGCTATCCCCGAGGCCTGGCACGTGAGCCCCAGAAGAGGCGTCTCCAACTCGCAGAATTGGGAGTACAGGCCCTCGAGCCTCATCACGGGCTCCATGGGGTAGAAGATGCTGCCCTCGGGCATGGCCAGCACATCGACATCCCTCCCACGGAGCAGCTCGGCGACCTCCTCGACCCCCGACAGGACTGCCCATCCCCAGCCCGCGGGAAAGGACGAGGCCGAGACCTCGGCAACGACCCTTTCGTCCCATTTCTTCTTGGCAAGTATCTCCATCGTCCGGCGGAAGTATATGTCTGTCGTCCCGCCGCTCTTGATCTCCGATTCGCACGCGATGTGGAGCGCCAAGCCGTCGGCCCCCAGGATCGACGGCCTCGGCTCATCGTCTTAAATATCTCGCCAGGCGGCCCGGCAGATCCACCTTGCCGATGATCAGAACCGTGAAGAGTAGGAGGGGAACGGACACGATGCAGTCGATCAGAAGGTGGTTGGCCGACGAGGTGACGACGAAGAGCATCAACGCGGGGTAGATCGGCCCGAGCAGCCTGAGGAGCAGCCTCTTGGATTTCAGGTAGAGATAACCGCCCACTATGAGCGAGTAGCCTATGTGGACGCTGGGCATGGCCGCATAGAGGTTCATCAGGCCACTCAGAAAGCCGGTCTCGTAGCTGACCCCCGGGGTCTGGTCCAGCGTATCGACGAACCCGTACTCATCCATGATCCTCGGGGGCGCAAGGGGGTAAAGGAAGTAGATCAGGAAGGATAGAAGCGAGAAGGCAAGGAGCAGGTTCCGCACGTAGGGGTACTCATCTCTGCCGGTGACGAAGAGCGCCACCGCGAATCCTAGCATGATGACCGAATGGAAAAGGGCATAGAAGACGTTCACAAAGCCCACGAGGGGCGTCCCCAGGATCAACCGCTGAAGATCCAACTCGACGAAGATGCCGAGTTGTTTCTCCAAGGATGCGAGCTCGCGGAAGTGCGCCATCGCGACCTCGCGACGATCGGAGGAACCGTAGTTGGCTGAGAAGTAGGCCAGCAGCAGTATGCACGCCACGGCCGCCTCCTTCGGCCAGGCCTTCCTAGGGTCCAGTGACATCCCTCCGGAACGACGGGATCGGGCAAGGGCGACGGGGGTTGAAAACTATCACAGGTCCCCGCGGCTTCGCCGCTGCTGTTGGGAGCTCGGCGGGTCCCAGATCCAGAGGCTGTTGCCCACCACCTCGACGCGGTCGACCTTCTTGACGTAGTAGCTGCCTTTCATGCACGAGCAGGTCACGATCGTGGGCACGTTGGGCTTGACCTCGTGGGTGTTTAGCCGCCCGCAGTATGGGCACTTGGCTGTGACCTCCATGCCATCGGGGCGGGAGACGCTGGACGCGTTATAAAGAATCGTCAAACCCCCTTACTGTCAATTGACCCGCATGAAGGTTTCCGGGACGGCAGCGCCACACCAGACGTATTTTTATTCTCGTCCTTTAGCGCACAGCAGAACATCGTCTAGTCCTACTGAGGGAGACGCTCGCGGAGGAATATGGCCATGCCGAAGAGGGATGATATCCACAAGATCCTCGTCATAGGGTCCGGGCCGATAGTGATCGGACAAGCCGCCGAATAGGGGTTCGCCCCTCGGAATCGACTACTCCGGTTCACAGGCCTGCCGGTCCCTGCGAGAGGAAGGATACCACGTAGTCCTGGTGAACTCCAATCCAGCGACGATCATGACCGACACCGACATGGCCGACGTCGTGTACATGGAGCCCCTCGTGCCGGACATCGTCACCAAGATCATCGAGAAGGAGAGGCCCGACGGCATGCTGCCCACCATGGGGGGCCAGACAGGGCTCAACCTCGCGGCCCAGCTCGGAATGCTCGGCGTTCTGGACCAGTACGGCGTGGAGCTACTGGGGACGCCGCTCGAAACCATCCAGGCGGCCGAGGACAGGGACAAGTTCAGGGCGCTGATGCTGCAGATCAACGAGGCGATCCCGAGGAGCCGCGCGGTGAGCACCGTCGAGGAGGCGCTCTTCACCGCCCAGGACATAGGGTATCCCCTGATCGTTCGCCCCGCCTACACCCTCGGCGGAACAGGCGGAGGCATGGCCTACAACGAGACCGAGCTCCGGAAGGTGGTAGACCGCGGCCTGCGCTCAAGCATAGTCAACCAGGTGCTTGTCGAGCAGTCGGTCGTCGGCTGGCAGGAGATCGAGTACGAGGTCATGCGGGACGCAACGGACAACTGCAACATAGTGTGCTCGATGGAGAACGTCGACCCCATGGGCATACACACCGGCGACAGCATCGTCGTCGCGCCGGTTCAGACCCTGAGCGACCCCGACCACCAGAAGCTGAGGACGGCCTCAATCAAGATCATACGGGCGCTGAAGATCCAGGGCGGGTGCAACATCCAATTCGCCATGAACAAGGACACCGGTTTCTACTACGTGATCGAGGTCAATCCCCGGGTCTCAAGGAGCTCGGCGCTGGCCTCGAAGGCGACGGGGTACCCCATCGCGAGGATCGCGGCGAAGATCGCCGTGGGCATGACCCTCGACGAGATACCCAACAGGGTCACCCGCACAACCCCGGCCAGCTTCGAGCCGACCCTGGACTACATCGCGGCCAAGATCCCCCGCTGGCCGTTCGACAAGTTCCGCACCGCGGAACCGCAGATTGGAACCCAGATGAAGGGCACGGGGGAGGTCATGAGCCTGGCGAGGACCTTCGAGGAGGCCATCCAGAAGGCGATAAGGAGCCTGGACATCGGCAGGACCGGCTTCGGCTGTGAGGCAAAGCAGATGAAGTTCACCAAGGCTACCGAGGAGCAGCTCCTGGAGCAGCTCAGAACGCCCACCGACCAGAGGATCTTCTACCTCCACGAAGCCCTCCGCCGGGGATACACCCTTGACAAGATCTACCAGCTGACCAAGATCGACAAATGGTTCCTGTACAAGCTGAGGAACCTGCTGCAGATCGAGAAGGGCATGGTCCGGCACGCGGGCAAGGGCTCGGTCTCCCGCGACCTGCTCCTTAGGGCCAAGCGGGCCGGCTTCTCGGACTTCCAGATCGCCTTTGCCCTGGGCAAGCATGAGGATGAGATAAGGGAGATGAGGAAGAGGAAGGGCGTGCTCCCGTCCTACAAGATGGTTGATACCTGTGCCGCGGAGTTCGAGGCAAAGACGCCCTATTACTACTCCACATACGAGCCGAGCTCGGATAAGGCCATAGCAGCCGCAAAGGGGGAGTCCAAGAAGAAGGTCCTGATAATCGGCGGCGGGCCCATAAGGATAGGGCAGGGCATAGAGTTCGACTACTGCACCGTACACTCGGTCATGACGCTGAAGGAGGAGGGGCTCGAGGCAATAGTCATCAACAACAACCCCGAGACCGTTTCCACCGACTTCGACATCTCCGACAAGCTCTTCTTTGAGCCCCTGACCTTCGAGGACGTGATGAACGTAGTCGATCTGGAGAAGCCCTGGGGGGTGATAGTCCAGTTCGGTGGACAGACCCCCATAAACCTCGCCTCAAGGCTGGCCAAGGCCGGCGTCAACATCCTTGGCACGGTTGCCGAGAGCATCGACAGGGCCGAGGACCGCAGGGCGTTCACCAAGCTGCTCAAGAAGCTGAAGATCCCCCAGGCAGCCTACGGCACCGCCATGGATCGCAAAGGTGCCCTCCGGGTCGCCCGCAGGATCGGCTTCCCGGTCCTGGTGAGGCCGAGCTTCGTCCTCGGTGGACGGGCCATGGAGATAGTTCACGACGAGGCGGAGCTCAAGGATTACGTCGACATGGCGGTATCCGTGTCGCCCGAGCACCCCATACTGATCGACCGCTTCTTGGACAACGCGATCGAGCTCGACGTGGACGCCGTGGCGGACGGACGGGATGTCTTCATAGGCGCGATCATGGAACACATAGAGCAGGCGGGCGTCCACTCTGGCGACGCCGCGATGATCATCCCGACGCAGTCGCTGGACCAGAAGACCATCGCCACCGTGGAGGAGTACACGAAGGCGATCGCCCTGGAGCTCAAGGTCGTCGGCCTGGTCAATATGCAGTATGCGGTGAGGCAGGGGGTGGTATATGTCCTCGAGGCAAATCCCAGGGCGTCGAGGACCATTCCGTTCGTGGCCAAGACCATGGGCGTCCCACTGGCCAAGATCGCAACCAAGCTGATGGTCGGCCACACATTGAGGGAGCTGGGGCTCATCGGCCGCCGCGAGATCAAGCACTTCTCCGTCAAGGAGTCGGTCTTTCCGTTCATCAAGCTCCCGGGCGTGGACCCCAAGCTGGGCCCCGAGATGAAGTCAACCGGCGAGGTGAT
>Ga0172366_10004308_pt1 | contig 11207 bp, 10 predicted proteins | sample LakKivSesite69cm_FD_114533 | JGI IMG/M metagenome (GOLD analysis project Ga0172366, IMG submission 114533) | Sediment microbial communities from Lake Kivu, Rwanda - Sediment site 69cm | ecosystem: Environmental > Aquatic > Freshwater > Lake > Sediment | place: Rwanda: Western Province, Lake...
CTGGAAAGGGCTTTGTCGGAGGCCCAGGAAAAGACCGAATTCAGAAAGGCCGTCCTCCACACACGTAAGGAAGCCGCTGACAAGCTGATGGTGCTGCAGGGCTGGGTGCCTGTCACCAAGGAAGAGAAACTGATCTCTTTCTTAGACACGGAAGGGATACTCTATCTGACCTCGCCGCCATCGCCCGATGAGAAAGTGCCGGTGTTGCTGAACAACGGCAGGTTCACCCGTCTCTTTGAGCCCATAGGCCGTCTTTTTTCTCTGCCGGATTATATGGAGCTGGACCTGACACCGTTCTTTGCCCCTTTCTTCATGATGTTCTTCGGCTTCTGTCTGGGTGACGCCGGCTATGGCCTGATACTGCTGACCGCAGGCACACTGCTTAAACGGAAAGTGAACCGGAAGCTGCGACCTGTCCTCACCCTGGTGCAGTTCTTCGGGCTGGCGACCCTTTTTTTCGGCATCCTGACGGGTACCTTCTTCGGCATTGCCCTGGCCCGGGTACCCAGCCTGGAAAACATCCGCAGTTTATTTCTGAACAACGGCCAGGTCTTCTGGCTGGCCATCATCATCGGGCTGGTGCAGATACTCTTCGGGACAGGCCTTCGCGCCGCCAACCAGATCAAACGTTATGGTTTCGTCTATAGTCTTTCCTCCATCGGATGGATTTTGCTTGTCATTGGGGGTCTGGACGCTTTTAAGTTCAGGGTGGCCGGTGTGGCAGGCTACATCGTGCTGTTCACAGGCATTTTTCTCATCGTTTTCTTCAGTAACCCTAAAGCCAGCATCCTTGGCCGCATCGGACGGGGACTGTGGGATCTTTATGGTATCACCGGCATCTTCGGCGATGTCCTGTCTTATGTCCGTCTTTTTGCCCTGGGTGTCTCCAGCTCCATCCTCGGACTCGTCATCAACGACATCGCCATGCAGATAAAAGGGGCCTCGCCGGTGATAGGACCCATTCTGTTTGTGATCTTCCTGCTGCTGGGGCACTCACTGAACATCGCCATATCCTGCCTGGGGGCTTTCGTGCACCCCATGCGTCTGACTTTCGTCGAGTTTTATAAAAACGCCGGTTTCTCCGGTGGAGGTAAACCATATAAACCGTTTTCAAAAACACAATAAAAGAAAAGGAGATACATCTATGTCAACAGCGGTAATACTAGCTTATATAGGCCTGGGACTGATGGTGGGCCTGTCAGGTGTGGGCAGCGCCATCGGAGTGGTCATAGGAGGCAACGCCACCATCGGGGCACTGAAAAAAAACGACACAGCCTTCGGCAGCTACATGTTGCTGTCGGCGCTGCCCGGCACACAGGGCCTGTACGGCTTTGCCGGGTTCTTCATCATCAACAGCTCCGGCATCATCACCGGTTCGATGACCGTCCTGCAGGGCGTCGCCATCCTGGCGGCGGGATTCCTTCAGGGCCTCGTGTGCCTCGTATCGGCTATCAAGCAGGGCGAAGTGTGCGCCAACGGCATAGCAGGCATAGGCGCCGGCTATGACGTCTTCGGCAAGACCATGGTGCTGGCCGTCTATCCCGAGCTCTATGCCATTGTGTCATTTGCGACGACGTTCCTCATCAGCGGGAGCATTAAGTGAGTCGGCAACCATCAGTTTAAGGTCTACAGGTCTTCAGGTCTACAGGTCTTCGGGTCAATGGATCTGCAGGTTTTCAATGGAAGTCCCTTCTCCTACGTTTATGCCATTTGGCAATGGAGAATAAAAATTAACGGTATAACTCCGTGGTTAAACAAAACCTCTCTCTTTCCAATTTTCAACACTCATTGACGAACATTCCGGTTGGGACTCCATCCACTCAAATACGAATAACTGAAAAAGGATTCTATTACCCAGGTGGATGGAGTCCCTTTTTCATTATCCAGTTATAAACATTTCTTGCATCTGACCATAGAAATTTGTACTTTTAGCCCAACCAACCAAATAAATATCTATATAATGAAAAATATAGCCTGTTACATTTTGTTGTCATTACTTGCATTGATTACTAATCCTTCCTTTTCCCAGGATTTCTGGGAAATAGTTAATAGTCCATCAGATGCTTCCCCAGCATATATTAATATTTCAGCAGATAACGTATTTAATTTAGGGTCAAATAATGGAGTTTACATTTCTTATGATAGTTGTACTTCATGGCAAAATCTTGGGCTTAGCGATATGGCTGTTATCTCAGTTTTACCTTTTCAAAATATAATTTTTGCTGGTGTGATGAGTATTGGAAGTGGAATTTATAAATACAATAATGGATTTTGGACAAAGGTTCTTACTTCAGATAATATTTTAATTTTATTTTCTGATACTGATAATAATTTATTTGCCGGAACTTGGGGAGGGATCTTCAAATCATTAGATTTTGGCGAAAATTGGATTCAAACTCTAACAATAACCACAACTGCTGCAGTTTTTTCAATCGTTGAAGACCATGACGGAATTCTTTATGCCGGAGCGACCAATTACATGGGAGGTGAAGGCGCCTTCCGGTCCTTGGATCACGGTGATACGTGGGAGTACTTCGGATTGCATAACGTATATGTGTCATCCCTTGCGGTTAATTCAATCAACGAACTGTTTGCCGGGGCACAGGGACATCAACTGTTAAACCTGACCGGAGCCGGTGTGTATAAATATGATAAAGATCAGCAGGAATGGATACAGATAAAGGATAGCCTCATCGTGTCGACAATGGTCATCAATTCCGAAGATGAGATCTATATTGGTCGTTCAAATGATTTTGGCGGGCAGGGATGCGTACTTGTATCCTATGATGACGGCTATAACTGGCAGCTTCTTGACTCGGGTTTAGGAACGGACAACATGAAACAATTAACCCTGACGCCTGATGAACATATTTATACCATAAGCGGATTCAGTTCGAATACGATCCATAGAAGTGTTAATTCTACAGTAGGAATCAGTCCGGAAATCAAAGTTCAACAACCTGTTACCTATAATTATCCCAATCCGTTTTCCGGTAAAACATATATCTATTATCCTATGCAAATGAATTCTTCCGGGCAAATATATTTAAATGTATTTGATCTTAACGGGGATATCGTCAGGAGTAAAAAGATCATTCAAAATTCTTTGTCGAATAACCGGATACTGTTTAATTCAACGGGATTGACTCCGGGAGTATATCTTTATGAAATAATCAGTGACAATTATAAATGTTCAGGTAAAATGATCATTAAATAACAATCTGATTATAAGGAGTTTTTATTTTTATAACCTTGTTTTTTATAATTTGTATCTTTAAGTCTATCAAATAATAGCATACACAATGAAATTCATTACCTGTTTTCTTTTATTATTTGCAGTATTGATTAACAAGCCTTCCTTTTCCCAGGATTTCTGGGAACCTGTGAATGGGCCGGAAGGTTTGACACCGGCTTTTATTACCAGTATAGAAGAGAATATTTTTTATTTGGGAACAAATAGCGGAATTTATGTGTCCTATGATAATTGTGGTTCGTGGGAAAATATTGGTTTAACAGATACTATAGTAGGTAATATTCTAATTACATTGACTGATACAATATTTCTTTCGGCTGTTAGATATATATATAAGTATCAAAATAACAATTGGAGCCTTCTTTTTTATTTGCCTATGGGAGTCTCCATATTATATGAAGATTCAAATGGAAACATTTATGCTGGAACTTGGGGAGGCATTTATAAGTCAGCTAGCAATGGTGAAACCTGGACTCAAACTTTAATTATAACAACAACTGCTGTTATTCTCTCAATCGTTGAAGACTCTGACAGTATTCTATACGCAGGAGCAACCAATTTTATGGGTGGTGAGGGAGCCTTCCGGTCGTTAGATCACGGGGACTCGTGGGAGTATTTCGGATTGCACAATGTATATGTTTCATCACTCGCGGTTAATTCAAACAACGAACTATTCGCCGGAGCACAGGGACATCAATTGTTAAATCTGACCGGAGCAGGTATTTATAAATATAATAAAGATCAGCAAGAATGGGTACAGATAAAGGACAGCCTCATTGTAACGACAATGGTCATCAATTCGGAAGATGAAATCTATATCGGCCGTTCAAATGACTTTGGTGGTCAGGGAGGTGTTCTGGTATCATATGATGATGGAAATAACTGGCAGCTTCTTGACTCGGGCTTAGGTACAGATAATATGAAAGAATTAATCTTAACTCCGGGTGAATATATTTATACAATAAGCGGATATAGTACAAATACAATTCATAGAAGTATCAATCCAACAGTGGGAACGGATCCGGAAATCAGCATTCAACAACCTGCTACCTATAATTATCCCAATCCATTTTCCTGTAAAACATATATCTATTATTCTATGCAAACGAATTCTTCCGGGCAAATATATTTAAATATATTTGATCTTAAAGGGGATATCGTCAGAAGTTCTAAAATAATACGAAATTCTTTATCAAATAACAGAATACCGTTCAATTCAACAGGATTGGTTCCGGGAGTATATCTTTATGAAATATTTAATGACAATAATAAATGTTCAGGTAAAATGATCATTAAATAAACTGCATTATGAAAAACATTTACTTTCTTTTAGCATTCTTAACCTTGACGATGTTCAAGATGGCGCATGCTCAGGTCAGGAACTTAAATCCTGATCCGAATGGTGACCCCTGGATCGCTGGGAAAATCCCCGATTACACCCCTGAATACATTGCCAAACTGGATGAAATTCCGGAACTGGAACTTACATCAGTGTCTTCTCAAACCCCATTACCTTTTGTCATTGACAATTCAGAGGAAAAATACATGCACCCGATTTTTCGGCAACTTTATTCAAGTTGTGGCCCTGCCGCATGTGTAAGTTATAACTACACTTATGAAATTAACAGGTTAAGGGATTTTGACGTGTCCGGTTTATATGATTCAAGCAATTGGTATCCAACTCATTTCACATATAATTTTATGAATCAGTTCGAATGGGACTCCATCCACTCAAACAGATAGCGGAAAAAAGATTTTACCATGCAGGTGGATGGAGTCCCTTTTTCACTCATTGACGAACATTCAATGTTCAGCCCCTATCCCCTGACCCCTTCCCCCATGTTGGGGGAAGGGATGGGTAGGGGGCTGCGTAGCTTGCAACTCGCAACTTGCAACCCGCAACCTGTAACCTGCAACTTTCTATCCCTGCTTCAGCATCTCCAGCCACCGGCTTATTCTCTCTTCGCTGAGTTCGGATTGGTTGTGCTCGTCGAGGGCCAGACCCATGAAATGGCCACCCTCAAGGGCTTGGCTGTCGGTATTCTCATACCCTTCTGCAGGCCAATTGCCTATGACAGTGGCTCCGCGCGACTTGAGCTCTTTCCTGATCTCAGCGATCTCATTGACAAAATCGGCAGGGTAGAGTATCTGGTCGCCCAAACCGAAGATGGCCGCCGTTTTGCCTGTCAGGTCGGTATTTTTATCATGCATCTTCACGAAAAACTTGAACCACTGGTTGCCGGTCCAGGCATTGCGCCACGAGTCGGCACCCACAGTGGAACAACCGAACAGGATGACAGGATAATCTCTTAACATATCAGGATCAAGATCTTTCAGCGGGATCAGATGGACATGATCGTGTCCGAGACGGTCAGCGATCCTTCTGGCATTCTTTTCCACGCTGCCTCTGCGCGGCCAGTAAACAAGAGCTGTCTTTTTCATGTCATTCTTCGCTTTCTTTGTACAGGTCGATGATCTCGATGATATGGGGATCATTCCTGAGTTTCGGATAGTATTTGAACAGTTGTTTATGGTTCTGGAAGTTCAGCCTGAGGGCTTTGCCGAGCAGCTCGTAAGCCGATTTGCTCTTGCCTGAGACATGTTTGTATACGGTCAGCCGGTACAGCATGTCGGCATGGTCGGGTTGCAGCTCAATGCCTTCTTCGAGCACTTTGATGGCGCTTCGGATGTCGCCCATCTCGAAATAAACGTTGGAGTAATCCAGCCATATGTCGGGATCATCGGGGTTGAGCTGCGTCACCTGACGGTATGAGAAAAGGGCCATTTTCAGGAGACCGCACTTATACTGCATGTCACCGAGGAAATACCAGTATTCCGTGTTAAGGGGGTTGAGGTCGACGGCTTTCTGGACACAATCGATGGCTTTATCAGGCAGTTTCATGACGTCGTAGGCCAGCCCCTTGCCCAGCCACGCGTCGGCCAGCTCATCGTCGAGACGCAGTGCTTCGTTGTAACTGCGTAAGGCCCGGCGGTAGTCTTCCATCTTCTCATAACACTCGCCGATATAATAATAGGTCATGGCCTCGGGCTGTTCGTACCGGAACGTCTCTTCATATGTGCTAATGGCCTGTTTGTAATCTTTAAGGTTGGCATATGAGTTGGCTTTGTTGAAATAAGCCGAGGAGAACGTTTCATCGATGGCCAGGGCATAGTCATAGGCCTGGATGGCTTTGTCGTACTTCTCAAGGTTGTTGTAAGCAATGCCCAGGTTGAACCAGGCCGTCTTGGAATAGGGGAATTTGTCAATATGCCGCCGGAAGAAATCAATGCTTTCCTCGGGACGGTTGGTGATCTCAAAACAAAAGGAGATCTCATAAAGGGCCGTTTCATTTTCAGGATCACTCTCGACGACTTTTCTCAGGTATTCAACGGCTTTCTGATAATTGCCGAGATTTTCGTACTCAAAGGCAATGTTGGTGTAGATGTCTTCCGGTTCATCGCTGTCTTCGAGGGCTTTATGATATTCTTCAATGGCTTTGTCGTACTTTTTAAGCTGGCTGTAAACAGAGCCTTTGGTCATATGGATCTCCGTATTGTCAGGTTCAAGGTCTTCTAATTCACCGAGCATCTGTAGCGCTTTTTTGGTATTGTTGGAAGAGATAAAATATTGCACTTTCTTCAGCAGGAAAACGACCGCGCCGGGATGCTGCGACAGCGCACGGTCGATGGCTAATGCCGCTTTTTCCATGTCATTCCTGCCGAGGTAATAATCAATGATGGCCTCAAAATCCTCCACGTCGAAGAAAATATTACTGTCTGTCCCCACCATCTTTTCAAAACGGTGAATGACCGTCATGATGTCTTCCTCATTATTATAAAACTCAAAATTCTCTTCCATACAATCTGATGCCCGAAAAAGCGTTATTTAATACACGATGCAAAGGTATAGAAAAGTGAAACATAAAAATATTTTCAAAGATCCCGGTTTTATTTGTGAAAATTATCAATTCCATCATGTTTTTACGTGACGGGATGTTAAAAAATGTTAGCACTTATTAACAACACCACCCAAAAGCCTGAATAAAAAGTTATTTTTATGCACAAATCTACGAATTAACCTTTTCAGCAGTGAGTTGTTTTAACAGTGAATCGTTTTTACATCCGTCACGATGGTATTGATCAATTCGGTTTCAGGGATCAGGGGTACGATAGGTGCCCGGTCCGGTGAGGGGTTAACGCCAGTAGATACAGTGAAGTTCACGACAGCATTTGCACGCTTTATTCTGCAGAACAGGAGGGGTGACGGCAAAGCCAGGGTCATCATAGGGCGTGATGCCCGTCCTTCGGGAGTGATGGTCAGCAACATCGTGGCGGCTACCCTGACGGCCTGTGGCATTGATGTGGTCAACGTGGGTCTGACCACAACACCGACACTTGAAATAGCCGTCGTCGATTTACAGGGCGAAGGTGGTATAGCCATTACCGCCAGTCATAATCCCAAACAATGGAATGCCCTGAAGCTGCTCAATCACCGGGGCGAGTTCCTGTCGGCGAAGGAAGCTTCGGTAGTGCATGAGCTCTCACGCCTGGACGATTTTGAATATGCATCCCCTTCTTCCCTTGGCAGGTATCATAATGATGCCGCCGCTCTGGAACGGCATCTGGATAAGATCTTGGCCCTTCCTCTCGTCAATGTGGAAGCCATCAGGGCGGCACGTTTCAGGGTGGCCGTTGACGGCATCAGCTCCGGCGGCGGTATGGCCGTACCGGCGTTGCTCCGGCGGCTGGGTGTGGAAGACATCGAATGTCTCTATTGCGAGCCCACGGGTGAGTTTCCTCATAACCCCGAGCCCCTGGCGGAGAACCTCGGCGAGCTGTCGGAAATGGTCATTAAGAGCAATGCCCATGTCGGCTTTGCCGTCGACCCCGACGTCGACAGGTTGGCCATTGTGATGGAAGACGGCGAAATGTTCGGCGAGGAATACACGCTCGTCGCCGTCGCCGATTATATCCTTCAGCATAAAAAAGGCAATACCGTCTCCAATCTGTCTTCCACGATGGCCTTGCGCGACATCACCCTCAAAGCCGGCGGTGAATACTTCGCTTCGGCTGTGGGTGAGCCCCATGTGGTGAAGATGATGAAAGCCAGGAAAGCCGTCATCGGCGGCGAAGGCAACGGCGGCGTCATATACCCCGACCTGCATTACGGCCGCGACGCCCTCGCCGGCATAGCCCTGTTCCTGTCATATCTCGCCACTTCGGGAAAGAGCTGCTCGGTGCTTCGTAATGCCTACCCCAATTATTTTATCTCTAAAAATAAACTGACCCTCGACCCTGAGATGGATGTGGATGATATCATGCAGAAAATGAGGGAAAGGTACAGCAAACAGCCGGTTGACAATACCGACGGCATCCGCATCGAGTTCAACGATGAATGGGTCCATTTACGCAAATCCAACACCGAACCGGTCATCAGGATATTCTCCGAAAGCGATTCGATCGTCAAGGCAGAAACCCTCGCATCCAAGATAATCAATGACATCAGGGAGATCGTCAAGATCAAAACCAATGGCTTCACCGAAGAAGACCGGAAGATCTGCCGTTAATATTCGACATTTTTATCCGTTTTTGGATATGAATCGTTAAATTTGCCTGGCACATTGAATTTATACGGTTTTGAATCTTTTAACCTGATGGTCTTATGATCGATCTTTCAACGAGGTACATGGGGCTTCAGCTGAAGAATCCCATCATCGTGGGCAGCTCGGGGCTGACGATGGCCGTCGACAGCATCACCGAGATTGAAAAGAAGGGCGCTGCAGCTGTTGTTTTAAAGTCACTTTTCGAAGAACAGATACGCTATGAGATCAGCCACGCCTTCAACGGCAGCGGCCATGATACGCCCTATGCCTATGCCGAGGCCAACGACTACATCGCGACCTATTCCAGGGATCATTCATTGAATGAATACCTTGATTTTATCAGGGACTGCAAACTGGCGGTCAAGATACCGGTGATCGCGAGCATCAACTGTGTCAGCACCCATGAGTGGACCACCTTTGCACGACGGATAGAAGATGCCGGCGCCGATGCCCTCGAACTGAACATTTTCATCCTGCCGTCTGACCCTCAGCGCAGCGGTGAGGAAAATCAAAACCTCTACTTTGAGATCGTGCAGAATGTCATCAGGCAAATATCCATCCCGCTGTCAATCAAAATAAGCTATTATTTCTCCGGCCTGGCCAAGTTTGCCCTCCGCATCTCCTGGACAGGCATCGCCGGCATGGTCCTCTTCAACCGCTTTTACTCTCCCGACATTGATGTCGACCGGTTTAAAGTGGTGCCTTCCAATATTTTCAGCACCCCTGACGAGATAGCCATCTCGCTGCGCTGGGTGGCTATCCTCTCCGACAGGGTGCACTGCGATATCGCCGCCTCAACGGGTATCCACGACGGAAAAGCCGTCATCAAACAACTCCTCGCCGGTGCCAAAGCTGTGCAGTGTGTCACCACCTTTTACAAGAACGGCCTCGGACGCATAGGGGAGATGCTTAATGATATCGAAGCCTGGATGCAGAAACACCGTTTTGAGCACCTCAGCGATTTCATCGGTCTGATGAGCTTTAAAAAGGCCGAAAACCCGGCACCTTATGAACGGGTGCAGTTCATGAAGCACTTCGCCGGCATCGAGTGACATGTCGTCAACCGTATCGACACCTTTCGTTTACCTGGCCTTGCCCGTGATGGATGAAACGGAGCTTCTGCCCCGGCTCATCGCCGTCTTGCGGAAACAATCACTGACGTCATATGAGCTGGTTGTCTGCGTCAATCAGCCCGACCGCTGGTGGTATGACCAGGAGAAAAGGGAAATCTGTCTAAGGAACAGCCGGACCCTTGAATACCTTGAGGGTCTCGAAGGCATCCGCCTCACCCTCCTCGACCGTTCCACACCGGGCCGGGGCTGGCAGGGCAAGAACCTGGGCGTGGGCTGGGCACGTAAGACAGCCATGGACGCCATCGTCAGCAAAGCCAATAATGAGGACATCATCATCAGCATCGATGCCGACACCACCTTCCATGAGAACTATTTACAGTCGGTTTGCTGGACCCTGAAGAGTCATCCCGAGGCCATGGCACTATCTTTACCTTATTACCACCACTTGACCGGAGATGGCGACACCGACAGGTGCATGCTGCGCTATGAGATATACATGCGTTATTATTTCCTTAACATGTGGCGCATCACCAACCCCTATGCCTTCACCGCCCTCGGCTCGGCCATGGCCCTGCCTGTGTGGGCCTACAGAAAAGTGGGAGGGATCACGCCACACAGAAGCGGGGAGGATTTTTATTTTATGCAGAAGCTCTGCAAACAGGGCCGTATCATTCATTGGAATGAAGAACGTGTGTATCCTGCGGCCCGTTTCTCCGACCGCGTGTTCTTCGGCACCGGCCCCGCTATGATCAGAGGCCGCTCAGGCGACTGGTCCGGCTATCCCATTTATCATTACAGCCTTTTCGATAAGGTCAGGGAGACCTATGACCGTTTTGATGTTCTTTTTAAAAAAGATGTCGCCACACCCATGGATGATTTTCTTTACGCCCTGTTCGGGAAGGATGACACCTGGCGCCGCCTCCGCCATAATTACCGGAGCCGTGAGCCGTTCATCAGAGCTTGCACCGCCAGGGTGGACGGACTGAGGATACTGCAGTATCTCAAAACGGAACAAAAGAAAGTGCTTCACAGCGATGAGGAAAACCTGAAGGCATTCATCAGAAAGTTTTACCCTCCTGAACACTTACAGTCATGGAATATTGATCCCGACGCCATCGATTTCGGAAAAATGGATCCCGCCGGCCTGAATCATCTGCGCGATTTCCTCTCTTCCCACGAGGACCACTGCCGCCAATCCGGACACTTCACGGTAACCTAAGCTCCTATTCACATTGAAAAGCGAGAAGCGAATAGCGAATAGCGAGAAGCGAATAGCGA
>Ga0172366_10004315_pt1 | contig 11202 bp, 10 predicted proteins | sample LakKivSesite69cm_FD_114533 | JGI IMG/M metagenome (GOLD analysis project Ga0172366, IMG submission 114533) | Sediment microbial communities from Lake Kivu, Rwanda - Sediment site 69cm | ecosystem: Environmental > Aquatic > Freshwater > Lake > Sediment | place: Rwanda: Western Province, Lake...
AATGAAGTTTTCAAAGATATCCATGAAATTATTTTTGCCGCAAACACCTTTCAGAAGAGTTTCCATATCCACCACACCATGGTCGGATTCCGACAAACGCTTCCACTCATGAAAATGCTCAAAACCAGCAGTGATAGTGCCGATCTTGGCTTTTTCACCATTAGCCAGCATGATGATCGCATTATAATGAAAGAAGTGCGGGATAGTGTCTTTGTAATCAGCAAAGTTTCTTTGGTAGGCCTGTTTGAGGTCTTTATGAATATTTTTGCATTCGACAAATAAAAGCGGGATACCGTTAACAAACCCGACAATGTCAATCCGCCGGCGGTATAAATCGCCCTGCACCCAAAGTTCGCGCACTGCCAAGAAATGATTGTTGGTTGCCTCGTCAAAATCAAAAATCTTGAGCCGTTCTCTTTTTATCTCCCCATGTTCGCCCTGAAAAGAAACCAGCACACCATCTTTAAATAGTTTGTATTTATCAAAATTATTGGTAAGTAAAGACTGGCTCTGGGAATAATCAACCACTTGACGCATGGCTTCATCGTAGGCGTCCTCTGGAAGATGGGGATTAAATTTTTTAAGGGCTTGCCTGAGGTAACGCGTGAGCACTACCTCACGATCGGAATTTCTGCCCAAAAGTCCCTCCGGACCAAAATTTTCCTGGTTATGGGCATACACCGATTCCCAGCCAAGACTACTTTTTAAGTAATCGGTGGTGGTTTGCTGGACTAAAGTATCTTCGTTTAAATAGCTCATATTTTTTTCTTCTTTGAGTTCAATAATTTTTTGACTTCGCGGTCAAAATCGGATTCAAGCAAACGGTCTTGAACAACTCTATACTTTTCATACTCTTTCTCCGCTAAAGCGACCGCTACATCATGGCTGACCTTGCCACTATCCTGCAAGATATCCTCTTCATTAAATCGCAGAAAAGCGTCAAGCTTGGCTACCCAATCCTTCATGTACATCACAATACCTTTTTGTGCTTGCATTTCGGCGTAATCAAGGTACATGGTTACAATCCGATTGAGCAGGTTCAATTCTTTTTCATCCAGATAATTTTTGGCGATACTAACATCGGTTTTACGGATCGCACCTTTGGGGCTGTTTTTCCAACTGGTTAGACCGATGTATGGCTTTTTATTATCGACTCTATGAGCAATAATTTCCGAGGCAGTCTGCCCACTTATAGCAAAATGTAATTTGTTCTGCACGGTGGCAAAAAATTGTTTGGTGATTGCTTCGCTCGGATCATAGTCGGCGCTGCACTGCGCATAAATATCGGTGATCTTCTGATAAAATCTACGTTCGCTGGAGCGAATATTACGGATGCGCGCCAGTTGCTCTTCGAAATAGTCCTGGCCAAAAATATTATGGGGATTTTTCAACCGTTCGTCATCCATGGCAAAGCCTTTGATGATATATTCCTTAAGTACTTGGGTTGCCCAGATGCGAAAGTGCGTTGCTTGTCTTGAATTGACGCGGTAGCCAACGGAAATAATGGCATCAAGATTATAAAACTTTGTTTGATAGGTCTTGCCGTCCGCGGCAGTATGTGCATAATTTGCACATACTGAATCTTCCTGCAGTTCACCGCTTTCAAAAATATTTTTGAGGTGTTTGGTGATAACGGAGCGATCTATCTCGAATAGTTCAGCAATCTTTGCTTGTGTAAGCCAGACATTTTCATCGCGCAAAAATATCTCCACTTTCACCTTGCCGTTTGGCGTAGTGTAGAGCAGAAATTCTGTAAAGCTGTTTTGTTTAACAATCTGATTATTCTTCTTCATAATTTTATACCTCAACCCCGTTAGATAGTTTGTCATATCTAACGAGATCAATCGCGCCGCTCATCAGCCGTGGCAAAAGTAAATCCCGAGCCTGAGCGAGTTTTTGGTTTTGGCTTCTTAATAAAGAACATTCTTCAAGTAAAGGATTCACAATTTCAGAAAATAACTCGACTAAATTCAGAGCAGGAAATAACACTTTGATTTTTTTCAAACTAGCATCATTAAGAGACACCTGTGTTGCTCCTGTTGCAAAATTATTTTTATATTGAACAAATTCGTAAGATGTCAAAAGACCAAATAAGAAACCTAAATATTTTTCGTCTGTAGTAAATCCAACCATTCCGGTTGATAATAATATTTTTTCAAGCAAATCAGAATTTACCTTGTTAAAATACAAAACCTTCTCTGTATCCTTCATTTTTGCGAAATATACTGTATTAATTCTTGGTGCAATATTGGCCCGACTCGGTCTGTTCTCATAATCAACTTCCTCTCCTTTCCTAGTAATACTTGTACCGTCTATTTCTGATGTTTGATAGTAGTGACGAGTATCCGTAAACACTGGAACTCCAAGAGGTGCTTTTTTAAATAAATTTATTTTTGTAAACGGCAAATAATCCCACTCTGAAGGTATTTTCCTTCCATTACGATAAACTATCTTCACCTTCTCATGCCCCGGGAATCGAAAGTACACAAACCACTCGCGGAAAAGAAGCCGCACCGCATCTTCCAAAAGCTTTATACGCTGGCGGTTGTTGTCGATGAGGTCATCGTAGGCAGATAGGATTAAGGCAATTTTTTTCTGTAATTCATATTCTGGTAAATTTACCTTAAACTCTCTTATGTCTTTAAGAAGCAAATTTTTTTGCGCAGCTCCACTTGCAATATCGATTAATATATTGATATTAGCTTTTAAATAGTAGTAAAGCCATAATGGTAGAGCTCTTTTTTTATTAGGTTTAATAATGGCGACACTTTTTTGAAAAGTCGTTCTCTTGGTTTCATTAATATTCTTGGCAATAGCCATCCGACCAATTGTTCCACTGTTTGTTAGTAAAATATCATCAGGTTCAAATCTTGTCCTTTTGTTTGTTTCTAAAAAATCATTTTCTGTTATTTGTCTAGCATCATGATAGTTTATATTACCGTTATTGATATCTTTTGAACTAATAAAGTAGAACCCTGAATCATCCTGATTTTGACAATCACCATGTTTCCCATCTGTTATAAAGTCAGTTATAGCTTGCAATGTATTGGTGTTTCTTTTCATATTCCCAACTTCTTAAAATTTTCACTAATCTTTTTCGTCAGATCCGCGGCTTGGGTGTTCAGGCCTTCTAGCTCGGTATGAATAGTGCGCATAGTTTCACCAAAGTCAAAGTCCGGATCTTCTTCCTCCAGCGCCACACCCACATACCTGCCCGGGGTCAGACTCCAGTCGTTTTCTTTTAGCTCGGCTTTATCCACCAGTTTTACTAAGCCTTCTACATCGCGCAGTTCCCCTTCCGGAAACCGCTCCACCAGCCATTCGGCTTGGTAATAAAAATAGCGGGTAAGTTTCAATTGATTTACTGCTTTGTCGCGCGCTTCTTCGGTTTGTTTTTTTAGGTTTATAATCTCTCTTGTGTTCCACTTGCCTGTCTGCGTGTTACGCACGGGCAGGTCGTTCTCTTTGGCATTATAAGTATTCAAGCATACATCAATTAAACGGTTGGCAAGCCGAAAGATCAGCTCAGCTTCTTTGATCAGCTTATTGTTTTCCTCAGCGAGCGACTCCAATTCCTTGAGAGCTTCGGTAAATTTAATATTGTCTTGGTTTTGCTTTTTCCACCAGGCGCTTTTTTCCTGTGCTAGTCTTGCAAATACCTGGCTTGCGCTTTTATACGCTTGCAGACAATCGGCTAATTCTTTTACTGTTTCCACTGGTTTTCCGCCTGCCTGCGCCGTAATCGTCGCGGCAGGCAGGTCCTTGGGAAGTGTAGCCAGAAAGGGCTGAAGCTCTTTATTTAATTTGGCGAAAACGGTTACGTAGTCTTGCGCCGGAGCGATGCTTTGGACGGCTTCCTTGAGTGTGGTGGAAATATAATTTACTACCAAGTCATGAAAACGATTGGTTTCACCCCGATAAAGCCAGATAATAGAAAGAATGTTTTGCAATTGTTCCGGACTAAAATCATAAATTTTGCGTGTGACTTTTCGAAAGATATTGCGCGCGTCAATCATCAAAACTTTGTCTTTGAATTCGGCCGGTTTGGATTTATTGAAAAACCACAGTTCACAGGGAACAGTTCGGGTATAGAAAAAGTTAGAACGAATGGAAATCATGATATCCACATGTCCGGTTTCGATCAATTTTTTTCGCACCTTAGCTTCAGTATTTCCTGCGCTGGAAGCTTGCGAGGACATTACAAATCCAGCTCTGCCTTGTTCGGCTAAATAACTGTAAAAATAACTGATCCAGACATAGTTGCCGTTACTGACTTTGCCTTTCTTATTCACTCCGGGTAGACCAAAGGGCAAACGGGGGTCGTTTTTGATTTTGTCCGCGTCAATCTCATCTACATTAAACGGCGGATTGGCCATTACAAAATCGGCTTTATGATGCAAATTATGCGGATCTTCGTAGTAGGTAATCGCTTTTTTGATATCTCCCACCAAGCCATGCACCGCCAGATTCATTTTGGCTAAGTTAATCGTCGTTGCATTTTTCTCCAGACCGTAAAAACTCAATTTATCGTTTGGATTTTCATGCAGATTCTCCACAAAACGGGCGCTCTGCACAAACATCCCGCCGCTACCGCAGGCCGGATCTAATACGGTGCCTTTCTTGGGTTCCAGTACATTAGCGATAAGTGAGACTAACGAAATAGGCGTAAAAAACTCGCCGCCGTCATGGGCTTTTTGACCGGCAAACTGGGTGAGAAAATATTCATAAATACGGCCAAATACATCTCCGGTAACCTTTTTGAGTTCTTCAGGATTAAGTGCTCGTAGGAGGTCTCCCAAAATTCCATTTGAAAGCTCGCGATATTCTTTTTTGGGCAGGGCACCGCGCAAGGTTTCATAATCTGCCTCAATTGATTCCATTGCACCAATAACTGCCTTGGCGCGATCATCGCTGTCTTTGAGGGCTACCAGATAGTCAAATTGAGCTTTGGGTTGTAGAAAAATTGCGGATTTTTTGCTGAAATCCTTTTTAGTCAGCTCCGGGGTTTTACCCCCGCGTGTCGGCAGGCTGGCAATGATTTCATCCTTTATCGCCAAATAACGACTGTAGGCATGGCGTAAAAATACCAAGCCCATCACCGGCATAAAATATTCATTGCTAGCATAATTGGAATTTGCCCGGAGCGTATCCGCCGCACCCCAGAGTCTTTTTTCGATTGCTTCAATATTTTCAAGTTGTGTCATAGTTTTTATTTACCCCATTAAATGTTTACTATCTAACCGGGTTTACTTAAAAAGTAATCCTTTCTCTTTGAAACTGATATAACCATCATCGGTGATGATGATATGGTCCAGTACTTCAATATCGAGAATAGTGCCTGATTGGATCAATTTTTCAGTGAGTTTGATATCTTCATCAGACACTTCCGTATTTTTTGAGGGATGATTGTGCGCCAATATGATGGAAGAAGTAAAGTGGCGTATAGCCGGTTCAAAAACTTCGCGCGGATGCACTAAGGTTTCCGTCAATGTGCCGATAGATATAGTTTCTTTATGAATGAGTTGTTTGCGGGCGTTGAGATATAACACCATAAAATATTCTTTTTGTTTCCCTCGCAAATCAGAAAGCTGGGCAACGGTGTCTCTCACGGAATCAAGGATGGGAAGAGAATCATTAAATGAACCAACCGCGCGGCTGCCAAGCTCCAAAGCCGCCTTGATAGTAATGGCTTTGGTAGCTTCCAGTCCCTTAATAGCGGTAAGATCATCTATAGAAACTGCCAGTATTTTTAATAGAGGATATTTTTTCAAGGTTTCCCTGGCAATATCCAAAGCACTTTTGCCGGCTCTCCCGGTACGAATAAGGATTGCTAAAAGTTCAGCATCGCTTAAATTTTCTGCTCCCTTTTCAGACAGCTTTTCTCTGGGTCTTTTATGTTTTGGTAAATCTTTTATTTTTGCCATTGTTATTCCTTTAAATTAGTTATATAGTATTGCACTATATTGTATTGTATTTCATTTCTCCTTATAAATAAATCCCCCCCCGACAGCTAGCAGATAAGGCGGTCAAAAGAATTAGTTTTTTACATTTTTTCTACATCTTAATATCAATTCGACAAAAGGTTTATAAAATCCTTCTTTTTTAGGAAATTTTTTTAGTTATCAGTTTACGGTTGTTGGTTTTCAGTTAAGGACATGAAGATTACCACGCTTTCTTCGAAAGCTCACAAATGACAGCACGGTTTGGATGAATCCGATCCCTACTTTTCAAATATTCTTTCTCAATTATTTTAATTAATTAAATTTACAATAACTTTGACGATAGTATCTTTTTCTTCTGCTCTGCTTTCGGCAATCAATAAGGTCAAAGCCACCAGGGCATTATCGGCAAGACGCTTACTACCATCCTCTTTATATAGAATAGCATTCTCGTTTAAAAACCAGAGGAATAAAGAGGCAGCAATTCGCTTATTTCCATCGATAAAAGAATGATTCTTAACCACAAAGTATAAGAGATGGACAGTATAAATCATATTCATCTAACAAATGCAGGGCTTTTTGGTAATCAAGGATCACTTTTAACAATCCGGTAGCTTCGGTTGAATCTAAGGATTTATTCTGCAGGAGTCTTTCCATAATTCTTGAGGTTTTTTGGAATTCTGCTAACTTCGCCCGATCTTCGCGGATTCTTTTTTCATTAATAGTATAGCCTTTGATAAGGTGTTCTTTTAAGACATGGGTAGCCCAAATGCGGAATTGGGTGCCACGTTTGGAATTTACCCGGTAACCGACGGAGATAATCATATCAAGATTATAAAATTTTATTTTACGGTTAACTTTCCTATTTCCTTCCATTTGAACTACCGAGTATTCCTCGGTAGTTGATTTTCTATCTAATTCTTTAGTAGAAAAAATATTTTTTATATGTAATCCTATAGTATCAGTATTTTTTTCAAATAATTCTGCCATCTGCTTTTGAGAAAGCCAAACGGTATCTTTTTTTAGATTAACTTCAAAGGTTTCTTTTCCATCCGGAGTGGTGTAGATGACTATTTCATTATTTTCCGGCATCAATATTTTCCTTTTTTAATTATTAATACTATTCATAATTATTCTGCATTTGTAGGTTAGTATATATTTACATACTGCACTACTTGTTAAAAGTCCTTCTTTTTTTAAAAGAAAAGTTTTCAGTTAATGTTTAAAACATCTTGTACCGGTAAAGACCATTGCCAGATTATGTTCGTTAGCAGCAAGGATTACTTCCTCATCTCGCTTCGACCCACCGGGTTGAATAATAGCGGTTACTCCCGCTTTGGCCGCTTCATCTATCCCATCTCTAAAGGGAAAGAAGGCATCAGAAGCCAGATATGAACCCTTGGAGCGACCTTCTGATTTTCTGATGGCAATAAGAACCGAATCCACCCGACTCATCTGACCTGCACCGACACCTACTAACTGTCTATCTTTAGTCAAAACAATGGCATTTGATTTGACTTGTTTTACTGCCTTCCAGGCAAATAAGAGCTCTTCCAATTCTTTTGGATTTGGTTTTCTATTGGTGACTACTTTCAGGTCTTCTATAGTGATTTCCTTTATGTCTCTGTCCTGAACCAGAAATCCACCGGGTACTTTTTTAATATCTTTTACCCCGACATCTCTATTTTTTAATTCTCCCACTTTGATTAAGCGGCGATTCTGTTTCTGTCTTAAGATAGTTAGAGCCTCATCTTCAAAGTCCGGTGCCAGAACCGCCTCCACAAAAGGAGTTTCATCAATTAAATCGGCCAAACTTGTCCCCACTACCCTGTTGATACCAATAATACTGCCATAGGCAGAAAGAGGGTCCCCCCGGTAAGCTTTTTGATAGGCCTCTTCAATAGTCAATGCGCTGGCCAAACCGCAGGGATTAGTGTGTTTTACAAAGACAGCGGTAGGTTCCTGAAAATCTTTAACCATCTCCAGGACCGCTCCTAAATCTACTAAATTGTTAAAAGATAATTCTTTGCCACCTAACTGTATTGCATTTCCCAGATTGGGCTCTTCTACTGCTAATACTTCTTTATAGAAAGAAGCAGATTGATGAGGATTTTCTCCATAACGCAGGTCTAGCACTTTTTCGCCCAGTAAATTTAGAGTATAGGGAAAAGAAGCTGCTTCTTTGTACAAATTTTTTCTTAAATATTGGGAAATAATACTATCATAAAATGAAGTATGTTCAAATACTTCGGCCGCTAATCTCTTTTTAGTCTCCAAAGATATTTCTCCTTGATTTTTCTCTAATTCTTCTAAAATGATAGGATAATCCCGGGGACTTATGACTACAGCGACATCTTGATAGTTCTTGGCTGATGCCCTCAAAAGTGAAGGTCCCCCAATATCGATATTTTCGATAGCTTCTTCCAATTTTACCTCTTCTTTAGAAATAGTCTTCCGAAAAGGATATAAATTTACCACTACCAGGCCTATCGGTTCTATCTGTTGGGCTGCTATCTGCTCTTGATGCAGGGAATTATCACTTTTCGCTAATAACCCGCCGAAAATCAGAGGATGAAGCGTCTTGACCCTGCCATCCAGTATCTCCGGAAAATGGGTTACTTCGGAAATTAATTTCACTTTAATCTGAGCATCTTTTAATAGCCAAGCCGTTCCTCCGGTAGAAATAATTTCGATGTCCAATTTTTCCAGACCTTTAGCAAAATCAATCAGCCCTTCTTTATCGGATACACTGATTAAAGCGCGTTTTATTTTGGTCATTTGTTTTTCTCCTTTATTGCCTTTAAGGCAATATCTTTCCGGTAATACATATCTTCAAAATAAATTTCTTTTACTGCCTTGTAGGCCTTTTCTTTTGCTTTAAAAATTGTTTCATCCCAGGCAGTTATTCCCAGGACTCTTCCTCCCGAAGTAATCACCTGATCATCTTGAAATTTGGTGCCGGCATGAAAGGCTATCATATCTTTCATTTTTCCCAATCTTTCCAAACCGCTAATCGGTTTTCCTTTCTGATACTTCCCCGGATATCCTCCGGAAGCCACCACCACACATACTGCAACATTATCTTCCCATTGGATATTGATTTTATGAAGCCTATCATCAATGACTGCATTTAATATATCGATTAAATCTGTTTTTAACCTGGGTAATACGACTTGAGTCTCCGGGTCACCAAAACGGGCATTAAATTCTAAAACTTTGGGTCCTTCTTTGGTTAAGATCAATCCGGCATAAAGTACTCCTTTATACTCTTTTCCCTCTATCCGTAAACCCTTTACAGTTGGTTCTAAAATCTCTTCCAAAACTCTCTTTTTAAACTCATCAGAATAAAAGGGCACCGGGGAATAGGCCCCCATCCCCCCGGTATTGGGTCCCTGGTCGTGATCAAATATCTTTTTATGGTCCTGGGAGGAAACCATGGGCACTACCGTTTTGCCATCACAAAATGCTAAAATCGATACCTCTTCTCCCTCTAAAAATTCCTCTACTACTACCTGCTTTCCCGCTTCTCCAAATTTTTTTTCCTCCATCAGTGTATCTAAAGCATCTCTCGCTTGAAGCAAATTTTTTACAATAAAAACCCCCTTACCGGCTGCCAATCCATCTGCCTTTATGACCGAAGGGAAAGTTTGTTGTTGTATATAGTCGAGTGCCTTTTGGCGATTTTGAAAGACCACATAATTAGCTGTAGGAATGTTGTACTTTTTTAATAAAAACTTGCAAAATACTTTACTTGTTTCAATTTCCGCAGCCTCTTTGCTTGGACCGAATATCTTTAAACCCTGTTTATTAAATTCATTGACTATTCCCCGGGATAAAGGCATTTCCGGCCCCACTACGGCTAAATCAATCTTTTCTTTTTGGGTAAAATCAATTAATTTCTCTATGCTGTCTGCCTCAATATTGACACATTGGGCTAACTGGGAAATTCCGGCATTGCCCGGTGCACAATACACTTGAGATACTTTTGGGCTTTGTTTAATTTTCCACACCAGGGTATGCTCTCTTCCTCCGCTGCCAATGACCAATACTTTCATCTTAAGTTTTCCTCTTTTCTAAAAATTCTAATCAAGGGAGCGGATTTATCCGCCCCGAAAAGACGGGTTCAATGAATTGAACTCCTACATTTTCATAGACAGGCGAGACGCCTGTCCTACGGGGATTACGGGCTCGATTCATCGAGCCCCTACTTATTTTCTTTATTATAATGATTATTTAATAAAGACTCTTCTTCCTTTAATGATCAATCTGCCTTCAGAAAATAACTGAATTGCCCGGGGATAAATTTGGTGTTCTTCTTTTAAGATTTTCTCTGCCAAAGACTCCTCGGTATCATCATCGCTCACTTCTACTGCCTTTTGCAGGATAATAGGACCGGAATCCACTCTTTCGTCCACAAAATGAACCGTGCATCCGGAAACTTTTGCTCCATATTCTATGGCTTGCTTCTGGGCATGTAACCCCGGGAAAGAAGGGAGTAAGGCAGGATGAATATTTATGATCTTATTTTTATAGGTTCTGATAAAATAGGGGCTCAAAATTCTCATATAACCGGCCAGAACTACCAGTTCAATTTTTTTCTCTTTCAGGGTTTTGATTATCTCTTTATCGTAATCTTCCCTGTTTTTAAATTCCTTAAAATGAATATACCGGGTAGCGATATGATATTGCCGGGCTCTTTTTAAGGCATAAGCATCCGGATTATCGCTAATCACCACTTTAATTTCACCGGCAATTTTACCTTCTTCTATCGCCTCAATGATAGCCTGTAAATTTGTCCCTCTGCCCGAGGCCAATACTCCGATATTTACCATGATTTTCTCCTTGATGACAACTTTTGTGCCTGGCACTAAAGTTGTCATTTATTCTCTTTTTATCACTTGGCCGATAAGGTAAGAATTGTATTCTGCTATTTTAAGTTCATCTATCACTTTCGAAGCGTCATTTGAAGAAACAATTAATACCATACCTATCCCCATATTAAAAGTCCGATACATCTCTCCATCAGAAATTTCTCCTTCTTTTTGAAGGAAAGTAAAAATAGAAGGTGTAGGCCAGCTTTGTTGGTCTATGCGAACTGAAATTTCTTTAGGTAAAATACGGGGAATATTTTCCAATAACCCTCCTCCGGTAATATGAGCTATCCCCAAAATTTTATATTTTTCCAACAAATGTAAAACCGGGGAAACGTAAATGCTAGTAGGTCTAAGTAATTCTTCACCCAAAGATTTCTCAAAAGAAGGGA
>Ga0172366_10004318_pt1 | contig 11199 bp, 11 predicted proteins | sample LakKivSesite69cm_FD_114533 | JGI IMG/M metagenome (GOLD analysis project Ga0172366, IMG submission 114533) | Sediment microbial communities from Lake Kivu, Rwanda - Sediment site 69cm | ecosystem: Environmental > Aquatic > Freshwater > Lake > Sediment | place: Rwanda: Western Province, Lake...
CAGGCAGAGTTGGTTTATCTGACGGCGCTGCCGGAGGAGTGTGGGCCGGTCGGCGATGTTTTTGGACAGTTTAAGGGTCGATGCAATCTTCAGATTGAGCCGCTCGACCTGGACAAGCTCACCGGCCTTGCCGATGTCGCCCTTTGCTGCCTGCCCCACAAGGTCTCTATGGGATTTGTGCCTAAGTTGCTGGATGCAGGACTAAAAGTTGTCGACTTCAGCGCGGACTATCGGCTCAAGGACTCGAAGATTTACGAAAAATTCTACGGCATCAAGCACACCGACACCGCCAATCTGGCACGGGCTGTCTTCGGCCTGCCGGAATTGTTCCGCCGGCAGATAAAGGGCGCCAAACTGGTGGCCAATCCTGGTTGTTTTCCTACGGCAGCCTTATTGGCTTTGGCGCCGATACTGGGGGAGAACCTCATTGAGACGGATTCGATCATCGTCAACGCGGTGACGGGCGCATCCGGAGCGGGCAAAAATCCTTCCAGCAGATTTCATTTTCCCAATATGAACGAGAATCTTTTCGCCTACGGGATTGGCACGCACCGTCACATGCCGGAAATGGAGCAAATTGCCGGCGAAATCGCCGGCAGCGACGTTCAAATACTATTTCAGCCGCACGCCGGGCCGTTTGACCGGGGCATTCTCTCGTCGATATATTGCCAACCAAAACGAAAGGTCAGCAACGAGCAACTTTCCGCCCTTTATAGAAGGTTCTACGCAGGGGAAGCTTTTGTGCAGATTTGTAGTGATGCCCCTAATGTAAAAGATGTCGCTTGGACGAACTATTGCCACATTTTTGCGACCAGCGTCAAAGATAAGATCGTAGTTTTCTCAGCGATTGACAACCTGGTAAAAGGCGCATCCGGCCAGGCAATCCAAAATATGAATATTATTTTCGGGTTACAAGAGACCCTCGGTTTGAAATAGTAGATATGTAGGTTGTCTGTTACTGTTTGTTCTGCAAGCAGAAAACGTTTGGCCAAGAGGACTATGTCGGGTTATAATAGCTTGATATGAGAGAAGAAGTCAAGAATTGGTTCAAACAAGCCGAAGCTGATTTAAGAAGCGCGCGGAACAGTAAAAAATCGTTCGATCATTATATGTCTGTTTTTGCGTCTCAGCAGGCTGTTGAGAAGGCGTTAAAAGCGTTATGCTTATACAAGCTTAGAGAATTTCCAAGAGGTCATTCGATAATCTATCTTGCCCAGAAAGTTGATGTTCCAGAGTATATGCTTTCCGGGATAAGAGATTTGAATCCGGAGTATCTGAGCACACGCTACCCTGATATGGCAGCGGGTGTTCCTGCTGAACTATATGACGAACGTATCGCAGCCCGCCATCTTGAGACCGCTGGAGAGGTAATAGAATGGGTGAGAAAGCAGATTCAAGAATAGCTGATTTCCTACAAAAAGTAAGAAAAAAGTACAATATAAAGCAGGCTATATTCTTCGGCAGTAGGGCCAGAGATGAGCACTTAAAAGACAGCGACTATGATATTATCCTAGTCTCAGAGGATTTCAGTGACATATTTTTTTCGCAGCGTTCTGCTCTAATGTACGATTTCTGGCAGCATTGGCCTATTGAGATAGAGCCTTTATGTTACACGCCTGAGGAATTTGAAGCCAAGAAAAAGCAAATAGGCATCGTCAGTGAGGCAGTTAAGGAAGGGATATTTCTATAAAAATAGCAGGTGTCTTTATCTACCCAATAATAGACGTGGATAAAATTCCCCTCATGGTCAAGTGATACTATGGCCGCATCCAATAGTTACCTGTTCGTTGTTACCCGACCTTTATAAGTTTTCTAGCGTCTTCTACTCCTTTTTTGTACGCTTCGCGAACAACGTTTTGCACAGTCTTACGAATTAGTTTTTTCGAAGACGATTTTGGCCGCAAGATCTGCTGATTGAGATACGCATATACGTCCTTCGGCAGTGGAATTGCGACTTGTTTGTTACCTACAGTAATCTTGTAATACTTCTCTCCGTCACCCGAAGTTGGTGCTTTTTCGGAACCTGTAGAGTTTCTACTAATCATTTTTATTCTCCCGTCGCTTTATACTACCCCATATTTCTGTTTCTTGTTCTCGTGAAGGACAACAAGTCCAACAGTAAGGTTACTCAGCATAATTATCGGCTGCTTTTCCTATTCAAATTAAGAGATAGATTGAGAATATACCTCGTGGTCTGTAAGTGGGTATCAGCTTTTATAAAAAGCGATATTAGAGGACTTACGAAAATTTTTCACCAGCGGGAGTGGATTGTACGGTTAAAAAGTCGGGCAAGCTGGATTTGAATGTGGCAGTGCTTGTTTCTCCTGGCATAAGCCCCATAGCAGTCGTTCACCGGATCAAATTGGCTGATTATAGGCTGCCAGCACAGGTGCTACTGTCATGGTTTTTATAGAGCTTTGATGATTTCGGCCAAGGAACTTAACGCTTGATTCACCGACCTTGGCGTCTTAAATGATATATCTATTCAGATTCTTCATATAAAGTATCAGGGCAAATGTCCTGGCCGTGGGGCCAGGCGATTGAGCCATGAAGCGGTTTTACTTCTTTGAAGTATTGAGGATTTTTCAGCTCCTGAAATATGCCGAAGTCAAGCAACGGCCTCATATCGAAGACTTTATGCTCTTCGTTATCAAACGTTATACATAGAGTATAGTTGTCATTAGGAATTACTTTTTTAACTCTTGGGTTCATGGTGATCACTTCAACGGTTCAATATTAAACACAGGTTGTCCATTGACAGCCAGCTCCCAATCTGTCATTAAATCTTCTTTATGTATTTCTATCCAGGCTTGCACTAATTTCATTTTGCTCGCTTTGATAGAACCCTCTAGTAATTCGCCATCGGGGATAGCAACCACAGCCTCTTGGCCTTGATATCTGACATGGATATGAGGTTTTTTGTGTCTTTTGCTATCGACGTAATACATTGAGATTATGATACCATAAAACATTGATATGACAGGCATTGTTACTCCCTTTGAACGCAGATTCGATGCATCTAATCAACTTCTAATATAAGGATATATTTCATATAAAGTACTGTCAATATTCTCTTTTCAATAACATTGTGTTTTATCATATACTGACATTTTACCATAAGATTATAACGATTGTTTGAGCTGACAGAGTACTATGTCAAGTTTTAATATTGTAGCTCCAAAGGGATTTTAGGTGGAAGTGGTGCGATGACTACTGGTGTTTTAAGAATTGCAACCTGTCAGTTTGCGGTGGGAAGGGATATTCGGCGAAACGGCCGGCAAATCTGTGAATTCCTACGCCGAGCGAAAAAGGCCAATGCGGACATCGTGCATTTCTCCGAGGGCGCTCTTAGCGGCTATGTGGGCACCGATTTCCCTTCGTTTGCTGGGTTCGATTGGGACCTGCTTAGACAAGAAATCGAAAAATTTATGACTCTGGCTGGACTTCTCGGCCTTCGGGTTGTTCTGGGCGGTACGCACCGATCGACCCCCGACAGAAACATTTGGGGGCAGGCTGAGCCACGAGTTGATAAAGAGAGATGCCACGGCCTTTCAGGCCTCGCAATGACGGGTTAATAGATTCCTGCTGGAGTTTATCCCGTATTGCGATACGGGGCAGGAATGACAGAAAAAGGAAAAAACGAGTGACCTGGCTACGCCTCAGCTTCGTCGTGCCAAAGCTAACATTACCTATATCGAGAAGTGTCAGATTAACTCTTGACTAATTCACCTGAATTGTCAATTGACCACTTCGCTCTTCTCTGGCTGTTTTACCTCCAGGCCCTCGAACTTTAGATTTTCCTCGTCCTGCACATCGATCTTTACCAGGTTCTTGCCTTTGAAGCTTCCCGCCAGCACAGCCTCAGAAAGAGGGTCTTCTATGTAGTGCTCGATCGCCCTTCGTAGCGGTCTGGCGCCAAATTCCGGATTGTAACCTTTGTCGATAAGGAATTCCTTGGCCTGGTCGGTCAGCTCCAGTTTCAAGCCGTACTCCGTCAGCCGTTTGAACACCTTGACCAACTCGTAATCAACGATGGTTTGCAGGTTTGCTCTGCTGAGAGACTTGAACACTATTATATCGTCCACACGGTTCAAGAACTCCGGCCTAAAATGACGCTCCACCTCCTTCTGGAGAATCTCTTTCATTTTCTCATAATTGGCTTCGGGCGTCTTTTTGCCGAAGCCAAAACCGGCTTGGTTTCTTATCAGCTCAGCGCCGATATTACTGGTCATAATCAGGACAACGTTCTTAAAGTCGATGCTTCGTCCGAAGCTGTCGGTAAGTCTTCCCTCATCCATGATCTGAAGAAGTATATTGTAGACATCCGGATGAGCCTTTTCGATTTCATCCAGAAGCAGCACGGCGTAAGGCCTCCGCCTGACCCTTTCAGTCAACTGGCCTCCTTCCTCGTAACCGACATAACCAGGCGGAGCGCCAACCAGCCGGCTGACATTATGCTTCTCCATAAACTCGCTCATATCCAATCTGATAAGGGCGTTTCTATCGCTGAACATAAACTCCGCCAGCGCCTGCGCCAGCAGCGTTTTTCCAACGCCGCTGGGACCAAGGAATATGAAGCAGCCCGTGGGACGATTCGGGTCCTTCATGCCGCTTCTACTGCGCCGCACCGCTTTGGCCACGGCGCTGATGGCCTCATCCTGTGAAACCACTGTCTTGTGCAGCTCAGCTTCCAGTTCCAGCAGCCGCTGCGTCTCCTTCTTCTCAAGCTTTGTCAGCGGCACACCGGTCATATTGCTAACTACCTCAGCGATCACCTCGGTATCCACCACACCGGTTGCTTCTTTATTCTCGTCGTACCACTTCTTTTGCAATTGTGCCTTCTCATCCAAAAGCTGCTGGGCTTCGTCCCTTAACGCCGCTGCTCTTTCATAGTCGGCATTTCTAACTGCCTCATCCTTCTCTCGCTGCAGGACTTCGATCTTCTTTTCCATCTCTGTCAAATCAAGCGGCGGAGTCATGTTCTTGAGCCGAACTCTCGCACCTGCTTCGTCGATTACATCTATCGCCTTATCGGGCAGACATCGACCGGTGACATACCTGGTAGACAGTTCTACCGCCTGGAATAGCGCCTCATCGGTAAACCGCACCCTATGATGCGCCTCGTAGCGGTCTTGAAGCCCCCGTAGAATCTCCAGCGTCTCATCTTTCGAAGGCGGGTTAACGATAATCGTCTGGAATCGTCTCTCCAGAGCACCATCTTTTTCCACGTATTTGCGGTACTCATCCAGAGTAGTGGCGCCGATGCACTTGACTTCGCCTCTGGCAAGGGCAGGCTTCAACACGTTCGACGCGTCTATTGCGCCTTCTGCTCCGCCCGCACCGACCAGTGTATGAAGCTCGTCGACGAATAGGACGACATTGGCGGCTCGCTTAACCTCGTTGATTACCGCTTTAATGCGTTCCTCGAATTGACCACGATATTTTGTCCCGGCCACCATCATGGCCAGGTCAAGGACCACGATGCGTTTGTCTTTTAATAATTCCGGCACCTGCCTGTTGACTACCTGCTGGCTCAGACCTTCCACAATCGCCGTCTTGCCGACCCCTGCTTCACCCAGGAGCACCGGATTGTTCTTGGTACGTCGGCACAGTATCTGTATCAAGCGCTCGATCTCTCTCTTTCTGCCTATAACCGGGTCAAGCTGGCCGTCGGCAGCCAACTGGGTAAGGTCTCTGCCGAAGCTGTCCAGCGCCGGAGTTTTGCTCTTGGGCCTTCGGCTGATAGCCGGTCCCATCTTCATTCCCAGGCCGCTGGGCCCATCGTCCACGCCTGCTCCCAGCAGGTTCAGCACCTCCTGGCGCACGTCTTCTAACTTCAAGCCCAGACTCATAAGCACCTGTGCAGCTATTCCTTCGGTCTCCCGTAAAAGACCCAGCAGAATATGTTCTGTCCCCACATAGTTATGATTCAGTGCCCGGGCTTCTTCGATAGCGTACTCAATAACCTTCTTGGCTCGCGGCGTCTGCGGAAGTTTGCCCATCGTAACCATATCGGGGCCGCTCTTGACCTGTTTCTCTACCTCAAGCCGGAGCTTTTTAATATCCACGTCGAAGTTCTTTAGAACCGTCGCGCCGACGCCACTTCCTTCTTTTATCAGGCCCAGCAGAATATGCTCGGTCCCTATGTATTCGTGGTTAAATCGCTGAGCCTCCTGATTGGCCAGCGCCATAACCTTGCGTGCCCGATCTGTAAAACGCTCAAACATCTCTTACCCCAAAGCTATACTTGCGGAACGTCAAAACTCATTTAAGCAATCACCTACAGTATACCACAGCCTGCATTCCGCTGTCAAACTACAACATATCTATGCGTGAGTGCTTATTTATCTATATGCTCAGCCCGAGCCGATGTTCGGTTTTCGAGCAGCGTTTTTATTCGACCTAAGTTTTATCGACAAAAACACGTGCGGACTTTGCGGTTGCCTGGGCAAAAACCTCACTCTCAATAGCAAAATGCTCGCCCCGGCATCGGCAGCATTTAGGCTGATAATGTGATGAGTTCTACGGTAACAACATCGGAGCTGTTGACGATTGAAAAATGAATTTGCCAGACGGATTGACCTGGCTCTTTTGAAGCGTCAAATCGTAGGCTGTATATGCCAAACATTAACTTTTTGGCCGTGTTTTCCAGGCGAAACTTATCCGGACTTTCTGGATTTGAGTGTGCGTTCAGCCCGCTGTAGGGTGTTATGCCTTCAGTTTACCGGTCTTCTTCAAACAGTTTCCTGAGGTATTCGTTTTCCCGGCGGGTCGCTTCAAGGTCAAAAGCCTGATACTTGATGCAGACTCGCAGATAATCCAGCAGTTCGTGGAGACTATCAATGCTCTTTTCAAGCTGCTGCCGGTTGGCGTGCGCTTGCTCGGCAAGTTTTGCTAACTTGCTGCGTTGGGGGTCAGCAGCCTCTCCAAATTCTTTGACCAATTCGTTTAGTTTGTCTTCTAACCGTGCCTCGTCCATCACACCCTCCTGCCCGTTACAGGCTGAGTCCTATAACTTTAATTCGAGCCACTACCCCCATTGTCGCTCTTTTTGCAGCAAAATCCATACCCAATGTTCCTAAAATATATTTTATACTCATTTTAACTTTCCACCACAAGCATTGCTAAGTTAGGCAGGAAAAGTATATTAGTCGTAGGATTTCTCAGTCCTTTTCTAAGCACGCCTGCTGTGCTGGTTAAGAGCAAGCGTTGCAAAAAATCAACATAAAAAATCCGCCCGCACTCCTGGGCTTTTTGCAATGGCCTTGGCAAGAAGTGGTTAGCACACGTGTTGATTATTGTAAACACAGAGGTTCACTAAGCACACCATTCTCGATACTCGATGCTCGTTTCTCGGCGTTGTCGGGTATCGAGGTTTCAGGAAGCGTCTCGGCTACATCTTAGGATTCATTACCCGGCCAATAAACAGGATGCTGCCCGAATGGTTATCACGAATTAAGAACAAAAATGGATGGTCGGCACGGAAAACCGGTGTCTGGCTGGGCCCGACCGATGTCAGCCGCATTGTTACGCCGGTTGCTGCCGCCGCTTCTGTACCTTCCTCGTTGACATCCACATAGGCCTTGTGGATAACGGCGGAGATAAAAAGGTCTCTGCCGCCGGTTATTCCGGAAAAATCTGCCGCCCGCGCCGAAAACGCATCTGTCATCCCCATTGATTTAAGCACTGAAGCTAAACTAAATTGGCTGGTCATCTTGAATCTCGGCACGGAAACAATGACTTCGCGTCTGTGCAGTCTGCCCAGCCATTGCGAGAGAGCCTCGGCCTTTAGCGTTTTCTCAAACTCAGGCAAACCATCAATCTGCTTCGGCAGCAAAATAATCATCGACAGGTCATTGTCCACGTATGGCAGCTCAAGTGCCTGGAAATTTTCGGTCTCCATATAGCCAAACTTGTCCATCTGGTTCATCATCAGCGCATCGATCTTCTCGCCACTAGCCAGCGTAAATGGCGCATCTCTGGTCTTATCCTTCTGGAACTGCCTTTGCCAGTTACCTTTGAAATAAATAGCATTTGTCAAGACCAAGCGGGTCATTGAATCCAGCACGCCTGGTTTTATCAGCTCTTTGATTTTATCCCTGGTTTTCTGTTCCACCCAGGCATTGATGGTCTGGCGTGCTGATTCAGTTGCCGTTACGAAATCGACCTCGCTCAGTCGTCCATCATACTCGGTTTCTATGAGTTTCAGGAAATCACTGAGCAATTTGTAGCCCTTCTGGCCCCACAAAGCGTTGGCTACCGCCAGTTCGTAACCGCTCTTTTTGGCTCTATCATTTAGAGCTTTTACCACCTCCCCGAAAGACGAATGAAATTGATCCTCCTGCATAACAGGCTCAGACGGCACTTTTTCGCCGGCCAATGTTGGAAAGTGCAGAACTTTAGCCATCTGCATCTTGGTGTCGCCGCGTGCTCCGGCATAAGTCATAGCCAGCGCTGTCGAGATGCTGTATGGCGAGAAGAAAAGATTGCCTTGATTTTCCCGAAGCCTGGCAAAAAGCGCCAGCGCAAATTCATTATTGCCCTGTACCACGGTTTGCCTTTGGACTTCTGAACCAGCCATTTTTTGCTCTCCACCGAAACAGCCAACAGCAGTTACTACCACAACTACCAGAATAAATGCGCATTTCTTAGCTCTCATATAACAGCTCCCTCTATATCGTTGGACAAGCCAATACTCAAATCTATTTTCGTTAATTATAGCGATGGCTCGCTTTCAATTGCAAACTTACCCGATTGACAATCTTCCTGCCGGCGGATAGGTAACGACCGCGCCGCCGGGAGCTACAACCGCGCCAGATGTCAGTTTATGGGCGCAAGTCCTGCTCGGCTCGACAATATGAATAACTTCCACGCCTTGGGCGACCAGGTAGTCACTTAGAAGTCTGCGATGGCACTTCCAGTAGAACCTTTCCGCGCACATAACGGCGGTGCGTGCCGAGACCGCCGCGGAAAGAAGTCCTGCAACTGCTGTCTTGAAATCCTCGGTTGCCATATAGTCCGCGTAGTTGCGAAAGCCTGGGCTTTCCAAACCCGTGTTCGGCGAGTCATCATTCCCGATCAGGGATGGCCAAGCCATTTTGCCTTTGTTTCTTCGGCCTCCCAGTGCTTCCAGCCAGACGTAATCAATGCTCCGGGCGTTCAAGAATTCGCGCAAAGTTTCGCGATTGAAATGTGGAAACTTACGTGAGCTTGGATACCGCCGAACATCCGCTACGGTGGCAATTTCAAACTTTTTCAATAGAGACAAGAATTCCTCGGCTGAGCGGTTTGAGTGCCCAATCGTGAAAACCCGCAATCCTTCCATAATTGGTTTATTATACGCCATACGAACCCGGTCAACAGCAGAATCTACCGTGGAATGCGGGCAGGCTCTCTCTATGCAGGAATAAAAAGGCAAAAAGATCGTGGTGAAATCTTTGTTGACACTGCCGTGTTAGCGCTTACTATGGTAGTGCAGTTACCGTATAACATCAGGAGCAATCAAAATGAGAAGTCTGGGTTTTATCTGGCAATTCTTCAGACACCCAACACAGGTTGGAACTTTCACACAGAGTTCCAAAACACTGGCAAAGAAAATGGCTGAGCAGATTGACGGAAGCCTCAAAGTTGTCGAGCTTGGCGCAGGAACCGGCTCGGTAACCACAGAAATCCTGAAGCGTCTTCCTGAAAATGGTCGGCTGACTTGCTTTGAGATCAACCCGAAGTTCTGCAGAGACCTGGAAAGAATCGACGACCCGCGCCTAAGAGTTATTAATGATGATGCCAGAAACTGCGAACGATACGTTGACAGCTTGGATTGCATTGTATCGGGTCTGCCTCTTGTCTGGTTTACAGAGTCCAAGCAACAAGAAATTCTTGCTATTACCAGGAAATCGAAAAGATATATCCAGTTGCAGTACACTCCCCTGTTGGGTAAAAAAATGAGAAACTACTTTCCGGAAGTGAAGCTGAAGTTTGTGCCTCAAAATCTTCCGCCCGCTTTTATCTACGTGTGCAAGCACCTAGCGAAATAACCTGATCCTGCTGATCATGCACCGCGAAATTTTCACGAGAAACTTGCAGCCAATAGTAATATAATTGCTCAAACTGACTGATCTGTCGTGTCATTCCTGCGGAAGCAGGAATCCATGAACATCGCGTTTGAGTAGATTCCCGCTTGCGCGGGAATGACAAATGGCGGCATATCACTGTTAGATAGTTACTTATGGCAGCGTCCTATCGAAAATCGGTCAGTTTGAGTATAATTACATTTATTTAGCCGTCGCCGGCACGGCGACGACCAATCCCGCCTGTGGGAACTTTGGTCCGCGGCGGCCGGGAGAAAAATTATGCCCAAGATAACTGTGCCCGCGAAGGTCAAGAAAAGGGACGGCTCAATTGTCAAATTTGACCGGTCCAAGATTCAAAACGCAGTGCAAAGGGCTGCCCTGGAAGTCCTGGGCGAAAGGCGAAAAGCCCAGAGTATCGCTTGTCGTGTAACCGAAGGCGTCGTAGATCGGCTTTGCCGGCAGTATAAGGGCAAAATCCCCCACATCGAAAATATCCAGGACACGGTCGAATCGGTTTTGATGAGCGAGGGTTACAACCATATCGCCAAAAGCTACATTCTGTATCGGGAAAACAAAAGCCAGTTACGTTTCACCAAGTCTGCGCTGGGTCTGAAAGACGACCTGAAACTGCCCGTCAATACCGTAGAGGTTCTTAAAAGAAGATACCTGCTCAAAGACGAGAGCCAGAACATCGTTGAAACGCCGAGCGAGCTATTTAGAAGAGTCGCAAGCCATGTAGCGAAAGCGGAGGATAATTTCAAGTCCCGCTATAGCAAAGAGGACGTTGAAGAGAAGTTTTATCTGATGATGCGAAATTTGGAGTTTTTGCCGAACTCGCCGACCCTGATGAACGCGGGCACTTGCCTGGGGCAGCTTTCCGCCTGCTTTGTAATTCCCGTGCAGGACTCCATAGAGGGGATATTTACAGCTCTGGGTCAGATGGCTCAGATACATCAGACCGGCGGCGGCACGGGCTTTAGCTTCTCGAATCTAAGGCCCAAAGCTGATATAGTCCACTCGACCAAGGGCCAGGCGTCAGGCCCGGTATCGTTTATGAGCATATTCGATAAGGCTACCGGCGTCATCGTCCAGGGCGGAAGAAGACGAGGCGCAAATATGGGCATCCTGC
>Ga0172366_10004320_pt1 | contig 11197 bp, 8 predicted proteins | sample LakKivSesite69cm_FD_114533 | JGI IMG/M metagenome (GOLD analysis project Ga0172366, IMG submission 114533) | Sediment microbial communities from Lake Kivu, Rwanda - Sediment site 69cm | ecosystem: Environmental > Aquatic > Freshwater > Lake > Sediment | place: Rwanda: Western Province, Lake Kivu...
CGGCCCGAGAAGTGGAGGAGCACGAGCCGGTCCGCGCGGAACAAGTTTTTCACCGAAGTGGTCCAATTCTTGAGCAAGATCGGGGCGATCTTGTTATCGTCGTAGATCTTCAAGTAGGTTTTCGGCGACCGGTAGGGAAGCAAGTTCATGACGACGAACGGCGACTGGTACACCCGCGTGACGCTCTTGTACAGCGAGTTACCGATCATGCGGCCGCGGATCTCCTCGTAGTAGTCCGGCGAGAGGTGCCCGCGGAGCTGTGCCTCCATCTGCACGTCATCAAAGTACATAGAATAGTAGGCCTCGATCACCGCCATGAACGCCACGTCGGGATCCTCCGCCATCGCGTTGTCGGGATTCGACGCGAACTGGTGGTTGATGAGGGCTGTCTCGAAGGCGTCGACGAGTTCGTCCGCGATGGGATTGTATCCGAAGACCGAGACCCTGGCCTTCTCGAGGTTGCCGAAATACCAGCTCGGGAAGGTTTCCCGGCGGAACCCGTACTTTGCAACGAGGTAATGCGCATCCCACGGTGCCACGGCGTTTCCGAGGATGATGTTGTTTAAGATCTCAACATCTTGCTGCCAATCGAGCACAATCCATACTATACCCGGGGGAGAATAAAGCGATCTCCGGACAGGTCATGTGCGATCTGTTCACTTGAGATGAAGCCAGACTGCACCTTCCACCCGCATGTTTATTACCCAGTGACCCCCTTCATTGAGCAGATAGCGGACTTACCAGATCGAGTGTAAAAAAATGGTGAACGATTCCAACAAGTCGATCCCGTGGGAGAAAATCGAGAATCAACCCGAAAAAGAACATAAAATTCGGGGAAAAGATATCATCGAGTTCCGATCAACGATCGAGGCCCAACAGGTGGCGCTTGACGAGAAAAACCGCAAATTCAAACTGCTGGAAACTGAAAAGGCCAGCGTGGAGAGCACCTTGAACGCCGAGCGAGCGAGGGCCGCGGACCTGGAGCGCAAGTTATCAACGCTCGAGCACGATTACAAGAACAAGGATGCCAAGGCACGCGCCACGGAAGCTGAAGTGCAAACACTCCAGGAAAAAATCGCCGTGCTCGAAGGCCACGGGAAGGAGATCGAATCGGAACGGGACCGTGCCAAGCAAGAGCTCGAGGCGATGGCGCGGCAGATCGAGACATTCAAGCGCGACATCGGCGACCTCCAGGCGCGTATCGTGGCTATCGAAGCCGAAAAGGGCGAATTCAGCGCCCGCTTGCAAGAAGAGAAAGGACAATTGGAAAAGGAGGTGGCCGATCTCCAGCAACAGCGAGACGCTGCACTCGAACAGTATGTCGAGCTTGAGAAATCCATCAAGAAGCCGAAAGCCCTGGATCAGAGCGATCTCTCGACCGCCCGGGCTTGCATGACATGCAAGCATTATATCATATTTACGGAAGGGGATTACAACTCTGTCAAGGCCATTCATCTCTTCGATGCCACGCATCGCGGGCACATGGTCTCGACCGTGACATATTCGGAAGTAAAAAGCGGCTACGTGTCGAAGACGGACGAGTTCCTCGACAGGAGCTCGAAGCTATAACGCCCCTCCATTTTTTCCTTCACGTGCCTGGATGGACCACGCGGTACCTTCCGCCCCGCTTCTCGACGTCTATAGGCATGCTGAACAACTCGGATAACAAACGGGAAGTAACGATCTCGTCCGGCGGGCCACGCGCGAACACGCGCCCGTCCTTGAGGACGAGCACGCCAGTAAAGAACGGGAGAATCTCATCCACGTGATGCGTCACCATGATGATTATTGGCGCGTCGCGAGCAGAAGCGATCCGCGACAAGTCGTCGAGGAACCGCTCCTTGCTCGCGATGTCGAGGCCCTCGCATGGCTCGTCGAGCACGAGCAACCCGGGGCGGGCCATGAGGGCGCGGGCGATCAGCACCTTCTTCTGCTCGCCTTGCGAGAGCACGCCGTATGGACGGTCAAGCGATGACGCGAGGCCTGCATACGCGAGTAACTTCCTTGCTCGAGCCTCGCCCGCCTCGCCCACGTCTTGCCAGAGGACGGTGCCGGCGAACGCGCCCGCCATAACGATCTCGATGGCTGGATCCTCGTCGTGGATCAGGTTCTCGAGCGACCGGCTCACCCAGCCGATGCGCTTCCGCAGCTCGGTGAGATCGGTTTCGCCAAAAGTCTCCCCCAGGACTTGCACCTTGCCCTCCGTCGGCCACGCGTAGCCGTTGATGATGCGGAGCAGCGTGGTCTTGCCGGAGCTGTTCGGGCCGAAAACGACCCAGTGCTCGTTCTTTTGCACCCGCCACGTGACCGAGTCAAGGATGACCTTGTCACCCCGCACGTAACGGACGTTCGAGATGGAAAGCACTGGATCCATGATATCTGCCTCGGGGGGTTGCGTGGATCGAATTGCGCGTCCTACAAAGGTGCATGGACTGGCGGAACTATACGCGCTACCAGCCACGAAAATAGGATAGAAACGAGGTCACGCGGGCACGGGTTTCACGAACAGCATCGGGCCGGCCTCGCCAGCAGCCGATCCCGCCGAATGGACGAAGTATGTCACGAGCACGACGTCAGACGAGCTGTTCAGTGGATCGCTAACGACCCGGAAGTGCGGGTTGCTGAACGCCGTCGAACCGCCGTGCGTCTTGACGTTGAGCGGCCAGAACCCGCCGTCGTCCCAGCAATACAAGAAGGAGCGCCACGCGCCCCAATCATCCTTCCGCAGCTGTGCCTCCTGGACCGAGTATGTGCGCCCCCACAGCGCCCCCACCTCCCGGGCACCGATGTGGCCCTCGATCCAGTTGCATTCGAGCACTTGGTTGTATTCAGTCCAAGGCGAGGCCTGCCAGGAGGGCTGGGGAGAGTGGAAATCACGCAGCACGCCTGTTGCGACCCGGTCAAGCCCGCCAGGGCCATTGTAGTGCAGCCCGATGCGGATTTCGGCCCCGGCGCCCGAGATCGCGTAGAACGTGGGCGTGCCCTCCAAGTCGGACAGCACCCGCGTCGTCTGGAAAAGCCGGGTGGGCGCCGAGTTCGTCAGGTACTCGAGGCTCGGATAGTACCGAAACTTGATCCAGCAGGGACCTGTGGTGTTTGCACCTTGCCACTGCTCGTGCGCCACGTAGAACGCACCGGTCGCCGTGTCCCTCTCGACCACGGGCATGCTTGCCTCGTGCGCGAGCACGCAAACGAAATGCCAGTCGATTAAGTTGGATGAGTTGACCAGGTGCACGCTAAAGCTCGTGCCGTTGTAATGGTGATGTACACCATAATACTCGCCGGGCGCGTACTCGATCGCATTCAAGCAATCGAGCCCCTGACCGAGATCATCCGTCGCCCCGTATCGATAGCTGCGGGCAGACGTGCCGTCACCCAGCAAGTCGAAGACGGCCTGGGGCGGCCGCTCGTGATTTTCTAGCTGGTAGAGGACGCAAGTATCGGTGAACACGAACCACAGCGTTGTCCCCGCAGCGGTGAACAGGAGAAAGAGGCTCGCCATGACGAGCCGGCTTTTCTTGCGCATATCACAAACCGCCCTCTACTCTTTATCCCCGAGAAAGGGAAATCAAAGAACGATGGATGCACCCGCCACGAGCTCGACCGGGGCCTCGAACACGACATGCACGCCGTCCTCACTGGAGGTGACCTTTATCTTCACCGCCTTGCCGGCGACAGATGCTGAAGACGATGCGGGCTTCCGATCGATGATCAATTCCGCCAGCACGTGCTTGCCCGCCTTGCATTCGATCGCGAGCTTGCTGCCCTTCCACGAGAACGTGCCCCAGGCGGTCGACGAGAACCACGGGGCGTGCACGTCGCCGCTGGCGCGAGGCGCGATGCGCATCGCTTGCTTGGGAACATCGAGCTTGAAGCCCGTCGCCGCGAGCAGCACGGCCCAGGAACACATTGCCCGGTAATAGTGATCGCCGCATTCCACGTGGTTCCAGTACCGGCCCGCCCGCATGTAACGGTCGTGGATCGTGTCGACGACTGCAATGCCCTCGTTGACCATGCCGTGGTCGATCATCATTGACCCGATGGCGTACTCGACGCCCGTCCACGGGGCCATTGCTTGCCCGTTGTAGTGCGCCGGGAAGGAACGCTTCTTGTCCGCGGGGTACGACCCGTTGATGAGCCCGCTCTCGACCGAGAAGTTGTGCTTGAACACCGCGGCCAGGGCGGCCTTGACACGATCGGCGGGGATGCTGTTACCGAGGCCCATGAGATGCGTGAACCACTCGCCGCTCAGCTGGTCGGTCATGCACATCTCGTCCCGCCTGTCCTGGTCGATCCACAGATTGAAGTACTCGCCGTTCCAGAGCTTGTCGACGAATGCAGGGGCGGCTTTTGCCAGCAGCGCGTCCCATTTTGCCGCGTTTGCCTTGTCGCCGATGTCATATGCCATACGAGCCGCGGCCCGGAGCGCGCCGAGCCAGAGGCTTGCGATGTATGATGGCGTGCCGAAGAAGTTCCAGCCATCGTACGTATTGCGCCTTGTATCGTGATCTGGCAGGCCATCGCCGTCGCCGTCGAGTAGCTGGGTGTTGTCCATCGCGCGCACGACGTGCGGCCACGCTTCCTTGAGGTACTTCGTGTCCCCGGTCCATAAATAATCGCGGCACACGAGCATCACGAATTGCTGATTCATGTCGATCCGGTCGAAGCCGTGGTCGACGTGCGAAAGGTCAGGCACGAAGAAGTGGGGGATGCGGCCGTCTTCCCGCTGGAACCGGGCACCCATGAGCATCTGCCGGAGCTGCAAGTCGGGGAAGAGGGCGAGCAAGTTGAACGATCCTTGATACGTGATGTCTGTAGTATGGAAGCCGCAACAGCCGAGCCCCTCCCACACCCCGAAGTCGCCGTTCTTGACCCACCACGTGCATTTCGGGATCGTCGTGAGCTGGGAGGCCCACGCGTCCGCCAGGTTCGACGGCAAGGACGTGTCGAACAGCGCGTCGGAAAATGCCTCGGTCTTGCTCACCAGCGATTCTTTATTCTCGATGAGGAACTTGTTCACGGCCTCGGCATCGTGGAACCAGTTGTCGTACATGTGGCCGATGATCACTCCCTTTTGGCTATAATGGTTCGGGAAGTGCCAGCTCAAGATGAAGGTGATGTCCTTGGATTCACCAGGCTTGATGGTGCAAGATGCGGCCAACGCCCCGTGTCCCCAGGATGGCCGCACCTTGTTGAAAATGATCTGGCTGTAGAAAAACTCGGTGAACTGCATTAGGATCTTGTCGACATCGGCTTCGCTCGCCGTTTTCAGGTCCACGCCCGCTTCGGCGTACCGCTCCATCAAATCGCGCGCGAACGCGTACTTGGACAGACCATCGAGTAGCCGCCGCTTCTCCGCCTTGGTCTTGCCCTTGGGAAAGTACTTGGCCAGCCGCGCCGGGTTCTTGACCCCGTTCCCGAGGTTCCAAAGCCGCCCGGCCAAGCGCCACTGGTGAAACACGGAGATATGCGTGTTCTCGTTCCCGATCCGGAAGTCCTTGAAATATTGCTCGAACTCCGCGGCGATCCACGATGCTTCCCCGCCGGAAACGGAAAGCGACAGGCTGCCGCGCGTCGCGGCGAAGCCCTTGGTCGCGGCCGTCCGCATCGTGAGGATCGTCGCGTCGCCGCTCTCGGACATGGTGTTGACGAGCTTCCGGTCCTTCAAGTCTATGGTAATTGGATTGGCGAGAATGCCCATCAACGCGACGTCGACGCGCTTGCTCGACTTGTTCGTGACCGTGAAGGTGGCGTAGAAACCCGGCGTGCCGGACGCCCGCGAGTCGTGGGGGATGAACGGCGCTAGCATCTTGCACGAAACATCGACCGGCAACGCGTCGTCGATATATGCCAGCCTTGCGACTGGGAAGCGTCCGTCGAAGTCGATGCCCTTGACGCTCTTGAGCCACGCGAAGCTGTAGAGGTCGTGCTGGTCGGTGCGGATGCCGAGCCGCCGCATGATCACGCCCTTTTCCTCGTTCTTGACCCGCAGAAAAAAGGCCAAGCACGACGGATCCATGGAGGGCTCCTTTTTTTCGCCGCGGCCTGGCTGCCGGGGCGCCCACTTGCCAAGGTTGAATATCTGCCACTCGTGGAAATACCCGTCCGGCCATATCTCGACGGAACCGGTCCCGATGCCGCCCAGGGGGATGCCGCTCTGGTGCGCGATGGTTTCTTGAATGACGACCATGATTTGTCATCTGCTTGAACCGATCCAGGTCGGTCATGCTTCAAAAAAGTACAGATTATAAGGCTACATTTAGAGGCTATCTTGTATTCGACCATGCGAAGCTGAAGGTTCGCCAGCCATGTTGTCCAAGGACATCATCAAGGAGCTCGAGGCCGCCGTCGGCGCCGGTAACTGTTCGACCGACGATGCTGTGTTATACACTTACGGTTTCGACGTGAGTGACGTTTTCGGCAAGCCAGATGTCGTTGTCCGGCCCGGGACGGTCGAGGAAATTGCGAATTGCGTGAAAGTTTGTGCCAAGTACAAGATTCCCGTCATCCCGCGCGGTGCGGGCAGCGGTGCCACAGGCGGAGCGGTCGCCCCGACGGGCGGCGTCATGGTCGACATGACCCGCATGAACAAGATCCACGACCTCGATCTGGCCAACCTGCAAGTAACTGTTCAGCCGGGCGTGGTCGTCGACCAGCTGAACCAGTTCCTCAAGCCGCACAAGTTTTTCTACCCAGTCATCCCCGGGAGCGACAAGATGGCAACCATAGGTGGCGTGGTCGCGAACGACGCGTCCGGCATGCGCGCGTTCAAGTATGGCACGGCCAAGGATTACTTGCTCGGCGCGACCTTCGTCATGGCCGACGGCTCCATCGTGCCCTTCGGGTGCAAGGCGCTGAAGAACGTCGCCGGCCTGGACCTCCTTCGGCTCTTCGCCGGGTCGGAGGGCACGCTGGGCATCATGGCCGAGTTTCGCCTCAAGATCTTGCCTCTCCCGCCTTCGAGGGGCATCTTGATCGCCTACTTCGACGACCTCGAGACGGCGGGGAAGGCGGTTATCAACACCTACCAGGCGGGCATCGTCCCGAGCGCCATCGAAGTCATGGACAAGTCTGCCCTGGAGGTCGTGCGAAAGTTCAAGCCCCAGACGGGTGTGAAAATCGCCGAGGCGATGCTCTTGTTCGAACTCGAGGGTGACCAGGACTTCGTGAAATCCCAGACGAACCGGCTTTGCGACGTGCTCGATGCTCTTGGATCGAGGGACCGCGAGTTCTCGGCAGATCCCAAGGAGGCCGAGAAGCTCTGGTCGGCCCGCAGTTCCGTCGGCGCGGCGACCAGCGTGTTCAAGGAGGGTTATAGCCGGGTCTACGAGGGAGAGGATATCTGCGTCCCGCTCACGGAGATGCCCAAGACGCTGCAAAAATTGCGTGAACTCCGGGAAAAATATCGTCTCGGCACGGTGATCTTCGGCCACATCGGTATCGGTTCCGTCCATCCCGCAATCACGATCCGGAAGTCGGAAGAGAAGGACTGGAAGGCCATGAAGGATCTGGCGGCGGAGATCCACGCGTGGGCGCTTTCGGTCGGGGGCACCGTCACGGGCGAGCATGGCATCGGCGTCGCCCGGAAGGAGTTCATGGGCATGATGTACCCCCAGGCATACGAAGTCATGAAGAAAGTCAAGCACGCGCTGGATCCGGACAACATTATGAACCCGGGGAAGATATTTTGAGGGCAAGAATCGTGGCACCAGAGAACATGCGGGCGGAGCTGGAGAAATGCGTCAGATGCGGGCAATGCCGCGCCAGGTGCCCGTCGCTCGATGCAAATGCCGAGGGCAAGCCCGGGTGGGACGTCTATGGCCCGCGCGGGCGGATGATGCTCGCCCAGGGGCTTGTTGACGGGAAGATCCAACCATCGAAGATCGTCCAGGATAGCATCTTCACTTGTTTTTACTGCAACCAGTGCGTCGCAACGTGCCCCTCCCTGGCGAACGTCACGGATATCATTCTCGATGCACGCAAGTACCTGGTCGAACAAAGCAGCGCCGCGCCCCAAGTGCTCCAGGTTCACGACACGATCGCCGAGACCAAGAACATGTTCGGCCTCGACCAGGAGGATAGAATCGAGTTATGGAGTGCGGACGTTAGTGAACTCGTCGAACGCCACGTGGGCAAGCATGCACCGGTCTTGTTCTTCGTCGGTTGCCAGGCATCGTTCAAGGGAGGCCTGGCAAGCATCCCGGTCCGCATGGTACAGGTCCTCGACAAGCTGGGGGAGGACTTCACGCTGCTCGGCGAGGACGAGGCGTGCTGCGGGAATCCCATGGATTTAACGGGCGGGCCTGATGATAAAGTAAAGGATTTGGCCGAGGCCAACGTTAACAAGATCGTCGAGCTCGGCGTGAAGCGTGTCATCTTCACGTGCCCCGGCTGCTACCGCATCTTCAAGAACGTATACCCGAAGCTGCTCGGGAAACCATTACCCTTCACGTGCTTGATGGCGAGCGAATACCTCGTCGAGAAGATCCAGTCGAACGCCATCGATCTCCAGCCGGTCTTGATGCCAGGAAAAGTGGTTTACCACGACCCGTGCGAGCTCGGCCGGCATATGGGCATCTACAACGAGCCCCGCGACGTGCTAAAGTCGATCCCCGGCATAGATCTCGTGGAATTCAAGCACAACAAGGAAGATTGCAACTGCTGCGGCATGGGCGGTGGCGTGGCCTTGCACGACGGGAAGGTGTCCGACTACCAGGCGCGGGCGAAGTCGGCTGACATCGCGGAGATCGGGGCCGGCACCGTGGTCACCCATTGCCCCGCGTGCTTCCAGGGCATCGAGAAGGCCTGCGACGGGCTCCGGACAGCGGGGATGGACGTGAAAGTGTTCGACCTGGTCGAGATCGTTGCCAAATCGCTCGGGATCGAGTGAACGCGAAGGCCGTGCATCAACATGACGAAAAAGAACCCGCTCATCGAGGTGCTGGAGGACATCACCTGGAACATGCCCGCAGAACGAAGGGAGGGTGTAACCGTTATCATCACGCATCGTGGTGCACGGAACGACGTGAAGTCGATTGCAATGCGCGAGATCGCGCGCTTCGACAAGGGGTACATCTACCTCAAGAAGCAAGATGATGATATAGGCCTGGATCACGAGGACGAAATCCCGGTGCCGCTTCACAGGGTGAACCAGATCCTCGATAGGAATGGGAAAATCCTATACGAGAAAGTGCATAAACATAAGGAAGAAAAGAAAGAGCCTTAAGGCTGCTTCGGGGGCTCCCCTTCCTCCGGTGTTGCTGGCGCCGCTGGTGCTGCGGCCGCGGGTTCCGGGATGGGAATGTTCAGCCCCGTGACCTTGTTGAAGAAGATGTAAGTCTCCTTGGTCGGCTCCGCGTCGGGGAGCATCGCGCAGCGGATCAAGTCCTCGGCCTGCTTCTGGTTGAGCTTGAAGTCGAGCAGGCCGGGGTTTTGTTCGAACAAGTACTGGGTCTTTTCACCGCTCGTGGACTCGGGCATGATGATGATCGCCCGGACGTACGTGTTGTTCGTAAGACCATCGACCAGGCGCTTCGCCGAGTAGAACGCGGCCACGCCACCGCTCCGGTCGAACGTCTTCACGGCAGGGATGTCGATGCCGACTTTCTGGCCGGAGAACTCGATGAGAGCACCTATCTCCTTCTCCTTCCCACCGACGAAAAACTTGAAGCCGAGCGTTGACTTGACCGCGTCGGCGGCCTGGCCCGACTTGACCGCGACCTTCTGGATACCCTTCGTGACCGCACCGAGCACGGAAGCCGGGTTCACGTCAACAATGAGCCCTTCCGCGTCGATGATTTCCTCGACACGCTGAGCTGCGGCCGATTGAACCGATGGAGTGGCAGCTAGAGCCACGGGCGCAGTCTTCGCGGCGGAAAGAGTAGCTAGCGGGGTTGTCGTGACGACGGCGGGTTCTACTTTCGCTGCAACTGCCTCCGGCTTGGTTTGCTCGGTGATCTCGGCGAGCGTGAGGTCGCCGTAGACGAGCTTGTCGATGAATACGCGCGTGAGCTTGATGGTCTCGCGCGGGTTCCCGTGCGTGCGGTCGAAGATGATCTTGAGCACGGTCTCGTTGAGCGGGAACAAGGGATCCGGGGGCATGTCAAGGTTGTTGAGCGTCCAGAAATGTTCCTGCACCTTCGCGAACCAGAGCTTGACATCACCAAATGTAAAAGGCTTGAGCTCGACCTCCGGCTCCATACGGGACTTGAAAGGGGCGTCAGCCACATCGAGCACTCTAGGCCATATGTCCTTCAAGATCGCTGCGACGATGATGACGTTTTGTACCTCATTGTAGATGCGCTTGAGCGTTTCGAGGAACTTGACCTCGGCATCGGCCCCGTGCGTGCGGTAAGGCGATTCGAACTCGTCGAAGTAGAGGACGAGTACCTTGTTCAAGTATTTCGAGATGAGCTTGATCATGGCGAGGCAAACGTCGTCGCTCTCTATGACCGACTGGATCTTGAGTTCCTCGAGCTCTTTTTCGTCCACGGCCTCGCCGAGCAGCCATCGCTTGGCGAACGCTCGTTTCGTGCTGTCGGAGATCATGCCGTACGTAATGAGCGTCTTGACGCAGTCCGCGAACACGCCGGGATAATCGTTCGTCGCCTGGGCGATGACCTCGTCGAGGTCAGCCTTGCCGAAGATGCCGAACTTCTTCTTGTCGCCGCCGTAGTCGTGGACGAGGGCCTTGGATACCTTGTCGATGATGTCCGGTATCTCGTTGATAAGGCACGTGTATATGTGGAAGAGGATGCGCACCGCGGTCGGCGGGCTGGGAATGTAGATGACCGTCCAGTTCGGCTCGGCCTTCTCCGCACCTTCCGCGCCTTCTCCTTGGATGAGCTTCTTCTCGGCGTCCTTGAACGCCCAGAACGCGTGGGTCTTCCCCGAGCCGGCGGCGCCGAGCATCGGGATAAACCTTGCCGTCTTGTCGGCAACGCATTTCTTGATGGAATTCATGACGGCGCGGTCGATTTCCCGCCGGGGATTCGGGATATCCACGGGGTCCTCTACATCACCGCGGGATACAAACCTATCAAAAGGCGTTGTTCCTTCCTTTAGAACATCGAGGTAGAGCTCCTTCTGCTCGTCGGTTAGTTGGTCTGACATTTCCGATCAGTTGAGTTCGGTTTTGGTTAATCCACCATTTATATAGTTCTATTAAATTGGTATAATCGTTTATGTATGGACTAAG
>Ga0172366_10004324_pt1 | contig 11193 bp, 8 predicted proteins | sample LakKivSesite69cm_FD_114533 | JGI IMG/M metagenome (GOLD analysis project Ga0172366, IMG submission 114533) | Sediment microbial communities from Lake Kivu, Rwanda - Sediment site 69cm | ecosystem: Environmental > Aquatic > Freshwater > Lake > Sediment | place: Rwanda: Western Province, Lake Kivu...
AGCCATACGGATATGAATCATCAACTAGAGATGAAAATGAAGCTGAAAGGATATGGGGACGCCGCATTAGAGAGGAAATACACCCCGCCATGAAAGAGCTAAGGGAAGCTTCGGTTAATGCTTTGGAGATTTTATTCCACAGGGAAGAATTTGTCGAACTGAGAAAGGATATCAAGAAGGATATCATCCCCCTATTGCGAGATACTACTAATAGATACTTACCTTTTCGAGTTTTACAGGTGTGCAAACTAGCTGACAAGATGTTTGATTTCAAATTGAAGACAGAGGAGGAAGATTTGAGAGGGCTCCTTAGCGAAATACATGCCTTGAAGTACCCCAGATTCGGAACATCGGGGTTGAGGGGCCTTTGGAACATAGACTTCGTTGAAGAGAAAGCCAAGACGGTAGCTCAAGCGATATGCGATTATATCAAAGGGGTAGACATTCCCGACTATATAAAAAGCGAAAATCTTGGAGATAAGTGGGTTGTTATTGGATATGATAGCCGAGAACACGCCGATGAAGTAGCGTCATGGGTAGCTCAGGTTTGTGTTCTCAACGCCATCAAGGTTTATCTAGCTGAAAGAGATACCCCAACCCCAGCTCTCGTTTATTGGGCCATCGAGCACTTAGGCGAAGAGAATGTCGCCGGTATCATTAATTGTACTGCCAGCCACAATCCAGTAGAATGGCAGGGAATTAAATATTCTCCCCAATCAGGGTGCCCCGCCGCTACCACACTGACGGATTTCATTGCAGCCAGAAGTAACCAAATACAGCTATTGGGTGAAAATTTCCCTGCTGTTGATCTAGGTCAGGCGATGGAACAAGGGAAAGTTAAAAAGTTCAATCCTATTAAGGCGTACTGCAGGTGGCTACTATCCAGCGGTTTAGGCAACTCTAGGATTAAGCTGGATATTGATGCCATAAGAAACTATTTCAGCGATAAAAAGATTGTGATTGACGAGATGCACGGAGCAGGAAGGGAATATCTCAGAGTGCTCCTCAGTACTGTGGGGGGCTCATATGAAGTGCTACATGGCGAAAAGGACCCGAAGTTAGGAAATCTGGAGTATGCAGACCCAGAGCCACCCCATCTGGAGGAACTACAAAAGAAAATTGCCACTACGGGTGCAACATTAGGCGTTGCCCTGGATACTGACGCTGACCGCTACGGTATCGTTGACAAAGGAGGGCAGTACTTCAGGCCGAACCAGATACTCCCGATGCTGGCTTTATATCTAGAAAGACATAAAGGTCTGAAGGGGAAAATTGTGAGAACAGTAACATCCTCGCAGGCGATCGATGCTGTTGCTAGAAGCATAGACAAAAATAAAAAAATTGCGCCCGACCCAAAGGTTATTCCTAGCTATATAACCCACCCCTTTTATGAGGTGATAGTCGGGAAAAAGGAAGATATAACTGGTATCCCAAGCTATGTGACTATGGTCGGCATCAAGTATGTGATCACAGACGGAATGCAGGCAGACCGATTCTACCGAGTGCAAGAAGACCCTAATTTTCGCAATAGCATAATTATTGCCGGAGAAGAGAGCGCTGGGGTTACCACAAAAGGGCATTTACCTGATAAAGATGGGATTTGGGGCAATTTGCTGATCATGGATATGATTGCTACTCATAGGAAATCGCTTAATGAAATCTGGAGCAATTTTATGGCAGAATATGGGGCGTTCTACAGCAATCGAGTGGATGTAGATGCCAGCGATGAAGCAAAAGAGAGGCTTATCAATTATTTCCTAGACTCATACAAAGGCTTAACCGCCGAAGAGTTAAACAGAAGAAGAATAGCAGGGTTGAGAGTCGTATATTTGGGTGGAGTTCGCTACGATCTCGTGGAAATGCAGCTTGAAGATGATAAAAACAAGGTGCGAAGCTTTCTGGCTATAAGAGCATCAGGGACTGAACCACTGAACAGGATTTACACAGAAAGCAACTCTGAGGAGAAGCGGAAAGAAATAGAAGCAGAGGTATTAGGCAAGCTGGAGGATATCTCAGCGGAGCTAATCAGTAATGCCTATAGCGATTGGAAGCTAGTGGATATACTGGCAGCAACAGAACCCAGTGAGCGATTAATACACATAGCACTAGAGAAAATTCGAAACATGCCTTTTACTGAAGGAGATGATACAATTCCGAGTGGAATTTTAGATAAACTGAAAAGAAAAAAGGGTATAGCTGAGTTAAGAAAGAGAAAGGCAATAGATAAATGGCTAAAAATACTAGCGGTTCAGCTATAGCAGAAGAGTATCATCTAGTGATTAAGCAAGCTATGAGTGCCTCAATCTCTTTCCTTGGCTTCCACCTTACCTTAGCTGATACCACCTGGCTGCTAATTAGATTCTCTGGCACCGAGCCGATGCTCCACATCTAATCTTACCGCTTAGTGTATTGAGGTGTCCCCCTTGTCCTTAAAGGTCATAGCCCCGGTGGGACAGGCAATCACACATTCGCCACAATCCCGGCACCTGGACTCGCCAATTGGCTCATGACCAAAAGTGGTAACCATCCGGTTAAAGCCACGGTGGGCAAAACCAAGGACTCCTATACCCAGACGCTCCCGACATACCCAGACACACCGGCCACAGAGCACGCACTTGTTCGGGTCATAGATAAACACCGGGCTGCTGGAGTCCACCGGCAGATTGCGCAGAAGCTTCCTCAATCGCTTCGCCTTAAGCTTAACCCCCAGATGAGCAGCTATTTTTTGAAGCTCGCAGGCACCGCTAGCGGGGCAATGGGCACAGTCCACCACATTGCTGGCCAGAAGCAGCTCAAGGGCGGTGCGTGCCAGCCTTAGAGCCGCCGGACCTCTGGTGTTTACCACCATGCCTTGCTCTACGGTCTCAGTGCAGGCAGTAACCGGTTGCTTTTTGCCCTCCGCCTCAACAAAGCACAGCCGACAGGAGGCAGCAGGGTGTGAAGCATCACGGAGGGCACAGAGATTGGGGATATAGATGCCATTGTCCAACGCTGCCCACAGGATTTTGTCTCCCTGGCGGGCTTTTACTTCCTTACCATCAATGATTAAAGATACGGTCTTCATCTTCTTACTTTGAAGCTGGCACCAGGCTGGGGGGTGACAGCTTGACCACGGCATTGTACTGGGGAGGGCAGGCTTTAAGACAGGTGCCACACTTGACACACTTTTCCTGGTCAATTACCTTGATTCTCTTCTTAGTAGTAGATATTGCCTCCACGGTGCAAGTGCCAACGCAGGCGTCACAGGAGCGTTCGCACCTCTCCGGGATGATGTAATAGGCAATGAGGTCGCGGCACATCAGGGCTGGGCACCGACCCTCCTTGATGTGCGCCTCATATTCATCACGGAAAAAACGCAGGGTGGTCAATATCGGATTGGGTGCCGTCTTGCCCAGTCCACAGAGTGAGCCAGCCCTTATGTCTTCAGCTAGCTGGCTGAGCATATCTAGGTCTTCAATCTTCCCCCTGCCTTTGGTAATTTCATCCAGGACTTCCAGCATTTGTTTCGTTCCCAGGCGGCAGAAGGTGCACTTGCCACAGGACTCCCTCTGGGTAAACTCCAGAAAATAGCGGGCTATCTCCACCATGCAGTCGTCTTCATCAAGCACTATCATCCCCCCGGAGCCCATCATCGCCCCTGCCTGAGTAAGGGAATTAAAGTCAATGGGCAAATCCAGGGCAGATTCAGGGAGACAGCCGCCGGAGGGACCGCCTATCTGCACTGCCTTGAAACGCTTACCCCCAGGAATACCACTGCCAACATCAAAGATGACCTGGCGCAGGGTGGTGCCCATGGGCACCTCTGCCAGCCCGGTGTTAACCACCTTACCGGCTAAAGCAAAAACAGCTGTCCCTTTACTCCCCTCAGTGCCAACGCTGGCAAACCACTCCGCCCCGCTCTGAATTACGCGAGGTATGGCCGCCAGGGTCTTCACATTATTGATAAGGGTCGGCTTCCCATACAGGCCACTGGTTGCTGGGTAAGGCGGGCGGTAGTGCGGGGTGCCCGGTTTTCCCTCCAGCGAGGCGATAAGGGCTGTCTCCTCACCACAGACAAAGGCACCTGAACCCTGAAACAGCTTGATGTCAAAGCTGAAATCGCTGCCCAGGATATTCCTACCCAGCAGGTTTAGCTTCCTTGCCTGGCGAAGAGCAAGTCGGGCGCGACGGACAGCCAAGGGATACTCAGCCCGAACATAGATATAGCCGTATCGGGCACCGATAGCATAGCCGGCAATGAGCATACCCTCCAGTAATGAATGGGGGTCGCTCTCCAGAATAGCCCGGTCCATAAAGGCACCGGGGTCACCCTCATCCCCGTTACAAACTACATACTTTGGCTTACCTGGGGCATTACGGCAGATTTCCCACTTATCTCCGGTAGAAAAGCCAGCGCCACCCCTGCCCCTCAGCCCCGACCTTTTGACCTCATCAATAATCTCCTCAGGCGTTAGCTGAAGCGCTTTAACCATAGCCGAATAGCCGCCGTTAGCAATGTAGTGCTCTATCTGCTTGGGGTCGATGTGTCCGCAGTTTTTCAGGATAACCTTTTTCTCAAACCTGGCTCTAGGGAAAACAGAAAAGCTGGGAACGAGGTCATTCTCTTCCACAGCGCCGAGGACGAATTCAAGACAAGGGTCATCGCCGAGGATAAATTCCCTGATTAGCCGCTGAGCTATTACTGGATTGATCTGCCTATAGCAGATAGGAGGATACCCCGGCTTGCTTATGGTAACTATTGGCTCAGCGTAGCAATGCCCCATGCAGCCGACCTCAACTACGGGGCAGTCAAGCCTATGCTTTTTAAGCTCGCCTTTTATTGCCCGGAGTACTTCCAGAGCCCCGGCTGCCCGACCGCAGGTAGCGGCACCGACCATAATTACTGGTTTGCCACCATCGCTGAACTCCCGCCATTGGGATTGGGCATGGCTCTTTATCTCCTGGAAGGTTGAGACCACACTTTGACGCCTGGCTACTTTCACTGTCTTTCTTCACCCTGCCTCTCCTTTTCCAGCTTAAACGAGAGCAGAATGCCATCTACCTTGGTAGGCTCCACCTTACCCTGTGGCTTATCATCAACCACAGTTACTGGCGCCATAACACAGCAGCCCACGCAGGCGACAGTATCCAGGTCAAACTCCCAGTCAGGGGTGGCTTGTCCCCGGTCAATGCCCAGCCTTCTCTTCCAGGCATCCAGGGTGATGTAACCACCCTTCATATGGCAGGCGGTACCTAAACATACCCTTATCGAGTGCTTCCCCGGGGGATTGAGCCGGAATTGATTATAAAAGGTGACCACGCTATAAACATCTATCTCCGGCACATTAAGAGATTGGGCAACCTCCAGCATCGCTTCCCGGGGAAGATAGCCAAGCTCTCCCTGAACCTTTTGCAGGATAGGAATAAGGTTGCCTCTTTTTCTACCAAACCTGCCTAGAATTCGCTTTGTTCGTTGCTTAACCTGAGCCTGTTCCTCAGCCATTAGCCAATGCTTTAACCTTCCCTGTCAAGCAGAGCTTCCACCCCAGGTAAAGGGCTGCCCTCAAATAGTCTGAGGGAAGCTCCCCCACCTGTTGACACGTGGGTCATCTTATGGGTCAAGCCCAGTTCCTCTATAGCCTCAGCTAGAGAGCCACCGACGATAAATGTAGTTGCATTCAGTTCAGCCAGCAGCTGGATGATAGCCGTAGTCCCACTTCGAAACCTGGGAAATTCAAAAACCCCCAGTGAACCATTCCAGATAATCGTTTTGGCTTTCCGAAGCTTAGCTTCAAAAATTTTAATTGTCCTAGGACCTATATCCATAATTTGCCAAGTGGGAGGAATTTCGGTGACAGAGACAACCTTTGATTTGGCTTCGGGGTCAAAATTTTTAGCCACCACTACATCAACAGGAAGAAGAAGGTGAACGCCCTTTTCGGCGCTCCTTTCCATCAATTTCTGGGCAACCTCAACATTGCTCTCCGGAACCGTCGAGCCGCCCAGGTTATATTCTAAAGCCTTTAAAAAGGCAGAACCCATGCCGCCGCCAATAAGCAGGGAATCCACCTTTAGCATCATATTTTCCAGAAGACCAATCTTATCCTTAACCTTAGCCCCTCCAACTATAGCAGCACAGGGAGGAGTAGGAGACTCCAAGGCTCTGGCCAGGGTATCAACTTCCTTTTCCAGTAAAAAGCCAGCCACCGAGCGAAGATATTTGGTAACACCAACATTAGAGGCATATGTCCGATGAGCCACACCAAAGGCATCATCAACATACACCTCGGCTAAACGGGCAAGAGCTTTGGCAAATTCGGGGGCATTCCTTTGTTCCTCGGGATGAAAGCTAAGGTTTTCTAAGACCAGTACCTCTCCATCATTCAGCTTGGCAACAGCTGCCTCAACTTCCGGTCCGATACAATCTTGGGTTGCTCTTACCGGAATGCCTAAGATTTGTGATAGCCGACGAGCTACTGGCGCCATTCTTAGCCTTTCTACTACCTTACCTTCAGGCCGACCCAGATGCGAGCAAAGAATAATCTTTGCCCCTTCTTGGGTTAGGTATTTTATGGTGGGTAAAGTTGCCTGAATGCGAGTATCATCAGTAATGGCTAAAGTTTCTCGATCCAAGGGAACGTTAAAATCAACCCTGACTAATGTCCTTTTGCCCTTAAGTTCAATATCCCTTAATACCTTTTTCTTCATCATCCCTCCTTTCAATCTAAATCTACCCTAGTTTATCACATATTAGCATCAACGGTTATCGCTATCAACCCCGTTGCAACCTTAGATTGGTGGACGATAAAATATTGACAAATAATCAATATCGGGTTATTATAATTAAAATAGAATAAAGTAAAGGCTGTGAACAAGATTAGTAGGCTTCAAGCGAGGCACAGAGAGTCGGGTAAGGTGTGAGCCGATGCTGACGCAGAAGTTGAATGGACTTGGGAGCTGCAAACCGAAAGTTATAAATTGGGTTCCCTGAAAAATCAAAGATTTTTCAGGGCGAAAAACGAGTAGGCTTTGTCGCCGGGGAAGCGTTATTACATCCCAGGGTATCGAGGCAATAGCCTCCGTACCTACAAGAGATGGTCAGTTAACACTGACTAAGAAGGGTGGCACCGCGAAGCAAGCCTCTCGCCCCTTAAAGGGGCGAGAGGCTTTTTTAATAAGGAGGTTAATAATATGTTTACTATGTCATGGGTATGGCCCCTCTGGGGGCCGAGATGAATAACAGACAAGCACTATAAAAACTAAAAAATAATAAGGAGTTTTTAGATGACAAACAAAAGACTATTAAGAGTAGTTATTGGTGTCACCCTGATGCTAATCTTGGCTGCAGCCCTGCCTTTAGCTGGTGGTTGTGCCCCAAAGGAAAGGGTGTATAAAATTGGTGTAACTCAGATAGTTACTCATCCGGCTCTAGATGCTATACGGGGGGGCTTCATCAAGGGTATGACTGAGGAGGGGTTCGTTGAAGGGGTAAATGTAGAATATGACTTCCTTAACCCTGAGGGTGATATGTCGGTAGCCAAGACAATCGCCGATAAGTTTGCTACCGAACCGAAGGACTTGATTGTCTCTATAACCACCCCTTGTACTCAAGCATGTTGCTCTGCCGCTGAGGGCACCGATATACCCATCATCTTTATTGCCGTTACCGACCCGGTGCAAAGTGGCATAGTTGAAAGCTGGGAGGCGCCTTGTCGTTCTGGACTTCATATAACTGGAGTTAGTGATTATGTCCCCGTCAAGCCCCAGCTAGAGCTAATTAAGGAGATATGCCCAGAGGCTAAAGTGCTAGGTGCGGTTTATAACGCTGGCGACGAGAGTAATACCAAGACAGTGAATGAGCTCAAGAGCCTGGCACCCGAATTCGGCCTTCAGGTAATTGAGGCTAACGTATCTACAACTGCTGATGTACAGAGCGCAGCAATGTCATTAGTTGGTAGAGCTGATGTGGCGTGGAGCCCTATGTGTAATACAACAGTAGCCGGCCTTGAGGGGTTGATATCGGTTTGTGAAGAGTATAACATTCCATACTTTGCTCCAGATGGAGACTCGGTTAAGCGGGGGGCAGTTGCTGCTATTTATTACACCAATGAGGAATTAGGGGAAATAGGCGGTCATATAGCAGCTCAGGTACTAAGGGGTGAAGACCCGTGTAACATCCCGGTTACCACCTTCACCACTATAAATTTGTATTTCAATCCAGGGGCTGCAGAAAGGATGGGGGCAACTATCCCTCAATCCCTTCTGGACAAGGCAACCAAGGTATACGAGTAACCTAAAAATAAATAAGGAGGTAAAAGGAGGTAATATGTTTACCATATCATGGCGGTGGCCCCCCTGGGGGCCGAGATAGATAGTAATGGTAGTTAATTTGCGCCATAATTAAAAAGAAAGGAGAAAAAATGGCAAAAAAATTTGATAAAGCAATGTATTTTCTTGACCAGAAGGATATGCCAACTCATTGGTACAATGTTCTGCCCGATTTGCCTGAACCACTGCCACCATACCGTCATCCCGCTACCAAGGAGGTTATGCCCTTTGATATGCCCCTGCCACCACCCCTCTTCCCCATGGAAATCATTAAACAGGAGTTCAGCAAAGAGCGCTACATTGAAATTCCTGATGAGGTGCAGGCGGCTTATCGTACCTATAGACCGACAGTCTTGCATCGGGCATACCGTCTGGAGAAATTTCTGGATACTCCGGCCAAGATTTTCTACAAGTATGAAGGGACAAGCCAGGCTGGTAGCCACAAACCAAACACCGCAATAGCTCAGGCATACTACAATAAGAAAGAAGGCATCAAGCGCCTGACTACCGAGACCGGCGCCGGGCAGTGGGGTAGTGCCTTAGCTCTGGGCTGCGCCTTCTTCGGTCTTGAGCTAAAGGTCTATATGGTCAATGTAAGCTACAAGCAGAAGCCATACCGGCGCATCCTGATGGAGACCTGGGGAGCTAAGGTTGTCCCCAGCCCCAGCCCTGACACTGAAGTGGGGCGCCACCTTTTAGCGGGGAATCCTGACCATCCGGGAAGCTTAGGGATTGCTATCAGCGAAGCCATAGAGGATGCCTTCAAGCGGGATGACAGCCATTACTCCATCGGCAGTGTTGCCAACCATGTCCTGCTTCACCAGACCATCATTGGCGAGGAAACCCGAAAGCAAATGGAGATGGCTGACGCCTACCCCGATATTATTATCGGCTGTGTCGGTGGCGGCTCTAACTTCGCCGGGCAATTCCTGCCCTGGATTCGGGATAAGCTCAGCGGGAAGAAGAAAGAAATGCGCATTATCTGTGTTGAGCCAATGGCCGCCCCCAGCCTAACCAAGGGCATTTATACCTGGGACTATGGGGATGAAGCCGGGATGGCGCCGATTATCCTGATGTACACCCTGGGGCACAACTTCATCCCATCCCCGATTCACGCCGGCGGACTGCGCTATCACGGGATGGCATCCATCGTCTGCCACCTCTACAAGTTGGGGTTAATTGAGGCTAAGGCAGTGCATCAGGTAGCGACCTTTGAAGCCGGAGTAGTCTTTGCCCGCACCGAGGGCATCATCACCGCCCCTGAGCCCTGCCACGACCTCAGGGTGGCTATTGATGAAGCGCTTAAGTGCAAGGAATCAGGTGAATCAAAGACCATCCTGATAGCTCATAGTGGGCATGGGCATTTTGACCTGGCGGCTTATGATGAGTACCTCTCCGGCAGGCTACAAGATTATGAGTACCCTGAGGAAAAGGTAAAGAAGGCGCTGAAGGACCTGCCCCAGGTACCGGCATAAACAGCCGGGTAAAGGGCTGGGCGCATGCGCCCAGCCCTTTACCTTCACTACGCCAGACAAGCCGATATTTGACGGTATCCAGGAACCAGTAGTTATCACGGTTAATGGTTCGGCTTTCTACTATCTCTATCCTTTGGTTAAACAAGGGACCATCGACCACTAATGTATGATATTCGCCATTCTCACCACAAGGGTCAATGTTTTTAGCCTTCAAATACTGCATAAAATCCCTGTCCACCCGCCGCCCAATCCAGTCCTCATCAATCAGCTCGGCTTTAGCACTGACGATAATTGCTTCAAAGCCGGCATCAATAAAGTCGGAGAGAACCTTTTCCGTTTTTTTATTCCACAGCGGCTCAAACGCTTCAATCCCCAGGTCGCCACAAACCCTTTCCACCCAGCCCCTATGCTCCTGGAGAAAGATATCGCCAAAGACCATCCCCTTTACACCTTGGGGAAGCAAACTTTTCACCGCCTCTTTAAACTCCTGCTCATATCCATTCCCGGTGGTCGCTTTCTGCAAAAGAGGGATGCCGATAGCCTGGCTTTGTAGCTGAATCAGCCCGGCTTCCGTGCCGTGAAAGCTTACCCGGTTAAATTCTTTGGAGATAAAATTTACCAGATAAGATATTCTATATCCCTGACCGAGAGCCAGATAGCAGGCAAAACAACTGTCCTTGCCCCCGCTCCAGGACGAAATATAGCTCATAACGTCTTGACCCACTCCACAGCGTTCAGGAAGATGGCAAAGCCATCCCCATGCTTCCGCGGTGCCTCCCTTGTCCACCTTGGATGCTGACTCCAGCGGATGAAGCGCTCGGGGTGAGGCATTAGGGCAAAGATACGCCCCGAGGCGTCACAAATACCGGCAATATTATCTACTGAGCCATTGGGATTGTGCGGATAGCCGACCTGGACGTTACCCTTATCATCGGCGTAACGCACCACCACATTTAACTTGCTTAGTGTTTCTGCTTCCGCCATTACCTTGCCCTCGCCATGCGCCACGGGAAGATACATGGTGCTTATTCCTCTGGTGAACAGGCACGGGCTTTCCTGATTAACGCTGAGATAGACCCAGTGACACTCAAACCGGTTGGAATCGTTGCCAGCCAGAGTAAGCCCTTGGTTCCCACCTGTCGATGGAGGCAGGATGCCGGCTTTAACTAAAACCTGAAAACCGTTGCAAACCCCCAGAATGAGCCCGCCTTGGTTAACAAACCTCTGGACATCCTCGCCCAGCTTCAGCCTGAGCTCATTGGCCAGGATTTTGCCCGCCGAAATATCGTCGCCGTAGGTAAAGCCACCGGGTATGACCAGTATCTGGTAGTGGGAAAGTAGCTTCTCCCTACGGACGAGCTGGTTTACATGCGCCGAGTCTACCACCGAGCCAGCTTGCTCAAAGGCGAAG
>Ga0172366_10004326_pt1 | contig 11191 bp, 10 predicted proteins | sample LakKivSesite69cm_FD_114533 | JGI IMG/M metagenome (GOLD analysis project Ga0172366, IMG submission 114533) | Sediment microbial communities from Lake Kivu, Rwanda - Sediment site 69cm | ecosystem: Environmental > Aquatic > Freshwater > Lake > Sediment | place: Rwanda: Western Province, Lake...
GCCCGGCGTGTACTTCGTCACGGAGTATTCAGTAGTCAGTAGTCAGCATTCAGGGACGGTGGACGGTGCACGGAATACGGTGCACGTCCGCAAGGTCATCCTGCAAAGGTAGAGCCCCATGTCATTCCGAGCGGAGCGAGGAATCTCGGCTGGGGACCCGTCCCGTAGGACGAGACCCCTCCATCGGCGTCGGGGTGACGGACATAGAGGAGGCGTGGTGAAGTCCTTCATTCTGGTTTCTGCATTCAGTCTTCTGACTTCGGTCGGTCTTGCGTCCGACGTCGGCGTGGACACGATTCTATCCCCGTCGGGCACGGTCGACTCCGGCCAGACAATCATTCCGCGCTGCGTTGTTTCTAACCTCGGTAGCGTGCAGGCAGATAGCGTCAACGCCTGGCTCAGGATCGACGACGGCACTCCGAGCGGCTACCGCGACAGCATCGTCGGCCTCAGCATACCAGCCCAGACCCGTGAGACCCTCACTTTTTCGGGCTGGGTTCCGCGCGGTCGCGACAGCATGGATGCCATTGCGTGGGTTGTCTGCCCAAGCGATACTTTTCCCAGCAACGATACTGCAAGGCAACGGTTCCTGGTTCGGGTCAAGGACATCGCTGTCACCCAGATCATCAGTCCGGCGCCGGACACCGTACTCGACTCCGGCAGTGTTTTCTATCCACAGGCAAGGGTCTGGAACTTCGGGAATATATCTCTGAACTTTGACGTTGAGTTCCACATTGGTGCCTACCACAGCACGCGCAACCTCGACCTCATTGCCGGCGGTGCGCGAGTCGCGACAGCACCCGACCTCTACCACGCCACCCCGGGCATCTGGGCGTGTCGCGTGACTGCGATCGTAGCGGGCGACCTGCACCCGGAGAACAACGTCTTGGACGACACGTTCTGGGTCCGCGGGGCGATACGCGAGAGCCTGGGGGTCAGAGTTCTGATGCCGGATACCATCTTCGTCGGTGACACCATCACACCCCGGGCGCGGGCCGTGAACCTGGGAGACAACGAAGCGTCTTTCTGGGTCTTCCTGAGCATCGGCGACAGCGCCGGTCCGGCCTGGTGGGCCGAGTCCTGCCAAGTCATACTTAGTCCCGGCGATTTGACGGAAATCGATTTCCCGACCATGGTGTTCACCGAGCCGGGTGCGTACCTGGCCGTCGCGATGGTGTTCAACGGCGAGAATCCGATGGCTGACTCGCACTACTTCTGGGTCGTACCGAGGCCGGGCATCGAGGAAAGGATGAAGGATGAAGGCGGAAGGATGAACTCCGGACCGACGATTCCGTCCCGTCTGCCGCCCGGTGCGGTCGCGTTCGACGCGATAGGCCGACGCGTCCTGAACCCGCGTTCGGGCATCTACTTCGTGGTCACCCCCTCACCTTTGTCCTCTCCCCCTGAGGGGGAGAGGGTTAGGGTGAGGGGACGTTCGGCGTTCACCGTTCGCAAGGTCGTCATCGAGCATTAGGAGAATCTGTTGCGACTCTTGGCGAACTTGGCGTTCTTGGCGGTTAATTCCGCGAAAGGAGTCTCGATGAAACTCTGTATTCTGGTTTCTGCATTCTGTCTTCTGACCGCGCTCGGCTTGGGAAGTAATGTCGGCGTAGACACGATTCTCGCCCCGAGCGGCACGATTGACTCCGGCGTTGCTGTTACGCCAATCGCCGTCGTCGCGAACTACGGCTCGAACGCCGAGAGCCTGTGGGCGTTCATGGCCGTCGACGCGGGCGCGATAGTCTACCTGGACAGTGTCTGGTTGCCCGCTATTACCCCGGCTGGAAGAGAGACGGTCTCGTTCAGCGAGTGGACACCGACCGGCCGCGACAGCGAGACGGCGGTGTCGTGGACCAAGTGTGGCGGCGACACGTTCCCTCGTGACGACACGGCCAGGGTCCGCTTCCTCGTGCGGGTGATTGACGCCAGCATCACAATCATCCAGCAGCCCGACACGGTGGTGGATTCCGGCGTGCCGATTCTGCCCAGAGTGCGGGTGTGGAACCATGGCAACCAGTCCCTCAACTGCTACGTCCGGTTCCGAGTTGACACGACCTACTACTCGCGGTCGCACGACCTGTGGTTGATTGCCGGAGGTGCGACTGTCGTAAGTGCCCAGGACTCGTGGTACCCGCTGCCGGGTCGCCGCGTGTTGGCCTGCAGCCTGTTCGTGCTCCCGGCCGATACCTGTATTGCGTCGACGCAGGACACGTTCTACGTGCGCGGGAGCATCTTCTACGATGTCGGAGTCACTCGAATATGGTCGAGTCTGCCACCTGACTCCATCCACGTCGGAGACACTGTTATTGTGGGCATGACCGCGGCCAATCTCGGGGATGCTGAAGCGTCTTTTTGGGGCTTCTTCTTCTTTCAGGACTCCGGCGGCGGCAGCATATACGCCGAGTCAAGCCAGGTCCTGCTCAGTCCGGGTGACTCGACTCAATGTGAGTTCCCATACGTTTTCGTCTTCCCGGGTACGTACGTCGTGGCCTGCTCGGTCTCAATGGTCGGCGACCAGAACCCAACCAACGACGTAAAGCGGCTCCTGCTGCACGTCCTGCCGGTCAGCGTGGAGGAAAGCCCCGCGCCGAGAGCCTCAAACCCCAAGCCTCAAGCCACGGTCCTGCGACACCTGCCCGCCGGCGCAGTCGTCTTCGACGCGATGGGACGAAGGGTCGCTGCTCCCAAGTCCGGAGTCTTCTTCCTGGCGGTAGGCGGTGAGCGGCCGGCGGTTAGCGTCCGAAAGGTCATCCTCCAGCGTTAGGAGAATCTGTTGCGAATCTTGGCGAACTTGGCGGCCTTGGCGGTTCAATCCGCGAAAGGAGTTCCTTTGCGGTTCTGTATTCTGGTTTCTGCATTCTGCCTTCTGACTTCGGTCGGTTTCGCCGGGCTCAGCGGGCTGTACACCATCAAGCCGGACGGCGGGGGCGACTTCATCTCGCTCTGGGATGCGGGAGTGGCGCTCATGGACTCGGGTATCACCGGCGACTGCGTCTTCGAAATATACGGCGACACGCTCTCCGGGTTCTTCGGTGCCGAACATGTGGCGGGGAGTGATTCCTGGACGACCACGTTCCGGCCCGGGTCGGGCGCGGATCCGGTCATCGAGGGCGGCGACCAGTTCTGCGGCGAGGAGTATGACAACGTGAAGCTGAAGGGTTTGCGGTTCCGGTACGCCCCGGTATACGTTGCTCGCTGCTCGGGCTGGCGCATCAGCGGCTGTCGATTCGCGACCAGGGACTGGGGAGTGAAGCTTGAGAGCTCATCCTACGATACCGTGGACGCCAACACGTTCGAAACCCACCCGGCGGCGGAGGGGCCGCCCGTCACGGCCGAGTACGGCAGCGACAACGTTATCGCCAACAATGTAGTGAACTGCACTTCCACGGGCCTCGAGACATTCATCTACCTGTACGCGGAATCGAATACCAAAGTCGTTTTCAACACGCTGCGGTACGCGCCGGACGAAATGGAAGATGGCGCGTGTCTTAAGCTGCTGGACGTCGGCGCCTACGAGGCCCGTAACAACGTCTTTGTTCTTGCAGCACCGGCCGACACTCTTAACGCCTGCGTCGGCGTGGATATTTCGGACAGTATCGTGCTGGACTACAACTGCTACTTCAGGGAGTTGTTGGGCTGGGCCGGGGAGAGACCCTGCTACCCCAACTATTACGATTGGGACGAATGGCGCGGGTTTGGCTACGAGGCGAACGGCATCAGCGCGGACCCGAAGCTGGTCAGCGCGACCGACCTGCACCTGCGGCAGGGCTCGCCGTGCATCGGTGCGGGCGTGCCGATTCCCGGCTTCGAGTTCGACATCGACGGCGACCCGCGCGACCCGGTCCATCCCTGCATCGGGGCGGACGAGTTCACGGGTGGAAGCATCGAGGAAATGCCGAGTGCCGAGTGTCGAATGTCGAATACGGCAACGGTCATAAAGACGCTGCCCGCCGGTGCGGTCGCATTCGACGCGATGGGGCGGCGCGTCCTGAACCCGAAGCCCGGCGTCTACTTCGTGTCGGAGTATTCAGTAGTCGGTAGTCAGCATTCAGGGACGTTGAACGGTGCACGGAATACGGTGCACGTCCGCAAGGTCATCCTGCAGCGTTAGGAGCATTCTCTGAAGCGAGTCTTGGCGAACTTGGCGGTCTTGGCGGTTCACTCCGCAAGAGGAGGTCCGGTGAAACTCTATGTTCTGGTTTCTGCATTCTGCCTTCTGACTTCGTTCGGCTTCGCCGACGATGTCGGCATCGACACCATCACCCGTCCGAACGGGACGATAGACAGCGGTGAGACTGTGGTGCCAACGTGCGTCGTTCACGCCTACACGAGCTCCGGCCCGGTGGACGTCCACTTCCTGATTCCTGAAGCCGGGTATCGCGACAGCCTGACCCTGCCGCCGCTGCCGCCCGGCCTGATAGATTCGGCGACGTTCACGCCCTGGACGCCGATTGGCCGCGACAGCATGACGGCGCTCGCGTGGCTGCACTGCGCCGGCGACACGAACCCGCTGAACGACACCTTCCGCGTCAGGTTCCTGGTGCGGGTGAGCGAAATCGAGTTCGAACTCATGGAACCTCAGGACGGCGACACCCTGGACTCTGGTACGGTTGTCACGCCACGATGTCGCATCTGGAACCTCAGTAACCAGTCGCTCAACTTCGACGTGCGCTTCAGGTTGTTCTTTGTCGACACCGCAATACATCCGACTGGCTACGTCTTTACCAGGAATCTCAACTTGATAGCCGGCGGCTCAACGCTGGTTTCAGGTCCGCCCTTCACGACGATGCCGGGCGAGTGGCTGCTGACGGTGGATGCGGGTGAGGCCTTCGCCGACAGCGCGTGGTTCTGGGTGCGCGGCGGAGCAGGCATCGAGGAAATGCCGAGTGCCGAATGCCGAATGTCGAATGTCGGACCAACGGTCCTTTCCGGGTCTATGGTCCATAGTCTATCGTCCAAGGTCGTCTTCGATGCCTTGGGCCGGCGCGTGCTGAACCCGAAATCTGGCGTCTGCTTCGTGGCGGAATACGGTGAACGGTCCACGGTGCACGTCCGCAAGGTCATCATTCAGAACTAGGCAAGCCCCATGAAGAGCGCAGTTGTCGTCCTTGTGCTGATGGCAGGCATGTGTGCCGGGCTCGACGAGAGCTTCTCGGGCACGCGATTCCCGCCGCGGCGATGGATTCAGGCGTGCACCGATGTCGGAACCGCAAGGTGGCAGCGGAGCGACGGGCTCTGCCGGACCGCGCCGGGCTGCGCGTTCTGTGCCGCGGAGAAGCGTGGTCTCCGCAACACGGACTGGCTCATTACCGCCCAGTGCTCGGTAGCGGTCGGCGACAGCTTCGGGTTCTGGCTGCGCGCCAGGGACGCCGCGTTCCGCGAGAGCGTGGAAGTCTGGGTCTCGGATTCGAGTCCGTTCGTGCCCGACTTCCGCCTGTTCGCCACACTTGCCACGAGTTCGACATCGTACGAACGGTACGCCTTTGACGTCTCCAGCCTGGCCGGACGCGAGGTCTTTTTTGCGATTGTCTACGTCTCCGCCGGCGGCAAAGGCGTGCTGGTTGACGATGTATTTGGGCCACGACTCGGCTATGGCGACCTCGTTGTCTACTTCCCCGCGGACCAACCGCGTCACATCAGGACAGACTGCTCTTTCATTCCACGCGTCGGCATAAGCAACTTCGGCGAGCAGGCAGTAATGTTCACCATCTTCTACTTCATACACAACAAGTACGGAGTCAGGATGTACAGCGAGTTCAAAGACACGATGGTGAACGGCGGCGAAGATGCCACGCTCTCCTTCATCCCGTTCAACGTCGGCAACGACACGGGCAGGTGGATGATCGCCTGTTCCCTTTCGGCCGTCCACCCATGGAACACGTCTCGTCGTATGTGGTTGTACATCGAGGGCTTCCAGCCATACGGCGGCCCGGATTCGGCGGGCTACACCTGGATGGACTCGGGCGACACCCTGGGCCCGGAATACCAGTGGTTCGAGGTCAGCACTTCGGGCACGCGGGTGGGCGGCGGAGACGACGAGTTGTACGAAGTTCCGCTGCCGTGGCCCATCCGGTTCTACGGACAGAGCTGCTCGACTGCCTGCGTCAGCACCAATGGCTGGCTGGCGCTTGGGCCACCGGCTCCGGCCGGGCCCGCGGACTCCAACACGGCGATTCCCTTCCCGGCCGAGCCGAACCGGCTCATCGCAGCGTACTGGGATGACCTCGCATCCGCGGGAAGCGAAAGCGGGATATGGTATCAGGCCATCGACGACTCGACGGTTGTGCTGGAGTGGCACGACTTCGGCTACTACGGCTTCGAGGCCTGCACCCTGAACTTCGAGGCGCTGCTCCACCGCTCCGGCATCGTCGAGCTTGAGTACCAACGGGTGTCGGTCGGAGACACGCTCTACGACCAGGGCTTGAGCGCGACGGTCGGCGCCGAAAACGGAACTGGCACGATTGGCTTGGAGTATCTCCACGACGGCAGCCCGCCGGGCAACCTGTTGTGTCTCGGTCGGGCCATACGTTTCCTGCCGCGGGAGTATGGCATCGAGGAAACGATGAACGATGAGTGCAGAGTGATGAGTGGCGGACCGACAATCCTGTCCGGGTCCAGCGTCCACAGTCTAGCGTCCAGCGTCTTCTTCGACGCGATGGGCAGGCGGGTTCCGAACCCGAAGTCCGGAGTCTTCTTCGTCGTGTCCGAGCCGCAGGCCGCAAGCCGTCAGCCGTCGGCCGTCACCGTCCGCAAGGTCGTCATTCCGAAATAGGGAGGTCCAATGAAACCACTCCTCGTTGCTGTCGCTCTGGCGGGCGTGAGCTTTGGCCAGGTGGACGTCGGAATAGACACTATTTCCGGCATACCGGAAACCCTGGACTCCGGTCAGGTAATCATGCCCGGGGCCGTGCTACGCTGCTACACACTGTATCCGGCAATGGATGTGAACGTGTACTTTCAACTGGACTCAGTCGTGCTGGACAGCTTCATGCACCTGGAGGTCCCGCCCCGGATGACGGAAACGTGTCCGTTCAATCCCGTCATGGTCAGACAGCCAGGCGCCCATGAAGCCATGGCGTGGCTGCACTGCGACGACGACACCAATCCCCAGAACGACACTTGCCGTCTGAAGTTCTTCGTCCGCATCAAGGACCTTGGCCTGAGCGAGTTGTGGCCGGCCGGCGACACGTTCGACTCCGGGCAGGTCATCGCACCGCACGTCAAGGCGTCGAACCTTGGGAACGTGCCTTTGTCGTTCGGACTGTGGAGAGACTCCGTCTACCTGCCACCCGGCGAAGACACCGTTCTCTACGGGGATTCGATAGTCTGCATGCCGGGCGTCTGGACGGTTCAGGCCTTCGTCGTCGTAGTCGGCGACCTGCACCCTGAGAACAACCTCATCGTTGACACGTTCTTCGTGCGCGGCCGCATCACGGTTGACGTTGATGCCCGCGCCGTGCTGTCGCCGCCAGGCGTAATCGACACGACGATGCTGATTACGCCGACGGGACGCTTCGGCAACAACGGTAACACTGAAGTCTGCTTCTGGGCCTTCTACAGCATCCGCAACTCCGGTGGCGCCACGGTTTACGCCGATTCGAGCCCGGCGATGCTCATGCCCGGGGACTCGACCGACATCGAGTACGCGCCCATCCGGTTCGCGGTCATCGGCAACTACACCGCAGTCTGTTCGACCGCCATGCCCGGCGACCAGAACGTGGCCAACGACGTGAAGTACAAGACCTTCCGCGTCGTGGCAGACCTGACCCCGAACGTGTGGCTGGACAGCCTGTTCGGCCCGCGCGAGACTGTGTACGCCGAGACCACGATTGTCGCCGGCGTCGCGGTCCGGTGTTCCGGCGCAGCCGCCTCGGTCCAAGGCTACTGGGCCATATACAACCGCTACGGAGCCAGAATCTACCAGCAGTCATTCGACTGCGTGGTAGAACCCGACGACTCAGTAATCGTTACATCCCAGCCCTTCAATGTCGGCAACGATACCGGCGGGCCATTATATATGAAGTGCATAATCCCGGACGCCGACTCCGTCATCTGGAAGTTCTGGATTCTGCCCAGGCCGGGCGTGGAGGAGGAGCAGGCACAAGTCTCAAGCTACAAGCTCCAAGCCACGGTCCTGCGCGGCCTGCCTCCCGGCGCGGTCGCGTTCGACCCGACCGGCCGGCGCGTCCTGAAGCCGAAAGCAGGCGTGTACTTCGTGAGGGAGGGACTAGGGGTTAGGGGTCAGGGGTTAGGGAGAATACGGAAGGTCCTGCTGACGAAGTAGAGAACATTCGGAAGCCAGCGACAGGCGAGGCGGGCTGGAACCCGCCTTGCTCTTTGCCTCGGGACTTACGACAGGAACTCGGACATCAGGCCGGACTTCAGACGGGACTTGAACTCCGGCCTGACGTTCGGCCTGAATCGGGCGCTGAACCGCGTAGTGAACGTCGGCCTGACCGGCCGCGTCAGAATCGGGCTCGCCTCAAGGCTGAACTGCCGCCTGAAGTCCAGGGTGAGGCCTGCCTTGACGCGACGGCTGTAACTCCAATTCAAACCGGCCATCAGGTCGGACTTGAGGGCCGAAATCAGGCCGGTCTTGACCGCACACCTGACGCGCGAGTTCAGCCCCGAGTTCAATCCCGGATTCACCCCCGGGGTTGCCCTCCAGTTCCCGACCCGGGTCCCCTAACCCCCTCTTTGCCAGATACTTTCACTCCGAGCGCCCACGTCCCGCATGAGTCTTATTGGTATCATGCGCCATGTCGCTCAGGCAGATGGAGGCTTCGCGGTGAAAGGTGACAGGCTGGCTGCCGGCTACCTGACGATGATGACCGGCGTCGGTTTGGTCATGCCGCGGGTGGGAACGACAAAGTAAACGCCCGCGGGCAGGCTCGTGACTTTGGCTGACACCTTCCGTCCGCTGGCGTCGAGCAGCATGGGCCCAGTCGACAGTGGGCAGCCTGCAGTTTGCAGGGCGTTTGCGCGCAGGACTGTGGCCCCGGGCTTGAGGCTTGGGGCTTGAGGCTTGAAGCTTCCCTCCGCGATGCCCGGGCCGGGCAGGAATCCGCGCAGGTAGTAGACGTCCTGGTTGCCCGAACTTGCGTCGTACCAGACGATGTGAATACCGGAGTCCGCGTCGCAGGTTATTGACGGGCAACTCACGTCGCCCGAGTCGAGCGCAGTCAGGATAGTCGGCGAACTCCATACGCCGTCGGTGTCGCGCTGTGAATACGCAAGCTGCATGTGGTCGGTGTTGGCCTGGCTTGCCCAGACCGCGTGGCAGCGCCCGGCCGCGCAGGCGATAGACGGGAACTTCTGGTCGTAGGACCGCGTGCCGCTCACGCTCTCAATCGCCAGCCAGCCGGATTCGGCGCGAGAGCGGTGGAATATCTGCTGGTAGTAGGCACCGAAGCCGGGACGGCCGTGCCAGACCACGTGAACCGCGCCTTCTCCATCAATGGCGACCGTGGGCGAGTACTGAGAGATGTCGTCAGGAAAGTCGGAGACCTGCTCGACGTCCTGCCACGTGCCCGCAACCCGGCGCCGGCAACAGACCTGGTTGTGAGAGCTGCCGAAGTCCATGCCGCACCAGACAACCGCAAGGTCGCCGTTCGCGCCAGCCGCGACTGAAACCTGGTCGTGATTGACGACGGCGGTCGAGACCTGTATCGCTGAATCCCATCCGGTCGCGCTGTGCCGCTCCTTCAGGAACACCCGGGGGTACATGCCGGTATCAGGAAGGCCGTACCAGGCAACATCCACGTCACCCGAGCCAGGCACACAGACGATAGACGGGTATGACTGCGACTGCGCCGTGGTAGTCGTGTCAATCAGCGTATCCGGCTTCCACGACCCGGTTGCAGCATCGAACCGCTTGTACCAGATGCCGGGGCCAAGGTAGCTCTCCATGTGCCAGGCCAGGTGCACACTCCCGGCGCGGTCGCAGGCGATGCCGGGCCTGAAGCAGTTGGCAGGGCGGTTCGAGAGCGCTGTCTCTGCCTGCCAGGTACGAGTGTCTGCGTCATAGCAGCGACCCCAGACCTGATAGGGCACATCCCGCTGGTCCAGCCAGGCAACGTAGACGCTGCCCTCGCCATCGACAGCTACGCAGCGCTGGCCGGAGTAGCCGGTCAACTGGTTCGCGGGGTCGCTCGTGAGTCGGAAGATGGTGTCCCATCTCACCTCCACCGCGCCGGCAGGAGTCAGCGCGGTCAGAAGGATGAGACCGATAGGTCCAATAGGCCCGATACGTCCCATTTGCTGCTTCAGCATAGGGCCGGGCCGCCCGTCTGTCAACCCGTGACGCCCGGCTTGACCGCAGGCGGTTGCGTGTTACGATTTCCCGATGCGTAACACCGAGAACCACGACGAAGACGCCGGCGCGGTGCGCTTCAGCGTCTCGATGGAGCCGGAGCTGCTGGCCGGGTTCGAGGCCCTGCTGCGCCGGACCGGCTGGACCCGCTCAAAGGCAATCCGCGACCTGGTCAGAAACCGGCTGGCCGAATCCGAACTGGAATCAGGCCCGGCCGTGGGTGTGCTTTCCTACGTCTACGACCACGCCCAGCCTGACCTTGCCCGCCGCCTGATGCAGGTGCAGCACGGCTCCCACGCCGAGGTCGTCTCCTCCACCCACGTCCACCTTGACCGGCACGATTGCCTCGAAGTCCTTATCCTGCGCGGGACAGCAGACAAGCTGCGCCGTCTGGCCGACGCGCTGCTCGCGCTCAAGGGCGTGCGCCAGGGACACCTGGCGCTAACCCCGGCCCGCTGCCCGCTCGCCCGCGAACACAAACACTAGAAGGAAAACCAGATGAACTTGTTCCCTGTCCTGCTATTGCTCGCTGCCATGGGAAACCTGTCGGTCATGACCGTCGATGAGGTGGTCGTGACCGCGGAGCGTATCCGCCACCCGGTGCGCGACGTGGCCGCCTCGGTGAGCGTTGTCACCGCTGCCGACCTTGAACGGACAACCGCACGCACCGCGACTGCGGCCCTTGAAGGTCTGCCCGGAGTCTTCGTGCAACGTACCAGCCAGTTCGGTCGCACCGACATTGACATCCGCGGAACCGGCGACCGCGGCTGCCGGGTGCAGGTGCTGGTAGACGGCCGGCCCGAGAAGATGCCTATCTACGGCTGCGTTGTCACCCACACCCTGCCCCTTAACAACGTCGAGCGGATTGAGGTAGTGCGC
>Ga0172366_10004327_pt1 | contig 11186 bp, 10 predicted proteins | sample LakKivSesite69cm_FD_114533 | JGI IMG/M metagenome (GOLD analysis project Ga0172366, IMG submission 114533) | Sediment microbial communities from Lake Kivu, Rwanda - Sediment site 69cm | ecosystem: Environmental > Aquatic > Freshwater > Lake > Sediment | place: Rwanda: Western Province, Lake...
CTACCAGTACTGGTAGACGTTGCGCATCAGCATCGTGCCGACGTTCTCTGGGAACGGCTTGCCATTCCATTCCAGGTGCGTCTGCAACAGTGCGGGCGTCAGCGTGTCCAGGTAGCGGTCGGCCGCGCTGGTGACCGTCCGCCACACGACCCACATTTCGTCGAGCGGCGGCGTGCTGGGGGGCTGCCCATACCCCACCTGTTCGTGCAGGTCAGGCGCACCCTGTTGCCCCTGCGCCCACAGCACCCAGAAGTGATTTTCCTGGTCGGCCAGGTGGCCGACGATCCAACTGATGCAGTTCATCGGCTCGAAGCGACGGCGGGCGTCCGCGTCGGACACGCCCTCCAGGCAGCGCACGAGCTCGCTGCGGGTGAAGCGCAGTTGGGTGACTAACAAGTGTGGCATCGTGTCCTCCTCACTATTTCTCGCTGGCTCCATTTTACCACGAACTGGCCTCTGATTACAACCGCCCCGCTGTCCGCGCTCATATAGTGACTTGCTTACGAGAGGCAGGCGCACGTACTGGCGGTGAACTGGCAACAGGACTATACTAAGGGCGCTATTTCGCCACCGTGCCGCGCAACGCAGAGGAGGAGCGCACGATGATGAAACGGGAGGTGCTGGCGGCATGGGAGAAGCGGGCCATCCACGCCCAGAGCACAATGGACGAGGAACTGGAACCCAAACTGGAACGTGAGCGCTACGAGATGGAGATCGCCCAGCGGTTGCTGGCCAAAGCGCAGGACGAGCCAGCGCGGGAGACCTGGCAAACGCAGGTGGACGTCCTACAGATGGTGGCCGGCATGACCGAAAACGACCTGGCCGAACAGCAGGAAGAACTGGCCCTGTGCGAAGCGATGATCGCCGAGATCGAGGCGGACCTGGCCGTAGACCAAGCGGAGTGAACATCTGATGAGCGATGGCAATAGAAAATACTCACGAGATTATTGACCAACTGCCGCCCACTGTCGCCCTGTCTATCCTGAGAAGCCTGGCAGACAGCGACGAAGGTCTTGCCGCCCGCATTGTCGAGATGGCGCTGTCCCACATAAGTGGCGTAGACCCAGAGGAGATTGCTGCCTTCCTATACGACGAGTTGAATGCTTTGGAAGTTGAAGAAGTCTGGGACAGGGCCGGGCCGAAGCGCGACGGCTACGTGGATCCCGGTGAAGCCGCCGACCTTATGATTGACGAGGTGCTGGAGCCCTTTCTGAAGGATCTGCGCCGATATCAGAAACTTGGACTGAAGGCTGAAGCCAATCACCTGTGCATGGGCTTGCTGTGGGGCTTCTACCAGTTCGAGCACGAGTCCGAATCGGAATTCAAGGATTGGGCGCGAGATGCCCCGGCCAATTTCGCCTGGGCGGTGGTGGACGCGTGGAAGGAAGGATTACCCGATCGGGCGGACGTGGTTGAGGTCATGGCGTTTGTCGAAGATGAGTTGGGGGGATGGCAGGCACGCCTGCTAACATAAAGGTGTCCACGATGGCCTCGGGACTGGCGAAACGGGGGTCTTCCCTGCGGGGGACCGGGCGTAGCCAGGGAAGGTTGTTTTCCAGCGCCGTTTCCAGGTAGAGCGTGACTGCTTCCAGCAATGCGTCTCTGGCTTGCTGGATGGTCTGACCCTGGGAGGCCACGTCCAACTCTGGACATAGGGAAGTATAGCCGCTCTCTTCTTGCAGAATCACGCCGGTGAATGCAAATTCAGGCTTTTCCATCGCTCTCTCCTTGAGCCAATGCAGAGTGGCAGGAAGGTGATTTCCGGCTATATTATACCACCGAACCGAGATCATTGACTAACTCTAATCGTCCCTTGCGTCCTCAGGAGGTTTAGCGAATGGACAAAGCACAACTGTGGGAATACCTGTCGTCGCAGGACGCGGCGGCTTTGCTCGACTTGTTGAGCAAGGCATACGACGAGATGGACCGCGACCAGCGCAAGGCCGTGTTTGGCCGCCTCGTCCGCACCCTGCCGCCCGCGCCAGTTGAGGGAGCGGAGCTGCTGGATAAGGTGAAGGATTTCCACCGCGAGTCCCTGGCCGGCGTTTACTACGAGCCATTCGACATCAACTCGAAGAACTGGATGCACATCCCCGAAGGAACTGAGGAATGGTTCGAGCGGCTGGGGGACCTGCTCAAGTCCAGCGCCCAACTGACAGCGCAAGGCGATCACCTGCACGCCGTCGCCTGTTTCGGCCTCTTGTACGACCTGGTAGACAGGATGGAGCGCGGTGAGGACATTGTCTTCGGCGACGAGATTGGCACGTGGATGGTCCCAGGCGACAAGAAGCAGTCTGTGGCAGCATACATGACCTCTTTGGCGGCAGTGGCATCCCCAGAAGAATTCACGGCCGCTGCCTTGCCGCTCATCCAGCGCGATAGCTGGGAGTCGTTCACGAGCCAGGCGTATGCCACGGCTGTGCGCGCCGCCAACGAGACCCAAAGAGCGCACCTGGAGGCGGAAATCCAGCGCCAGGGGGTCAAGACGCACTGAGTTGAGCAAGTGAGTGACCATTTGTCGGAGGAAAGGATATGGACTACGAACGTGGTCTCGATACATTCAAACGCCTGGCTGAAGGCACCGCCTGGTACCAGGATTTTGCCGTCCACGAGGCCTCGCTGCGCGACAACCTGCACGATGAACGGTGGTACGGCCCCAGCGAGCAGACCCGCCGCGACCGCACGCGCATTGTGGACCAACTCAACGCGCTGGCGCTCGCACACCTGGGCATCAGTTTCAACGACCTGTGTCAGGGGGTTAAACCAACACCTTCAGTCCAAAAACCACCGCCTGAGGAGCCCGAGCCTCCGGCTGTCCCACCGCAGCGTGAGCGGGCCTGGGTGCGCTTCAAACTGCAAATTGCCCGCCTGGCCGGCCTGGAATTCGAAGTGCGCGCTTTCGAGACGCCGATGGGCGAGCCCTACACTACCGGCCGGCTGCCCTACGGCCCTGGCGACCTGATCGCTGTGCTCAAGGCGCTTGAATTCGGCGCATACGTCCCGGACCATTTTACCCCGACCCAGACCGAGGTGCTGCGACGGCTGGGCTTGCTGAGCGACCCCCACCTTGTCCCCGACCTGCTGCCTCGCCTCGGCCAGGGGCTATATCAGGCCCTCTTCCCCGAGCAGGTTGGGACCGCCTTTCAGATGGCTCTCAACCAGGCGCGCAGCACTCGGGACACCGTGGCCCTGCAACTGCGCTTCGATCACGACGCGGTGGCGCTGGCCCGCTATCCGTGGGAACTGCTGCACGATGGGTACCGCCACCTGCTCTCCGGCGGGGCAGTCGAAATGACCCGTTACATTGCCTATCCCGAGGCAACCACGGCCCTGCCCGCCGCTCCACCCTGGCGGCTTCTTTACGTCGCCGCCCGCCCCCAGGATCTGGCCGGACTGCCGGACGACGCCGAACGGCTGGCCGTGTGGAACGCCCTGCAGTCCCTGGCTGAGGCCGGCAGGCTGGCGCTCGACCGGCTCGAGCCGCCCACCTACGACGCCTTGCTGGAGCGCATGGCTGGTACAGACTACCACGTCATCCACTTTGACGGTCACGGCGTCTTTGCCCGGCGTTGCCCACAGTGTGCCACCATGCATTACCCGCACCTGGCCACCTGCCAATCCTGTGGCACGTCGCTCGAGGGCGCGCCGCCGCTGGGCTACCTGGCCTTCGAGAACAGCGCCGGGGACGCCGACTACGTGAGCACCGAGGACATGGAAAATCTTCTGTTAGGCAGCGAAGTCCGCCTGGTACTCTTGTCGGCATGCCAGAGCAGCGTGGTGCGCGGCGAATCTCTCTTCGGAGGGCTGGGGCCGGGGCTCGTCCGCGCCGGTGTGCCGGCGGTCGTGGCGATGCAGTTCTCGCTGCCGGTGGGCTCGGCCGTCCGCTTCGCCCAGGGATTCTACGCTGCGCTGGCCCAGGGTGAGAGCGTGCCCCGCGCCGCAGCCCAGGGCCGCCAGCGGCTGTTCCGGGACAAGACGTGGTTCACGCCGACCCTCTACCTGCGCAGCACCGACGACGAGGGCCGGCTGTTCAGCGGGCAATGAGGACACACCGTCAGAATCACACTCTCTCCCATCCTCTCGCGCGAAGAACAGCGCAGGCTGTTGGAGGAAGACGGGCGCATGTGGGATGGTGTGCGGCGGGCCACTCAGGCCGCCCTGCGGAAAGCAGGAGCGGCATTGGCTGGCGAGCCAGAGTGACCGGCTGCTTTTCTATCCCGGGCGCTCCGGGAAACACAGCGCCCCCGCCACGTCGCCCACGAACTGGGGCAGGTCAGGATGGCCCAACCTGGTACTCGATCCTACCCCACCCCGCCCGCTTGCGCAAGTCCCCGCGTGACTGCCAAAGAAACGACCGCCCCGACCCGCATGGTTGGGGCGGTTTTGTGTGTGAGTTGCGGCTGGCGGCGCAGGGCTTTTCCAAAGCCGGCTTCACCAAACGGAAAGCCCCGGCTCACACAGGTCGGGGCTTCTTGCGTAGAGCATTCCTTCACTGCTCTACCATGCCGGGCACGAGCGAAGCGCAGCGAGCGAAGCGTCCGTCATAACGTTCCGCATCACCCGCGCGGCGCGACGGTCGAACTGAAACCAACGCTAAGACAGAAACCACATTCTTCAGTTTTCAAATGGTCTTAATCCATCACGAACAACCAGATATTCTTCCCAAGTCAAATGAGAATGACTTATCAAGTGATCAATCACGGCCCTGATATAGGTCTGTAACTCGATGAACAGACGCTTTCTGCCATCCATGTCGGGGATAATGTCTTCGATGGTTTCTCCCATATGAACTACTCTTGTTCTGTAGCCAACCACTTTATTGGTCACACTGTCTTTCTTGCCTGTTAGCTCAAAGAAGCGTGCCAATAGTTTCTGATACTCACCTGAATCCGTTGCCACATATCGCGCAATTACCTTCTTGACTTCCTCAAACTTTCTATATTCGTCAGGATACGCAAGAAATTCCAACAGACTTAGCGCCTGAATAAAACGCAACGTTGGGCTATTAGCTTCAAGTAGTGTTGTATATAGTGAGAGCGCGTGGCTAACAATGTTGCATACTTCCCCCGATTTTGGAAAAAGATTAGGATCAACTGATTCTAGTGGTAACCCCAATCCTTTCGTAATCATATATGAAAAAGCTGCTCCGCCGATGATACGGCTTTCTCTTAGCGAGTGGTTGTAAAGCAGAGCACCAGACATCATATAGTTGGAATTGACCGCTCCGGCCCTGCCTGGCAAACAATCTATTGGTTCCAATGGGCACTGCAAATATCGAATGAAATTCAGGCAGGATTTGTCTACATGTTCTGAAAGTCTTCTTATGAAATCAAGATGATTATCGTGACTACTGTGACAGAGATCGGGCCAGTTGAAACTGCAAGGAAAAACAATCAACGGGTGCTTATCAAGAATTTCTTGATCAATTCCTGAAGTGGCTGCAATAACCTCTGCCAGTGATCTACTTTTAGGATCGTTTGGTTTGATACACAGTGCATTGAGATTTACCAAGCCTTCAGGATAAAACGTAATGCCACATGGGTAGGTTCTAGGAAACCACTCTACTTGAACACGGGAAATGGGCATTACAGCGAGGTGACATCCTGCTCGAAGATAGTCAGCGTAATCATCAAGCAATTCGCCAGTATATTCCTTATCATTATCAGTCATAGTAGTTCTCACGAAACATACCATCTCATCGGTGGCTCGAAGCTCAGCCGTCCAACAACGCAACGGCTGAGCCGCGCGCAGCAGAGGCGCGCCAGCACCGACGCCAGCGGCTCCGTGTCACAAGCCCTGCCACCAGGGCGATCCCTATCCCTTGATAGTGTACTGTGATTTGGCGCGAAAGTCAATACCTAATTCGCCATTCGTCAGGTGACTTGGCGCCAGGGCCGGGTAGCCCCTCCCCCTTCTACCGCAGAAGTCCACGACGGTCTTCTGCACCATGCTATCATCGGGCCAGGGAGGTGTACCGTGGTGAGACGCTGGTTTCTTTGCTACAGAGAGAAGCGCTCCCCGCCGATGGACTTTGGAAAAGCCCTGCTGGCGGCGCAGCACATTGTTGACTTCTGCGCAAACTTGCACTATACTGTAGGCACGATGCAATGAAAACAGCCTCGCGGCTTTGCCCAGCCCGAGGCAGTGACCAGAACGGTGGGCCGCCCTGGTGCCGCGAATTGTAGCACGAACCCACCCACCGTCAAGGTGCAGCGGGCTTTTGTGTCTCGTGTGACAAGCGCATTCAAACTGGCAACGTTCAGAGGGAAGCAGCATGACCGTATCCTACTCCGAGGCCAGGATCGAGGTTGAACGACTGGTAGATCGGTTTGCCGGCCTCTGCGCCCGCAACCGTAAGCACTACAACGAAGCCGCCACCCGCCAGGAGTTCATCCTGCCCCTCTTCCGCGCGCTGGGCTGGAACGTCGAAGACGCGCGCGAGGTCAGCCCCGAGGAGCAAGTCTCGCGCGGCTATGTGGACTTTGCCTTTCGCCTGGGCGGCATCCCCCGCTTCTTCCTGGAAACGAAGAAAATCCTCACCGACCTGGACGATCCCCAATGGGCGCGACAGGCCATCAACTACGCCTGGCTCAAGGGCGTCACCTGGGCCGTGTTGACCGACTTTGAGGGCTTGAAGGTATTCAACGCCGAGTGGCAGGAGACCATCCCCATCCGCGCCATTTTCAAGGACCTGCACTGGCAGCACTACCTCGAGCGCTTCGACGACCTGTGGCTGCTCTCCCGCCCGGCCATAGCTGAAGGGGCGCTGGATCAGGCCGCCGAGGCGGTGGGCAAGAAAGCCAGGCGCTCGCCGGTCAGCCGCCTGCTGTTTGCCGACCTGACCGAGTGGCGGCGCGAGTTGTTCCGCCACCTGCGGCCCTACAACCCCACGCAGGGCGTCGAGCAGATTGACGAGGCCGTGCAGCGCATCCTCGACCGGCTGATCTTTATCCGCACCTGCGAAGACCGCGAGATCGAATCGGTCCGGCTGCATCCCCTCCTGCGTCAGTGGCGCGACCAGGGGCGCAAGCGCGACCTGTTGGCCCAACTGAACGCGCTGTTCCGCGAGTTCGACGCCGCCTACGACAGTCGCCTGTTCGCCCCGCACCTGTGCGAAGAGCTGACGAGCGACCCCGGCCCCTACGAGCGGGTCATCGAGGGGTTGTACGAGGTGCCCGGTGGCTATGGCCTGTACGACTTTAACGCGATTGACGCCGACGTGCTGGGCACGATCTACGAGCAATACCTGGGCCACCGCGCGCAGGACCCCGAGGGCAAGCAGGTGGTGGACCGGCGCGCCAGGCGCAAGGCGCAGGGCATCTACTACACGCCGCAGTTCGTCGTGCGCTACATCGTCGGCCAGACGTTAGGCCGCCTGTTGCAGGAGCGGGACTACGAGCAGGCCCGCCAGGTCAAAGTCCTGGATATGGCGTGCGGCTCCGGCTCCTTCCTCATCGAAGCCTTCGACGTGCTCGACCGTTACCTGGCGAATATGCGCGGCCAGCACCATACTCCCCTCTCCCGTCCTTCGGGAGAGGGGCCGGGGGTGAGGGCTGCTGGCGACGCGCACGACCTGGCGCGGCGGATGGAGATCCTGACCGGCAACCTGTACGGCGTGGACCTGGACGCCCAGGCGGTGGAGATCGCCCGGCTGAACCTGCTCCTGAAGGCGGTCAACCAGCGCGGGCTACTGCCGCCGCTGGACAACGTGCGCCGGGGCAACAGCCTCATCAGCGGCGCGCCCGCCGAGTTGGAGGCCGCCTTCGGCCCAGGTTGGCGCGACAGGCACCCGTTCAACTGGGGAGAGGAGTTTCCGCAGGTGATGGAGCGTGGCGGGTTTGATGTTACAGTGGGAAACCCACCGTATGGTGCCGAGCTAAGCAAACCAGATCAGGAGTATTTTAGGGCAAGATTCGAATACCAGGACTATCAACTTGACTCATATCTCTTGTTCTTGGAACGGGCAGTTAGCCTCCTCAGCCCTGGTGGCTACCTGGGGCTGATTCTGCCAAACACCTGGCTTACCAGCCTGACGTACACAGGTGTTCGTAGGCTTTTGACCCAGCAGATGACCATTCTCAACATTGGGTTTATCAGCAAACAAGTTTTCCCAGATGCAGTCGTGGACACAGTGATCCTGATAGTTCAGAAGCGCCCGCCGCAGGAGGGACACGCGGTAGAAATCGTCCAAAGAAGGGAAGATGATTGGGAAGAAATCCATTCAGTCCCTCAGGAGCGTTGGATAATGCTTGATGGTCAACCGATCAACATCTTCTTGGACAAGACCACTATCAGTCTCTTGCAGCGAACTCACCAGATTTCGAGATCCCTTGGTGACGTCTGCATCATCACACAAGGCTGTAAGCCTTACCAGACGGGAAAGGGCAATCCTCCACAAACCCGTGAAGTTGTCGATAGTAAACCCTTTGACTCGGAGAGGAAAAACGACGACACCTTCCGTCCTCTTCTGCGTGGAAGTTATATGAACCGCTACGTCATCCTATGGAAGGACAACTATTGGATAAGTTATGGAGAATGGCTTGCAGAACCTCGACCTTCGGCTGGCTATGACCTGCCGGAGAAGATCGTAATTCGTCAGACGGGTGACTCGCTAGTAGCAACGCTTGATAGACAGCAATTCGTCGTGCGTGACAATCTGTACACAATCCGCCTAAGGGACAGAGGGGTCGATCTGAGGTACATACTAGGCCTAATAAACTCCCGGTTTATGACCTTTGTGTACCAGTCTATCAATCCAGAAAGGGGGGAGGCGTTGGCCCAGGTTAAGAAAGGACATCTGGTTCAGCTTCCCATCCGCCGCATCAACTTCGACGACCCGGCAGACGTGGCCCGGCACGATCGCATGGTCGCGCTGGTCGAGGAAATGCTACGACTACAGCGTGAGAAAGCCGCAGCGGAGGCAGCACTGCTCGACTCCCGCCACGACCTGGCCCGCCAGATCGAGCGCCTTGATGCCCAGATTGATGCGCTGGTGTACGAGTTGTACGGATTGACCGAGGAAGAAATCGCCGTAGTGGAAGGGCGCTCACAGGAGTAGGGCACTGGCCGAGGCAGCAAGAGCACTGAGGAGGTAAGGATTGAGGTAGTAGGAGCCCGCCCGTCGGCGGCTTATCCGCCGCGCGGTTGGTGTAGGGGCCACGGCGTGAAGTGTGGACAACTTTCGGAGGACCTCAGTGGAAAAACAGAGGAGTTCACGTCACTCAAAGATTACGGGTGATTTCGGTGAAGCACTTGTACTGTATTGGCTCTCAAAGGACGGGTTCGAGTGCGCCCGCATTGATCACACAGGCATTGACCTGATTGCCAGAAACCCTCATACGGATGAGGTGATGGGGATCTCTGTCAAGAGTCGTTCCCGCCGCCTTGGTAGGGAAAAGGCGTACCTACACATCCCCAACAAGGATTTGAAGAAAGCTCAGGAAGCTTGCGATGCATTTGGACTTGAGCCATACATTGCCGTCGTTGTTGATGCGCCGGAACTCATAGGTGTGGCGGGACTCATACGGGTCTTTATAACGCCTATGGCTCATTTGGTGGAACTGTTCCCTCCGACGGCAACCTCGATTGGATGGAAAATGACAGCCGAACATCTGGCGCGGTACTACGATGATCCACAAGTTATGATTTTCGAACTACGTACGGCAACGCAGAGGTGGTGGCAACAAGTGTGAGAGGGCTGCCGTCTAGATGATGGTGAGTGGAGCCATCACTGACTCTGCCTCCAAGCTGCCGAACCGCGCATAGTATTTGTCACATACACAGTTCCTGAGGGGCAGGACGGTGGCAACGCAGCTCTACTACCTGACCAGCACTGGAGATTTACAACAGATGAACAGGTACAACTGGAGTCGGCTGAACCATCTTCAGATCGGGAAGTATGCCGAGTACTTTGTCAAAATGGAGTTCGCTCTCTGGGGCTTTGACGTCTATTCCTCAGAGGTTGACGACCGTGGCATCGACTTAGTGGTCCGTAAGGATGATATTACCTACTACGACGTGCAAGTGAAGTCGATCCGTGGTTACAACTACGTTTTCTTCCCGAAAGACAAGTTCCAGCCACGCCATAGCCTACTGGCCGCCGTCGTGATTCTAGTTGAGGGTGAGCCACCTGTGCTATACTTGATACCATCTGAGGCGTGGGGGGAGCCGAATGTGCTCCTCGCCGATAGAAGGTATGAGGGAAAGAAAAGCAAGCCAGAGTGGGGACTAAATATCTCGAGGAAGAATATGCCCTTGCTTGAACAATACAAGTTTGATCGCGTGGTGAAGAACCTGTAATTCATAGCATGGCGCCGCCGACGGCTACGGAGCATCGTAGGAGTTGCGCCTGCCTGGGTTAGCGAGAAGATACTGAGCGCCAGTGAGCGGATCGGGGACAAGAGGGCGGCGCTCTGGATGAGTGAGAACTGAGCGAGACCAGGGTTGTTCAGGAAGGAACAGAACTTGACCCAGGAAGACACGACCGAACTGCTTGAGCGCTTGAAGCGGCTCCTGGCGCAGGACCCCACCCTCGCCGCCCGGTTGGCCGCCATCACCGGCGACGGTAACGTGGTCGGCGACCACAACGTCGCCACTGTCAACAGGCTGTCGGCAGGTGACTATGCTATCCAGATTGGGCAACTCCACCTCACACTCTCCCCTGATCAACTGCGTTCCCTGCCTGTGTCGGCCTACACCGTATCTCCCCTACCTGCCACTTCTACGGGACTGCCACGCCAGTTGAAGGTTTTTCTTTGTCACGCCTCCGGCGACAAGCCCGCAGTGCGCGACCTCTACCATCGGCTGCGTGCTGATGGCATCGCCCCCTGGCTGGATGAGGAAGACCTGCTACCCGGGCAAGACTGGCAACTGGAGATACCAAAGGCCGTGCGGTCTTCAGATGCGGTTATCATCTGCCTATCGAGTAGGGCAATCACGAAAGCCGGCTACGTACAGAAGGAGATCAGGTACGCTCTGGATGTGGCTGATGAACAACCAGAGGGTGCTATCTTCCTGATCCCTCTCCGCTTGGAGGAGTGTGATGTTCCTGAGCGTCTGCGTCGTCCGCATTGGGTTGACTTTTTCCAGGAGAGGGGGTATGAGCGCCTGCTCCGTGCATTACGAGCACGTGCTGAACATCTCGGCCTGCGTCCACATCTCTGGGAGCCGGAGATGGTTCTCATCCC
>Ga0172366_10004328_pt1 | contig 11184 bp, 9 predicted proteins | sample LakKivSesite69cm_FD_114533 | JGI IMG/M metagenome (GOLD analysis project Ga0172366, IMG submission 114533) | Sediment microbial communities from Lake Kivu, Rwanda - Sediment site 69cm | ecosystem: Environmental > Aquatic > Freshwater > Lake > Sediment | place: Rwanda: Western Province, Lake Kivu...
CATTTAATTATAACAATGAATTATAGAAATCGTGTAGATTTACGTGACCCTCACAATTTCTGGGCTGGCGAAATGCCGAAGGCGCTTGCACAAACGAAACAAGCTGCCAGTCTGCTGTTAAACAAAGCTGCAAAGGTGGTACGGTGACCTCATCGCCACGCTCCAATCTAGCCGATACCAGTTTTACGTAGTGGGCACTTCCGTTTTATTCATCTCAGTGATTCCCTTTGAAGGTTTCACAAACAGCCAAATCGTTCGATGTCAATTGGGACTTTGTACCAGATGTAACCTTGATAAGGTCACACCACTCAATAGGAATTAAAGGACGCGATTTTTCCCATCGGCTCTCTGCCATGTTCTGGCCCTAGCTTTTTCCTATCGTAATAGCCCAAAGCTATCAGGATGTCTATCTTTTTATGCTGCGGGATGTTAGTATTGATTTTACTGCCCTTTCATTGAACTAGCCTATCCAGCAAGTTCCGAGTCCCAGGTCCTCGGCCTCAAGTACAAAATGCTCACCAGCTACTCCTATATCGATGAGGTAATATTTTGTGCCTCGAAACATCCCTCCGATTCTGGCTAAAAACTTGGACTTTTCGGATATGACAACGACTATGACCGGGGCCGTTTTGCAAAAGGAATTTATCCAGTATATACCACTGAAAGCAGCATCGCACAGCTTATCCTTTAACTGTTTATCATCCACTACTATGAATCTCCACGGCTGTGAATTGCTTTCCGAGGGAGCCAGCCTTGCTGCCTCAAGACACATCATTATCTTCTCTCGCTCAACAGGCCTATCCAGGAAATCCCTAACGCTTTTTCTGTGTTTTATTAAGTCTAGAAGAGCCATAATCTTGCTTCTCTATGCTCAATTTCGGCAGATATAATCTGAGTATCAATACTAGTTTCTGATAGGTGACTTTGTCAATATGGGGCTGGGGATAAGCTTATGATCAGGGGCGATAAGCAACCTGCGTAGTAAAGTCTTGAATACGGTGCTAGAATATGGAAAGGTTGCAAAATAGATAGACGTCGGGATTAGATAATGCGGTTCCTAATATTGCTCGACCTAGGTTCGACTTATGAAATCATCAGCAACAAAAGCCTCGGCTAGTCATGGTCACGGCTGAGATACAGAGAGTAGTGCAGCACGAAATAGCTCATCATTTTGGTATTGGCGATGCCAGACTGAGACAACTGGGTAAGTGAAGAACAATCTTCAATATGGTGTGACGCAGCTAATATCAGCCAAGTTCGATCCAGTCCAACAATTCATCTAAATATGACCTTTGCAGCCCACTTGACAAATAGAACGGGCGTGCTATAATTTATGTGAGAGTAGAACAACCGTCCTAATTTCAGTCCAAGGAGGGGACACATGAGTTCATCTGACAGAAGAGCCCGGATACTGAACTTTATTAAAGAGTTTATTGACGATAGGGGATACGCTCCAACCATAGCGGAGATCCAGAGGGGTTGCGGAGTCAGCTCGAAGTCAGTGGTGGAGTACCATCTGAGAGCCCTGGAGAGAGAAGGGCGCATCAGCCGAGAAGCAGAGATAAGCCGAGGTATCGAGGTCTCTGGCATGGGAAGACGGTCTCGAGTTCTGCCGCTATTAGGTATGATCGCTGCCGGTCAACCTATCCCGGTGCCCACAGAGGATACTTGGCACAATGTGGCGCTGGACACAGTCGAGATACCCGCTGAAATGCTAGCTGCCGGAGTCCAGGCTTATGCTCTCAAGGTTAAGGGGAACTCTATGATTGATGCCCTGGTAGATGATGGCGACACAGTGGTGCTTGAGGCAGCGAACACTGCTGACGACGGGGACATGGTGGCGGTCTGGCTAACTGATAGGGAAGAGGCAACGCTGAAGAGGCTGTACCGCGAGGGGGGCCGCATAAGGCTTCAGCCAGCCAACCGGAGCATGGCACCTATCTATGTTACCCCGAACGAAGTCGAGATTCAGGGTAAGGTTGTTGCAGTTTTGAGAAAGCTCTAAAGCAAGATGAGGATTGCCTGTATTCTGATCCACAATTTAGCGGTCCAGTCGGCCCTGGCAGGTGACCGCTCTCTACATGGCCAGCCACTGGTCATAGGGGGTTTGCCATTCGAGGCAAAACCTGTCTACGATGCCTCACCCGAGGCCATGGCGTGTGGGGTTGGGGTCGGAATGCCGTTACGTGAGGCTTATGCCTTCTGCGCGGGGGCAAAGTTCCTGCCTCTGGAAGAAGCACGATACGAACAGGTTTTTGAACAGGTGGTCGATGTTCTGGAGAAGTTCAGCCCGGTGATTGATATTGAGAAACTCGGTTGCGCCTACATCGACATCAGTGGGGTCCGCGATGAGACAAATCTTTGCCAGGACGTCTTCAAAAATATATCCGCTGATACCGGCTTGAGCGCGTGCCTGGGGGTAAGCAGTGGGAAGTTTTTCTCCCACATCGCAGCTTTTACTTCTAAGCCTGAAGTGCCGATTATCCTAAGCCCCGGACAAGAGAAGGATTTTGTTGCCCCTTTTTCCGTTGACTTCTTCCCCTGCTCCAGCGAGAGCAAAGAGCGGCTCTACCTCCTGGGCATCCGCTTCATCGGCGAACTACCCCGGTTTTCAAAAGAAGCCCTGATTGCCCAGTTCGGCAGCGATGGGCCCCTAATGCACGACCTTGCTCACGGCATCGACGGGTCTCCCCTCGTTGGAAGACCAAAACGGGAGGCTGTTGCCGACTCCATCAGGCTCGATTCCCCGGCAGTCAGCTTCATTGAGATACTGCAAGCCTGCGAGGTCATGCTGGGGAGACTGTTCGCTAGGGTAAATGGGCAGGGTAAGCTGTGCCGTGAAGTGGCCTTAAGGCTGGGTTTTGTCTCAGGCGTCTCAGAAGAGTGGAGGCTGGTTCTGAAAGAGCCAACCACCTCAAGCAGGTTAATCCTATCCCGGCTGCAGACTTGGCTTGAGACTATCAGGCTGCCGTCTCAAGTCGTAGAGGTCGGGCTCTCGCTTTCTTTGACCAAGGAGCAGGCGAAAAAGCTGTTGTTCTGGCCTGAAAAACACAAGAGGAGCAAGGAGCTTCTGAGGGCGGTTATGGAACTGAAACTGCGGTTTGGCTACCAGCCGATTAAGAAGTCCAGGGTGGTGAATCCCCAGCCAATATTACCCGAACGCCGGTTTACCCTGACCGATGTGCTGGAGTAGGAGGATGTCCAGGCAGTTGCAGAAGGCAGAAGAAATAGAGGTAAAGGCAAATATTGCTGGTGTGCCGGTAAGCCTGACGAGAAAAGGCCACCGGGAGAAAGTTGCCGCTATTTACGAGCGCTGGCGGCTCGCTGATGAGTGGTGGGGTAAAGAAGTGGAACGCGGCTACTTCAGGGTCAGGACGAGTGCCGGGCTTGTCTGTGATATCTACCGCGATACTGAGTCCAACCGCTGGTACCTCGACAGAATTTATGACTAGGGACAGCCATGTCGTACGTGGAATTGCACTGCCACTCCAACTTTTCGCTTCTGGATGGGTCTTCTCATCCAGAGGAGCTGGTAGCCAGAGCTAGAGAATTCGGGATGCCAGCGCTTGCCATTACTGACCATGACGGGCTTTATGGAGTCGTAACCTTTTACAAAGCAGCCAAGCAGGCGGGAATCAAACCCATAATCGGGGCTGAGCTTACGGTTGACCAGAAGTATCATCTCACTTTGTTAGCTAAGAATAACCGCGGATATTCAAACCTCTGTCGGTTGATAACCAGGGCACAGCTTGACCACAGCAAGGGAGAGCCCTCTCTGGATAGCTCTTGTCTAACGAGCCACACTGATGGCATCATTTGCCTGTCAGGGTGCAGGAAAGGAGAAATCCCCAGCCTCTTCCTTGACGGCAAAGCCAGCCAGGCAGAAGCTGCCGCTGGTCGGTATCGTGAAATCTTTGGCGACAACTTTTTCATTGAACTTCAGAACAACCTTTGTCCCGGGGATGAGCATCTGTGCCGCCAGCTCGCAGGGTTGGCTGATAGACTGGGGACAAAATGCGTTGCCACCAATAACGTTCATTACGCCACCAAAGACAGGCACCGTCTCCACGATGTGCTGGTCTGCATCAAGAACGGCGTGACGCTGGATAAGTCAGGGCACCTGCGCCGACCCAATGCCGAGTTCTACCTCAAACCGGCCGCTGAGATGAGGGAACTCTTTAGCGATTATCCGGAAGCAATTGAGAACAGCCTGTTCATTGCCGACCAATGTAATGTTGATTTGAATTTCACCTCATACCGGTTCCCTGATTTCCCATTACCTGATGGACAGACCACCGAGAGCTACTTGGCAAAACTCTGCTGGGAGAAGGCAAAGGAGAAGTACGGTGAGCTTTCCCAGCGCGTGAGAGACCAGATAAGCTACGAGCTTGAGCTGATAAAGAGGCTGGGGCTATCGGGCTATTTCCTCATCGTCTGGGATATCATGGACTACGCCAGGAGAAACGGGATTCCGGCGCAGGGGAGAGGCTCAGCCGCCAACTCCATCGTCGCCTACATCCTCGGCATCACCAGAGTTGACCCTATCCGCCACAACCTGTTTTTCGGCCGGTTCATCAACGAGGAGATGTCGGCCCTGCCAGATATAGATATTGATGTGTCAACCAATCACCGCGAGAAGTTAATCCAGTATGTTTACCAGAAGTACGGTGAGGAGCACACCACCATGGTCTCCACCTTCGTCACCTTCCAGGCCCGCAATGCCATAAGGGAGGTGGGCAAAGCACTGGGGATGCCACCGCATATCCTCGACCATATGGCTAAGGCTGTCGGCAGTTACAGCGCTCAGGATATAGACAGGGACCTGGGCAGCCTTGAGCAGTTCAAGCAGTATGTTACTTCAGTATCATGGCAGCAGTTTATTTCCCTGTGCAAGGAGATCGCTGACTGCCCGCGTCACCCATCTATCCACGTCGGCGGCATGATTATTTCCTCCTGTCCATTGAGTGAGATTGTGCCTCTGGAAAGGGCAACCATGCCCGCAAGAGTGGTCTGCCAGTGGGATAAGGACGCTGTCGAAGATGCCGGCCTGGTGAAGGTGGATATCCTCGGCCTCCGCATGCTGTCGCTCATTGACGAAGCCGTTGAGCTTATTGAGAAAAGTCGTGGCATCCGTATCGACCTGGATAAGATTCCCTTTGATGACGAGACGGTATACGACATGATCTGCCGGGCCGACACCATGGGTGTCTTCCAGGTGGAAAGCCGAGCGCAGATGCAGACTCTTCCCCGGACAAAACCTCGTTCAATAGAAGACCTCACTGTAGAAGTAGCCATTATCCGCCCTGGACCACTGCAGGGGCACATGGTTCACCCATACATCCGCCGCAAGCAGGGCAGGGAGAAGGTCAATTATCTGCATCCCAGATTGAAGCCTATCCTTGAAGAAACTCTGGGAGTCATACTTTTTCAGGAGCAGGTGCTCAGGGTAGCCATAGCTATTGCCGACTTTACCGCGGGGGAGGCTGAATCCCTGAGGCGAGCAATGAGCCGGAAGCGCTCCCGCAAGGCAATGGAAGAGCTAAGACAGCGCTTCCTTCAGGGAGCAAGACAGAATGGTATCAGCAAGACAGTAGCCGAAAGAGTGTTTGATACCCTCAAGGGGTTTGCTGAATACGGCTTCTGCAAGAGCCATGCTGCTGGCTTTGCTTTGCTTGCCTATCAGTCAGCGTGGCTCAAATGCTATTACCCGGCTGAGTTTTATGCAGCTTTGCTTAATAACCAGCCGATGGGCTTTTATACTCCAGAGGTAATTATTGGGGATGCGAAACGCCATGGCGTGGGGGTACTGCCAGTGGATATCAATCGCAGTCATGCCAGATGCACCATAGAAGAAGGCAAAATCCGGCTTGGCTTTCGCTATGTCAAAGAGATGGGTGAAGCGGCGATAGCCAGTCTAGAAGAGGCAAGAGCTAAAGCGCCTTTCGCATCATTAGGAGACTTTTACCGGAGAACTGACCTGAGCCGGGAAGCCGTGGAGAACCTCACCCTTGCCGGGGCCATGGACTGCTTCAGCAAGCCTAAGCGCCAGCTGCTCTGGGAACTTGGCATATTGGAGCGGAATGGCCGTGATGGCTTGATGCTGGACTACCCTGGGTATCAGGTGCCTCTACCAAACATGACAGAGCTGGAAGAGCTATCTTGCGAGTACAAGGTACAGGGCTTGTCAGCCCGGCTTCACCCGATGCAGGTAATGAGGAAAGAAATCTCGAGGGACGGCATAATGCGAAGCTCAGAAATAATGTCCCTCTTTCCAGGGACAAAGGTTCGCACCGCTGGCTACGTTGTCTGCCGCCAGGCGCCCAGGACAGCTAAGGGACATGTCTTCCTGACCCTTGAGGACGAGGAGGGACTGCTCAACATCGTCCTCAAGCCTCACATCTACGAGAAATATCGCTACATTGCCAGGATGGAACCACTGCTAGTTGTCGAGGGCGTGCTTCAAAGGAGAGAGGGCATCACGAATGTAATAGCCGAGCGTCTTGCTTGCCTCAGACAGGAGCGTGAGCACCAGCAGGCAATGTATCCGGCTCCAGCACCCAGGGCGAGAAGCTTTTGCTAACCGGACTGGCTAACCGCGCTGCCAGGTGCTACAATCAAGATGATAACGCATCGGGGTTTGTCATATGGGTGAGATTCTGGTTGGCACCTGCTCGTGGACTGACCCTACTCTGATTGGGAGCGGCCGTTTTTATCCCACTTCGGCACGGTCGGCCGAAGCGCGCCTTCAATACTACGCCAGCCAGTTTCCCATAGTTGAGGTAGATAGCTCCTACTACGCTCTGCCCAACGAAAGAACCAGCGCCCTCTGGGTGGAAAGAACGGCGGACAGGTTTCTGTTTGATATCAAGGCATTCAGGCTTTTTACTCAGCACCCGACGCCCCTCCCAGCGCTGCCCAGGGACATCATGGAAGCGGTACCCGCCGGGCTGAAAGAAAAGACAAATCTGTACTCACGCGACTTACCGGGCGAGCTGGTCGGTGAGCTGTGGGATCGCTTCGCGCGAGCTCTCCTCCCTCTGGACAGCGCCGGGAAGCTCGGGGTTGTTCTCTTCCAGTTTCCGCCCTGGTTCTACCCCGGGGACGAACAGCGCGAGTACATTCTTCGCTGCAAAGAAAAGCTTGCGCAGTACCGGCTCGCCGTGGAGTTTCGGCACAACTCCTGGGTCAGCGAAAAGAATATTGAGCGCACCCTGAGTTTCCTTCGCGATAGTGACCTTCCCTACGTCTGTGTCGACGAGCCCCAGGGCTTTAGATCCAGCGTGCCGCCAATAGTTGAAGCTACTTCAGACATTGCCCTGGTCAGGTTCCACGGTAGAAACAGGGAGATGTGGGAGAAAAAGGGAGTCAGCGCGACAGAACGGTTCAATTACCTTTACAGCGACGGAGAGTTGAAGGAGTGGGTACCAAGGATCAAGGAGCTGGCATCGAAGTCGCGCCAGTTGCACGTCCTCTTCAATAACTGCTACCAGGATAAAGCTGTGACAAACGCGCGCCAAGTAGCCTTTATGATTGGCTGAGGGTAAAATGGAGAAGAATCGAATTGGCGAGATACGCTTTACTACAGTGCCTGTTTACCGGCAACTGAAGCCAACTGTTCCACCATTGCATCTTTCTCCCAGCAGCATTGCTATATTCAAACAATGCCAGCAGTGCTACAAGTTCCTTTATATCGACAAGCTTGGTGAGCAGTACGGCAAGCCAAGGCCGTACTTCACTATGGCTAATCACGTTCACGCCACCCTCAGGGATTTCATGTCGCTTCAGCCTGTCAAGCTGAGGACAGTGGCTAGCATAGAGGACCTGTTACGGCGCAATTGGCAGCGGTATCACGTTGGCTTCCGGGACAGGTATGATGAGTTGAGATGGGCAAAAAGGGCGTTAGCTCAACTTGGGGCGTTTGTTAATACCCAAGACGTCACTGCGCAGCCTATTATGATGGAAGAGCCGGTGGAGGCAGAGATTAGTGCGGGCTTGGTCCTCCGTGGTAGGATAGATAGGGTAGACAGGGAGCCCGACGGCAGCCTGCACCTTCTTGACTATAAGACTGGCAATCCGCCACACGAGACAGACTGGGAACAGCTTGAACTCCATGCGCTTATTCTATCCAAGCGCCTGCCTTGGCCGATAAGCAAAATGTCGTACCTCTACTTGCGTACTTCGTCCATGGAGACCACCATGATGTCACTCGAAGGCCTTCGTCAGGTTCATTGGCGTGTTCTTAACACGGCTAGAAAGATTCGCCGAGAAAAGCAGTTTCGGCCGAGGCCGGGGCTCTGGTGTGGAAACTGTGATTTCATCCCTATCTGTTCCAGCAAGTCGGAGGCTGAGCCACTTGCCGCAGCGTCGGAACAGCTCGAATTGTGGGACAACTCTGGGTACGATTGGGGGTAGCCACTGTCATGCTGAGGCATACTTTCAGGCACCTACCAGGCGTCGGCGAAGTAACGGAGCGGAAGCTCTGGGCCGCAGGCTTCCTCTCGTGGGAGGACTGTTTCAGCAACACTCGGCAGTGTCAACTCCCGGCGCGCATTCGGAGTACTCTTCACCAGCATCTGGACCAGTCGGTGAAAGCGCTTGGGGCCGGGCATGCCCGGCATTTCGAAATGCGACTGCCGCCTAGCCAGGTATGGCGGCTCTATCCTGACTTCAGGGACAGGGTAGCATTTCTGGACATTGAAACAACCGGGCTATTCCCTGGTGCTGATGCCATTACTCTAATCGGTCTGTTCGATGGGCTCAAGACCAAAGTCTTCATAAGAGGCATTAACCTGGATGAGTTTGCCCGGGAGATTGAGAAGTATTCTCTCATAGTCACCTTCAATGGGAAGCGATTTGACATTCCCTTCATACGCAGAACCTTCGGGGAGTTGCCTGGCTATCAAGCGCATATTGACCTGCTCTATCCGCTTAGAAGGCTAGGCTACAGAGGAGGCCTCAAATCAATAGAGGTCCAGCTGGGGCTTGAGCGAGAAGGAGCTTTGAAAGAGGTGGATGGTTTCATTGCCGTGCTGCTGTGGCGCGAGTACGAGCGGGGGAACAAAGCAGCACTCGACACGCTTGTCCGATATAATCTCGAGGATGTGGTGAATCTTCGGTACTTGGCCGATGTGGTGTACAATGAGGCGATAGCCAAGTTACCAATCAGGGTGGCAGCTCTGCCTGCGCCCTCCAAGTATCGCTTGAACACCCCGTTTGACCCTGACCTTATTCGTCGCCTGAGGCAGTTGACGTCAGCAATGCCGTACGGCTTTGGCGTTTAGGAACGGTAGCGAACCTGACTCTCACTCTCCGCGCGTGAGATAATGACCTCAGATAGGAGATTGGTAGCTGTTGCGAGGTCGGAATAGGTTGCATCTTCCCAAACAAGAGTTTGGAAACTGTCCCGAGTGGCCTGTGGGATGATGAAAAGATGACGGTTTGATGCCATCAAATAATTTAGCTCGAATTAACAGTCGTTAGACCGCCTAAATGCCTTTGTTATCCCTACTCAAAGCGCCTAAAGGATACTAGGCGATTTCAGCGTTCATCATCCTATCATCAAACCATCGTCACCCCATCAACTTATCGTCAATTTATCGCCTTTCGCTCAATCTCAGTGCCAGCCCAGACCTCGGACAGCTCCTGTCCCCAGAATGAGCACAGCGGGTTCTGGAGCATCCCCTGCCACCTTATCCTGGGGGCGACGACATATGTGTACCTTACTACATCCTTGCCGGGAAGCTTGGCAAACCCCTCCTCGGCTTTCTCCATCATCTTATACAAGACATCGTTCTTGCTTTTACTGGCAAACTCAATGAGGTATGGTGGGCGTTTCAGGAGGAAGGCAGAGAAGAAGGGTAAGTATCTACCCATCACCAGTCTGGGGAAGTGGAAGGCGAGGAGAAATACCTGTTTTCGGTGCCGGGGAAGGCTCAGCAAGTTGACCACATACTGCCTCGCCTTGGTGTCCTCTATGGGAAGTTGCAGGTCAGCTTCGTCAATCAAGGTGATGGTGTTCTCGGTTCGGGCACACTCACTGGGGTCATCGAGGACTATGAAGTTGGGCGGCAGCAGCGTCTGCTTTTCCCTGGGGAAACCCACTACCATTGGCAAAAGGTTATACTCCTGGCTAAAGGTCTCAAGCAGGTAGTAGGCAAGGGCACTCTTCCCGGTGCCGACATCGCCCACAATCAGATAGGAGCTATTGGGCTGGATAACTTCTGCGTAAGAGGTCATCTCTCCATCATTTTATCCCCCTTCTACTCAAGAATCAATTTAGACGGGAGGCTCAGTGTGTGCTAGAATTTAATGGAGCCGGAGGTGAGGTATGGATCTAGAAGCAATCGCCAGAGAACTAAAAGCACTTGCCAGCAAGGAGAAACTGTCCTCAGCGGAGCTCGACCGGATTAAGTATCTTATGGTTGAACTCAAGCGGCTGGGGATGTCTAACGCTGAGATAGTAGAGCTCTGTGGGGGGCGGTGGAGTGAATCCACAGTCAGAGGGTACACGACGGGTATTAGGTCAGCTGACCCTGCACCGTGGGAGAGTGCGGCGGCACAGCTCAGTGAAATGCTGTCTAAGAACCTTACGCTGGATGATGTGAGGCAGGCACTGGATATTGCCACCAAGCTCGAGGGCATGGGATCATCGCTAGATGAGGTTGTTGGCTTCGTGAAGGACCTCAAAGAGAGGGGGACCACCCTGAGCCAGTTAAGTGAAACGGTAAAGCTAAATAGCCAACTCGAGCGCATGGGGACATCAACTAATGAGATAGCTGGCTTTGTTCAGGAACTTAACCAAGAGAAGATTGACACTCCGTCCTTCGTTTCACTTTTTCGCAACTGGCATAAGGTGGGGCTAACGCCAGCGGATGCCCAGGCAGCAGTGATGTACAAGGCCCAACTCGAGGATGCCGGCTTTAACATTGAAGCTCTATTCGAGATAGCCGAGGTTGCCGGGAAATTCGGCAGTCCCAGGGAAGTGCTTGGGGCTGTAGCAAAATATGGCGGGCTGGGGGAGCTGGACGAAGAGGTGAAAACCAAGCAGGAAAAGGTTAAAGCCCTAACCAGCGAGATAGAAAGCCACAGACAGGAGCTGGCTACAGCCAGTCAGAAGCTAGAAGAGATACGGAACGAGACAGCGACCATAGAGGAGGCACTGGCAACCTGCAAACGATTGGAAGC
>Ga0172366_10004329_pt1 | contig 11183 bp, 8 predicted proteins | sample LakKivSesite69cm_FD_114533 | JGI IMG/M metagenome (GOLD analysis project Ga0172366, IMG submission 114533) | Sediment microbial communities from Lake Kivu, Rwanda - Sediment site 69cm | ecosystem: Environmental > Aquatic > Freshwater > Lake > Sediment | place: Rwanda: Western Province, Lake Kivu...
CGTACACCCTCAGCACGCTCACCGGCGGCCTCGAACTGAACGGGCGGCGGTTCATCGAGATTGATCGTCTCCAGAGCGCGGTGCGGCTTCCGGCGAACGACGTGCAGAGGCTCACCATACCGGTGAGCGTTTCCGCCTCGCAGCTGGCACGCGGGCTGCAAAGCATCATTCAGGCAGGTGAGGCGCATTACCGTCTTGTGGGCGACGCGAGCGTCAGCACCGATGCGTTCGGCGGTCTGCCGTTCAGGCTCGACGAATCGGGGGACGTGCAGTTGTTCAGATGAGCGGCGCGGCTGCACGAGAAATCCGCGCTGAGGGGTTTCTGTGTCGTCAACGCAGTTGCAGTTCGCGGAAAAGCACTCTATATTAGAGACAGAGAAAGCGGAGTCCACCCTACGGACGTCCGGAGGTAGCAGATGCGGAGGAGGGCCATAACTGGCGGAGCGCTCGGCATTCTCGTCGTTGCCGGGATCGCGCTGGCACGCCCCTACTTCCCCGGCCTGAATCCGGTCCCCAACCTTGCCAATGTTCCGGGGAACAGCACCGCATGTCAGACGTGCCACGTTGACGCCGGCGGCGGCGCGCCCTTGAACGCCTTTGGCTTGACGGTGCAGGCGAACCTGAGCGCAAGCCATGAGCCGGACTGGTCGAAAATCTACAACATTGATTCCGACGGCGACGGTTTCAGCAACGGCCTCGAACTCGGCGACCCGATGGGCCTGTGGCGTCCTGGCCAGATCAACCCCGGCTCACCGAGCGCGGTCACACATCCGGGCAACTCGAGGAGCAAGCCCCCTGCTTCCATCAAGCGCGTGACGACCCCCACCGCCTGGGCCGTGATCAAGGCGCTCTTCCGATAAGTACATCCCGATCTCTCCTTCGTAGCAGTTCGGCTCTTCCTGTTCCCTCGCATTCGTCATCTTCCCCGCGCAAAGCGATTGACCCTCGCGCAATCCCTTCCGTACATTTGCGTTTCCAGCACCACCGCACAGACGATATGTCCATAGCAGGGGGAATCTCGTGATGTGGGCGCACCTGAGGGAACGGTTGCACACGCGGGACACGAGCCTTCGCACAGAAGTCCTCGGCGGCATTACCACGTTTGCGACGATGGCCTACATCGTCGTGGTGAATCCCGGCATCCTCAGCGATGCCATGGGCAAGGAGTGGATCGGCGCGCTCGTCATCGCAACGTGCGTCTCGTCCGCCGTTGCGACGGTGCTCATGGGCTGGTGGGCCGACTACCCCATTGCGCTTGCGCCGGGAATGGGCCTCAACGCCTATTTCGCGTATACGGTCGTCCTTCAGGACCGGATTCCCTGGCAGGTCGCTCTCGCCGCCGTCTTTGTGAGTGGCCTGCTCTTCGTCCTGCTCACGTTCGCCAACGTCCAGGAGATGCTCGTCTCGGCGATCCCGCCCGGCATACGCTACGGCACTGCCGCAGGGATCGGCATATTCATCGCCTTCATCGGCCTCCAGAAGAGCGGGATCGTCGTCGCGCACCCGGCAACGCTCGTGACCGGCGGCGAACTCACCTCGCCGATTGCGCTCCTCGCGCTCTGCGGGATCATCTTCACCGGCGCGCTCACGCTCTGGCGACTCCGTGCGGCGATCATCATCGGCATCCTCGCGACGGCAATCGCCGGGATGGTGCTCGGAATATCGCCGCCGCCGCACGAGGTCGTGGCAATGCCCTCGTGGCCGCACGGCATTATCGGTCAGGCGGTCCTCCGTCTGCCCGACGCGCTGGAATTGGGGCTGGTCACCATCGTCGTGACGTTCCTGTTCATTGATCTCTTCGATACGACCGGCACGCTCGCTGGAGTTGGCGGCGCGGCGGGGTTCATGGACGAGAACAGCAGGCTGCCGAGGGCTAAGCAGGCGTTTCTCGCCGACGGGACGGGCACGGCGTTCGGCGCGCTCATGGGCACGAGCACGGTCACGAGCTATATTGAGAGCGCAGCCGGTATCGCCGAAGGAGCGAAGACGGGCCTGGCGAACTACGTCACGGCGCTGCTTTTCCTGCTCGCCATCCCGTTCTACCCTCTTGCGCAGGCGATCCCCGGCTATGCGACGGCTCCGGCGCTCGTGATCGTCGGAGTCATGATGTGCGGGCAGATGAGGCACGTCCGATGGGAGGACATCGGTGAGGGATTGCCTGCCGTCGCGGTGATGTTCGGCATCCCTCTGACGTTCAGCATCGCGACGGGCCTGGCAGTCGCGTTCGTCATCTACCCGTTCCTCCTGAGCTTCGGCAGGCGCTGGCGCGAAGTGCACTGGCTCAATTGGCTGCTGGCAGGGCTTATCATCCTGCGGTATGCGCTGGTCTGAGCGAGGAGGGATGCGCCCGAAGAGATTCTCCGCCGAATGACGGGATGTCGCGCTGAACGAACTGAGGCATCACCCAAGGAGCGCATCGTGAAGCTAGTCGTGGCATTCATCAAGCCGTTCAAGCTCGATCAGGTCAAAGAAGCTCTCATGGAGATCAACATTCGGGGGATGTCGGTCTCGGAGGTGCGCGGGTTTGGGCGGCAGCGCGGCCATGCGGAGTTCTACCGGGGCAGCGAATATCAGGTGGATTTCCTCCCAAAGATTCGCATAGACCTTGTCGTGCGCGATGAGGATGTGGAGAAAGTGATTGATACCATCGTGGAGGCCGGGCGCACGGGGCAGGTCGGCGACGGGAAGATATTCGTCCTCCCGGTGGAGGACGCCGTGCGCATCCGCACCGGCGAGGCAGGGGAGGACATCCTCTGATACGGGTTCCAGATACTCACACTTCGTTACGGACTATAGAGGCGACCAGCCGGTCGCCCCTACAGGGCGTGCCGGAACAATATCTTGTAAGGGCGAGGCATGCCTCGCCCTTACGCGATATGCACAATTCCCCACTGAAAAGCGTATGAGTGCAGTCAGGACGACTGCACACGCGCCGCCCCCGGCAAGCTTCCGATCAGGACGATGCTTCGCCTATGCAGATGCGGCAGCAGCCGGAGCGGTTCCCACCTTCCGCCGCTCCTTCATGAGCTTGTAATAGAGGCTATCCGTCAACGCCTCCCAGCTTGCTTCCAGGATGTTCTCCGATACCCCGACCGTGCCCCAGAGTTCCCCGGTGGTGTGGTCCACCGAGGTGATGAGCACGCGCACGTTAGCCGCCGTCCCGGCTTTGCTCGAAAGGTCGCGCACTTTGTAGTCCTTCAGCCGCACGTCGGCGAGCATCGGGAAATCCGTCTCAAGCGCCTTCCTGAGCGCTTGGCTGAGTGCGTCAACCGGGCCGTGCCCGTTGGCTACCGTATGGCGGATCTCCTCGCCCACCCGGACCTTGACGATTGCCTCGCTCTCCGAGGTGCGCTCTCCGTTGCCGTTGCCGTGACGGTTGATCGTCCGCCAGGAGAGGATCTCGAACGAATCGCTATACATCCCCAGTTCGCGCATCGCCAGAAGCTCGAACGAGGCGTCTGCGGCCTCGAAGGAATAGCCCTCGAACTCCAGCTTCTTGACCTTTTCGAGCAACGTCACCACACGCGGGTCGCGCTTATCCACGCCGGGAAGCAGGTTCTCCAGCTTGTGCACGACGGTAGAAGTCCCCGCCTGCTGCGAGAGGAGAAACTCCCGCACGTTCCCGACGGTGGCCGGGTCAACGTGTTCATAGCACTTCAGGTTCTTCATCATCGCGTCAATATGCGCGCCGCCTTTGTGGGCGAACGCGCTCTCTCCCACGTACGGCTGGCGATGGTCGTGCATGATGTTAGCGACCTCGGCGACGAATCGCGAGACCTCGGTGAGGTTCTGAAGCCTCTCCGGGCCGATGGCGGTTTTCTTGAGCTTCAACTCCAGCGTGGGGATGATGGTGCAGAGGTTGGCGTTGCCGCAGCGTTCGCCGAAGCCATTCATCACGCCCTGCACCTGCCTTGCGCCCGCCTCGACGGCGACGATGGTATTGGCGACGGCCATCCCGGCGTCGTTGTGCGCATGGATGCCGAACGGCACGCGGCAGTCGGCGACGGTCTCCCGGAGGATTCGCTGCACGTCGGAAACGAGCGTGCCGCCGTTGGTATCGCAGAGCACCACCATCTCGGCTCCTCCGTCCTCTGCCGCACGGATGGTCTTGAGGGCGTACTCCGGGCTTGCCTTGTAGCCGTCGAAGAAGTGCTCAGCGTCGTAGATCACCCGGCGTCCGTGCGTGCGCAGGAAGGCCACCGAGTTCTCGATGAGGCGAAGGTTCTCCTCAAGGTCGCACCTGAGCACGTCGCGCACGTGGAGGTCCCACGTCTTGCCGAAGATGGTGACGACTTCCGTGTCCGCGTCGAGGAGGAACTTGAGGTTGCTATCCTGGTCGGCGCGAATCCCGGCGCGGTGGGTGCTGCCGAATGCGGTGATCGTGGCGTTTTGCCACCTCTGCCGACGCGCCTGGACGAAGAACTCCATATCGCCGGGGTTGGTCCGGTTGGGCCATCCGCCCTCGATGTAGTGGACGCCGAGTTCGTCGAGTTTCTGCGCGATGAGCAGTTTATCGTCTACGGAATAGCTGATGCCGCGTGCCTGTGCGCCGTCGCGGAGGGTGGAATCGTAGACTTCGATGAGATCGGGATGGGTGGACATCATGTAGCTCCTCAATGGTGATATGCGCTCTTCCATGAACACAACAAGCGAGGCGCGTCCGACACACCTCGCTGTAGCTGGCGGATTGGTCCCGCCGGACTATATGATGTCCACCGGACGGCACACGCTCCTGTCGCCGTCCGGATGACTCCCTCCTGATCTCGTCGTGCCCTGATTCATTGATGTCTCGTGGTAAGTTGCACAGAAGATGGTTGACCACACAATGCTATAAATATAGGGAACGGACGTGCAGACCGCAATATGCCGACCTCGAACGCCCGCGCAGGCGAGGTCCTGCGTTCGCATCCCGTCGGAGGTCAGCGGAATCGTCGGTTGAAGGCCCCTGCCAGCCCGAAGAGCGCGAGATCGGCCTCGACGTGCGCCTCCTCAAGGAACGGCTCCAGCCACCTGCTCTGCCCGCCCGTCAGCCAGAGGTGCGGAGCGCCGCCAAGCTCCTTCCGCGTCTCCTCGATGAGCCGGAGCGCGCCGCCCAGCCAGCCGTGATACACGCCGATTTCCGCGCATTCGGGCGTGCTATGGCCGATGGCCCGGCGCGGCACGCCGGGGTCAATCAGCCGCACCTGGTCCGTGCCGAGGCTGAGCGACTCGGCCATCAGCCGCAGCCCCGGCATGATCGCGCCGCCGAGGTAGACGCCGTCAGCCGTCACCACGTTCGTATGGACGGCGGTTCCGACCCCGACAAGGAGGAGCGGACCGCCCGTCCGCGCAAACGCCTCCGCGCACGCCGCCACCCGGTCCACCCCCGGTTCGCCGTGCTCGTACTCAATGCGCAGGCCGAAGTGGTCGAGGGACGTGAACGGGTGAACGGCGCACCCCAGGCTCGTCAGGAGCGCGGCGATGCGCGCTCCCGCCCAACTAACCACCGACCCCAGCGCCACAGGCGGATGCCCGGCGATGAGGTCCTGAAGAAACGGCGCGGCTTCGAGAAGCTTGCCTCCAGTGTGCAGTGCGCGCAACTCCGCCGTCGGAACCCTTGTCACGCCCTGGAGCGTGCTCCCCTCCACGAGGCCGAGTTTGGCTTCCGAATTGCCGAGATCAACCGCGAGAACCGCACCCATGCCCGCCTCCCAATCCTTGTCCCTAGGGTGACTCAACAAGCCGTGCGAAGGGATTGATAGTACCGCTCTCTGGCTGCCCGGCAAACGGGTGCACCATTCGAGCCGATCCCCACGAAAAAACGCTGCGCGCCGGTGCGGGTCAACGGAGGTGGCAAGCCTCTTGTGCAGGACGCACGGCCTTGCACGCGCTTTCCGACGTGCCGTTCTTTCACCATGTGGTTCGGCTGGCCGGTCCATAGCGTGAGAGCGTCCATGAGAAGAGGCATTCCGTCCCGGTGCTGCCGCATGGTGCGGCGAACAGGCCTTGCCGTGCTCTGCCTTGCGGCGATCTCGGCATGTGGTCCGCCTGCCACCAATACCGTCACCGAGGGGCTTCCGAAGCCGGTGCAGAAGGGATCGCTCGTCTCCGAGCAGGAGCTTTCTGCGGTGGTGGATTCGCTCCTGACGGGAAGTTTTCTCGCACGCCGCACCGCCGCCGATTCGCTCGAACGCCTTGACGACCCGCGCACGCCCGGTATCCTTCTCGGACGCCTGCGCACCCCGGCATTCCGCTACGAAGCAAGCCGCGCCCTCTCTCATCTCGACATGAGGGCCGGGACAGATTCCCTCATCTCCGGCCTGAGCGATACGAGCGTCTTCGTGCGGTGGTCGGTTGCGAGGGCGTTGGGCGCGCTGGGAGTGACAAATGCGGGCGCGGGCCTCGCCGGTGCGCTCGACGACTCTTCGATGGCCGTGCGGCGGGCTGCGGCGTGTTCCATCGGGCAGTTGGCGGATACGTCGTTCATCCCGGTGCTCCTCGCCCATGCGCACGACCCGCACGAAGAGGTGCGCGCCGCCGTTGCGGAAGCCCTCGGAGAGATTGGCCCGGAGACCGTGCCGATCCTTCAGACGATGGTCGAAGACGATAGTGGCCTCGTCGTCACGGCAGCCATCGAGGCGCTCGGTCGGCTGGGGGGAGAGGAGACGGTCCCGGCCATCGGCATCGCGTTGCTCGATAGCCCCATCCCCACGCGCATGACGGCGAGCCAAGCCCTGGGGCGAATCGGCGGCCCGGCTGCCGATTCGCTCCTCCTCGCCGCCGCACTCGACGACCCCGCCCCCCTCGTGCGTGAAGCCGCCGTGCACGCGCTTGCTCATTGTCAACCCAGGCTCGTCGTCGGCATCGTCAATGATCGGCGCACCCGCGAGCGGGATGTGTTCGTCCGTCTGGCGTGGGTTGATGCGCTGGGGCAACTGCGCGACGAGGGGGCGCGTTCTGCGCTCGAAGAACTCGCCGAAGGCGATTCAAGCCCGGACGTGCGAAGAGCCGCACGGGCCGCCTTGCTCGTTGGAGGCGATCAGGACGCCGACGGCATGCGGTGAAGCGCGACATCCTTGACACACCGGAAAATCTTGTCATTCTTCATTATGCAAGGGGTACGCTTTTTCTTACTCTGCGTTCGTGTTCTTTCCTCATCGAGAGAAGAACCAATATGCGTGTCAACGCGCCGCCGGTGCAGACGCATTCCATTTCCGCCATGCCTTCGACGTGGGAATGGAACCTTGCAGCCGGGTACTACGAACTCGTGTTGACCCCTGTGCCCCACCCTGAGAGCTGCCCCGACCTCTTCTTTGCAGGGTTTCGCTTGAGACCGCTCCTCCCGCGTCCTCAAAAAGATGGCCTCTGGTGGACGCTCTTCGTGCCTTCCAGAGGGAAATGGCCCCTGATGCTCACCGACCCGGCGCGTTCCTGCCGGAACCTCCCCTGGCAGCTTGCTGCACGCCGCTTGCCGGTTCCCTTGCCGGGTGCGCCTCCTGCGATGCCTCCTCGCGGTGTGTGGCTTGGGGAAGCGCCGGACGACGCGGAGGCGGCGGGCGGATGGCTCTACGAGGCGATGGTGAGAGGCGCAACGTTCGCCTTCGGTTCGCACGAGCACCACGAAAAGCCCGGCGTCGCGGAGGCTCTGGAAGCGCACGGCCTGCTTGCCATCCGGCAACAGGTGGCGGCCCCTCGTCCGCCGGAGACACGAGGAAAGCCTGCGCTCCATTTCTGGCCTCTTCTTGAAAAGCCGGAGACAGAGAAGTATCCCGTGCCCGGCGTCGGAGTTTCCTGGAGCGGGTGGCTGCGGGGCGGCGCGATGTCGCCGATGAGCGATTGCCAAGATTCGCCGGAGAGCGACGGCGTCGTGCCCTGGTTGTACCACGTCACGACGAACGGCACGCTCACCCTGAAGCACGCCGCCTGGGCCGACCTTGCCGAGGTCTGGTACCATCCGGCCAATTGCGTGAGCATGAGCCATGCACAAGGCCTTTTGCTCGCCCGCGTGAGAGGAGAGGGGTTCTCGGAATCCGCTACGCCCGGCTACTCGATGAGCCTCGTTCCGGGCGGTTGGCAGGTTCAACTTCCTCCCTGCGAGCAGACCGGGCTTCTCCACCTGCGATGGGTGGTGGATCAGGCTCCGGTCGGCGCGACAACGTTCCGGACGAATACGCAGCTTCTGGGAACGTGCATCTCCGCCATCGCCGCCGGTGATGTCTACTACCCCTGCTTTCGCGCTTCAGAATCGGGGATGCCGACTATCCTTGTGGGGACCGGGAACCCGCCACCGGAGGCGGTGGGTCTGCTCCGCTCGCGGCTCGACATACGCCATCTCTGGAAGGTGTCTCCCAGCCCCGGACGCCGCACGTGGCCCGAAGGGGTGGCCTGCCTTCGCGGATATGAACAACCCTCCCGCACAAAGGATGTTCTGATCGGCATTCGCATCGCCCCGCTCACGAGTGGGAGCCTCCTCCTTCTGGCGACGCTTGCCGTAGAGACGGCCTCGGTCGTCCGGTGGAGGCTCTCGAGGCGTGCCCCCACAGGCGATGCGCCGTTTTTCGAAGGTGAGGCGAAGGTGGGGCCGGGCCTCCATCGGTTGCTCATTCCTGCGGGCACGAGCGCAGAAGGCCAGTCGCTGCTCCTCACCGCGCCGCGCCGTGCCGTGCGGCTGCGTGCGCTTGAGGGGCTGAGCCTCCCCGTATCGGTCCTCATGCAGAGCAGGGGACCGTACTGGGTGGAGACAGAGTTCGTCACGCAACTTCTCCTGGATAAGTCGCCGGTTCGCCAGCATTGGACCGTGCGCATGATGCGGGGGCTGCCCTGGGTCGAGCTGCGGAAGCGCGTTCCACCGGAAACCACGGACACGCCGGGCGCACCACAGCAGTTGACGTTTGAAATCCCGCGCTACGACCGGGTGTTCGTCAACGGCAGACCGATTGCGGGGACCGGGTCCGTCACCCGGAAAGTGCGCCTTGTCGTCTTGAAAGATTCCGGCGAACTTTACCCCAATCTCGCGCTCATCCCCAGCGAAGAGGGCGCGGAGTGGACCGTGCAGCAGGTGGGGACCGTCCTCACCGTCAGCGCGCGCGCCGGTACGCCGTGCGAGTGCATCGTCGCCGTCGGGAAACTCGACCGATGGGGCGGAGCCAACACGATACGGGAAAGCGTTGCCCGGCTGATCCGCCCTGTTTCGCTCTCGCCCGATTCGCGGGTGACGCTCAAGAACACGCAGTCGAAAGCGGTTGCGGCGTTGGCGCAGGTTATGCCCGGCAGTTCGGGTCCGTACTGGGTGCGGGAAGGCGGCTGGTGGCGGCGTGTTGAGAGCCAGGCATGTACACGTGAAGGCGCGCCGGCCCTGCTTCTGCCCGTGCACATTCCCGGACGGAGCAGCGTCGTGCTGAGCCAGGAAACGTACCTTTCCGACAGCGTCCGGTGTACGCCGGGAAGCCAGTCCGTCCTTTCCCTGAGCGAGCCGGAGCCGGAAGGTGTCGTGGTGAGGGCGAGCAGCCCCTCGCCGTTCGGGACGCCGCTCGGCGTCGAGTTCCGGCGTCCTTTCGTGAGCGTGACGTGCAACGGACATCCCTGGCACGTCCACGACGGGAAGCGCGTCTGGCTCCCCGCCGGTGAAGGGCGGTATCGCCTCCGGGTTGCCGCGTTCGGCGAACCCAGCCCGACGATCATCAGCCCATCCCTGCCGGTCATCTCCACGCGCTGGACTGGCGCACGTCTTACTATCCGCCTTGCGGGCAGGAAGCCCGCCGAAGCCAAGGAGCCCCTCGTCGTACGGTATCCCCGCGACGCGCTTGCATGGATGGGTGTGGAGGGCGGGAGCGGCGAGGTCGTGTCGCCGGAAATGATCAGGGTGAGGCCGACGGCGCAGGCCGTGCATCTCCGCTTCCTGCCGCAAGACGCCGTTCGGTCGTCGGAGTGAGCTACGGGTTAATCGGTATCCTCGTCGCTCGCGGGAGGAGGCGAGTGGTCACTTCGTAGGAGATCGTGCCGGTCCAGGTCGCCCACTCTTCGGCGGTGATCCGTTCCTCGCCCTGGTCCCCGATGAGCACGACGGCGTCTCCGAGCGCGACAGAGGGCACGTCGCTCACGTCCACCGTCGTCTGGTCCATGCTGATCCGACCGATGATCGGCGCACGTCGCCCCCTCACGAGCACCCATCCCCGGTTGGCGGCGATCCAGGGCATGCCGTCGCCGTAGCCGACGGGGAGGGTTGCCACGAGCGTCGGGCGTGCGGCGACGAATGCCCGCCCGTACCCCACCGAATCGCCGGGCTGCTGCCAGTGGAGGGCGACGACCTGCGTCTCCCAGCGCAGGACGGGCTTGAGAAGGCCCGCAGGCACGCCGGGGCAGGGGATCATGCCGTAAATCATGAGGCCGGGGCGCACCATCTCCGCGTGGCTTTCCGGCAGCGTGAGGATGGCCGCGCTGTTAGCGGCATGGCGAACCGGCACGGGAATCCCGCGCTCAGCCCATGCGTTCGTGATCCGGTCGAAGCGTCCCCACTGCTCCCGCGTCCACTCCGGGGCGGTGTCGGCGACGGGGAAGTGGGTCATCACCCCGGCCCACCGCACCGCCTGCTCTCGGCAGATGCGTTGGGCAAGCTCCGTCGCCTCGTCGGGTGACGCGCCGAAGCGCCCCATGCCCGTGTTCACCGCCAGATGGATGGTCGCGTGTCGCTGCCGTCGCCTGGCAGCCCGTACCGCCGCCTCAAGGCGCGCCGGAGAATCCACGAGGACCTCCACGTCGAGCGCCACAAGATCATCCGTCGCCCCGATGGTTTCCGGCCCAAGCAGCACGATGCGGTCCCGTATCTCCGCGTCGCGGAGCATGATCGCTTCGTCGAGCCGCGCAATCCCTACCGCGTCCGCACCGGCCTCGAGCGCGGCACGAGCGCACATCACGAGGCCGTGACCGTAGGCGTTCGCCTTCACACAGGCGAGAATCCGCCGCGCCGGGCCGACGAGACGACGGACGACGGAGAGATTCGACCGGAGAGCCGCAAGATCAATGAACAGTCCGACGGTGTGGGCCATTGCATTTGCTCGGTTACAGGTAAGGTGTGGAATCACGCCGACGACAGGGGCAATCGCGGGTCAGGGTTGAGGTCCCAGCCTGCGCGCCGGCCGCGCTCGTACCAGAACGCACCGGCGCAGGCGACCATCGCCGCATTGTCGGTGCACAGGATCGGCGAG
>Ga0172366_10004331_pt1 | contig 11181 bp, 11 predicted proteins | sample LakKivSesite69cm_FD_114533 | JGI IMG/M metagenome (GOLD analysis project Ga0172366, IMG submission 114533) | Sediment microbial communities from Lake Kivu, Rwanda - Sediment site 69cm | ecosystem: Environmental > Aquatic > Freshwater > Lake > Sediment | place: Rwanda: Western Province, Lake...
CTGATGAAGCCTGTTATGGTTCTTCTGGCTAAACCTACGAGGAATCTTCCCTCATCTTCAGTAAGCCTAAACGACATGATTAATCACTCTTTATGGATGATTACACGTGTAGACTTGTATTCTCACTGTTCAGCATCTGTAGTTCTCTTGCTCTAGCCAGCGTCTCATTTATTTTTTTCCAGTGTCTCCCCTGCCAGTAAACCTTTCCACAGCCGGTGCATATCCAAAACTCGTCATAATGCATCAAACTTCCCTTAGGAACTCTATCAGACACCTCAGCCTTCCCAACACGTCTAACCAGCGAGTTACATGCCGGGCAACGCGAAGAAGTGATGTCAATCTCAAGCTTAATGTTAAAACGTTTAGAAACATTAGCCAACCGTTCAGCCTCATCTTTTCCTTCGACAAAGAAAGCTTCCAATCCACGGCTTCTAGCCCTGCGGAAGAGCTCTAAATCCCTCGTAAGCAGGATCCGGTTCTCCCTCTTCGCAATCTCAAGCAGTTCGTTATCTGAAGCCTTGAAATACTCCGCTTCATACCCAAGCATTCTAAGCCACCGCGAAGAGCGCCCAAGCATCTCATCCACAACAAATCTCATACGATAAACCACTCACCATACCCGTCATACCATATCATGAACCGGTTACACTTCTACCTACAGCAAAACCTCTATACGCCCGCTTCTACAACTATCTATAACAATAATGAACGACAGCGGTTTAAAACAGTTAGCACCATAGCGCTGGATAGTCGCCAACAATGCCTTGGATGTTTCTTTAAGAGTCTCACTCGCTGAGCTAAGTCTCTTCTTGCTCCTCTGTTTCACCAGTCTCTTCTGCCTGCTCTATGCGGCAGGCCTCACATAGAAATCTGCCATCCACTTCCATAAGAGATTCTGACCATTGGCGACACCCATCGCAGTATCCTGCGGAGATGAAGCCTCTTGGGATGGTTGGTCCCTGGGTAATCCTCGCCTTCTCCGTTATTATCTCTATCAGAGCAGGTGTTATCGCAACAATATCTTTACTGGATACTATGCCAACCATCTTCTTGCCATCCATGACCACAAGCCGTCGTATTTCACGTTTACTCATCTTCTTAGCAGCATCATTAATGTCCGCTTCCGGCTCTATCACGACCAGTGGAGTGCTCATCACTTCTCCGGCCTTAACCTTCTTCGGCAGGAGATTCTTGGCAGTAACACGCTTTACGATATCCCTCTCCGTTATGATGCCGACAGGATTTCCCTTATCATCTGTTACGATGATGCTTCCAATATCATGCTTCTCCATCAGCTTAGCAACGGCTTCAGTGCTGTCACTCTCTAAAACCGTTATGACCTGACTTCTCATTATGTCCTTAACCAAGACTGCGGTCTTAGCCTCGACCAACTCTAATACTCCTCACATGCGTCTAACTAACTACTCCAATTAAAGTCTTTCTCACTACCGGTAACTCATCCTATCCACTATGCTGGCGTGGTTACATCTCTTTAAGGAGAGAAGACTTATCGGAGATGCGGAAAGTCTATTCTACGGATCCTCCGCCAGCAGGGATGAACTGTTGCAGATCATCTAGTGAAAGCTTCTGGATTGCGTCATGCAGCTCCGCAGGGGCCATCTTAGCAAGGCTGTAGCGTATCTCCTTAGCAAGCTCACCGCTCTTCCTTCTTCCAGGAATTATCTCAACTCTGTACTGGCTCTGAGCGGCTACTGCCGACACCGGTCCTCCTATAACTGTCAGCCGGTCATCCTCCTTGACTATGCCTATTGAAACGCGGAGCGGTACATCATGGACATAGTTCTTCTGCCCATAAATCATGAACATGCCTCTTGAAAGATACTCTCCGGATGGTGCACCCTTGCTAACCTGGCTTGGGCTCACCCAGTAAACATCTAAGGAGCCTACACTCTCTCTCCATGCTCTACTGTATGCTGCGGCAAGCTGAGCTGCCTCATTGATGGTCTTCTCTGAAGGCTGCTTTCTCTCAGTCTTTATCAATACAAACGGTGCTCCAGAGAACTCTGCATGTAATACTATGTCATCTGAAGCCATGTGTCGCCTTACTAGAAGCTCATTAGTGGAAGCATCTCTACCGCCTATGATGAGGAAGCCTTCAGAAGACTTTGACCAATGAAACTTCTCAAACCAGAGCTTCTCCCTAATCTTAGCAATCTCCGTGGCCTGTCCCTCAGCATGGGCCTTTATCAATGTTGCATCCCTGATCTTCTTCTCCGTTTCAGCTATAGCCGTCTTCAAGCCCTCTATCTTCTCTTTCGCCTCCTTAGACGTCTCATAAAATCTTGCAGCATTCCTGTAAACATTCTCCCGGATGTCCAACTCGAATTGTGAGTCGTCAATTTTGATTACAGCCATGCGTCTCACAGAGTCGATAGAGTCTAAGACGGATGTACTCCTCTCCTTTTTAAGGGTTGAAACTATCTGGTTCCAATCCTCTTCGCTTCCCCTTCTCTCCATAATTGATTGGAGTATGCCCTGCAGTTCTACCGCATAGGTCTGGATTAGGTCGCCAATACGTTGAGCCTTCTCAGTATCATCCATAAGCTCCTTCAAGTGTTCATTCTGCTGAAGCAGGATTCTCCTCTGCTCTTCAACTTGCTGACTGACGCCTCCTGAATCCTCTGCCTCTCTTTCTCTTACCCCTAGTTTTGTAAAGTATTCGTCGGCAGCTTCATTGAAGGTTGAAAACACTTTCTTCTCAAAGCCATTATAGGCGCTTAGCGAGAAGGGCAAGGCATCGATCCACTTACCCTCCGCATCAACAATTATCTGCGGCTGTCTCTTAGATGTCAAATCTGAAGACAAGGCGGCGACGGCATTATAGATTTGGTCTATCTCCTCATCAGACAGCGTGTTAGCCATTCTCTTCTTATCTATCTGCGCTCTCAGGAGCGTCTCCTCACCATAAAGTCCGCCCATGCTAATATGCGTCGTCAGACTTCTGATTACTGTATCTCCCCGTCCCTTTAACCCATCCATCTGCTGACGAGTAATCTCTAAAGGATTGAAGCCTCTCGCTGGAGGGAGCTTGAAAGCCTCCCCTCTGACGATGTCTCTATCCCTCATCTTACGATACGTCAGCGCCATTAAAATCCGGCTTTCCCCATCAAGAAGGATGAAGTTTCCATCTCCAAAAAGCTCAACGACAAGTCTGAACGAAGCCTCCTTACCTGAAACATCTATAACTAGAATCCTCTCAAAACCCTCCATCCGAACGTCTTTGATGACCCCGTTCCGAAGATATCTTCTGAGATTCTGGCAGAAACCTGATGGAGACGCAGGTTTTTCAACATCATACACTGTCGAATGGGCTCTCCTCCCAGCCTCAACGATCAGTCTGCACTGCGGATGGATTGAAAGAAGCAAAGTGGAGACGTTAAGATGGTAGATGTTCTCTATCCTAGAGCCTATAATCTTCTCCTTCAACTCGGACACTATTGCTGCTAAGTCGAAGCTTGTCATTGCTTGTTTAGGCTTTTGCGACAACAAAACTGACACTTTCCGCCAATAACCCGTAGCTCACATAGAACCATCTATTATAGCAAGTTATAAAAAGCCTGTCCATACTTAATAGTTACCTGTGAATATGAAGAAGATGGGTGATAAAAAATAATGGATGTTTGGGGTTACCTCTTCAAAATAATCAGCGGGAGTGGCATATCCTTATTCGGAATGCCCGGATACGTCTTCATGGCCATGCCCTTCATAGTCGGTCTAGTACTTGGCTTCCTCGTAAAGAAAGCCTTGAAGATAGCCATCATAGGAACAGTTGCCATAGCCGCCGGCCTCTACTTCGGAGTCGTCAGCATGGCAGATCTAAAGCAATACCTCCAAACCGCCCTGAACTACGGTCCAGAGGCAATGCAGTATGCAGCGATGCTCTTCGCCATGCTACCCCTTGGAACAGGATTTGCAGTAGGCTTAATCGTCGGACTTAAATTCGGCTGATCATAAGAAAGCGGATCCACTAACTTTCCAACATTGAGAGGTCAAACATATTTCCTCAATCCTTAGCCCCTAAACTATATTGCAAGACATGGCTAACAGGCGGAGTTCATAGCAGGCTCAGAAGTGGATCTATGGATGAGTTTCACGAAGAAGATTTATGAGCTGTTAAACAATAGTCCACGAGACTTCATCTACTGGACTCGACTGATTCTAGCAATCATTGCAGGCTTTCTATGCGCCATCCTAAGGCTAGATACGGCAGGCCTAGTTATTGGGATGGCCTTCTACCTCATCTCATACACCATGTTCCGCTACATCATTAAGATAGACTTGGACAAAGTAGACGGAGAAGCTAAACTGTACACTATAGGATTTGGTACTTACCTCGCAATGTGGATTACCGTCTGGGCACTCCTCCACACATACCTTGTTGCCTGAGATCGGTCCGTCAAGAAGATGAGATATAGCCGTTCAAAGACTTCGCTTCAGCCCTCTTCGCCTTAAAGGTTTGCAGATACTCAACCCAAGCCGTAAAGTAGCCCTTATCAAAATCTTCCTGCAACGAATCCTTTGATGATCGCGCAAAGCGTTTCTGCAGTTCATCAATCTTCGCCATATCGCTGCCTACAAGCCGGTTAATATACAAGTAATCGTTATCACCTGACCTCAGAGATACAAGCATCCCCTCAAGCGCATTATAGTAGCCTTTACACCACGGAGTCGGCTTTATCCCCTGCTTCACCCTCTCAAGCTCCCTCTCCGCCTCCGTAAAGTTCCTCTGCACCAAAAGCTGCAAATAACGAGCTACAATAGACGCCGTCTGCTTGGATATCTGTTCAATCATAGCGATCAGCATTCTCCCGTTCCGTTAAATACGAATACTAAATTAACTCTTTCTATCACAAAGACCACCAACTCCCAACTGAACCGCCAAAATCCGACCATACCCGTTCACTACACAGGAAAAAGTGTAAAAATTCCATGAGAAAAATAGTCAGAATCCATGCAGAAATCGCGGAATTCGCATCAATTTTAACAGTTTTCCGAAAAATAATAAGCCCAAAACACGGCCATTTCCCGCAAAAAGCCTCATTTACGCCTTTTCCAGCTGACACCCCCACCCCTGACGAACACTCTCAGCCTCAGGGCTACCCCTCAGAGGCTCCACAGAGGGGGGCGCAGAGCAGGAGTTCAGCCTCAAATTCCAAATGTAAACTGCTCGAGAGAAATCCCCACCCTCTCTAGGCCACATCAATCATTAACCGGGCTCAATTCTTATTCGTACAGTCCACATGGTATAACAAAAGTTTCGATGGACGAAGGAAATAGGAACATTTTAGTATTAAACACCAGATAACTATCAAAGCACATAATGGAGGGCTTCAAATGTTAAATATCTCAAATAGAACCCAGAGTTTAGGAACAGAAACCGCATTCACAATATTGAATGAAGTAAATGGCCTAGTCTCCAAGGGCAAAGACATAATCAACTTCTGCATCGGACAACCAGACTTTGACACACCCGAATATATAAAACAAGGAGCAAACAAGGCCATAGCTGAAGGAAAAACAGGCTATACCGCCTCAGCCGGAATACCTGAACTCAGAGAGGCTGCCGCCAAATACCTGTCCAGAACCAGAAACATCAACGTGAAATCGGAATCCGTAGTCATAGCAAACGGCGCGAAGCCCTTCATAGGCTACGCCATCCTCTCAGTCACCGACCACGGGAAAGGCCACGAAGTACTATACCCCAACCCAGGCTTCCCAATCTATGAATCCCTAATAAACGCGTACGGCGCAACAGCGGTTCCCCTACCCCTCATCGAAAGGAAAGGATACAGCTTCGACATCGAATACCTCAAAAGCAAAGTCAACGAGAAGACAAGACTTCTCATACTGAACTCACCCCACAACCCCACAGGCGGAGTTCTAAACAAAGAAACACTAGAACAGATAGCCGACATCGTAAAGAAACACGACAACCTATGGGTCTTCTCAGACGAACCCTACTCCCAGATGGTGCACGACGGCAAATTCCTAAGCATCGCCGCAATACCCGGAATGCAGGAGCGAACCATAATCGTCGACTGCGTCTCAAAGACATACGCTATGACCGGCTGGAGAATCGGCTTCGCCTCAAACGAAAAACTGGCAGACTACATGGCACGATGGGTCACGAACACCGATTCATGCGCTGGACATCCGAACCAGTATGCAGCCTTAACCGCACTAACAGGCCCACAAGAGGAATCTGAAAAGATGATGCTGAGCTTCAAAAGACGACGAGACCTAATAGTTGAAGGCCTAAACAAGATAGAGGGAATCAAATGCCTCAAACCCAGCGGCGCATTCTACGCTTGGCCAAACGTCACCGAAGCATGTAAACTAGTAGGAGCTAAAGACTCAGAAGACTTCAGGAAACACCTACTATACGACGCCGGAGTCGCAGTGCTCTCAGACATCCACTTCGGGCATAGAAACAAAGGAGAAGGCGAGCACATCAGATTCTCATACGCAACATCAGACGCCAACATCAAAGAAGGACTGAAAAGAATCCAAAACTACATAAAAGAAAACAGCTAGCCACAGCATCTCCAGCCTATGCCAAAAATCTCACAACACAGGACAAACCATCCACTTAATAACTAATCTCCACAGAGAAGAGGCGTTCAAGATGAAGCAGAAGAGGCCAACAAAGCAATCATATTTGAAGCGCCGATATATCGACAGATACGATAAAACAGCATCAATATATAACCTCCGATACTACCAAGAACAGCAGAGGAAATACGAAACCATCCTCAACTTTATAGACAAAGTTAACACAAACTCAGCCTTAGACCTAGGTTGCGGTACAGGTTTGTTCATCAGACAGATCATAAACCATAGCAACACCATCATAGGTGTTGATGTTTCAAAAAAGATGCTGGATGAAGCAAAAAAGATCCCTGACTCCCTAACAAATGTCTATCTGATCCGTAGCGACGCCGACTTTCTACCTTTAAAAGACAATCTGTTTGACATAGTCTTTGCCTTCACCATCCTCCAAAACATGCCTGCCCCTGAGCAAACAATCAGAGAAATAATCAGAGTTGCAAAAACATGTTCGACTATTGTTTTAACAGCTCAGAAGAGGGTCTTCGAAAAAGAAAGATTCAAGAACATGCTCGAGAACGAAGATCTACACGTCTCAAAAATCTTCGACGACAATGAAGTGAAAGACTACGTAGCCGTCTGTGAAAAACAGAGGAACTAAAGGATGTTATGGAAAAAACTTTTATATGAAGACCATGGATGATTAGCCAATATGGATGGAGACTTTTAATGAGCTTAGAATCCGCTAGACGGCCGCTAAACATCTTGATGAAGAGTCTTAACAATACCGTGATTGTAAAGCTGAAGAACAATCTTGAGTACAAGGGTCGTATGATTAAATGTGACACCTACATGAATATACTTCTTGAAGGCGCTTCCGAATCATACGGCGCAGATTTGATCGCCAATTATGGGAACATCTTCATCAGAGGAAACAACGTCCTCTACATCTGTGTAAACGCCAACAAATTACCCTAAGTGATTTTCCAGATCAGACAAATACAAAACCTTATTTCCTTTCTGAATAAGCCCCTCACTACCGGAGAACATCTATCATGCAGAGGCGTCCAATTGACAGTTCACTACATCAAATGTCTATGGGACGCAAAAAAGAAATAGCTGACTGAGCGTCTTCATCTGATACCTTCTTTTCTTATGCTAAGGACAGCCAGACGATACAGACAAAAACATGACTCTGGAGCATTCTAATTCAATCTTAACTTTCTGAGACCTTCGTCTATCCTTTCGATAGGAAGACCATAGTTTAAGCGTATGTACCCTTCACCGAGTGCTGATGAGAATGCCGGTGTACCTGGAAGAGTGACGACGCCCTTTTCCCGTATGAGCTTCTTAGTAAATTCAGCTGTTGAAAGACCAGTCTCATCTAGAATCTTCTTTATGTTTGGAAAGATGTAGAATGTTCCTTTAGGCTTATTTGCCTTCACACCCGGAATCTTGTTCAATCCCTCATAGATGTAATCGCGTCTCATTTTGTACTCCTTTAAGATGTCTCTGAAGAAGTCCTGCGGCATTGTTAAAGCCACTACACCCGCCCTTTGAACAAAACTATTAACGCATGAATGCGTGTTATCTGCATAGACCTCAAACCGGTCTATGACCTCCCTTCTCGCAACTGCATATCCCAACCGCCAACCAGGCATCGAATAAGTCTTAGAGAAACCATTTACATAAATCACATTGTCTCTCCAATCAGAATCAGCCAGAACACTGGCATGTTCTCCATCATACACGTAGTGATCATAAATCTCATCAGAAAGAACGACGATTTCCTTCCTTTTAGCTATCTCCAGAATGCCGTCAATATCTCTGCGTGTATTCACTCCTCCAGTAGGATTTTGAGGAGAATTCAAAACAATCATCCTCGTCTTACCAGTAACCGCCTTCTCAACATCCTCAGGAGTCATTCTGAACTCTTTTTCCTCTCTGAGAGGGATATGAACAGGTTTCCCTCCTACATACTTCACTATGCTCTCATAAGTGGGATAGCTGGGGTCAGAAATGATTACCTCATCTCCTGTCTTTACGAAGCTCATGATTGAGAAGTAAATTGACTGTTTTCCACCAGGCGTCACCATTACCTCATTGTCTTTAACATCAGCGCCAGTAAACTTGGAAACATGTTCTGCTATGGCTAACCTAAGCTCCGGGATGCCAGCAGAAGCGACGTAGCCTGTATACCCTGCCTTCAATGCATTTATTGCAACCTCTTTGATTGTATCTGGGGTATCAAAGTATGGTTGTCCAACCCCGAAGGAGATGATCTTCATTCCACTCTTCGCAACTTCATTAGCTATCTTCAAGTAGTCAAAGGCCATTTCGGACTCTAATTTGTAGACTCTCTTCACTAACGAACCGGTCGGCGGTTTCAAGTATATACCTCTCGTGTAATTCAATCACATAATAATATGTTTTTGCGTAGTGTGCCATCATCTAAAAAAGGGCAGCTAGATGTGAGTTTCAATTTAAATGGATCGTATGCACGAAGACTATTCTTCTTTCTCAAACAGTTCCTTTGCTGCACCACAGATCGGGCAAGTCCAATTATCAGGCAGATCTTCGAATCTTGTTCCAGGTTTGATTCCATTGTCCTGATCTCCTTCTTCGGGGTTATAGACGTAGCCACATATTATGCATTTCCATTTAGTCATTGGCTGTCACATCTGCAACACTAGCGATGTGGATACTCTTTAGGAAGTATATAAACGACTCTCTATAAGCTATTCCTGTCGGAGAGGGTTCTGGCTTTATGAATCTAGTTCTAAGACTATGAACTCTCCTCTAACTGAAAGCTCTTTTAGGCAAAATTTGAATAGGACAATCGACGATAGAAGCATTTGAATAGACACTGGTTCAAGTTGACTGAATTATCATGAACCACTATTTGTGAACTATTCAGAGGCTTAATCAATAAAGGGGTAAAAGAATGATTGATCTATCAAACCTTCAAAGATATAATGCAGTCAGAAACCAATACAAAGGCTATACAATAATCCATCCTTTGATGCGTGGAGGGATTATTCCTGGAGAGGTGCAGGAGAGGCTCATAGATGAAGAGTGGACAAGAATCGGCTATGCTCTATGCTTTGACTGCATTAAGGGACGTTCGGATCTTATTAGCAATCCCCCGGTAAACGATTTCCTTGATGATGTAGCGAAATTTTTCGGCGGAGATGTTGCCGAGCATAGTTTTGGGTGCAGAGGTGCCCAATTCGCGGTTATGAAGATGATAGCAGACTCTGCTGGCGGTCAAGGGTCGGAAGAATATTCAAAAACAGTTCTGGTCGATTCGCTATGCCATTACACTACTCTTATAGCTGCTGAAATGAATAATCTTAGACCTGTAGAAGTGCCAAACAACGGTTCTCCAGAATATAAGATTAGTGCAGATGGCTTTGTAGAAAAAATAGAGGCAATAAAAAGAGAGACGCGGCAGCTTCCTGGGCTGATAGCTCTGACTCACGTGGAGCCGCAGTATGGAAACATAAATCCCGCGAAAGAGGTTGGCAGGATAGCTAAGGAATACAACATCCCTTACACCATCAATGTTGCATATTCCGGCGGAATCATCCCCATAAACATGAAGGATTTGCAGGCTGACTTCCTAACAATATCTGCTCACAAGTCCATGGCCTCCCTAGGCCCATTAGGATTCATTGTCTCAAACAGTGATTGGGAGAACAAAATATTCAGAAAATCCTCTCTCAAGACCGATTGGAGCGGCCGAACCTTTGACAAAAAGATACTCAACATCTTCGGCTGTAGCATAGGTGGCATTCCTCTAATATCCTCCATGTACTCCTTCCCTCACGTGGTCGAACGAGTGAAGAGATGGGATGAAGAACTTGAAAAAACCAGATGGTTTATTGACGAAATGGAGAAGATTAACGGCATCAGGCTGATTGGTGAAAGACCTCATAATCACCATCTGCTTCACTTCGAAACGCCCATATTCTGGGAAATCTCCAAGAAACATAAGCGAAGAGGTTTCTTTTTAGCAGATGAAATGGTTGAGCAAGGAATAGTGGGGCTTCAAAGGGGGCTCAGCAAGCATATTAAGCTCTCCGTCTATGGCCTAACTTGGGATGAAATCAGAAAAGTAAGAGATGCTTTCGTATCTATAGTTGAAAAGCATTCTGGAGAATCCTGAAGACATGAGGAATGATCCACGGTCCAACGCAAGAATAATCTGTCCAGAGAAGAGTTAGAGCGTTATTCCCGGCAAATAGTCCTTACAGATATCGGTTATACCGGGCAACTCAAGCTTCTGAATGCAAAGGTCTGCGTGGTTGGATTGGGAGGGCTTGGTTCCCAGACAGTAATTCAATTGGCTTCCATGGGCGTAGGCTCCATCCGTCTTATTGACAGAGACGTTGTTGAGCTTTCAAACCTTCATAGACAGCCACTATATGACCTATATTGTCTTGGCTACCCCAAGGTTGAAGCTGCTGCCACGCGTCTAAAAAAGATGAATCCTCAGGTAAAGACAGAATTATATCCGATTTCACTTAATGAGAGAAATGCTGAGGAAACAATCAATGGCGTGGACGTTGTTATCGACGAACTGGATCATATTGAGCCTCGCTATATCTTGAA
>Ga0172366_10004333_pt1 | contig 11178 bp, 7 predicted proteins | sample LakKivSesite69cm_FD_114533 | JGI IMG/M metagenome (GOLD analysis project Ga0172366, IMG submission 114533) | Sediment microbial communities from Lake Kivu, Rwanda - Sediment site 69cm | ecosystem: Environmental > Aquatic > Freshwater > Lake > Sediment | place: Rwanda: Western Province, Lake Kivu...
CTCCTCTCGCTACGAAAACAGCCACCCAACTAATCGTTATATCCGCGACCATGCGTTCTATGCCGGTGCATCAATTGACCGAACTTGCCATCAATGGAGGCAAACCGGTGAGGAAGAAACCGTTTCCGGCTTGGCCGATCTTCGGGAAAGCCGAGGAGAAGGCACTGGTCGAGGTTCTCAGAAGCGGAAAATGGGGCATAGGAGGGGAAAAGAACGCCGAGTTCTCGCAAGCCTACGCCAAGTGGCTGAAGGTGAAGAGGGTTGTCACCTGCACGAATGGCACTGCGGCCATCGAGATAGCCCTCAGGGCTGTCGGAGTAAAACCGGCAGATGAAGTGATAGTTCCATCGTACACTTTCGTCGCGACTGCCAGCTCTGTTCTCTCGATGGGAGCTGTGCCGATATTCGCGGACATCGAGCCGGAGACTTACATGATAGACCCCGAATCGGTGGAGGCAGCTATTACGCCCAAGACCAAAGCGATAATCCCGGTTCACATAGGTGGAGGTCCGGCTGACCTCGATAGGATCATGAAGATAGCCAGAGAACATGACTTTCGCGTGATCGAAGACGCCGCCCAGGCCCATGGCGCGGAGTGGAACGGCAGGCGCATTGGCGGTGACGGCGACATGGCAATTTGGTCGTTCCAATCCAGCAAGAACCTGACATCCGGAGAGGGAGGCGCGCTGTCCACCAACAACGAGGAGGTCGGAGAGGATGCTTGGTCCATTATGAATTGCGGCAGAAGGAAGGACAGACAGTGGTACGAGCATTTCATCCTAGGGAGCAACTTCAGGATGACGGAATTCCAGGCTGCCGTCCTACTGAAGCAGCTAGCGAAAGTGGAGGGGCAGATGAAGACGCGGGATAAGAGCGCGACTTACTTGGCAAAGAGGCTGAAGGAGGTGGAGGGCATAGCTCCTCTGGAGAGCTACCCGCAGACGACCAGACACGCTCATCATCTGTTCATCATGAGATACGACAGGAACTCTTTTGGCGGAGTACCAAAGGAGAAGTTCGTTCAAGCCATGAACAAGGAGGGCATCCCACTAGCACCGGGCTACACAGTTCCCTTGCATGAACTGCCCGCGATAAGGAACTATAACCTTCCGTATGTGAACCTGGACTATAGCACGACCAAGCTTCCGGTCACGGAGCGCGCGTGCAAGGAGGAGGGGATGTGGTTCCACCAAAGCGTCCTGCTCGGAACTAAGAAGGACATGGACGACATCGTGGAGGCATTCCTGAAGGTCAAGAAGTATTCACGCGAACTGGCGTGACCCAGCCAGGCGGACACGACGGACATAGCCCCGGAAACCGTTATCTCAGGGCCTCGGTGAGCGGAGATCAATGGACGTCTACGAGGCAACCGTAAACAGGAGGACGATCAGACGATTCAAGCAGGACAGGATCCCGCTCGAAATCTTGAAGAAGATGGTCGACGCCGGCAGGCTTGCACCCTCGGGGGCGAACCTCCAGCCCTGCGAGTATGTGATGGTCACGGACCCGGCCAGGCTGCGTCAGATGTTCCCTTGTTTCAAGTGGGCCACGTACATAGCTCCATCCGGAGATCCGCCAGAAGGCAAGAGACCCACTGCATACTTGGTCGTGCTTCTGAACAGGACCATAAGGGAGACCGGCGGTACGCACGATGCTGCAGCTGCAATCGAGAACATCCTCCTCGTGGCCTATGAACTGGGAGTAGGATCCTGTTGGCTGGGTTCTGTAGACAGGGAGAAGGTCAGGACGATATTGTCCATCCCTCCCGACTGTGAGATTGACTCAGTCGTTGCCCTGGGTTACCCGGACGAGCGACCGGTCGTGGAAGAAGCGCGCGGCTCGATCAGATACTGGAAGGATAAGGAGGGGGTTCTTCATGTACCCAAAAGGCGGTTGGAGGACATGATCCATCTCAACGAATACGGCGGACACGCATAGGTCCGGCGTCACTGGCTGAATCATGAACCGTCCTACGATAGGAGTGGCTGAGTTCCAAGGTCTTGTAAGAACTCGGAGAGGGTAACTCTTAAAGGAGACGTGGGGCGACGTGCGAGTTGCATCTTGAGACCTCCTCACGCTGTCGAGATAGAGGAACTGTTGCGGGAATTGCACACGAGCCCAGATGGCCTAGCTGTCGGGGAAGCCCAGCAGAGGCTGAAGGAGTACGGGTACAATGAGCTGACTGAGAGGAAGGGAACCACTCCTCTGCAGATGTTCGTGAACCAATTCAAGGACCTGTTCGTGATGATGCTTCTGGTCGCGCTCGTGATCTCAGTGGGGATAGGCTGGTACAAGAGTTCTGTTTCGGGCGGCTCGGTCGAGGAGTACATGGATGCCATAGCCATCGTTGCGATACTCGCGCTCAACGCTACTGTCGGGTTCATCCAAGAGTACCGGTCTGAGAAAGCAATAGATGCCATGAAGAAACTCTCGGCACCCCGGGCCCGTGTCCTAAGGGACGGACGGGAAGTGATCATCCCAGCGAGAGAGGTTGTGCCCGGTGATGTGGTCGACCTTGAGTCAGGGGACCGAGTCCCAGCTGACGCTCGCTTGATTGGCATAGTCGAACTCAGAACGGACGAGGCAGTCCTCACGGGAGAGTCTACCCCTGTGGACAAGACCACAGAGATGGTCGACGAGAAGGCCCCCGTGGCTGATAGAAGGAACATGGTCTTCTCAGGAACCTACGTGACCTACGGCAGGGCAAAAGCTGTGGTTTCTGTGACTGGGATGGGAACGGAATTCGGGAAGATCGCAGAAATGGTGCAGTCTGTTCAGGAAGGAGAGACGCATCTGGAGCGGAAGTTGGATGCCTTCTCGGCGGAGTTGGGCAAGGCGATTATCGTGATAATCGTGGTGGCGTTCGCTCTCGAGTTCTTGCGCCAAGGTCTGAACTTGGAGGGCCTGCTAGGAATGTTCATGACGGCGGTGGCTCTCGCTGTTGCAGCGGTTCCTGAGGGTTTGCCCGCAGTTGTGACCGTTTCACTGGCACTCGGTGTAAGGGAACTGGCCAAGCGAAACGCAATCACGAGAAGGCTGAGCTCAGCGGAAACCTTGGGCGCGGTGACCGTAATCTGTTCGGATAAGACGGGCACGTTGACCAAAGGAGAGATGACCGCTCGCAGGGCCTATGTGGGCGGGAGATACGTGGAGATAACTGGGGTTGGATACGAATCTGAAGGAAGCTTCCTCGCCGAGGGGAAACCATTGGATCCGAGTAAAGACAACGACCTAGACCTTCTTCTGAAGGCCTCAACGTTGTGCACGAACGCTCAGTGTGATGGGACAACCGTTATCGGCGACACGACCGAGGGAGCGCTCATCGTGGCCGCGGCCAAGGCAGGCCTTGACAAACAGAGGCTGGCTGAGAAACATCCGCGACTGCACGAGATTCCATTTACTTCTGAAAGGAAATTGATGACGACCGTCCACGGGTCGCCAGAGAAGAGGGTTCTCGTCTACGCAAAGGGGGCACCAGAAGTCGTCCTCGAACTGTGCACTCACGAGATCATCGGGGGGAAGGCGCACCAGCTGAGTCGGGAAAGAAGGGCTGAGATTCTCGAGGCGAACGAGGGAATGGCAAGGGAGGCATTGCGCGTGCTGGGCGTGGCGTTCAAAGAGTTGCCTGATGAGACGAGCATAAGGGATCACAGGGAACACATTGAGAAGGGTCTTGCCTTCGTCGGCCTAGTCGGAATGATTGATCCGCCAAGAGAAGAAGCTAGGGAAGCGATCAAGAGGTGCGAGAATGCAGGCATCAAGGTGGTCATGATAACAGGGGACCATGTTCTGACGGCAGTGGCCATAGCGAAAGAGCTTGGACTCATGAGGGGAGGATTGGTTCTCACAGGACCTCAATTGGACGGAATGACTGACGAAGAATTTGAGAAGACCGTCGACAGCGTGTCCGTCTATGCGAGAGTCACAGCTGAGCACAAGCTGCGCATAGTCAGAGGACTGAAGAAGAAGGGCAACATCGTCGCCATGACCGGGGACGGCGTTAATGATGCACCTGCTCTCAAGCAAGCGGACATCGGGGTCGCTATGGGCATCACGGGGACGGACGTGACAAGAGAGGCCGCGGACTTGGTCTTGGCGGATGATAACTTCGCCACGATAGTAAACGCGGTTGAGGGAGGCAGATCGATCTACGACAACATTCGGAAGTTCGTGTTCTACCTGTTGAGATGCAACATCGCCGAACTTGCTGTGACGGGTTCGTTTGCCCTGCTGGGCTTGGAGCTGCCGCTGACAGCAGGACAACTTCTGTGGCTCAACTTCGTCACAGATGGTCCGCCCGCAATTGCCTTGTCGATGGATCCTCCCGAGGAAGATCTCATGGACAGACCACCCAGGAATCCCGAAGAGAGCATCCTGTCTGGGCGCTTTGCTTCCGTCCTCGCATCGGTCGTCACTCAGTACCTGGGAACCGCAGGTGTCTTCTACGTCGCCTACTATGTCATGAAGGAACCCTTGGATGAGGCAAGGACACTGGCGCTTGTCCAGTGTGTCTTCCAGGAACTCGTAACGGTGTTCAACTGCAGGTCCGAAAGGCACAATGCATTCAAGGCGGGTTTCATGACGAATAAGGTGCTACTGGCATCGGTTGCGTTTTGCGCCCTGTTGACGGGCTTGCTCCCCTACACGGGCTTTCTAGCGACTGTACCGATGGGTCTCATGGATTGGGTCCTGATATTGCCCGTTTCGCTCCTGGGTCTTCTCACACTGCCTGAGGTCTTCTACGGAAGAAAGGTGTGGCGCTGGACCTAATGAAATAGCCTGCAGCATGGCAATCTCCTTTTTGTGAAACTCAGCATCAGCCTTGGCACGGAATTGCCCTATTGTAGCTGATGAATCTAGTACTCCATCCCTAAGGTTGACAGGCCTTGTCCGGATCCGGCCGGCATGGGCTTGCTAAGAGTGATAACCACCGTTGGGAGTCCGTGTCTGGCATGATAGCTACGAATGGTCTCCTATTTGCGAGGATGCCCCTAGAAGAAGCTGTTCGGGCTTTCTCCGAGCTGAAGCTCGAGGCTTTCGAGTTGCCTCATCCAATCTTCTACAAGCACATATTCCAAGGTTCCGCGCCAGAGGACGTTGACCCCTTGGTTTCCCTTCTGAGACACATGGACATGGAGGGGCTAGCGATCGTGAGCGTGAACGCAGGAAACGATTTCCTGAAACTCAGTGAGAGCGAGTTCCTGGAGGAGGTCAGGAAGACCAAGATCGTGGTAGATACTGCAGCGGAGCTGGACGTGAGACTTGTCAGGGTCTTCGTGGGAGAGCCAAAAGAAGGGATGTCGAAGCAGCGCTGCCGAGAACTCGCCATAAGGGGCCTACAGGAGGTCGCGGCATACGCCCGCGACGCGGGGAGGGTGTTGGCGCTGGAGAACCACGGGAGATACTCAAACGACTTCGATGAGGAGATGGCCATACTGAACACCGTCGGATCAGATGCCCTAAGGCTCAATCTGGACTCAGGGAACTACTACTGGTTTGGGTATACAGTAGGCGAGGTGAGAGACATCCTGAGAAAGGCCTCCAAGTTGGCAGTGCATACACATATCAAAAACGAGACCTCCGCGAGCAAGGACAAGAGAAGGGAACCCGGAGAGTGTACGGTGACAAGACTGTGGAAAGGTGACTTGGACATAGTAGAATTCCTCAGGGGATTAAGAGACGCAGGATATGGAGGAGCGTACTCCATAGAGGAAGAGTTCGCAGGTATGGAGGACCTGACTGCAACCGAGTTGGCTGCAGCCGTGTCAGAAGACGTCGTCCAACTGAGGAAGGTGCTGAGTTGAGGAACGTGATCTTCTCAGCAATACCGTCGCCTCAGCCAACTGAGGACTGACCTTTGGTGGGAATTGTCACTCGGCGCCCCGAACTGCTTGACTCATAGATGGCTTCGATGAGCTCAATTGATCTTCTCCCCTCTCGTCCATCGATCTTCGGTCTTCTGCCTTCCCTAATCGCGCAGACAAAATCCTTGACCACCTTGTAGTGGTTTGTGGGGAGAACCTCCTCAGGTTTCGACCAGGATCCAGTTGACGCCATGGCAGGTTGGGCGATCGCTTCTTCCTTGCCCCTGGCGATGAGTTTCGTGAGGTTGTCCATCTCAAACAGCGCACACCCCTCTGTTCCGTGCAGCTCGAGTCTGGAGGGAAATCTTGGATAGGTGGCCGTGCTGGCTTGAATGACCCCGAGAGCGCGGGACGCGAACCGCAAGGAGGCGACCGCGACGTCTTCCACCTCTATGCTGTGATGCAGTGTGTCCACTTCAGCCTCCACGTGCTCGACTGCTCCCATGAACCAGAGCAGCAAGTCAAGAGTGTGTATCGCCTGATTGATCAGGACTCCGCCTCCTTCCGAAGCTTTCTTTCCTCTCCAAGGACTCTTAGCATAGTAGTCGGTGTCCCTGAACCAGTCCACCGTCGCCTCGCCCAGCATCATCTTGCCCAGCCCACCAGCGTCAACTACCTGCTTGACACGCTGAGAATCCTCTGACATTCGGTTCTGCAACATGACCCCGAGAGCCACTCCCTTCTGATCTGCGCTCTCGATCAACTCGTCGGCTTGTTCCGTGTTGACGGTCATGGGCTTGTCCAAGAGCACGCTGATACCAGCATCGATCGCCTCTACCGCCATCGGGAAGTGCATGAAGTGTGGCGTCGAGATCGCCACCACATCCAGCTCTCGTGTCCGGATCATCTCGCCGAAGTCGGTCGCGTAACTCTTCGCGCCGTATGCGCTTGCGTACTCCTTCGCTTTCTGTTCCACTGAATCGCACACCACTGCGAGCGAAGCCAGACCCTCATTCTCCAGCATCTTCAGGGCCTTCGCGACGAAGCTACCTCCAACGCCCGCACCCACGAGTCCGAAGCTCAGAGGCCGACTGGAGTCCATCAATTGTCCGGTCCCCCAATTTCGTAATATGTTTTTCCGAAACGCGACAGGATCAGAGGACGCAACCACAGGGGCAAGTCCGGTCTCCTGTCCCTTTCTCCTCGAGGTCTTTGCGTTTTACTGTGCCGATCTCAAGAACGCTTAAAGGGGGGGATTCTTACCAATTCACAAGTTTGGCTCGCCGGGTTCATGACAGAGCTACGCACAGGAAACCCCCACGAGGCGCGGCAGTCGGACTTACTGAGCACAGGCAAACAAGAGAAATGATGGTCCCCACTCTCGACCGAACCTGCGCTGCGTTGGGCAAGACAAGCAGAGTCCGTGCCGAGAAGGAACTCAGAGAATACTCACGGGGCCTTGAGATCTTGCTGGAGGAACGGACCAGAGAGCTACAGGAAGCCCAGAGGATGATCACGGTCGGGAAAACGGCACTAATGGTGGGCCATGATCTCCGGAATCCCCTACAGAGCATCACATACGCTGCATATCTGATCAAGGAAGCTGCCAAGGAACTGCCTCTAGACCCGCAAACAGATCAGCTTCGGGCGATCTCACGTGCCGTCGCGACAATAGGCGAACAAATCGAGTATATGGATAAGGTCGTGAGTGATCTCCAAGACTACGCGAGGCCCCTAAAGCCCAGACTCTCCGATGTTGACCTGCTCGGTTTGGTCGGAGCGATAGTCTCGACGATCGAGGTTCCGAAGAACGTGCGTGTCCATCTAGATGTAGACGAAACGCAGCGAATTACGGCAGATCCTTCAATGATCAGAAGAGTGTTCACCAGTCTGATCGTGAATGCCCTTCAGGCAATGCCGAGAGGAGGAAGCCTGACGGTCAGTGCGACTCAGTCCAGGGACACGACATTCATCAGTTTCACGGACACAGGATTTGGTATACCCAAGGAAAACGTCGTCAAGTTAGGCGCCCCACTGTTCACGACAAAGGCGAAGGGGATGGGCCTTGGGCTTGCGATAAGCAACAGGATGGTTGAAAGCCACGGTGGCACGATCATGTTCGCAAGCGAGATGGACAGAGGAACGACAGTGACGGTGCGACTTCCGCGTGGAATAAGCGAAAAGCGGACTGACCGCAAGATCGCTTAGGGGAGAGATTGCCATCATACACGCGACACATCGTGCGAAGACTTGTGTTTCCCTCAGGGCCACAGGGCTCCGGTGGCTTGTTTCAGGCACCGCAACCGCAACCGTTAAAACCCTGTTTCACGTTTCTATCATGAGAAGAGGGGAACGGAACTGGGAAAGAAGAGCATCTTGGTTGTCGATGACGACAAGGCCATTCTCAGGGGGCTAGGGGACATCCTTCAGTCGAAAGGGTACGATGTCGATACCGCTGAGACAGGAAAAGAGACCGTTAGTAAGTGCAGGGCAAAGACCTACAACCTAGCGATTCTGGACATCAAGCTCCCGGACGTTGAGGGGACGCAGTTGCTGATAGATCTGGGCAAGATCACTCCCTCGATGATGAAGATCATGGTGACAGGTTATGCGTCATTGGACAATGCAGTTGATTCGGTCAACTTCGGCGCGGACGCCTACCTTATGAAACCCGTGAGTCCAGAGAGACTGCTCCAGACTGTTGCCGAGAAACTGAAGGAACAGGAAGACGTCGAGAAGATGACCGAGGACAAGGTCGCCGAATGGATTGACGGCCGCCTCAAGGTGACGGAACAACTGGAGAGGGCTAGGGCCAGTAGCAAGTAGCTCGGCAGGCAGGGTTGCTCGGAATTCGGTGAGCGCGTAGCTCTTACTCTCTGTATCTCTCTCAGACTAAGGCAGGGGAAATCGTTCCGATGGCTTGGGCAACTCTCTAAACTGCTTATGGGGCTCATCTTGGTACCAGTAGGCCACGGTCGTCCAGTCGTCTCCTCTATTGTTGGCGTGTCCGTGCTCGACGGTGACCCTGACTGACTTCCTGAAGATGACCGGATCTTCGATGTGAAACCTGTACACGACCCATCTTCCAGTCCAGTCGTACGTGTCCCCGATCTGGAGGACACCATGGTACGGTCCCTCGCACCTGACAGGGAATCCATAGGCCGATAGGAAGTAATCCTCTGTGCCCGTTCCATGGAGCGACGGAGGCCATTTCTCCCCGTCTACGAATATCATGTCATCACCTTCACCCCACCAGTCCGGCTGTAGCGATCTGACCCCTAGCATGCAGCCCACGTAGTGCCCTCTCCCTCTTGCGTCGAGTATGACGTAATTCTTTTCGCCTGTAGTGTTCAGCTTGTCATTGGTGGCCTTGCACATCTCTCTGTGCCAACTTGCATGAAACCTCAGCAGATCAGGGGAGAGATGCTCATCGTACAGCTCATAGTCGACATGGTAGTAGGCAGTGAGAGTGGACTCGTCACACTGGTTTGCCAGTTCAATTCTGGCTCTTCTGTCGAAGGGCATAGGGAAGTAGGTATTTAGTCCCATCCTCAGTCCGCGTCCCACTACGCTGAGAGGAAGGGAAACGTAGCTATGGGCTAGCCCGTGCATGGCACCGAAGAAGTCACCGAGTGGCGTCTCGACACTGGGCTCGGCCTCTCCGTCCCAATACATTCTGAGGACGATCTTCTTGAGGAAGTACGGCTCACTTGCACCTCCCGTGATCCAGATGTGCCTCACACATCCAGGACCATCTATTTCCGCCATCTTGAGCGTGTGACCTGGCTCGACGTTGAACCAGTCGTCATTTCCGCCCGTCCTGTCATAGCTCGACTCCCTCTTGCTCCTGACATTTCTCCACGTTGCCAAGTTGGACAAGCCGCCCATTAGTGAGGAGACGGTTGCTTCTCTTTCGGTCATAACAGACGAAACGCACCGGTGCGTTATATGCCAATTGCCCGACGGAGGCAACGACAGGACTTAGTCCTCGATCACTCTGGCCCAGCCTTTTATAGACCGTGGTCAAGAATGTTGCTCCGTCCTTGGCCAGTGTTCATCGGGCCAGATCTGAACGTGCAATAGCCCGGTCAACGATTGCGGTGGTCCCGGCAGCAGGGTTCGGAGTCCGAATGACCCCCACCTGGAACATCTCTGATCCAGGGACCGACTTCATCGCGAAGCCTGCAGTCCGTGAGAGTTTCTCCGGGAAGACGCTGTTGGACCTGGTCCTTGACAATCTACGAAAATCCGGGATGGCTAGAAGGGTGCTCGTCAGGGTTGGCGACCGGCCTGATCTCATTGCGAAGGAGAGGTCGCAGTTCATCAGAGAGATGAAGACGAAGGCGCGGGAAGACGTGCTTCGGATAGTCTGGGCCAGAAGAGGAGTGGCGTCGTTTCACAACAATCCCGACGGCGCTGACGAAGGGACTGGAGCGACAATTGTGTCAAGAGAAGCCAAGAGTATCATCGCTGAAGACGGGGGAGTCAGTAACGTCCTGCTTGTTGCTTCGGATCTTCCGACGATACCCCCGCGATCCATAGCTGAGCTGGTGAGACTGCACAATCGAGAGCACAATGACGTCACAGTGAGCATGGTAGTTGAGAGGGACCCATCGGGTCATGGCAGGGTCGTGAGATACCCCCTGATGTTCCTAGGCATTCATGAGGGCGCGCGAACTGGGCCGGACACTCGCGGTGGTACGAGCGGCGACCTGAACGCGCGCCTTGTTAGGGGAGAGATAGCGGTCGTGAGGCTGCCAGGGGCAAGGGTGCCCCCCAAGGCGCCGTGGGCGGAGTATCTAGTGTTGCAGCATGATGAATTGGAGGCGATTCGCCGGGACGGAAGCGTGCAGGTCTTCCACCCCCTCAGAGGAGTCGTGCCCGGGGATATGGTGAAGGTCGACGAGGCTCTCATCATCAGCTCTAGAATTGATCTTCGCCGGGGCGGGGGTTCTGTGTGGGACGAGCGGAGTGGTCACTTTCTCGCCATAGTCGAGCAGTCGCAGATTGGCAATTCAGCCGAACAAAGAAGAGAGATCAGCGAGGTACGAGTAGAGGGATTCGAGGAACCGTTCTCCACAGATTTCCTCCATTCCATCCGGGAGAGGAACGTGCTTTGCATGGTTGTCACAAAGAGAGTCTTTCAAAGGACCATTAGAGATCTTGACGCACCAAACTATGGCCGCATTGTCGGCCTTGAAGGGAAGCAGGTCATCGTGGCGAATGACTTCATCTCTCGACGAGATGCGCGCGTCATTTCAGTGGACGGCCTGCAGGTCGACGGGGGCCTTGCCCGCTCAAGCATCAGTTGCGTCAGACTCAACGGCGATGCGAAAGACCACTACGTGCTCGAGAGGCACCCAGACGGGGAATA
>Ga0172366_10004334_pt1 | contig 11176 bp, 7 predicted proteins | sample LakKivSesite69cm_FD_114533 | JGI IMG/M metagenome (GOLD analysis project Ga0172366, IMG submission 114533) | Sediment microbial communities from Lake Kivu, Rwanda - Sediment site 69cm | ecosystem: Environmental > Aquatic > Freshwater > Lake > Sediment | place: Rwanda: Western Province, Lake Kivu...
GGCCGAAGAGGGCGAGGAGCTGGTCAAGCTGGCCGAGGAAACGGGCCGAATTCTCCAGGTCGGTCACATCCTGCGCTACCACCCGGCCGTGCTCAAGCTCAAGGAACTCGTGGACTCCGGCGGCCTGGGCCGGCTTGAGTACATCTACTCGAACCGGCTGAACCTGGGCAAACTCAGGACCGAGGAGAACATCCTCTGGAGCTTCGCGCCGCACGACATCTCGGTTATCCTGGCGCTGGCCGGCGAGCAGCCGGTGCTCGTGTCCGCGCACGGCGAGGCGTTCCTGCAGCGCAACATCTCGGACGTGACCTTGACTTCGATTGAGTTCGGCTCAGGGGTCAAGGCACACACGTTCGTGTCGTGGCTGCACCCGTTCAAGGAGCAGCGGCTGGTGGTCGTGGGTTCAGAGCAGATGGCGGTGTTTGAGGATTCGCGGCCGGACGAGAAGCTGGTGCTGTATCCGCACCGGGTGCAGTGGCACGGCGGCAAAATCCCGGTCGCGGTCAAGGGCGAGCGCCGGCCGGTCGCGGTGCCGTCCGAAGAGCCGCTGACCGCGGAGTGCCGGCATTTTCTGGAATGCTGCGCCACCCGGATTCCGCCGCGCACCGACGGCTGGGAAGGTCTGGCGGTGCTGCGGGTCCTGGCCGCGGCCGAAGAGTCGCTGAAGTCCGGCGGCAAGCCGGTGCCGGTTTCGGCGTCGGGGAACGGACATAGAGGAAAGTGCGAAGTGCAAAGTGCAAAGTGCAAAGTAGCGGTCCCGGAATCCAAAATCCAAAATCCAAAATCCAAGATCGCTTCCCCGGCTTTCGTCCACCCCACCGCCATCGTTGACAAAGACGCGGAACTGGGCGCGGGCACCAAGGTCTGGCATTTCACCCACGTATCTGCGAACGTGAAGGTCGGGCAGGACTGCGTGTTCGGCCAGAACGTCTTCATCGCGCCCGGTGTCCAGGTCGGCGACCGGTGCAAGGTGCAGAACAACGTCTCGCTGTACAAGGGCGTCCGGCTCGAGGACGACGTGTTCTGCGGCCCGTCCTGCGTGTTCACCAACGTCATTGACCCGCGCGCGTTCATCGAGAAGAAGTCCGAGTTCAAGGATACGCTGGTGCGCAAGGGCGCGTCCGTCGGCGCAAACGCGACCATCGTCTGCGGCAACACGCTCGGTCAATACTGCCTCATCGGCTCGGGCGCGGTCGTCACTCACGACGTGCCCGACTGCGCGCTGATGCTGGGCGTGCCGGCTCGTCAGGCGGGCTGGGTCTGCCGCTGCGGCGGCCGGCTGGCGATGGGCCGCGATTGCGGAGTCTGCGCCAGTTGCGGGGACCGGTACGTCATCGAAGCAGGCAAGTGCCGGCCGGAGAGACAGGAGCCGACGGCTGACAGCTCACAGCTTACAGCCTCAATCCAGAATCCAAAACCCAAAATCCAAAATCCTAGAGCGTCAAGCGGCACGACGGTCGCGGTTGCGGCCGAGGAAAGGAGCTAACGTGGCAGCAGTCAGGCAGACGCAGAACAGAAGGAACTCAAGGGACCAAGGGGCCAAGGAACCAAGGAATCAAGTGGCCGAACGCTCGGACCCTCGACCCCTTGACCCCTCGACTCCTTCGATTCCCATGCTCGACCTCAAGCGCGAGTATGCGCACCTGAAGCCAGACATAGACCGCGCGATTGCCCGGGCACTTGAGAAGCAGACCTGGATCATGGGACCGGAGGTGAAGGAGCTGGAGCAGCGGGTCGCGGACTACTGTAGCAGCCAGTTCGCCCTGGGTTGCGCCTCGGGCACCGACGCCCTGGTGCTCGCCTTGCGCGCCTTGGCGCTCAAGCGCACCGGCAAGGAGTACTTCCAGCCCGGGGACGAAATCATCACCACGCCGTTCACCTTCACCGCGACCGGCGACGCCATCATCCGCGCGGGCGCGACCCCGGTGTTCTCGGACATTGACCCGGCCACCTTCAACCTGAGCCCGGCCCGGGTGCGCGAGGCAATCACCGACCGCACGGTCGGCGTCGTGCCGGTGCACCTGTACGGCCAGTCGTGCGCGATGGACGAGCTGCTCGAAACCGCCTCAGAGCGCGGGCTGTTCGTGGTCGAAGACGTGGCCCAGGCGTTCGGAGCGGAGTGGCAGGGGAAGAAGTGCGGCACGATGGGCGACGCCGGCGCGTTCAGCTTCTTCCCTTCCAAGAACCTGGGCGGATTCGGGGACGGCGGCATGGTCGTGACCGACGACCCGGACCTCGCCAGGTACGTTGACGTGCTGCGCAAGCACGGCGGCAAGGACAAGTACAATGTGGACCTCCTGGGTTACAACAGCCGGCTGGACACGCTCCAGGCCGCGGTGCTTTTGGCCAAGCTCGACTACATTGACTCGTTCAACGGCCGGCGCAAGCGGGTCGCGGCCCAGTATTCGGAACGGCTTACCGGTCTTGACGGCATCAGCGTGCCGCCCGCGCCCCGGAACGGCGAGCACGTGTTCCACCAGTACACCCTGCGCAGCAGCCGGCGTGACGAACTCGCCCAGGCGCTTTCGTCCGCGGGCGTGCAGACGATGGTCTATTACCCGGTCCCGCTGCACCGGATGAAGGTGTTCGAAGGCCGGTGCCGGGTTGCCGGTTCGCTGGCAGAGGCCGAGCGCGCCGCGCGCGAAGTGCTCAGCCTGCCGATCGAGCCGCTCCTCACGCCCGAAGAAATCACCCGCGTAGTCGAGGCGGTCCGACAGGGCGGAGCGTAGCTGCCGCCAGGGCATACGTGCAAAGAAAGTGAAAGGGCAGCGGTCACGGACAATGTCAGACGTAGGATGTGAGATGTCAGAAACCGGGGATGCGAAGGTGCAGCCGGTTGCTGTGGGAGAAATCGTAGATCGGAAATCGAAGATCGTAGATGCCGACCCCGGCACCTCGATTCCTGCGCCCGTTTCCCCCTACACCCTCGTCCTGACCCATGACGTGGACCATCTGTGCATGCGCCGTATCCGGCCCTTTTCGCGCCGACACCTGGCGCTGGTGAAGGACCTTGTGGCCCGTAACTTCGTGCGGCTCGTCTTCGGCAGAATCAGCCTGGCCGACTACGCCGCGTCGCTTGAGCTCGCGCTCGAACTGCCGCTGGTGATGCTCGGGCTTGTCCCGGACCCGTGGGAGGAGAGCATCGAGGCCATCACCAGGCTGGAGGAGGAGTTTGGATTCCGGTCCACCTTCTTCTTCATGCCCTTTGCCGATGAGGCCGGACATACGCCGGCGGGGCTGCCGGCGCCGGTTCATCGTGCCTCGAACTACCGGCTGGCCGACTACCGGAACCTGCTTGGCTCGCTGGTCGAGCGCGGCTGGGAGGTCGGTCTGCACGGCATTGACTGCCATACCGGCGAAGCGGCGGCGCGGCGCGAGAAGGCAGAGTTGGCCAGGGTCCTCGGGGCGCAGCCGGCCGGGTGCAGGATGCACTGGCTCTATTCCACCGAGAGGCTGAACCAGCACCTCAAGGATGCGGGCTTCGCGTACAATGCCACGCTCGGGTACAACGACCGGGTAGGTTTTCCGGATGGCCGGGCCCGGCCGTACGTCGAGATGGAGAGCGGGCTTGCGATACTGCCGCTGGCCATCCAGGACTGCGCCCTGCTGCGGGCCGACCATGCGAACCTCGCCCCACAAGCGGCCTGGGACCGCATCAGCCGGATTCTTGAAAGCGCGCGCGCGAGCGGCGCGGTCGTCACCGTACTCTGGCACAACGACTCATTTGTGCCCCCGCGGTGCTGGCACAGGCTGTACCGCCGGCTGCTTGAGCAGGCCCGGGCCGATAACGCCTGCGTGGTCCGCTCGATGGACGTGGTCAACGAGTTGGGCGGCGGGCCGGCGCTGCACGTCCCGGTACTGCTGCGCCGGCCGGAGCGGCCGACCAGAACGGTGACAGTGAGTGTCTATGCAACTAGCGGCTGATTTTCCTCGGCTTACGGCCAACGGCTCACCGCTCACGGCCTCGGACTCCGGGCCGCAAGCCGTCAGCCGCAAGCCGTCAGACCTTCTGCCCGTGCGCCCGGCCACCGCGGACGACGTGGCGGGCTGCCTCGCACTGCACAATGAGCACTTTCACGCCAACCGCACGAGCGATTTCTGGCACTGGAAGTACTCGCGCCACCTGCCCGGCCGCTCGGTCTATGTCGTGGCCAGCGACAACGGCCGCGTCGTCGGCACCCAGGGCATGATACCGGTCAAGCTGCGCTCGTCGGGCGGGGTCGAACTCACCGGCAAGAGCGAGAACAGCCTGGTCGCGGCCGCGTATCAGGGACAGGGGCTCTGGAACCGGCTGTACCGAGCCGCGCTCGACGAATGCCGGAGCCGGGGCATGTCCTCGGTCTGGGGATTCACCCCGGTCGAGCGGGCGCGTCGCGGGCTGCTGCGACTCGGGTTCTCGGTCCACGACGTGATGGTTCAGGCAATCGCGGTGACCAACGTCCGGCAGGGAATCGAAGTGTTCCGGCGCTCCAGCGAGCCGGTCCACCACAAACTCGGCGCGTCGCTCTTGGCGCCCGCGGCGCGGGTCCGTGCCCGGCTGGCCGCGGCACTCGCAAGGCCAGCGCCGGGGCTCGAAGTATGTTCCGGCCCGTTCCCGGCTGGCGCGTCGCATGAGGAAATCCGCGGGCTGTACGAGGGGATGTCCGGAACCTGTCCGGGTCTGATTCACCTCGAAATGGACACCGACTACGTCAACTGGCGCATCCGGGAGCACCCGTGGTTCCGCTACGCCGCCTGGTGCTGCCGCGAACGCGGCCGGCTGACCGCTTTCGCGGTGGTGAACGAGCACGACCCGCTGCGGCCGGCAATCCTCGAACTGGCATTCTCCGCCGAGTGCCACGCCGCCGCGCTCCTCGCCGCGATGACCGGCGAACTCGGCCGGCGCGGGGCAGGAGTGGTCACCTTCTGGGCCAACCGGGCGAACCGCTACGGCCGGCTGCTGCTCGAATCGGCCGGCCGGCTCGGGTTCTTCTGTCGTCCGGCGCACTCATCTTTCGTGGCACTGGACATTGACGGCGAGACAGGCACGAGGCAGCGCCACCCGGAACGGTGGCTACTGAGCGCGCTGTGGTATGAGGGGTACGCACTGTGAACGGAGGGCTTACGGCTGACGGCTCTCGGCTCACGGCCCACAGCAGCTCAAGCACAAGCCTGAATAGTCAAGGGGCAGCAGGCGGTACGCGGTTAGCGGTAAGCGGCAGGCTGTCGGCAGTCCTCGTCCGCCGCCAGACCGCGCGGCAGGGCATCGTGACTCTCGGGCTGTTGACGGCAGTCGGAAAAGGGCTTGGTTTCCTGCGCGAGCTGGCGGTCGCCTACTTCTTCGGCGCGGGCGCGGCGATGGACGCATACCGCGTGGCCGAAACCGTCTCCGGGCTCGGCTCAAGCGTGGCCCGCCAGGCGTTCGACGTGGTTGGCCTGCCGCTTCTGGTCGAGCGGCGCACCCGGGAGGGCGAGCGGGCCGCGGACCGGCTACTTTCCGCCCTCGGTACGGTGGCGCTCGTTGCCGCGGCGCTGGTGTCGCTGGCGCTCTTGGCGTTCGCGCCGCAACTCGTCAGGTTGGTTGCGCCGAGTCTGGCCGGCGGTTCGCTCGCGCAGGCGGCTCTGCTTGTCCGGTTGCTCGTGCCTGCGGCCGGCGCGACCGTTCTCTCCGGCCTGGCCGAGGCGTGGTATTCAAGCCGGCGCCAGTTCTGGTTCAGCCGGCTCTTCGACCCGCTGGTGAACGTCGTGGCGCTGGCCGGGCTGGCGCTTTCGGCCCGGCAACTGGGCGTCGCGGGTCTGGCCGGCAGCTTCAGCGCGGGCCACGTCGTTGCCATCCTCGCCGTCTTCGCGCCGCTCGCGCTCACCGGCCGGCGTCTTGTGTCGCGCCTTGCCGCGCCCGGGGTGAAGGAGTTTCTCGCTCTGTCCCTGCCGGTCATCGCGGTATCGCTGGTCCAGCCGCTGTCTATCGCCATCGCCCGGGCGTTCGCCTCTACGCTGCCGGCCGGCAGCGTGGCGCTCCTCGGATACGCTGACCGGCTGTTCACCGTACCGTGCCTCGCCCTGGCGGCGACCGTCGGGCAGGTCTTCTACACCAAGGCGGCTGAGCTGTCGGCCGCGGGCGACGGACACGGGCTGCGCCGGACTACGTCCCGGCTCATCGGCCGATTCGCGCTCGTGCTCATTCCAGCCAGCATTGCCGGGTTCTTTGTCAGCCGGCCGCTGGTCGCGCTCTTGTACCAGCGGGGCGCGTTCAGCGCTCACGATGCCGCAGCGACCGGCAACGTGCTTTCGGTGCTCCTCCTGGGCCTGTTCCCCTTCGCGACCATAACCGTGCTGACTGCGGCGCTGCGCAGCATGAAGGACATGAAGACCCCGGCCCTGGCTGCGCTGGCCGGCATCGTGTCGAGCACCGTGCTCAACATGCTTCTCATCGGCCGGCTCGGGCTGGTCGGCCTGGGCCTTGCCTCGTCGGCCGGGCTCGCGGTCACCGCCGCGCTGCTCGGAGCGCTGTATATGAGGAGGACTCACGGCTAACAGCTCAAGCACAAGCACAAGCTCAAGCCTGAGTGGCCAATCGGCAGCAGGCGGTAAGCGGTTAGCGGTAGGCGGTAATCTGAGCCGCTGGACCATTCCTTTGCCTGTTCTTGCTCTTGCCTTCGCCTTGGCCCTGGGCTTCGCCGGCCCGCGGGCCGCGCTGCTTGCGCTGGCGGTGCCGGTGGCCGTGCTACTCGTGCTCAAGCCCCAGGTGACGCTTGCCCTCTTCCTGCTTGCCGGAACCTATAAGGCCGAGCTGGTCGAAAGTTTCCACATTCCGGTTGACCCGACGGTGTTCCTGGCCGGGCTGCTCCTGCTGGGCATCGTCGTCGGTGGTTTCTCCCGCGGCTTCGTCACAGTGCTTCCGGACCGGCGGACCCTGGCCGGATTCGGCCTCTTGGCCGGAGTAATGCTCTTGTCCTACTTCGTTTGCCAACCCGGTGACTACGGCCGGGACAAACTTCTGCGCTTCGCGCTCCTGACCGGGCTTGCGACCTTTGCACCCTTCGCGCTGGTGCGGACCCGGGCGGGATTGCGCTGGTTCGCCGGAACCGTCGTGGTGCTCGGCATGTTGATGCCGCTCGCCGGCACGGTGACCGGCGAAGGCCTGCGGGCCTTCGGCGCGACCCACATCGCGACCGGCCGGGCGGTCGGCTTCGGCCTCCTGGCGGCGCTGTACCTGCTCCTCGACCGCCCCCGCACCGCGGCGGTGCGCGTCGCACTCCTGGTTGCGGCCGGAATCCTCGGCCTTGGGCTGCTCTATTCGGGCAGCCGGGGAAGCATGGTCGCGCTGGTCGCCAGCCTGGCCGGCTTCGGCCTGGTCTCGTTCGGACTCAAGAAAGGCCGGCGCTGGGCGCTCACCGGACTTGCGGCGGTTGCGGTGCTGCTTGCGGTCGTGTCGGTCGCGGTGCCGGCCGCGACCGAGCTGATGAATCACCGCCTCGCTCAAGTGCTTACCGACACCCAGACGGTCGGGGCCGCGCTCGGCCGGCTTCAGCGCGCCGAAGACGCAATCGGACTGTTCCGTTCAAGTCCGGTGCTCGGGGTGGGCATCGGCGGGTTCGACATGGCACGGGGATTCGGCGACGCTGCGCGCGGCGACTACGCCCACAACATCCTGCTCGAAGTAGCCTGCGAGCTCGGGCTTGCCGGCCTGGCGGCGCTGTTCGTGCTCATCTGGACCGGGCTTTCCTCGTCGGTCGGCGCCATGCGGCGCTCGCACGGCAGGCAGGAGTTCGCGCTCGCGACGATGCTGTTCCTGACGCTGGCTTACTTCCTCGTAAACGCGATGTTCTCCGGAGACCTGAACGACAACCGCCTGCTCTTTGCCGGCATCGGGTTCAGCGCCGCGCTCGCGCCGAGGAACCAGGGTTCAGGGACCCGGGGCCCGGAACACGACCCGGAAGAGAAACCACGGATGGACACAGATGAACACTGATAGACGAGACGCGGAACGCAGAACACAGACCCCGGACCCCAGACCCCGAGTAGCTGTTCTCACGACCGTCCACAAGTCCGACGATGCCCGGATATTCCACAAGGAATGTCGGACCCTGGCCGAGGTCGGATTCGAGGTGACGCTCTTCGCGCAAGACGCAAGGGAAGAGGGATCAAGGGATCGAGGGATCAAGGGATCGAGTGAGGAGATTCGGCACTCTATCTCTTTATCTCTCTATCCCTCTGTCCCTCCTTCTCCTCGCTTGTCTCGTCTTCCCGTTCCCCGCAACCGCTGGCTGCGGATTGTGCTCTCGACTCCGCTCGCGGTGGCCGCAGCGATCAGGAGCCGCAGCCGCACATGCCACCTGCATGACCCCGAGCTTCTGCCCGCCGGTCTTGCGCTCAAGGCGCTGGGAAGACAGGTGGTGTATGACGTACACGAAGACTACCCTGAGCAGATTCTGTCCAAGCACTACCTGCCCGGCTGGCTGCGGTTCGCTCTATCCCGCTGGTTTGGCGCTTTCGAGAAGTGGTCCGCGCGACGATTCGACGCGGTCGTGTGCGCGACCGAGACGATTGCCGGCAAGTTCCAGAGAGCATACACGGTAGTTGTCAGGAACTACCCCATCCTGAATGCGAAAAGCGGCCTGGCGGTCGGAGTTTCGTCGCTGCGCCACTTGACCACTAGACCGCTAGGCCACTCTCCTGTTCCTTTCCGCCTCTGCCACTTCTCCGGCACGCTGACGCATGAACGCGGTGTCACCGCAATGGTCTGGGCGATGGACGAACTTGGCGACCGGTTCGAGCTGCTCCTGGCCGGCCGGTTCGTGACGCCCGAATACGAGCAGATGGTGAGGAATCTACCGGGGTTCAGGCACGTGCGCTATCTCGGCTATGTCCCGCATGAGGAGACCCCGGCCTGGTATGCGCAGTGCGACGCCGGGCTGGTCTGTCTGCTGCCGCTCAAACGGTATCAGGAAAGCCTGCCGGTCAAGTTGTTCGAGTACATGGCCGCCGGCCTGCCGGTCGTCGCCTCGAACTTCCCAGGTTTTCGGCGCATAGTCGAGGACTCAGGCTGCGGAGTGTGCGTGAACCCCGAGAACCCGATTGACATTGCCTGGGCGGTCCGGCGCCTGGCTGCGGACGAACCGGCGCGCAGGCAGATGGCCACGGCCGGGGTGCGGGCGGTCCGCGAGCAATACAACTGGCAGCCGGAGGGCGCGCGGCTGGTCGAGACGTACCGTCGGCTGGCAGTCAAGGGCTCACGGCTTGCGGCTTACGGCTCACAGCCGCAAGCCAAAATCCAGAATCCAGAATCCAAAATCCCGGGGCTGGCGGTGGAGGAAGGAGATGTTGGATGGCAGACATCGTGAAGGAAATGCAAGAGAAGGGGTCAAGGGGTCAAGGGGTCAAGGGATCGAGTGAGGAGGCTCGGCACTCTGTCTCTTTATCTCTCTCTCCCTTTGTCCCCTCGTCCTCTCCCCGTCTTTTCCGCCGCGTCCTGTTCCTGGGTGCGCACACCGACGACGAGTTCGGCTGTTCGGGCGCGATGGCCCGATTCCTCGAAGAAGGGATGGACGTCCACTACTGCGCCTTCTCGCCGTGCGAGGAGTCGGTCCCGGCCGGGTTCCCGCGCGACGTGCTGCGCCACGAGTCGCGGGCCGCGATGGAACGTCTCGGGGTCCGGGACGAGCATTGGCGGCTGTACTCCTTTCCGGTCCGGCATTTCCCCGAGCACCGGCAGGAAATCCTGGAAGAACTGGTTCGGCTGCGCGAAAGCGTCCGGCCGGACCTGTTGCTCGTGCCCGCGACGTCGGACATCCACCAGGACCATGAAGTCGTCTGCCGCGAAGGGTTGCGGGCGTTCAAGCATGTCACGGTGCTCGGGTACGAGCTGCCGATGAACACGGTTACCTTCAAGCACGCCTGCTTCATCAGGCTCGAAGAGCGCCACGTCCGGCAGAAAATCGCCAGCCTGGGGTGCTACGCCTCGCAGAAGTTCCGCACCTACACGAGCGAGGAGTTCATCCGCAGCCTGGCGCGGGTCAGGGGCGTGCAGGCCGGGTTTGAATTCGCCGAGGCGTTCGAGGTCATCAGGTGGAGCTGGAGATGAGAGGAAAGGGACCAAGGGGTCAACGGGTCAAGGGGTCAAGTGAGGAACCGGACATCAGGGCCGAGCAGTGCGAGATTGCGCCGGACGCGGAGTTCGGGCCGGACGTCGTCGTGCGGTGCCGGCGGCTCGTGGTCGGGGCGGGCGTGAAGGTCGGCGTGCCGGGAGCGGACGGGTTCCGCTTGCCGGCCGGCGTGCGGGTTGACTGTGACGAACTGGTGCTCGGCGCGGGGACTTCGCTCGGCCGCTCGTTGCTCCTGGCCGGCGGCAGATTCGAGTTCGGCCCGGGCTCGCGGGTCGGGCATGGCGGGACGTTCCGCGTGAAGGACGAGCTTGTGCTCGGGCCGGCTTGCCAGTTCGGGCCGGGTAACCTGGTCGAGGGCCGGCGCATCCGAATCGGCCGCGAGCTGTGGACCGGGCCGGAGGTGCGCATCGGCGGCGGTTCCTGCTTCGAGGTCCAGTCCTCGCTGGTTGCCGGATACTGGCTGCACCTTGGGATGAGAGTGTTCGTCAATACCGCCCGGCCGGTGACAATCGGCAACGAAGTCGGCATCGGCACCGGCAGCTCGATTTTCACCCATGGCGCGTACCAGTCGGCGCTGGCCGGCTACCCGGTGAGCTTTGCGCCGGTTTCAATCGGCGACAACTGCTGGCTGCCGGGCGCGGTGGTCAATCCGGGCGTGAGCATCGGCGCGGGCACGGTTGTCGGCGTCGGCTCGGTGGTGAACCGCAGCCTGCCCCAGGGATGTCTGGCCGCGGGCGTGCCGTGCCGGGTTCTCAAAGAGAGTGTGTTTCCCAAGTCGCTCTCAGCCGCCGAGCAGCGGAGTTTCTTCCGAACGTTCCTCGCGGACGCCGCGCCGATGCTGGCTGAGTTCACCGGTTCCCCGGCAAAGAGCGCGTCCGACGGACTGACACTGGAGCTTGGCACGAGTCTGGTCCGATTCGAGTCGGATGCGGCGCGGGTCGTGGTAGAGGAAGGCAGCCGCGGAGCGGCGTTCTTCCTGCTCGGCGAGAAGCGGGCGGCAGGCCCGGCCGGCCGGCTGAGCGAGAAGCTGCGCGACCTCTTGCGCCGCCACGGCATCAGGTTCAAGACTGAAGTCAAGGACGGAGCGTACC
>Ga0172366_10004341_pt1 | contig 11170 bp, 10 predicted proteins | sample LakKivSesite69cm_FD_114533 | JGI IMG/M metagenome (GOLD analysis project Ga0172366, IMG submission 114533) | Sediment microbial communities from Lake Kivu, Rwanda - Sediment site 69cm | ecosystem: Environmental > Aquatic > Freshwater > Lake > Sediment | place: Rwanda: Western Province, Lake...
CTTCTCGTATATCATAAGAAATGACTTTGCCGTTTGGAGCAACTGCAGAAGCAAGCGCTATTGTTAGCGAACCCGAACCTATTCCTGCCTCCAGAACAGTTTGCCCGGATTCAATCGAGCAATTCATTAGAATGTGCGCAGCATCTCTTGGCAGGATGATTTGCGCAAGCCGATTCAACCCCTGCAATTTGTCTTGCAATGATGGTTTTAATATCCAAAATTTTTTGTTTCCTATCTCAAGCTGTTTTCCGTATTCTTTTTTAACAAGAGTAGATGGATCAAGTACTCCGACTCCTTTGATTCTATCTATTTTACTTGCAGTATCAACGATAATTTTCTTTAAATTTGAATCGATTAGAACAACAACATCATTTTTTTGTACATATTTTTTCATTTGTTTATCCCCGAAAAATCAACAATTGAACCAAATGTTAGATTTTCTACATCTAGTTGATCAAGCCAATTCTGTTTACATGTACAATCAAGGTCTTCAAAAACTTTTACGTCTTGATTCAAGGAGAATTTTGCTATCGAATCTAGGACTTTACGATCACAAGTAGGACAATTGTGAGCCCCTCGTCTGCTTCCGCCTCCGGCCACATCACATTTGACAAAAGCATCTGTTAATTTTTTACTTTGTTTCAGTATTTCTAAAATACTCCACAACCATGGAGGTCTGTATTGATCTCTTCTCCAAAGATAGTTTACAACAGTATGACTTTGAACATTTGTTGGATTAAAAGAAATAAGGTCTGTGTAAGTTTTGATATCTTTAACCGTATTTATGCAGTCGCCTATTGCTTGTTTTTCTGTTATAAAAGGCGGTTTAACTAAAACGTACGTCTTAAGTTTGAATTTATATTTTTTAAGTAAACCAGCTGCTTTTTTGTAATCATTGAATGTAAATCCCTTGTTTATTGCGTGCTCTCGTAAAAAATCATTTGAAGTCTCAAGACCAATACCTACTTCAAAATTTTTTGATTTAACAATGTCATTTATCTCTGATAATTTTTTGTTGGTTACATACTCTGGTCTAGATTCAACAGATATTTTATTTGCTTTTTCCGAAAGAGAGCAAAGGATTTTTTCCCTAGATTTTGGCGTAACTTCAGCATCATCCAGAAAACTACCAGAATTAAATATTTTGACAATTTTTTCCCCAGAATATTTTTCCATGACCTTATCAAATTGTTTTAACAAGTCGCTTTCAGATACTTTCCCCCACATGCTGTCGTTAAAATAACCACACATGGTACATCCCGATTTAATAGTCCATGAACAACCCCTCGTTCTAAAAATAATAACGTATGCATCTACTATTTTGCCATCTAAAACATCCTTTTCAGACCAAGAGTGAACCGGTTTTGTCGGATCACGTATCTTTGGCGTAAAATCTTTTTTGAAGGTTTTACAGAATTTTATTAATTCATTCATGTCTGTTTTTTCTTCTTAAGTTTAAAGATCAAAAGAACGGCGACCAAAGAAATAACGAAAATTATCATTTCAAAGCCTGGTACTGAAACATATTTTATCGTTGGTGGTGTTGTTGTCGGTGGCATTTCGATCCCAACGCCTGTTTCGTCTGCAACTCGGAAGTAGTATATTTGATCACCAACAATTGTATTGCTGAAGGTATTGGCATCTATTTTAGCCCACAATATTTGCAATTCCTCTTTACTCATTTGATTTAGATTTTTATCAATTACAATATCAAAAGTGTAATTTTTTTCAGCAAACACTCGCATAGTTACATTTTGATTTTTTGGCCATCCTATATATTTAGGATAAGTAACGAAATATCCTCCTTCTTTCTCCGTTACATCTATAGGAACGCCGTTATCAATCGTGTAATAAAGTCTTGTTACATTGGCATCTACTTTAAATTTTATAGAGGTTGCAGAGCCAACTCTAGGACCAGGATAGGTATCGGCATCGAGGGGTTCTGGGACTAAAATGGCGTTATTGCTGAAAGTAAAGGTGCCTTCATAATTAGTCTCATGTCCACTACTATCTTTAGCAGACAGTGCAAAGGGCAACGTTGTTTCATTTTTTATGTTTTCATTTTCATATGTATATCTAAAAATATTATCTATGAATTCATAGCTATCAGCGCTTATTGTTTCACCATTTATTGATAGAGTTATATCTGATTTTTGTATGCCGGAATTGTCTATTATTTTAGCAACTATTTCAACAGTGCCACCAATTTCTTGTACATCGGGCAGTACGACTGCGGCCATTTTTGGGCTTTCATCGTCATAAAATGGAGTGTTGCAAAGTATCATTAGCACTAGTAGCCACGAAAAGAAATATATCGCATATGTGGAAAACCATCCTTTCTTTCCAAAATCTGTGAGATCAATGTTAATTCTAATGAATATGTATTTTATCCATGATGCATTGAATATACCAAATAGCAATACCAAAAGCCATCTCATAGATTCTCCACTTAGAAGAGCCCAAAAGCCAAATGATATAGCGGCTATGAGCAAACCAAATAAAAATGCTATAAAAGTGGTTTTGATGTTTCTTCTTTCTCTTCTAAGAAATGCCTCTTCATCGAATTTAGGAATTTTAAAATCGAATTCTTCTTCTTCCGTAGTTTCTTTTCTTCTTTTTGCCATCGGAGTGGGATATAGTTCTTATTTAAAGTTTTTTCCCATGTCATGTTAATTTTTCTAGAAATTTCTAGTTACTACAGGAATTCGATTCCATCTGGCAGTTTGTCCAAATATTTTCTAAAGGCCTTTGGCCAATGCTCTGGATCGAGCCCCTTTTGAGCTAAAAATGCAGTTGTCCATCGCTCCAGGCCAATTCCCGAGCATCCGCTCCACAACTCACTTTTTTGTGCCTTGATATTGAACGCACTGATGTATTTATCTCCAAGGATGCTGAGGTTCTGAAACTCCAACCACTCTGAATCTTTTCTAGTTCCTCGATAGGGCATATACGCCTCAAAATCTATTGTTCCAGTATCTTGTTCGCTGAGTTCTCCTATTTTTCCTGCCTGCTGCATGTACCATGGCGTTACCCATGCCATGCGCCACTCCAACTCAAAAATATTGTTGAACACATGTTTGTATCTTTCCAGGAATTTTTCTCGCAAGGCCAGTAATTGTTCCCTCGTTCCGATGTATACCGGTTCGATGCGATGGAATTCATCAACCCGTTCGATGCCATGGCGTCCTCCTGATTCATATCGACCTGAAATTGCAGTCTTATCATATACAAGAATTGGGAGAGATTTCTCAGATACGGTTTTTCCTTTAAAAGACCAATATATTACAGGACATTGAGCATAGCAGATGCCGGCATTTGGCGTTGAAATATTTTTTTTCAATTCTTCAAAAGGTACTTCTTTTGTAATCTTTGTAAGATCTACAAACATTTGCCATTTTTCTGCGTCTCTGCTTATAGGTTCTGCAACATAGTAAATTTCAGCAGGCATGCCTTCAAGGTGACCGGTTTTCAGCCAAATATCAAACGGTACAATGTGTGATTCAATAACTTCCTGAAAGCCAAGTGGTTTTAACACTTCTTTAATTGCAATTTCTTCCATCGCCTTTAGAATTGCGGCTGACTGCGGATGATAGAACCATTTTCCTTTAGTGGGTCCTTGTTTAATCCAATCCAGTTTAACCATTTCTTCAGTCGGATCTTTTGTCCACGCTGGCTTTTTTTCTTCAGATTTCCAAATTAGTTTCCAAAACTCTGCTTTACCTTCATAGTATTGATTCTGAACTTTTTCGTTTACACGATTAATCATTCTATCGATGTAGTTTCTCCGCAAAAATTCATCAGACACATCTTTCAAAAAGATCGTTGCTTGTTTTCTTTTAAATTTCACATCTGCAAAAGGTATGGTAACGTCTTTTAATGGTTCTTTTTCCAAATCAAAGGTTATAGTATATTTCTCAATTGATATACCGCGAACACCTATGTGATGCTTTTCTCCAAATTCCCTGCTAAAAGCATTTTTTATCTGAAGCAGTGCGTTGTGGGGACGAAAGGCACCTTCTGAAACTATTGATAGAGCAAGTGATGTTTTTTCCACCTTAAAATCTTCAATAAATGCAACCTTTTCTGTACCTTTTTTTAGAATAGTTACATTTGCAGTATTGACGAATTTCTCGATATCTTTTGTGATACCTGAGGCGTCGCTGCTAAATGTAAATGTACATTTCAAATCAAATTTCATATTAAAACTCGCTATAAATTATTGATTCTTAATGTTTATCCACAACTTCTTTGGCAACCGACACACACGCAAGATAGTCATCCAAAGTATGAATAAGTGAAGAAACTGACTTGCTTTCTATGCGAGCTTCTAGCTTTTTTCCTTTTGCCTGCGATTTGACGAAATCAAGATTGTCAACTTCTATGGCTCTTAGAATCTTTTTTGCTTTTTTAGCATCATCAAATTCTATAACTACATCGCAAGAGGCTTTCATGATTTTTCACCTTTCAGCTGTTGGGTAATAATCTTATCGACTGCTGATAAAAATTCTTCCTCTTTTTCCAAAGCAATTGTTGCGCCAGCAGCAATTTTATGGCCGCCACCATGACCGTTTAATGGAACGGCTGCTTCTTTCATAGCAAGACCTAAATCCAACCCTTTATTGACCAGATACTGATTTCCCCTGCAAGAAACATGCAATTCATTATCTTTTCTTGCCAAAGAAATCATTGGTTTTTCCTTGTCGAAGATAAAATTCATCGCAATACCTCCAACCACACCGCCTAGCGAAGATTCATTGCTATGGAAAAAACGAATGCTTTTTTTCTCTTTAGCTCCATCTTTTTCTAGCTGCAGCAGTTCATCAAGAATCTTTTGCTTGTATTCTTTTTCAAGTTTTATTGCTTCGTTAAAGGATTTTTTATCATTGAGACATATTGCTAGCCCTAAGCCCCGGTTTCCCCCTTTTCCGCATGAATCAAGCAGGTCTGCAAAACGCTCAAGCTCGCATTGCAAATAGTCGGACCAGAATCGCTCTCGAATTACTGTGTCGATGATGTTTTTTTCACAACCATTTTTAACTAACTTAAAAAGAAGTATTGATTGAAGCTGCTTAATTTTGTCATCTTTAAGATCTTCGGTTTTTACGTTTTTTTCTAGATGTAATTTTTCCAATAATTTAGAAATGCCTTCCCTGTTTCCTGACAAACCAGTGTAATATGGATCAACTGAATAATACAGACTGTCTGAAAGAGTTTCACCATTAAGCTTTATTCCAGTACTTTGCTTTAGATAGCCATTGCTTAGAGCTTCATCAAGAATGCTTTTGTCGTATCCTCTAATCCCGCCGATATACTGCTTGTCTCCAATAGCACCAGCAATTGCCAACGATATTAAATCTCTATTTTTTGGATCTAGGGCTTTTGCAACAGAATAACTCAATGTAGCTCCGCAAGCCTCATAGTTTCCATTCATACCACATAAATTCGCATTAATCTGAAGCACGTCTTTGTCTGATTTTGACTTTAGATATTGATGATGGTCAAGAATTATTGCTTTGCAACCCATTTGCTCTATGAATTCTATCTGACCGCTACCCATGTCTGAAAAAATAACAAATTCGTTTCCTTCTTTTTTAACCCGCTCTAAGCCTTGTGTAAAAGGATTTCTCATAAGCGAGGCGTGAAAATCGTAACCCGCTCTATGTAATGCAATACAAAGTATACCAGCAGATGTAATTCCATCAGCATCGTAGTGAGATATAACCCTAACTCTAGTTGATTTTGGCATCGATAAAATCATCTCTGATGCTTTTTTGCTGAGTTCTAGAATATCGTCTGCCATAGTCAACCTGATAATACAATATATTTTATAAAAGAATGGATGTTATGAAGTTGTTGTTTGAGGAAAAAATGGAAGAACAAACTAAAAGCGATAAAGAAAAAATATTGGAAGAATTCTATCGATATAGGAATAAATCTCCTTTGGCCAAAATTTACAAAAAATATGATAAAGTTTACAATAAACAGTATAATAAAATAAGGATTATAACTTATATTTTGACTACAATAACAATGATTTTGCTTTTTGTCTTTGTAATTTGGGTATTTGTTTTAAATAAAAATATTTCTCGAGAAATGTATTCTCAGATAGTATCCTTTTCAGAATTTTTATTGATGCCTTTGGGTGTTGTGACATTGTTATTTTGGTTTATTTATACCAGGGACTGGGGGTCAAACTGGACTTAAATTGTAGTTTGAGAAAAAAAACAAAGCACAAATTCACTAACAATGTTTTAAAATGTTTACAAAAAAGATAATGGCAATAAATTAGCCATCTCTTTTATTCAAACATCAATTTTGCTTGCTCGGGGCTGTATTTCCAGTCTTTTGGAAGTCTGCCGTCTCGATGATAATATTTAGTAAGACGCCGTATCTTTGATTCTACAAGCTGCAAGTTTTTTTGATTTTTTAAATCGTTTTTGTGATTTTCAATATGTTTTTTCAATTGTAAAGTTCTACTAATTAGATTTCGAAGATCCTCTGGTATTTCTGGTTTTATGTTGTTTTCCTCAAGTATCTTTGATAGTCTTTTTCCTGTTGCAATCTTTATGTCAGGAACTGCATACTGATCCCTTAGAATGAGACCGATTTCACTAGTAGATTTTCCGCTCTTTGCAAGTTCTATTGCACGAGATTCTATTTCTCTGGGATTTAACGAACTCCAATCAGGATGCTCCTTTCTAAGTGGCCGCGTGGATCCGGATTTTCCTTTTCTTCTTGCATGAATTCTTGCCATTGTCTTTTACTCCAAAGTATTTATTAAGGTAAGTCCTGAATAAAGTTGTAATATTTATCATTTACTCTTACAGCAATCCATCTTTTGCTTTGATAATATTTAATTACCAACAGATATTGTTAGGGAAAAACATTTATAGATGAACAGACTATCAATTCTTCCTTTCAAAAATTATATGGGGGAGCAAAATGAAATCAGCCAATACTGTAGTTTTAGAAAAAACGTCGTTAAAAGATGCAGTTGAGCTTGCTAAGAAAGAGACCCATTGTGGTATGTGCAGATTCGATTTTCTTGGAACAGGTTTATGCCCTTCAGGAAAAAAACATGGATATTTGGCTTATTGGCCACAAGGACGTGTACAGATTTTTAAAAATATAACGTCCGGGAAAGTAAAACCAACAAAGGAGCTTATTGAGATAGTCAACTCCTGCAACCTTTGTGGTATATGCGACAAGCAGTGTAATTTTGCAACACAACTACGTCCTGAGAAAGTCGCAAAGGCATTGAAGGATTATACTGATAACTTAGACGAAAGCGAGTTTCAGGATGCACCTGAAGACAATATTGTAAAAGGACTACGAGAAATCGTTGGAGACGAATGGGCCACTAATGACCCAATTGTTGTATCATCCTATATTAGTTCGATTATAACTCCTGATTCTAAATTTAATTTCTATATAACAATGCCAAAAAATACTGAAGAGTTGTCAGAAGTTATCAAATTTGCAAACAAAAAGAATCTTCCATATCTGCCAAGAAGTGGTGGAACGCTTTTATCGATGGCCGCCCCAACAGTTCTTTCAAAGGCATTTGGTCTTGAGCAGGGAATTGTTATCGATCTTTTAAGAATGCAAAAACTTGAGATACACCCGGAAAGTTCAACAGCCGTAGTAGGCGCGGGAATAACCGCTTTTGATCTTCAAAAAGCAGTTCATAAACATAAATTACGAGCAAATGTTGCAGAAGCAGGAGCACATATATGTTCGAATATCGCATCAACCGGTATCTTGTCCACCTGGGGCAATAAATATGGGTGGTCTGCAGATAATTCATTGATTTAGTAACAGTTGATAGTGAAGGGCAAATTCATAAACATAGTGACTTAGAGATAAATAATCCTTACACAACAGAGTATGGTTTTACTAATATTTCTTTAACACCACCTATGGTTGTTACTGAAGCCACAGTAAGATTAAATCCAGTATTTGACGATGAAGAAGCAGTGTTTGTACCATTTGAACATTTAAAGGATGCTCTTGACCTGTCTTTTAAAATCGCAAAACGTGGAATGGGATTTTCTAATGTAATTCTTTCCAGAAAATATCTAGCAGAATTCCTCAGCCCAACTCCTCAGATTGCAGAAGACTTTGAGTTTATATTAAAGAAATATATGAAACTCAATTATGTAGTTGATATTATTTGCAACAAAGATGAAAAGAAAATAATTGAGAGTATGGTTGATTATACAATTGATAAATCACTTCTTAAATCTTTGATCTTGGGATCACCAAAACTAGCATCACTAAAAGACAGCGATTTTATGAAGATACTATCAGAGGAAAAAGACCCATTAAAAGCTATATTTGCAGGACCTATGAAAAAACATTTTGAAAAGGCACTAGATGCGACACCGGAGAATATTTCAAAGATATATGATAAAGATCTACAGCCTTTCTTTAAAAAAGTATATTCCAAACCAGAGATGACTGATATAGTCTGGCTACATGAGCACCGGATATTCCCATCCAGATTAATGAGACAACGTATGTTTTTACCAATGGGCGGTGTAATTTGGACAGCTTATGAAAAAAATCTACAGGATTGGATGAAGATGTTCGTTGATATTGGCGATAAGCATAAATTAGTCCATGCACTTGGGTTCATAAGTCCATTTGATCAAGGAAGATTTGCTGTCCTTGAATATGATTTTTATTATGACCATAACGACCCCGATGCAAAAAAACGTGTCGATAAAGCAATCATCGAATCACAGGAAAGATCACTTGAGATAGACGGCATCTTATCTGCTTTAAACTTTTACTTCAAAGGCGTTTACAGAAAAGAGCATATTCTATTTCCACTAGCCAAAGCAGTAACAAACGAAGAACTGGAACTTTTTAGGGAACTGCTTAATAACATAATAGGAGCGGAGTAATAATGGTGAAATTTCTTTCAGAAGAATGGATTCAACACTCAAAGAAATACATGTATGAAAAACTTGACCCTCAAAAAGATTTGAATAATGTAACAACTTCGTTGCTTGCGGTTATAGAACATGTTCCTCCGGCTGATACGATAATGAATTTCTATTTGAATATCGAGAACGGAAAAATAGCTGATTTTACGGTTAATACAGGAAACACCTGTGAAAAAGATGCTACATTTGTTATAACCGGTAGCTACGGCACTTTTAGAGGAATTCTAAAGGGCGAGATGAACATGACCATAGCTCTTTTAAAAAACAGGCTGAAATTAAAGGGAAGCAAAATGCAGGCTCTTAAACTTATGAAGCCACTGGATGGCATTATAGAATCTTTAAGAAAAATAACAGATGAATTTGAGGAGTAATAAAAGAGGTATAAGATGTCTTCAGAAAAAGTTCTTACTGTGAAAAAAACATCGCTAGATGAAGCAGTTGCCATTGCAAAAAAAGGAACACACTGCGGTATGTGCAGAATTGATTTTCTTGGAACGGGTTTATGTCCTTCAGGAAAAAAACATGGATATTTGGCTTATTGGCCACAAGGACGCATGGAACTTGTAAAACATTTGAAAGAAGGTAAAATTAAACCAACAGAAAAATTAGTAGAGATTGCTAATTCTTGTACTTTATGTGGCATTTGCGATAAGCAATGTAATTTTACTACACAATTGCGACCGGAGAAAGTCGCAAAAGCAATCAAAGAACACGTCAATAATCTCGATAAAAGCGAAATTCAAAGTGTTCCTGAGGATGATATGCTCAGAGGACTACGTGAGATTGTTGGAGAACAATGGGCAACTAATGATCCAAATATTATAGTCTCATATACTAGATCAATAATTCCTCCGGACTCCGAATTAAAGTTCTATATCGTCATGCCTGAAAGCACTGAACAGGTATCAAAAATAATCAAATTTGCAAACAAAAATAATCTTCCATATATGGCACGAAGCGGTGGAACAACATTTTCAGTAACTGCTTCTTACGTTTTAACAAAAGCTCTTAGCTTGGATCACGGCATTGTTATCGATCTTCTACGACTTAAAAAACTTGAAATTCATCCTGAAAGTTCTACAGCGGTCGTTGGTGCTGGGATTACTACGTTTGAAATACAAAAAGCAGCACACAAACATAATTTACGAGTTCTTGCTGCAGAAGCAGGAGCGCATTACTGCTCAAATATTGCCACAACTGGCATCATTTCTACGTGGGGAAATAAATATGGGGCTTTTGCAGATAATTTTATTGATGTCACCCAGGTCGATGAAGAGGGAACAATTACAAAACATAGTGATGCCGGTATAGTTAATCCCTATTCTGCTGAAACTGGATTTGCAAATGTAACGATGACTCCTTCAAAAATTATTACTGAAGCTGTTGTGAAATTACATCCTATTTTTGATGATGAGATTGCTGTTTTTGTTCCCTTCACTCATTTAAAGGACGCACTCAGCATGCTCGTAAAACTTGGGAAGCGCGATGTTGGGTTATCTCTCTCCATTCTTTCCGCAAAATATCTTGCTGAGTTTCTCAGTCCAACTATTCAACTTTCTAGGGACTTTGAATATATTTGTAAGCACCATTTGAAACTCAATTGGGTTGTATCTGTAATTGGTACGAAAGATGACCAAAAAATCGTTGAGGAAATGGCTGAGTACACGATGGACCAATCGTTGATGAAGAGTTTAATCTTGGGTGCACCACGGTTTTCCGCTTTGAAGGATAGCGAATTTTTAAAGATACTTTCTGAAGAAGATGATCCCCTTAAAGCTCTCTTTGCGGGACCAATGAGGAAACATTTGGAAAAAAGCCTAGATCCTTCACCTGAACAAGTCGCGAAAGTGTATGATAAAGATCTACAAGATTTTTTCAAAAAATTGTATACTAAACCAGAAATGACAAATGTCGTATGGCTTCATGCATTTCGAATATTACCTACACGAATGTTAAGACAGCGGATGTTTTCGGGACCTGGAGGATCTATATGGAGTGGTGATATGGATCACGTTTTGAATTGGATTCAGATGTTTGCCGATGTTGGTGATAAATATGGATTAGAACATTCTCTTGGATTTATAACTCCTTTAGATCATGGAAATTTTGTGTATATGGAATATGATTATTTTTTTAATCACAATGATCCTGAACACGGCCATAAAATAGGTAAAGCATTTATTGAAACGACCGAGCAGTCATATGTAATGGGCAAGGTA
>Ga0172366_10004343_pt1 | contig 11166 bp, 10 predicted proteins | sample LakKivSesite69cm_FD_114533 | JGI IMG/M metagenome (GOLD analysis project Ga0172366, IMG submission 114533) | Sediment microbial communities from Lake Kivu, Rwanda - Sediment site 69cm | ecosystem: Environmental > Aquatic > Freshwater > Lake > Sediment | place: Rwanda: Western Province, Lake...
ACTGCGGACACGGAAGTGACCTATCTAACCTTTAAGGCGTAGCGTCCTTTTTCTTTTATGTTCATGGTTTTTGCGATAGCTGAACTTTCAGGGTCGAACACTATGACTAGTCCACTGAAATCTTCACTTAGAGCGGTTGATTTGCATTTTGGGCAAACATTCCCTTTGGTTATTGTATGACATACCGTGCACGCCTTCTCCGTCACCCTACTCACCTTTTTCTTCGCTCTCTAGTTTTCTCTTATCCAAGTTTTCTTTCACTTTTGCTGACTCTTGCTTTATCCACTCCAATTTGCCCAGAAAGGGTTGCCTAGCCGTCACGCCTATTTTTCCAGAGCTTCCGGCTCTTCCGAGAGAAACCGCTGTTATTCTAACACGAACTTGATCTCCGCCACTTAGTCTCCTTTTGGTTTCTTTCCCCAGTAGAACGCCTTGTTTCTCATCGTAAGAAATGAAGTCATCCATAAGTTGCGAAACATGTAGTAAAGCGTCAACGGGTCCTATGCGGAGGAAAGCTCCGAAATCCGCAATTTCCACAACGTCTCCTTCGACTACCTCCTGTATCTGCGGATAGAACGTTAATAACGAAAAGGTTACCTTGTGATAAGTGGCTCCATCGCCCGGAATTATTTTCCCGACAGGGCTTACTTCCACATCAGTTACAGCTATGACATAGCCTAATTCTTCATCTACGATTCCTTCGTATTTTGCTCTGACCTGTTGGCGGCCGACTGATTCCAGAGGCTTGCCAAAGGTTTCAGGAGGAATGCGAATCGTGTCTTGTAAAGTTATAAGTTTAAACATAGGGTGATATCATCCCGTCGATTTCTAAGCGCGACTTTTGTCTCACATAAATCACTGGCACGTTTATATCTCTTAGCCTCTTTCTGAGTTGCCTATCGTTCGTGAAAACGGGAGATTTCCACTCTTGAGCTGTTTTCACGATTATATCGTCGGCGTACATCGCAGTTTTCTCGTGGACATCAACAAGTTTACATTTGGCCGCAAGTTTTAAGGCGTAAGAAGCAGTTCTTCGCATTTTAGGCGAGCCTTTCTCTGCGAGCCTTTCCAATTCCCGTTTAACGGGTGAAAGCAGAACCAACTCAAAGTTCATGCTCAAGAGCCTCTTCAACCCTTCAAAAATGTCAATTTTGAATTGAAGCGGAACAAACAAAGCGTTTGAATCTAAAATTACTCTAACAGTTTGTCTCTTTTTACTATGTCTAGTCGTCATGCTAATACGTCATTCCTAACCACCTTAAAAGACGCGGTATCTCATATTTTTGCATATCCCAGTTGGAGTTACCCTCAAACCCTTCATAGAATTGATGAGAATTCATGATGACTCAAATTGACTGATTAATATTGGAAAGGCTTGACGAATCTTTAAGGCGATCGCTGAATTTCTCCCCATGAAACTATGGATGGTAAGGAAATGAGCCGAAAAGGTGTGAATGACCACCTGAAATCTGAGCTTGCTCAATCGGTTAAGCTTTTCGTTCCTGGAAAAATAGCCCATACTGTTGCGGTAACGGATGCATAGCGGCTACAAAATGTGAAATACCGAATGGGAATTTTGGCGAAAAGATCAGAAATACAGTGAGAGTTGTCGTGGTCAGCTAAAATCGACGAAAAGCCTCAACAATACGTTTATAGCATTACCCCGTATCCTATCAGTCTCCATCTGCCCGATATTTTTCTGCTAATTGCAACTCTTGAACCTGCGTGTACACAGACTGGTCTGGCAAGCTTAACTGCAACAACGCTATTCTTTACCGAAGTGACTTTTCCAACATTTACTGCGGCACCTACATGAAGCAGAAGAGCTTCATCAAAGTTGATTCTTTCAACTTTTAGAAGTTCTTTTGTTCCCACGACTCGTTCAAGAATATGCGTTTCCAAAGTCAATTCCGTCAAAGTTGGAGGAAGCATACCCGTTTTTCCCGCAATATTTCCAGTCAAGCCGTCCGCCTTTGAAAATGAGGGATCCAAAAGCGTTCCTACCCCCACTAGACCTCCGCAATGCGCCTCTTTCACGCTTTTTTCGCCTACATGTAAGCTGACTATTTCGCTGAGCAAGGGAACGTAGACATTCTTGCCTTCCTTTTCCGCAGCGATCCCTGGTCGTATTTCGATTTCTTCTCCAACTGCAAACTTGCCTTGCAATATGGTGCCTCCGATAATCCCGCCTTCCAGTTTCTCAATCAAAGTGCCCGGCTTGTTGACGTCAAAGGAACGAATAACATACATTATAGGCGGTTTCGTCTCATCCCTCTGTGGTGTGGGTATGGTCTCCTCTATGGCTTGAATGAGAACATCAATGTTTATTTCGCGCTGAGCAGAAACAGGAATTATCGGCGCATCTTCTGCGATTGTGCCTTTAACGAAGTTTTTGATTTCCTCATAACTTTTCTGCGCCCTTTTCTCATCAACGATATCTACCTTGTTCTGCACTATAACGATGTTTTTTATACCGATGACCTCAGCAGCTGCTAGGTGCTCCCTTGTCTGCGGTTGGGGACATGGCTCATCAGCAGCTATTACAAGTATTGCCCCATCCATTATAGCTGCGCCTGAAAGCATGGTAGCCATTAAAGCTTCATGCCCAGGGGCATCAACAAAACTGACGGCCCGTACAAATGTTGCCTTGGAGCCGCATGAGCAAACGGGCTTGGCGGAATAGTTATTGGGCGGTTCACATTTAGGGCACTTGTAGATCGCCATGTCGGCATAGCCCAGCTTTATCGTAATGCCCCTTTTCAACTCTTCGCTGTGCCTTGATGCCCAAACTCCAGTCAAAGCTTGAACCAAAGTTGTTTTGCCATGATCCACATGTCCTATGGTACCAATGTTGACTTCCGGCTGTTTGGGTAAGACTTCGTTTTCGTTGCTCATTTCTCTTTACCATAAATAAATGCAAATTATTGAAGGATTGAATTGAGCAAGTTAATAAATGTTGGGTCTTCATGCACTGCTTGTGGCTTCAGCTTCTTTTTTAGCCTCTTCCGACTTTTCTTTTTTGCTTTCTTTCGGTTTCTTTGGTCTCTCAACAATTTTCATATTAATCTGTACAATTTCGTCTGTTACCACGTTGCCACGAACGGTTTTCCGTCTCCTCTGGCCGTCATTTTTAGGGTTAAAGCCCACTCCTCCGCTTAGAATGATGTTTCGGCGGACACCTCCGTGAACACTTGGTCTCATTGGAATTCCGTCCTTGTCTGAGCCACCCGTTATTTGCAGCTTATGCGCTGGCAAGTCTACCATTGAGCCGTCAACTACTTCTCCTATTTTTCTTCCGATTAAAGGAGTGGCACGGTTTTCTTCAAGTTCCACCACTTTTGAAGTCCCTGTCTCCGGGTCTGATATTATTGCCTTGAACTTAGCCATTAGCGCGTGACTCTCCAGTGGTGTATGAAGGTTGAATCTCTCTCTATTAAGGGTTTATGGAAAATTAGCGATGATTTCAGACCAAACTTTGGGTTTTAACGGGCAAAAGTTTTAATCTGAGCGTGAGCCCGTTTTCTGGCTATGTGGCGGCTTGGGTTCTTCTTCCACGAAATGGCGTTTGGTTTACTTTCCGTTTTTCTTCCGTTGTATGTGGTAGCAATTGGCGGATCCTTGATTGACATAGGCATAATGACTTCGACAGCTCTGTTCGCTGCAATCCCCTTCGCCTTCTTTTGGGGTTACATCTGCGACAAGACAGGACGCTACAAACGTTACATTCTGCTCTCATTTGCATCGTCAGCCGTTCTTCTTTACACTTTCACTCTTTCGACCGGTGTGGGCTTGTTAATCATTCTCTACGCGGTTATGTCAATACTTCACGTAGCCCATGAAGCACCTAAAAACGTGTTGATAGCGGAGCATTATTCACGTGAAGAATGGGAAAAATCTTATGCTTTCTATGAAGGCTTCACGGAAGTTGGCTGGCTCATCGGGCTACTTTTGGGATCTTTAGTTTCCACTTTCGGTTTTGAGGCAAATTTCACTTTGCTATTGTGCAGTGGACTAAACTTGCTTGCCTTTTTACTTTCTCTATTCTTGGTAGCAGATCCGCTCTTAATATTTGAAAGGAGACTAGTAGGCATAGAGAAGACTATAGACTTCACATATAGAGGCGTAGGCGTCGCTTCAAAAATTCTGGACGGCTTATCCTTCGACGGAAAATTGAGAAGGGAAAATCTCTACGCTTTCTGCTGTGGCTTAGTTCTGTTTTCCTTTGCCTCAAGCACATTTTTCACGTCGTTGCCCATATTCTTCTCAAAGGATTTAGCCCTTCCAACAAGCATGGTTTTCATGATATATGTGCTAAACGCTGGTGGCGGTGTCGCAGGTTATTTTCTAGCATCTCGCAGATCGTTGCGGCTTGAAGAAAAAACGCGAATGAGAAGAATTGTGCTCTTTCGAAGCGCGCTTGTCTTCATGTTCATCGTTTTTGCCTCGGTGTCTTCGTACACTGCACTGTTTGCAACTGCAATTTTGATTCTAATGGGATTTGCTTATGCCGTGTATTACATTTTCACCCTTTCATTATCCATGGAGCTGATACCTGCAGGAAAGGCCGGCTTGTTCAATGTTCTTGTAAGCATAGGGGCGGCTTGCGGTTCCTTCTTAGGTCCTTTTTTTGCTCAGACATTGGGTTTTATGTATCAATTTTTGACTGCTGGCGTAATTTTCTGTGTGGCGTATGTAGCTTTCAAAATTTTCTCTCCATAGAACCTTTTGAGAAGAGAAAGAAATGTGGATTTCGATTTGAGTGGGTTATGTTACTCTACGTGCACTCTGAACAGGTCAACGTCTTCCCGCATTTTGGGTGTGAGTTCAAGAAATTCCCTTACAGCCCGTTCTACATCCTTAGACTGTGTTACGTATCTTCCAACTATGATTATGTCAGCGCCTTTTTCCAATGCTTCTTTTGCGGTTTCCGGTACTATTCCGCCAGCCACGGCAATCAAGAATCGTTTGTCTGGAAAATTTTCGCGTAGCTTTTGTATTAGGTCTAACCCAATTGTCCTTCCTGTTTCTTGGTCTATTCCTCTGTGTAGGATGACCACATCTGGGAACTCTTTCAGCGTCTTGAGCTTGCCAATTGCGTCTTCCACATTGAGCATGTCTGCTACACCGTATATTCCAAGTCTTTTTGCTTCGTGAATGAATGCGTTGAGCGTTTCAGCTGGGGCGAGTCCGGCGGCAACCACCGCGTCTGCTGTTTCTTCATAAGCTATGTCAACCTCAACTTTCCCTACGTCCAAAGTCTTCAAATCTGCAACCATAAAAGCGTCTTTTGCCACTTGCCTTAAGTCGTTTATTACTTTTGTTCCATAGCGTTTGATGAGGGGTGTCCCGACTTCTAGGATTATTCTGTCGCTCCCGGGGATTTGCGATATAATCTTCTTTGTTCTTTCCAGTTCTGGCACGTCAAGCGAGATCTGCAAGTAAGGTGGTCTCCATAAACGTGGAACCTTGAATCCCATTATTGGATGCTTTGCCCTGTCTTTGTCGTAGAAAACTTTTTCAAGTGTGGGATACTTGTTCAAGGCTCTCTTCAAGGCCATTTTTGTTGCTCCATAATTGTACTGGTATATTTTGCGGTAGTCGCTTGCTTGTGGATGAATGAATACGCTGCACACTATGACCCAGTCATCGACCTTATCTTTTGGAATTATCTCTTCTTCTACGGCATCTGCAACAGCCTTTGCAACTGCTGCCTGTGCAGGACCGAAAATTTTGCCCGCGTCCTTCATGTTTTTAACGGTTACCTTTGGCACAAGTAACGTGTGAGGCTTGGGTGGAAGGTTAGGTCTTATGACAGCTAACAATGGGGTATGTCCGGCAGAAAGATTTGACAGGCCCGCGGCAAAAGCGTCCCCAACTGGTCCTTTTTTGTCACCCATCAAAAGGTCGATGTGTGCAACTTCGTTCCCTTCTCCTACAAGTGCTTCGCCGATTAGGTACGCGTCTGCTGATTCTTCGACAGTTCTAGGCCGAAAGGTTGTCGATAGCCCGTTTGAAATCTCTTTGAAATCGACATTGTACTCCTTTAACCATGTATAGAGTGTATCTCGATGGATGTTCAGAATTTTTGCCGTTCCTGAAATTGTAGATTTTGTCGATTTAGCCTTCGAAAGAACTTTGGATTCTACCTCTTTTTTGGCGGCTTCCGTCAACATTTTTGTGAACTCTTCCCGCGTTGCAGGTTTTTTAGAGTCAATATCCGACATTTTGAACTGCCTCTGTGTTTTCTGTGTGCGGATCTGGTATATAAGACTGTCGGATATGACTTCCAAATGTCCACAGTCAATGTTGCATTTCTCATAGAACTGTCGGCCGTGATCATGTGTTTTTAAGTGGTTGTAGTTATCATGAGATTTCTCCATAGTGGATTTTGCAGTGATTCGTAGTCATCTTGTGTTTTTCATCGGTAAGCCTATATATCTTGTAGGACTAGAAGGCTTAAGTTCAGTCGAATGTGGTGGGTTGAATGTCGTGGAAGGACTTGGTGGTTCTGGGAATTATTGTTCTTGGCATAATTTTGTTTTTGTATGGTAGTAACTATTTTGACGCTACTGTCGGCTGGACTGGAGTTTACCTTATGATCACGGGTTTTTTCGTTGAGATCGTACTGTACGCGTATGGCAAGTTCAAGAAGAAGAGTGGCTGATTAGAAACCGTATAGGCTGCGGTATTTTTCATTCAGATAGTTCAAGTACGGTTTGAAGTCCAACCCTTTTCCTGTGATCTTCTTGATTAAATCTGCGGGGTCGTACAGGTTTCCGTAACTGTGCACGTTTTTAGTGAGCCACTCCTTTACGTTTTTAAAGTCACCCTTTTCAAGTTGTTTTCGCCAATTTGGCCAATCCTTTTGCATCTCTGCCAGAATTTGCCCGCTGTAGATGTTGCCCAACGCATAGCTTGGGAAATAGCCATATAAGCCACTTGCCCAATGCGTGTCTTGCATTACTCCCTCAGAGTCATTTTCAATTTTTACGTCCAGATACTGCTCATATTTCTGGTTCCAAATCTCCGGAAGTTCCTTAACCTCAATCTTATCCGCGAACAAGTCCCTTTCGATATCAAATCTTATTATGATATGCAAGCCGTAGGTAACTTCGTCTGCCTCAATACGAATCTTTGAAGGCTTGACCTGATTAATGGCGTGAACAAATTGATCCAACCCAACATCAGCTAGTGCCGAACCCGCGATCTCCTTCAATTTTGGAAGGAAATAAACCCAAAATTCGCGAGAGCGCCCAACGACGTTTTCGACAAAACGAGATTGAGATTCATGAAAACCAGAAGAAGCAGATGTGCCAACCCGCTGGTACATCCATTCCGGATTGAGGTCCTGCTCATACAGGGCGTGTCCAGCTTCATGGAGCACCGAGAAGATTGAGGACGCAAAATTGTCTTCGTAGTAGTGGGTTGTTATTCTAACATCGTCATAATATCCCGTGGTGAAGGGATGCTCCGTTTCGTCGATTCTTCCTCCAGCGTTTTTTGATGTTACATCGTATCCAACGGTTTCAGCCAGAGCCTTTGCTACTTGGCGTTGAGCATTCACAGGGATCTTGCGTCGAAGGACACGCAGATCTGGTTGCTTTCTCGCAGTCTCACATTTCCTCAGCATTGAGATTAAACCTTCGCGAAGTTCGCCGAAAACTTCGTCGATTTTTGCTGCTGGCATTTTGGGTTCAAAAATGTCTATTAGCGCGTCATAAGGCGTGGCAGTCCCCTTCACTTGCATCAGAATTTCTGCTGCCTTCTTGTTTAAATCAACAAGTTTCTCAAGTTCGGGTCTGAACATGGAGAAGTTTTTTTGTGCCTTTGCTTTTTTCCAGACATCCACGGTTATGGCCTGCTGCTTTGCGATTTCAGCGACGAGTTCTTCGGGAAGTTTTGTTTGTTCGTCATAATTTTTCTCTGTCAGGTATATGTTCCTTTTTTGGACTTCGTCGAGTTTATCGTATTCTGGATGGCGCCTAATCTTTTCCAGCAAGTTTCCGATCTCTGGATCCGTGCTCATTTTATGCTTGATGCGGCTTAAGAGTGCAAGTTGCTCGCTTCGCAGTTTAATTGCCTTTGGAGGCATCATTGTTTCCATATCCCAGGAGACAATAGATTCCGTGGATCCCAAAACTAACTGGTCTTTCACCTTCTCCATGAGCTTTTGATAGTGTGACTGTAATGTTTCCATTCTTGTTCCAGCCTTGATTTTTGGATTATTCGATGGAAACAGCTTCTATATGAGTCTTTATAGAATCTAAAGTGTTAAGCCGATCCTTTCATCGGCCAACGATGACGTTTCTCGTGTTCTAGAAATGGTTAAGGCTCATAAAAGGGCTTGTAGAATGGAGATGCGGGTTTGAATCATTGAAGTTAGGCATAGGTTTCAATTTCACAAGAGGATATACCCCGAAAACGCCGAAGATTCACTTTTGGCAGAATTGAGCTTAACTACGAGCAAACTTGGAAAGGCGAGTTTGTGATACCCATTTTTACGTGCGAAGACATGTTCAGTAAAACGAACCCGGTAATGTCTGATTAGGGCGAAATGGTAGTTTGTTCACCGACAATTTGCGGTGGTAAGAGTTTCATATCGTCAGGCATGGGAACCGTGGACAGCAACGGGGAGCTAATTGAAGAGGACACTAGGTTGGCTGTGAAAGTTTTTCTCAGAGGCATGGGAATCGTGTGCAAGAACGCGGGCATCCGTGGTTAGTTCTGATGCTCTTGCGGAGACTATACCCTCTATATTTATAGGTGGAACGTGTGCGTGAAGTTGGCGTTGAGTGCCTCTGTGCGTCCTATTTTTGGTTTGGCTTCTAAATTTTTCTTCACCCAATAGGCAGAACAGTAAGCGAATCTTGATTTTGTGGTGCTCCGGCCGGGATTCGAACCCGGGTCTTCGGCTCGAAAGGCCGGAATACTTGACCGGACTATACTACCGGAGCCCTGAACTATACTGCTGTTCGAGTCTTGAACTGTTACTTTGGCTTTCTATATATAGCTACTTGGTCTTTTTCGCTGCAGCCCACCTATTCAAATCCTGCTTCTATTAATTTACTTTCCTCTCTCAGGTTTATGGCGTGAGCCACATGTCACTTGTCGCTTTCAAAGTTTATCGGCTGAGTGTACATATCGGTGGTTTCGGGTTTCTTATGGCCTAGCAGTTGTTGAACGTGCTTGATGTTTTTGGTTCGGTGAAATTCCATAGTGACCTTCTAATGGCGCAATATGTGCAGGTGAATCTGTCTTAGTCGAGGATTCTGAAGCGTTCTTGCTATTTTGCCTCTTTGTTTGTCAAGGGCGTTTCGTACAGTTTGAGTGTTGGCGGTGAATGGGAAGTCTCCTGTTTTGGGCAGCGCATTTAGCATGGCAATAGTCTTTGTAGGCACTTCAAATCAAAGCTCGGCCAACCCCCTGAAATTGCGGCTTCCCTTCAATTTCCCTATGCCACTGAAAGGCTCAAAACACCACGAGGCTCGACAGCATCAGAGGGATAAGCTGCACAAGAGGCACGACAAAACAAGAAGTCACCGACAAATATGTACCTTAGCTGAGAGAGGGCTACTGCTTTGCTTTAGAGTCCATTTGTTTTGTAAGTTTCACTATCATCCGACCGAGAGTTACCGACCGTTCGAATGCACACATACGCGTGTGAACGCACACGTTTGGGTTTGGATATTGCAATTTAATTATTCCTATTTTGGGATGGTTCTAGTACTCATCCTAGTACATCGTTTGGAGCGGAAAACTGAAAAGAAATCGTGATGGCTAAAAGAAAAGGGAAGAGGGTTGTCAAGGTGAAGGAGTTGCCTTGACTGTGAAGGTTTGGAATCCTTCACCCATCAGTCTTAGCGTGTAGTTGCCACCAACTATCGGAGTTATGGTGAACAGTGGATTTTGGTCATATCTCCAGCTAGTATAGAGTGCGATAACGCCATTGAAATTCAACGTGAGAGTTTCATCAGGCTTTATGGTCACTGATGAGAATGGTTTGCCATGTTCATCATGCTCCCCGACAGTTCCGTAAAGCGGAATCAGCGATGTCCCGTTAAGTTTGAACGGAATTGTTTGCGGGTGAATTCTGACTCTGCATTCTTCATGCCAACGGCCTCCAAAAGCTTCGGCATTCCAGCTCTGTGTTGTGTTAAATTCGCCATGCAGCGTAAGCCCAAAGACTCTGAAGGTGACATCACCTTCATTCTTCAACGTCACTGAAAGACCTGTTTCGTTGCCGTTCACCGTAAGCGTAGCCGAGACAATCGTCAAGTTCTTTGAAAAGTCCTCTCTGACACGCACAAGCTGCACTCTGTTGTTTTCGCCAATCTTGATAATAGTTCCCACTTTGACGTGTTCCGAGGTTATGTCGTTGACAATGATCGCGTTCGCGCTGGGAACAAGTACATAATAGTACACTGTTGTATCGTTTTCGTCTGATGCCTGTATTTGAACCAGCGTCGGGTTGAAGTCTATCAGCACACCCGAAAGAGTTTTGTTGACGGCGCCGTTCGCGACTTTAACAACAAACGTATCAGACAACGAGGTCACATTGTACGTTTGCGCGTTTATGACCGCAGTGACATCGGCTATCGTAAACTGAACCTTGTCCACTGCTGAATTAATAGGTATAGTGGTAGAGGCAAGTGTCTCAGTCATGTTAACGAGCGAGAACAAGTTCACAGTTCCCGAAGCGCCAACTGGAAGCCATTCATCAGTACCATTTGGATAAATCACATGAAGCAGGACATCGGTGTACGTCAAATTGAGCTGTGTGGTTCCCGCAGGCACAGTCGGCGGATCAGTCAACAGAACAGCAACAGTGGCTCCTTCAGCGGTTGGAACAACAGGCGCGGTGTTGTTTAAGTTTGCAAACAAAGAGACCGTGATGATGGCGACCGCAACGATAACTGCAGCTAGACCGTACCTAAAAGTCCATCTTCGATACATTTTTCTTTCCTCTGCATCAGAGAAAACTGTCAGGAAATTAAAACCTACACATTTTAAAGTTCGTTAAAAGCGTTTGAAGGCTCATTAAAAAGCTTTTAATCATAAAAGGAGGCTAAACCGTCAATCACACAGCTAGTTTACGCCAAAGCCTAATCGTCTCAAACCAGAACACAGCAAGCATCGCAAAGCTTACGCCAATCAAATATGGAACAA
>Ga0172366_10004345_pt1 | contig 11162 bp, 7 predicted proteins | sample LakKivSesite69cm_FD_114533 | JGI IMG/M metagenome (GOLD analysis project Ga0172366, IMG submission 114533) | Sediment microbial communities from Lake Kivu, Rwanda - Sediment site 69cm | ecosystem: Environmental > Aquatic > Freshwater > Lake > Sediment | place: Rwanda: Western Province, Lake Kivu...
CTATAGAGAAGATGGTCTTACACCTGAGGAGTTTAATACCCACTCGGCTCTTCTGGCGACAGCCGAAGAGTTTTCCAATGCTACAAGGGGAATGGTGGACTTCGTCAATGAGCGGTTGGATAAAAAATAAAAAATAGAATAATGAAAACTTAAAGGAGATTCTATGAAAAACCACAAAGAGAATTTAAGCGGCGTTTTTCTTCCCATAGCCACTCCTTTCCTAAAGGATGAGAGTGTAGACTGGAATGGTCTCAAACATAATACGAGTTTTTACGCTAAGTCCAAAGCCGAGGGCTTTTTGGTTTTGGGCAGCAATGGTGAGAACAAGGCTCTTGACGAGGATGAAAAGCTAAAAATACTGGAGATAGTTTTAGAATATAAAGCACCCCACCAGAAAGTTATAACCGCTTGCTTTGTAGAATCTACTCGGCAAGCCCTCCGTTTTATTAAGAAGGCTGAGTCTATGGGAATCAATTACTTTAATATGCTTCCTCCCTTCTATTTCCGTAGCCGTATGACCGATGAAGTATTGGCAGGCTATTTCACTGAATGTGCTGAAGGCTCCTCTATACCAATTTTGCTCTACAATGCGCCGAAGTTTTCCGGGATAACTCTTTCACCAGAATTGGTAAGGAAGCTGAGTGAACATAGAAATATAGTAGGGATAAAAGATAGCGCTCCTAGTGGCATCGAGAAGTTTATCCAGGTAGTTCCTGACGATTTTGTGGTGATGGCCGGAAGCATTAGCTTCTTATTTCCAGCAATTCTTTCGGGTGCTGTGGGAGGAGTGATTTCCATGGCCAACTATTTTCCAGATTTAACACACGAACTCTACCTTTTTGGCAAAGAGAAGAAGATGGAAGAAGGAGAGAAACTTCACCTCCGCCTTTCCACCCTCAATAAGAAGATTTCCGGTGCATATGGTGTTGCCGGCGTAAAAGCGACAATGGATTTGGTCGGACTTGTGGGTGGGCTTCCCAGGAAGCCTCTTCTGGGACTGAGAGAAGACCAGAAAGAGAAGTTAAGAGAAGACCTTAAGGAAGCAGGACTTTTAAAGGGGGATAACAAATGAGTCAACGAGGAGTCATCCTTGCGTTGGATATAGGCACAACCGGTTTTAAACTGGGGCTTTTTGACCGCCAGGCCGAGCTTATAGAGATGACAAATTGTTACTATCCTATCAACACTTATGACGGAGATAAAGCTGATTCTGATCCTGAAAGATGGTGGGCAGGCTTCCTCGACTGTCACAAGCGTTTGAAGAGTTCATTAAAAGATGTTGAAGTCATTACTATGGGCGTGACGACTCCCGGGGCGATGATTCTGGATAAAGAAGGTAATCCCTTAACTCCTGCAGTTCTTTTTATGGATAGGCGCTCTCCTAAACAAGCTCAGGAAATTCGAGACAAAATAGGAGAAGAAAAGCTCCTATCAGAAACAGCCAATCTTCCAGTTCCCGGAGGTTGCACTGCCTCTACGATTCTCTGGTGGAGAGATAATCTTCCTGAAGTCTATAAAAATGGACACATTTTTGCTCATACCAATACCTTTTTCGGCTATCGCTTAACTGGTAAATTCGGTATGGACGCGTCCACTGGCTCTTTGACCGCCCTTTTCAATACAACCAGACCCGAGAAAGGTTGGAATCTGGAGATTGTCAGAGAGCTGGGAATTTCTGAGGAGAAGTTACCACCCTTTGTTAATAGCTGGGAGGTTCTGGGAACTCTGAAGCCTGAGATGGCTGATAAACTGAATCTTAAAGCAGGAATTCCGGTTTTGATGGGCGGGAATGATGTCGCCTGTGCCGATTTAAGTGTGGGAACACATGAACAGGGAAAGATAGTGGATATCCTGGGAACCTGTGAAATATTGACCACTTGCTTGGCAACTCCTATTCCTTCTCCCAGACACAATATTCGTGCTCATGTAATTCCTGGTCGCTGGATAACTATGTTCGTTCTAAATACAGGAGGAGAAGCATTTAAGTGGTTTGCCAATGTATTTTGTCGGGATATGAACTTGGATAGTTTCTTTAAAGATTTCTTACCGCAAGCTCTGAAAAAGGTTCTGGAGCGGGAGAATGAGGAGGAAGTTTCAGACCTGCCCGGTTTTCTTCCTTATTTGTCCGGAGACAGGTATTCTGTAGAGAATATATGGGCTTCCATCATTAATCTCCATCTATCCCATAATCGTGAAGATATCCTGGCAGGAATGGTCAAGACTTCAATGGAACTGACCGCCGAGCATATTAAGGAATTATCCCAGAAAGTTAAACTTTCAGACGAAATGATTCTTACTGGCGGCGCTATCAATCCCATTTTTATAGAGGCAAAGAAACGCTGGATGGGAGAATTTAAATACGTCATAAAAGAACAATCCTCGCTCCAGGGATGTGCTGTCCTAGGCAAAATGTTTCTGGAGGGCGCATTTAAGAAAAGATAATTTTATCTTTAAAGGCTAAAATTTTTCCCCGTCCCGATAAATCGGGACGGGGTTTACTTTTTTTATTAAATATGGTAAAATTACTATAGGAAAGAGAGGTCTCTGAAAATACTTACTTTTAGTCTGTCATTGCGAGCCCCGGAGGGGCGTGGTCCCGATGAATCGGGACTTCACTGCGTTCGCAATGACACTTAAGGAGACTTTTTCAGAAATCTTAAAAGAGTGGATGAAAAGGATGAGGTTATGGTTGGTTCAATTCTGAGAAAGATTTTTGGCAGCAAGGCCCAGAGAGACATTAAGAGGATAGAGCCGATAGTAGAGCTTGTGAACTCATTAGAACCTGCCGTAAGTAAGCTTTCCGATGAGGAATTGAGAGCCAAGACGGATGAGTTCAGGCGTCGAGTGAGCGAAAAGGCTAACGAATATAGAGAGGAGTTGAAAAGAGCAGAGGATAAACTTAGAGAAGCCATATCTCCAGAAGAAAGACTGAAAGCAAGAGAAGAATTAAAAACCATTAGAAATATGACATTGGAGGATGTTCTGCCAGAGGCTTTTGCTGTCGCCAGGGAAGTAGCCAAGCGCACCTTGAATATGCGCCACTTTGATGTGCAGATTATGGGTGGAGTTGTTCTGCATGAAGGTAAAATTGCTGAAATGGCTACAGGCGAAGGAAAGACCCTGGTGGCTACTCTGCCAGTCTATCTAAATAGCTTGGGAGGCTATAAGACTCACTTAGTTACAGTTAATGATTATTTAGCCAAGAGAGATGCTCAATGGATGGGGCCAATTTATAGGTCCTTGGGATTAACTGTTGGCTTAATTCAGCACGATATGTCTCCATCTGAACGGCGAATGGCCTACAGTTGCGATGTCACCTATGTAACAAATAATGAGCTCGGATTCGACTATCTCAGGGACAATATGGCTCATTCTCTAGAAGAGTGCGTCCTGGGTAAGTTGGAGTATGCTATAGTTGATGAGGTGGATAGCATCTTAATCGATGAGGCGAGGACTCCTCTAATTATTTCAGGGCCTGCTGAGGAATCGACAAATAAGTATTATATCATCGATCGCCTCGTTCCTCGGTTAAAAGGGAAGTTCGTTACTGAAGAAGAAGAGGTGGAGGCCAAATATAAGGGTTTAGATTTGGAGAGAGGTTACGACTACATTGTGGATGAAAAGGCAGGGACAGCTACTCTTGCCGAACTGGGGGTGAAGAAGTGTGAGAGGATGTTGGGTATTGATAATCTTTACGATGATATACAGAGCGAGTGGGTTCACCATATTAACCAGGCTCTCCGAGCACATAATCTCTTCAAAAGGGATGTTGACTATGTGGTAAAAGATGGTCAGGTAATTATAGTGGATGAGTTCACGGGAAGGTTGATGCCTGGTCGCAGGTGGAGCGATGGGTTACATCAGGCAATTGAGGCTAAAGAAAACTTAAGGATTGCTGAGGAGAATCAAACCTTAGCTACAATCACCTTCCAGAACTATTTTAAATTATACGATAAACTGGCTGGTATGACAGGGACAGCAGCTACAGAGGCAGAAGAGTTCTGGAAAATTTACGGATTGGATGTAGTAGTTATTCCCACTAATAAGCCTTTAGTAAGAACTAACTACCCTGACGTAATCTATAAAACTGAGAAGGAGAAATTTGAAGCTGTCGTTCGGGAAATTGAAGAACTTTACAAAATCGGTCGTCCTGTATTGGTAGGAACGAGGTCAATCGAGAATAGCGAAAAGTTAAGTGAGATGCTCAAAAGAAAGGGTATTCCGCACAATGTGTTGAATGCTAAGTATCACGAAAGGGAGGCGCAGATTGTCACCCAGGCGGGAAGTAAAGGCACAATTACTATTGCCACTAATATGGCTGGCAGAGGAACAGATATTGTGTTGGGCGGGAACCCCCCAGACCCTGCTGAACATAATGAAGTAGTTGAGTTAGGGGGTCTCCATATATTAGGAACTGAGAGGCACGAGGCAAGAAGGATCGACAATCAACTGCGGGGTCGTGCTGGGCGGCAAGGTGACCCTGGTTCTTCCCGGTTCTATCTGGCTCTGGACGACGAGTTAATGAGACTTTTTGGTTCCGCTCGTATAGCTAAGGTAATGGATATATTGGGACTTGAAGAGGGGCAGGATATTCAGCATCCGTTAATTACCCGGCAAATAGAGGCTGCTCAGAGAAAAGTGGAAGCGATGAACTTCGATATTCGGAAGCAGCTTCTGGAATATGACAATGTGATGAGTAAGAAAAGAGAAGTAGTCTACAAATGGCGGAGAAAGGTCATAGAAGGAGCCAATCTTAAAGATGATATATTGGCTATGTTTGAGGACCTTATCGATGATAAGCTTATGCTCTATGCTCCTGCCAAGGCCTATCCTGAACAGTGGAATTGGGAAGCAATTTCTGAGTGGCTGAAGCGCTCTTTTAACATCTCTTTTTCAATTCCTCCAGAAGATTTGAAACGGATGAAGCAGGAAACCTTAGGTAAACTAATAGCTGAGCGAATAAAACAGGCGTACGATGAGAGGGAGAGGGAAATGGGAGAAGAGATGATGCGGTTTGTTGAAAGCATGGTCACTCTTCAGGTTGTAGACACACGTTGGAAAGAGCACCTTTACGATATGGATAAATTACGAGAAGGAATAGGATTACGTGCTTACGGACAAAAAGACCCCCTTATTGAATACCAGAAGGAGTCTGGGTGGGCCTTCGATACCATGCAACAGCATATGAGAGAGGAAATTTCCGATTACATATTTAGAGTAAAAGTAGTGGCTGAACGGGAAAGGGCAAGACCTCTCCCGAGGAGGGAAATGGCTCAAGGAGTTCCACTCGGTGGTGGAAAATATCGGGAGATGCCCGCTAGTGAAGCTCAGGCTTCTGTTTCATCTATTACCACGCCCTTCCCCAAGCGTAGAAAGATTGGTCGGAATGACCCCTGCCCTTGTGGCAGTGGGAAGAAATACAAGAAATGTTGTGGCAGATAAATATGCGATGGAGAAGTTTAACCTTAGCTCTTCTTTCAGGTATTTTGTTTGTTTTCATATTTCCAAAGTTCAATCTATCCTTTTTAGCATGGATAGCTTTAGTTCCTCTTTTCCTGGCTCTGGAGGGTAGGAATTTAAGAGAGTCCTTTAATTTAGGATTTCTGGCTGGCTTGACTTCTTTTATGGGGATTCTCTACTGGATTGTCCCCACTGTAGTGAGTAGCGGAGAATCGAAGTTATTGGCGTTTATTTCGCTTCTACTTCTTTCCTGTTACCTGTCAATATATTACGGTCTTTTCTGTCTAATCTTCAGGTATACATCCTTAAAAATTATCCATTACACGTTAAGCCTCTTCTTTGCTCCTGTCCTCTGGGTTTCACTTGAACTTTTGCGAGCACATCTTTTTTCTGGATTTCCATGGGCTCTCTTAGGCTATTCGCAATGGAACTTCACCTCGATGATACAGATATCGGAATTTACCGGAGTCTACGGAGTTTCTTTCCTGATTGTGATGGTGAACGGGGTTTTGATGGAGGCAGGACGCTCGTTTAGGTTCTCCAGAGGGGAGAAAATGAGCTCTAAGGCAAAAGTAAAAAGAAGCACATTGCCTTTGGCACTGGCTCTAACCGTGTTAGTGGTTGTATCCTGTTTAGCCTATGGTTTGATTATTATATCGAGAGAATCTTTTGGAGAGAGTCGGAATTTCCGAGATGAAAAGTTGATGACCAGAATCGCTTTACTCCAGGGGAATATAGATCAATATATGAAATGGGACAAAAATTATGAACAAATGATTAAGGATACCTATGGCGAGTTAGTGGATATGGCTTCCAGAGAGAACCCTCAATTAATTGTCTGGCCAGAGACAGCGTTGCCCGGATACCTCAAACGAGAAAGAGAACTTCAGAAATGGGTAGAAAAGGTGGTTAGCCAAACCAATGCATACCATATTATTGGCAGTCCTGAATATCGAGAAGGAGCATATTACAATGCAGCTTTTCTGATTTCGCCCAAAGGAGAGATTTTGGGTGAGTATGATAAAATTCACCTTGTTCCCTTCGGTGAGATAGTTCCTTTTCGGCCGATCCTCTCCCGCTTCATTGGTGTATTAAATGAACTGGGAGATTTTTCTCCATCACGGGAACGCAAGCTATTGAGAACCCCTTTCGGAAGTTTTGCTGTTCTTATTTGTTGGGAAGGAATCTTTCCTCATCTCGTTCGTAAATTTGTAAAAGATGGAGCAGATTACTTAGCCAATATTACCAACGATGCCTGGTTTTTAAAGACGTCTGCTCCCTTTCAGCACTTTATTGCCAGTGTCTTTCGTGCGGTGGAAAACCGGGTGAGCGTAATCCGCGTAGCTAACACAGGAGTTTCAGGATTTATTGATCAATATGGTAGAATAAATGAGAAAACAGAGATTTTTAAAAAGGATTATTTAGTTTCTTCTGTTTCCAGGAGAAATCAGCAAACTTTCTATACCAATTACGGTGATATTTTTGCTTACCTGTGCGTAGCCCTGAGTATCTCTTTTATTGCCTGGAGGAGGTTTAAGTGCTAAAAGATTTAAAGGCCAAATTAAGATTGATTACGAATCCTATGCAAAGGTTAAGGAGGCATCTTTGAGATAGAAGAGAAAGAGGAAAGAATTAGAAAGCTGGAAAGAGAGACCGAGAAAGTAGATTTCTGGAAAGATCGAGAGAAAGCACAAAAGGTGATGCAAGAATTGAATTCTCTTAGGAAATCTGTTGATACCTGGAGAGATTTGAATAGTGAAAAGGATGAGATAGAAACGCTCCTGGAGATGGCTAGCGAAGAGGAAAAGAAAGGCTGGGCGGATCGCCATTATGAGGCTCAAGTGGTTGGGGAACTTGAAAGGAGAATTAAGGATATTGAGACGAGAATAGAAACTTTGAGCCTTCAAGCCAAAATGGGAGGAGAATACGATAAGAATAACACTATACTTACATTGCATTCCGGGGCTGGTGGCACGGAAGCTTGCGATTGGGTAGAGATGCTTTTTCGGATGTACAGGAGATGGGCTGAAAAGAAGAATTATACTGTTACAATTACAGACATACTTGCGGGCGAGGAAGCGGGGATTAAAAGGATTACCTGTATTGTAGCAGGGGAGTATGCCTATGGTCTTTTAAAATCGGAAACTGGCATTCATCGATTGGTTAGAATTTCTCCCTTTGATGCAAATAAACGTCGCCATACCAGTTTTGCTTCTTGTGATGTAATTCCGGAGATAAGTAGTGAAATAAAAGTAGAAATTAAAGAAAAAGACTTGAGAATCGATACGTACCGCGCCTCTGGTCATGGCGGGCAGCATGTTAACAAGACCGATTCTGCAGTGCGGATTACTCATATACCCACGGGCATAGTTGTGCAATGTCAGAGCGATCGCTCCCAGCATAAGAATAAGGCTATGGCAATGAAGTTGTTGCGAGCAAAATTGTTCGAATCGGAACAGGAAAAGAAAATGGAAAAGAAAGAGGCTCATTACCAGAGATTAAACACTATTGCCTGGGGTAATCAGATTCGCTCTTACGTTTTCTGTCCTTATACAATGGTAAAAGACCATCGGACAAATTTAGAAGTTGGAGATGTAGAATCTGTAATGAACGGTGAAATTGACCCATTTATTGAAGCCTATCTTTCTCAGAAGGAGGAGAAGTAATTGAATATGCGTTATCCAGCAATTGGTTTTTTTTGCGGGATTTTTCTGTTAGGCACGGTTTTCGTTAATCCTGTCTCTGCTCGGGGTGAAGCAAAGGAATTATATAAAGGAGCGGAGGAGAAATATTCCCGGGGAGAAGTAGACGAAGCTATTGCCGATTTGGAAAACGCTTTGGAGATTGATAGTAATTTCAGGAAGGCGAGAGACCTTTTACTTAAGATTTTAACCACTGTGAGCACTGAATATTATGCGGAAGGCGATTACGAAAGAGCTTTTCCTTACTTAACTAAAGCCTATAATCTTGCTCCTGAAAATGCAAAAGTAAGATATATGTATGAGGTTGTTTCAAAAGAGTTAAGAGCAAGGGAAGCGGAGAAAAAAGCTAGTGAACTGGAGGCTCAAAGGAAGGCCGAAGAGGAACGCCGAAAAGCAGAACTTGAAGCCCGGAAGAAAGAAGGAGAGCTTCTGGAGAGAAAAGGGCAGGAGGAAGAAGAAAGAAAGCGTGAGATTGAAGCTAAAAAAAGAAGAGAGGAAGAAAAGGAAAAGAAAACCCAGTTCGAGGCAAAGATGAAAATGGAACGTGAGGAGACGGAGAAAGCTCTTCTGGCGAGGAAAGAGGAGGTAGAAAAAGCCGCAAAGGAATACGAGGAAACCCGTAACAAGTACGAAACAAGCCGTAAAAGACTGATACGGACTATAATCTTGGGAATTGTCGGTATTTTGTTATCTTTCCTGGTGGTCATTTTTCTTATTTTTATTATTTTTAAATATAGTGACCGGAGATTTGAGAAAAGATGGAAAGAGGAGCGTGCCGGACAGGAGGAGTTTCACCAGCGAGTGGAGAAGATACTGCTGAAAGACCAGGAAAGGATTTTAGGGTTATTAGAGAAGCAGTCCAGGCCATTTATAGGAGAGACGAAAAAAATAGTGGTGGAGACACCAGGTGGAGGCCGGCAAATTATTACTGACATTAATCCACATATTAGAGCAAGAGCAGATGGTGTGGAATTGATTGAAGCCACAATAGACGATCCAGAGGTTGGAGAGAGGCTACTCAAGCCATTCTTAGAGGATAGGGAGAGTCGGATAAGAGCCAATGCAGGTAAAGCTCTATATAAATTTAATAAGGAGAAAGCTATGGTAGTCCTTACTGAGATGTGTAAAAGCGATGACCAGTGGATGAGATTGAGTGGAGCCTGGGCGTTGGGTGAGATAGGTTCACAGACTGCAGCGGAAATCTTGCTTTCTCTATTGCAAGATTCCTGGGAGTTCGTCAGGAAGAGGGCCGCCAAATCTTTAGAGAAAATAGTCACTCAAAAGAGAGAAGAGATAGAAGGAAATCTATTGGAAAGAATTATGTCTGCTCTTAAGGAAGCTAAGAAGTAGTAGCAGAGCGAAGCTCTGCTAAAAGGGAAGCAAAGCTTGCGCTTTGCTGCTACAAGAAAGTGTTTTTGTTTGACAGAAGAGAATTTTATGTAATATAATAAAAATTTTGAAAGGAAATAATATTATGAGTGAAATCAATAAGCTGATTTCCGAGAGAAAACAAAAATTGGAAGAGTTGCGGAAGTTGGGGGTCGACCCTTACCTGCATAATTTCTCCGCTACCCACACTATTAGTCAGGTTAGGGAAAAATATGGGGCGTTAAAAGCAGAAGAGAAGACTGAGGAAACTGTCTCTCTTGCCGGAAGAATTATGAGTCTACGCAGGATGGGCAAAGCCAGCTTTGCTCACATAAAAGATGGGACAGGAAAGTTACAGATCTACATTAGAGAAGACATTTTAGGCGAAAAGAATTATCAAATATTTAGAAAGCTTGACATCGGGGATTTCATTGGAGTTACTGGAAAAATATTTTCCACTAAAACAGGAGAGTTGTCTATTCAGGTAGAAGATTTAATCCTTCTGGCTAAGTCACTCAGGCCATTGCCTGAAAAATGGCATGGGCTTAAAGACATCGAAACTCGTTATCGCCAGAGATATGTAGATTTGGTGGTCAATGAACAAGTAAAGAATGTTTTCCTTACTCGCAGTTTGATTATCAAAGCGATAAGAGAATTCCTGGATAACTCGGGATTTCTGGAAGTTGAAACACCTATGATGCAATCGATTGTAGGTGGAGCATTAGCTAAACCTTTTCTTACTTATCATCAGGCATTGAATATGGAGCTCTATTTGCGAATCTCGCCGGAACTATTTTTGAAGCGCTTAGTTGTGGGAGGGCTGGAAAAAGTTTATGAAGTAAACAGAAATTTCAGGAATGAAGGGGTTTCAACGAGGCACAATCCAGAGTTCACCATGCTCGAAGTATATCAGGCTTATTCAGATTATAATGTGATGATGGGCCTTTGTGAGAGGATGATTCTGTTCATTGCTAAAGAAGTTCTCGGGAGGGAGGATCTCATCTATCAGAAAAGCAAAATTAGCCTGGGAAGAATTCCCTGGAAAAGGTTTTCCCTGTACGACCTGTTGAAGGAACATGCCGGGCTTGACTTTACAAATATTCACGGGCTGTCTGAAATGAGAAAGGCAGCCGACAGGTTAAATGTAAAATATGAGAAGGATAGTCCCAAATCCAAGATTCTTGACCATATTTTTGAAGCTTATGTGCAAAAGAAGCTAATACAACCAACATTTGTACTCGATTATCCCACTGAGTTTTCCCCGCTGGCAAAGGCGAAGAAAGATAATCCTGAATTGGTGGAACGTTTTGAGCTCTTCATAGGGGGAGAAGAGTTGGCAAATGCCTATTCCGAACTGAACGATCCGGTAGAGCAGCGAAGAAGAATGGAAGAACAGGTGAAGGAGAGAGACATTGGAGAGGGGAGAGAGATCCAGGTCGATGAGGACTATCTGCGTGCCTTAGAATATGGCATGCCGCCCTGTGGGGGTTTGGGCTTGGGAGTGGATCGCCTTGTTATGGTCTTTACCAATTGCAATTCTATTCGGGACGTGATTCTTTTTCCGCAGATGAAAAAGGAAACAGAGTAAGAGCCTAAATATCAAATATCAAAAATCATAATTCATAATTCATA
>Ga0172366_10004349_pt1 | contig 11157 bp, 4 predicted proteins | sample LakKivSesite69cm_FD_114533 | JGI IMG/M metagenome (GOLD analysis project Ga0172366, IMG submission 114533) | Sediment microbial communities from Lake Kivu, Rwanda - Sediment site 69cm | ecosystem: Environmental > Aquatic > Freshwater > Lake > Sediment | place: Rwanda: Western Province, Lake Kivu...
GAGGCGGCCAACCGTATCAGAACTCCAACGGCAGTGCTGCTTAGGACGCGCAGCCTTCTCAGACTACTGCCAACAATCCGCTGCCAACCACCCAAAATCCCACAGAGTTAGCGCCATCATCCCGCCCGTTGTATTTGACCGTGGTCTTGTGCGACGGGCAGGAGATGTCCTGTATCGGGATCCCGCAGTCGAGCCCGACGTTGATGTCAAAGGTGTAGGACGGCTCCTCGCCTTCGTGCTGGTAGGGCCACGCGACCCAGCGTTCGGACTTCGGCGCGTCCTTCACTTTCGCGTTCGAGTAGCGCGGGCCGACCACGGTCGGATAGGCGAACTCGTACACGCCCGCGTCCGGCACCAGGAGTTCGGTGTAGGACATCTCGACGGTGATGAAGTCGCCGGGCATGATGTTGGCGACGTTCATCTGGAAGACGTTGGGCCGCTGCTGTTCGAGCAGCGACGCGGACTTGCCCTCCTGCCGGGCCTGCTCGTAGTCCTTCCGCGCCTGCGCGCGCTCGCGGATTTTCGCGACGATGGTCCGGTCGCCGATGGTCATCTTCATCGCGTAGACCGCGGCCCGGGTCGAGGCCGGGAAAGTGTAGATTGCCTCTATCGGCTTCCTGCCGTCGTTCTTGTAGACCTGCGTCACCTCCACGTCGGCAATCACGCCGGCGATGGTCACGTCGGCCCTGGTCGAGAGCAGCGGCAGCCGGTCAACGGTCGGGTCGTCGCTCTGCACCGCAAAGTAGGGCGAGAGCGTCTTGTCGGCTTCGGGCATTTCCGCGGGCTGGGCCGGTACCAGCATCGGCAGGACCAGACACAGCGCCAGCAGGGATAGATTCAGGTTGTGCATTGCGTGCCTCCGCTCGGATATACCGGGCCCGCGCCCTGCCTATTCCGCGCGCAGGTTGACGGCCCGCCCGCTCCGACATCTGCGACATCCGCAGATGGCGCGGAATACCTGAGGGCGGGGACATGACGCGAAAACGGGGACTTTACCGCGCCGAGTCCGACGCAGGCGCTCCGTGGGACTGTCCCCGCTTTCGCGGTGTCCGAAGCCCGACCAGGAAGGGAGCAACCGCAGATCACGCAGATGGTTCGGGCCGGACGGATCGACCATCCCCAGATCACACCGATTCCACATATCTCCGTCCGGACATTCCGCCTTCTTCCTTCTGGTTTCTGACTTCCGCCTTCGTCTGGTCCTAGTCCCCAACCCCCGACCCCTGCCCCCCGGCCCCAGTCCTTGGCCCCTCGGTCCCTTGATTCCTTTCCTTGGTCAGCGTACGGCCCGGCGCCGCTGGCGCACGAGACCCGCGGTCGGGTTGTTGACCTCAATCAGGTTGACGTCGGTCGTGCCGAGGCTGTAGGGCGGCTGCGCGGCGGTGGGGATGTGCGGCGCGCTGACCGGGCTTAAGTTCCGGCGCGACCGCTCGTAGTTGATGAGGGTCTGGCCCACGTAATCGCAGGCGACGACGTCGCGGCCCATGATGAGCGCGCGGGGCGCGCAGTTCGGGGTCCCGCCCGGCCCGCCCGAGTAAAGCCCGACGATGCCGTCAATCACGGTCAGCTTCTGGATGCCGTTCGGCGTGATAACGTCCCGGATTTGCTGGTTGAGCGACGGGATGTAGGGGTTGCAGTAATTGCCGTGCAGGGACCCGGGGTTGTTGACCGAGCCGAAGTGGTTCTTCATGCCGAGGGTGACAATCGAGGTGCCGTGGGTCCTGAGCACGGCCGCGTCAATCAGGTAGTCGATGGTCCGGCTCAGGATTCGGCTCGGGTAGCTGGTAACGCCGTTGACGTTGAAAGTCGTGACGGTGTAGTAGACGTAGCCGGACTGGTCGGTGCCGAAGCAGCGGACCGTGTTCGGGTCAGTGCCGGTGTAGAGCGTGTAGCCGGCCGCGGTCAGCTCGGAGTTGGTGCGGTCCCAGATGATGATGTTGTTCCGCCGGAACGGCGTGCCGCCGAAGTCCATCTGGGCAAGCCCGTTCGTGATGCAGGTGACCACCGACGGGTGGGTGGCGAACAGGTTGTTGATGCAGTTGACCTTGATGCCGATGATGCTCGACGCGGTGATGCCGGAGAAGACCGCCTTCCAGGCTGCGCCCACGTTCGACAGGCCGGTGAGCGCCTTGATTGACTCGTCCATCATCACCTGCACGGTCGCCGGCCGGATTGACGTGACGGACAGGGCGGTGTCGTCAATGCACTGGACAACGTCGCTCGCCAGGTCGCGCCCCGGCAGCTCTTCGCCGAACGCGAGCCGCGGCTGCGCCGCGAGCCCGAGCGCGCCGATACCGAGAAACTTCAGGAAATCGCGCCGCGAAATCTCTTTCACAGAAGGCCTCCCTTGTGGTTCTGCTTCATCAGGCGAACCTCACTCGACCACCAGTTTGCGACTCAGCGCGCCCTCAGCGCAGCCCAGCCGCAGGATGTAGACGCCGGCCGGCAGACGGGCGGGAATGATGAATGATGAACGATGAGTGATGAATGAAGAGACGATGCGGCCGGTGACGTCGTATACATCGAGCCGCACCGGCCTCCGCACCGGCCCCTCGAGCCGCACGGTCGCAAACCCGCCGGTCAGAGGACTCGGGCTAATCGACATTCGAACTTCGACATTCGGACTTCCTCCGGCCATCGCTCCGTCGCGACCCGGAGCCTCAAGCAGATACCGCCCCGGGGTGTACCTCCAGAGTTCATTGGTCTTGTTGCCTTTCAGCGCGTAGAGCACATTGGCGGCGCCGACCGCAACGATGTCGGCACCGGCCTTCACCTTCTTGCCGGACAGGCCGCGCGGCATGCTCTCGAGCTCGGCCCAGGATTTGCCGGCGACCGAGTAGCACCAGAACTCCTGCGTGTTGCCGCCCTTCAGGGCGTAGACGGTCGCACCAAGGAACGCGCCGCAGCCACCATCCTTGGACTTCTTGGTACCGCCCGAGCCCAAAAACGGCATCCCGGTCAGCGCGCGGCTCCAGGTGTCGGTGTTCACGTCGTAGGAGTAGAACTCGTGGTACTTGGCCTTGTGTGCAAAGATGGTGTGGTCGCCGTCGTAGGCCAGCCACGAACCTTTGTCCCACTTCTCCTTCGCGCCGACCGGAGCGTCCCGCATCTGGCGCCACGAGTCGCCGGTGACGTGGTAGCGCCAGAACTCGTTCTTGTAGCCCTTGAGCAGGTAAGGGTAGCCGATTCCCGACCTGAGGGCCCAGACGAGGTCGGTGCCGCCCTTGACCTTCTTCTTGGTCGGCCCGAGCGGGACGTCCTGCTTCTGGGTCCAGGCGTCGGTGCCGGCATCGTATTTCCAGAACCCCTGGGTGTTGTTGCCCTTGGTGGCAAAGACCGTGCCGGTACCGCTCGCGCACCCGGCCGCGCCCTTGGATGGCGGCTTGCCTTCAGTGCCGGAGGGCCAGAAGAGCAGGCGCTTCCAGGAATCGGCCGCCGGGTTGTACTCGTAGAAGTCGCTCGTCTTGCACCCGCGGGCCGCGTAGATGCGGGCCGCGCCCGCGTCAAAGGCCAGCCAGGCGCCTTCCTTGACGTACTTCGCCCCGGCCGGATAGCTGGCGCGCGCGCTCCAGCCCGGGGTCGAGGCCGGCAGTACGGTGCAGCCTCCGGACGCGGTGTCGTTGCGCCGGTCGATGTCGCCGCCGAGCGTGGTGAAGGCGACGACCGAATGTCCGCCCGCCGGCGAAGCGGTCCAGGTCGGGAAGGTCACGAAGCGGTAGGTGCCCGGCGCGTGCGCGGTCACGACCGCGCCCGAGTCGTAGCCGGCGCCGACCCGCATCCGCACGGTGTACGTCGCCGTGGTATTGCCGTTGTTGTAGACCGAGCAGGCCAGCGTCACCGTGCTTCCGTACGTCAAGGTCCCGGCCGGGGCGAGCACGACCGCGGCTGCGACATCCGGGCCGCCGGCCGGCACGAACAGGCTCGTCTTGGGCAGGCGCTGCACCACCACCGGGTTGTTGCTCGCGTCGCCCTGGCCCAGCACCGCGGAACCGGCAATCAGGTCCACAAGGTAGGTGACGAGACAGGAGTCGCCTTTCATCCGGTCGGCGATGCACGGGAAACGCTTCGAAGACTGGTCCGGGTCGGTGAGCCGGGTCTTGGTACCCCAGTTCGCGCCAAAGTCGGTCGAGCGCGCGCCGAAGATGTCGGCCCGCAACTGCCCGGTCGCCGGCTCGACGTTCGTCGAGTCGAACTCCTCCCAGACGCAGACGAACTCGCTCGCGCCGCCCTGGCCGATGGTCGGCCGCGCCGCGTAGACCGCGTTGTATCCGACCGCGCCGGCGATATGCGCCGAGTCGCATCCGCTGCGGCAGACCCGGGTCCAGCCCGTGGCTACGGACCAGTGCCAGATTTCAGCGGGCATCACGTAGGCGAACGTGTCCGCGCCGCGGCAGCAGACCGGGTTGATTGCGGCGACGATGTGGAGGGTGTCGCGCGAATCGTAGAACGGGTAGAGGCTGCCGACGCTGAACGACGGGATTGTCTCGCTGCCCGGGTGGAACGTGGAAGGAAATGTCAGTTGTGCGGCCGCGGACCACGTCGCGCCGTCGTCGGCCGACGTGCGGATGTAGCCGACCTCGCGCGGCGGCATCGTCACGCTCCAGACGACCGCCACCTTCTGGCTGTGCTTGCCGGCGGCGAGCCCGTAGTTCGGGAACCCCGGAAACGGCGCCGTGCCATAGTGCGCGGCCGGCGTCGACCACGTGCTCCACGGGTCAATGCGCGCGTAGTACATCTTCGTCCGGTTGTTGATGCCCTGGTCGAGCGTGGCGGCCACGTGCACCCGCTGCGTGCTGCTCAGGCTGATGACCGGCCACGGCAGGTTGTTCGGGCCCGCGCCCTCCTGGAACGTCCCGCCGCCCGGGCTCGTCTGCCGCAGCACGGTCGCCCGGCAAGAATCGCCCTGGTGGCAGCCGACATAGACACAGTGGCTGGACGGGTTCACGTCAAGGTTGCCGAACCCGGAGCGCGCGGTAAGCACGTTCGCGCCCCGGTTCATGAAGTTGGGCCCGGGATTGAACACCCACGACGGTGGCACGCCGGACTCGTTGAAGAAGTTGTAGCGCGTGTAGCGGCCCGGGAAGCTGCCGCCGGCGTCGGCGCTGTAGGTCCAGACAACGTGGATGCCGTAGCTCGGGTCGTAAGCTATTCTCGGGGCGGTCGGCCCGTTGGCCTGCAGGTCATAGGTCGTGCCGCCGATTGTATCAAGTCGCCCGGCGATGTCGGTGCCGCCTGAGGCACGCCCGAAAGCCGGGGCCGGTGTGAACTGAAGCCCCACCTCCTCGACGGCCGGGGCGTTCTGCACCCGGACGTAGTCGACCCTTCCCGCCGCCATTACGGCAAAGGGAAGCAGAATCACGAGATACAACAGCCTGCGCACAAGACACCTCCTGTATGTGAACATGGGCCCGGCACGGCTCTTGACGAACAAAGGACAAACGACCACCAGTTCCTGCTCGACGCCGCCCGCAGGGATAAGTGGTCCGTCCATAGAGATTATAGATTCCCGACCGGGCGAGTCAAACCGCTCCCGCATATGTCGAGCCAGAGGGCCACTAAACGTGGAGGGCGGGGACATGACGCGAAAACGGGGACTGCACCGCGCCGAGTCCGACGCAGGCGCTCCGTGGGACTGTCCCCGCTTTCGCGGTGTCCCAAGCCCGACCCGGACGCGGAGAGTGAACCGCCGATGGACGCCGACCCGGCCGAAGAGCATCCATAGATTACACCGATTCCACAGATTCTCCGGACGCGAAGAGTGAACCGCCGATGGACGCAGATGCACGCCGATTTGGCCCAGAAGGGAAGACGGCTCTCGCGTCCCGGTCAAAGGCCGATACTCAATCGTATATGCTTGAGATTGATATATGTCAAGTCAGAGGCAGGCCGTCGGCGCGTGCTTCTGAACGTTGGACAACGGCGAGAGGCGAGTCAGTTGGAGGGTGGTGCTGAGCGAACAGGCCATCTGTCCTCCTTCGACAACGCTGCCCGCCTCGACGAGGGCGGACCTCGGTTCCGGCGACCGCGAAACCGGACCGGGCCGGGGCGGGTCTAACTAGCTAGTTCGGGGCTCTTAGTTTATGGTTAGAGGAACCAAGAACCAGAAACCAGGAACTGCGGGATTTCTCCCGACATCTGTAACCGTAACCGGGAGAGCAGTCGGGACGGCAACTAGGCAGGCAATCCGGACCGCAATCCGCAGGGCAACCTGGAGGGCAACGGTCAGAGCAACGAAGAGGGCAACGCGGACCGCGATTCAGACCGTAACCGTCCGGGCAATCGAGACCGCAACGGTCAGAATCACGGGGACCGCAGCGGAGACAGCAACGCGGAGGGCAATCGAGACGGCAACGGCCAAAGCTATCCTGCCCGCAATCCAGACCGTAACTCAGAAGGCAACTCACACCGCAATTCTCTCCGCAGCCTGGAGGGCTGCCCTCCCGGCGGGGCTCTGAGTTCTCGGCCTCGAGCCTAAAGCCACAAGCCTCAAGCAGATAGGCCAGAAAACCTACCCGACGGCTTGTAGACTACATAGTCTACAGACCTGAGACCCGGATGCGGCCGACATCCTCAGCCGTTGACAGGTCAGACTCCCTCCGAAACCGTAGCCGGTTCGCAAGGCGACTGCCGCTAAGGTCTGTCAGAGCGACTTCTGTCTGGCTGGACGGATTCCTATTCCGCCACTTGAATCTTTGGGCCCTCGGCCCCTCGACCCCTTTCCTATCCTACTCGGTCAGGACTACCTTTCTTGAGAACCGCTGGCTATCGTCAGTGAGCGCGCAGAAGTACACGCCGCAGGCGCAGGTCCGGCCTCTCGTTCTGGCGGCCGCGGCCGGAGTGTCAGGAGTGGGGTAAACCGAGCCCCGTGGAGGGCCATAGCTTGACAGGTTTCGCAGGCCGGGAGATAGATTACTGTTCCAGATTTCCCTCCCCGCTGCGAGCTGCAAACTGCTGCTCGCAAACTCGCGAAGCGGGGCGGGCTTGCGCCCGCCCCGGCTCTGACGGCTGTATGCTACCTACTTGCCGCTCACCTCGCCAAGACCACCTTCCTCACGGCTCTGAAACCGGGCGTGTCGAGACGGTAGAAGTAGACGCCACGCGGTACTTCTCGTCCGCGGTTGTCCCGCGCGTCCCAGTTCACGGTGTAGGAACCCGCTGCCTTGTGACCGCTGGCAAGCGTCCTTACCGTTCTACCCGTGACGTCGAACACCTCAAGCCGCACGTTGCCGGCAGTCGGCAACTGGTATGCTATCTGCGTCCGGTCTCGGAACGGGTTGGGCCGGCAGGCGGAAAGGCTCGGCTTTCCAGGCAGCGGTGCCGGGCCTGCGCTCAGCTGGCCGCCACCTGAGGCCTGCTTCAGGTTGAGCTTGTTGTACCCGACTTCGTATACATTGGCCTCCGGTGCCTCGCTCCAGACGGCATGCAGATACGGTATAGCGGTGTCGCCCGAGGTCTTGTTCTGGAAGAGGACGTGCGGGTAGCTGGAGACAGTGGCGTTGTCCGCGATGTTCAAGGTGTCGTCGAAGTCGATGCAGGCGAGGATGTCGTAGTCGGTGGTCGAGCGGTGCTCTTCCCAGGCCACGACGACCGTATCGCCCATGGCGACGGTCGGGTAGTCTGAGTGCTTGCTTGCAGTATTGCTCAGGTTGGCCGCGTCTTCCCAGTTGTTGTAGGCCGAGTCGGTCGAGCGCTTGCAGCAGAAGATGTCCGCGGTGTCGCCTTCGGCCCAGGCCACGACCACCTGCTCCCGGTCAGCGGCGATGAACGGATGGACCGAGGTTGCCTGCGTGCCGGACAGGTTGACGGCTGAAGTCCAGGTCCCGGTTATCTCCGCGCTTCTGCTGTCCATACAGGTGCGGCACTTCACCTCGCCGTTGTCCGACCATGTCACGTGGATGCGGTCCGAGTCCTGGCACACCGGTTCGACCGTGATGGACGGGTCGCCGAGGCTGGAACCTGAGGCGATGGTGCAGGTATCGAGGTTGGAACCATCGAACTTCGCCACCTTGATGGTGTAGGTCTGTTCCTGGCCCTCGACCTTGAACACGGCATAGGCAATGCCGCCCGATGTCCGGGATGCCCCTGCCAGGGCAGGCGGGCCGACGGTCTTGCCCGGGTCGGCGGTGAAGATGGCAAGCGGCTCAGACCAGGCCGAGTTGGACCGGAAGTAAGCCTCAATCATGCCGGCCGACGACCCTTCCTCGACCCCGCGCAGCACTGCCCAGCGCCGGCCGCTGGAGTCTTCGGCCAAGGCCGGATAGTCCCGGTCTGCGGCCATCTGGTCCCGCTTCCACGAATCCCCGGCTGCCGACCATGCGTACCAGACCGCGCCCTGCTCGTCAGCGTAGAGACACAGGAGCGAGTCGCTGCCGGACTTGCGCAGAAGCTTCGAGCCTGCGTTGGATGCAGTAGCGCATGCCCCAGCGTGGGAGACGTTCAATGAGCAGGCGTAGAAGCGAGTTTCACCGGTGTCGGTGACCCCGGAATCGACCTCGAACGTAACTCCCGCGGTATAGAGCAGGTAGACTCGAAGCTGGTCGATGCTGGGCGAGGCCGCGCTCGATTCGGCCACAGCGTGAGGATGATAGACGGCGACGCTGTCCGAAACCAACGTCATCTCCTCACCCCGCACCTTGCCCTTGACGACCCACTTGCCGCTGGCCATCTGCTGCCATACGCTGACCCCGACTCCTGCGTACACAGGATTGGCCTTCTCGATTTCCTCATCCCCACTCGGGTCGTTCTGGGCGGTCCAGCCCGAGAACATGTTGTTGGAGAGGTCGTTGGTCGCCCGACGGACGGCAAAGTCATCGCCATCCTTGTCCGAATACACACAGTTGAGCACCGACCCGTCGAAGACGGACATCGGATGATAGCCGTCCGCGGTCACAACGTTCGGGCTAGACCACGGCCCCGGTCTGCTCGTCGTCCCCGGCCCGTAGTCAGGCAGCAAGGCCGAGTAGACCGCGCCGGAGTGTTGCCAAGTGCAGATCAGCGAGTCGGTCTTGTAGACGTTGATGCACGGCAGACTGTCGCCCAGTCCGCTGACGCTCTCAATCGTGTCGAGCACGACCTGCCCGGTGTCAACGCGGCAGTAGAGCACCATCGACGTGCCTCCGGCGGTGTCGCACACCGCGAACACGACGTTGCCGACGTAGACACCATTGGCCTGATTCGGGTAGCAGACGATTGACGGCTGCCCCGGCACGGCGGAACTCGACCCGGCGAAGACCATCGACGGTTCGTTCTCGCCATCCCAGACCCAGAGCGTATCCATGTCAACGTAGGCCACCCAGCGCCAGCCGCCGCCATCAACTGCGAGCGCGGGCGCGTCGCCAGTCCCCGCCATGCAGTATGCGGGCCAACCGTCAATGACCTCTCCGGCCGCGAAATACGGCCAAGTAGCGCCGGCGTAGTGCATCGCCCCATCGGCGACCTTGGCAAGCAGGCGCGCCGTGTTCATACCCGACGGGAGTCCGGGACCACGGTTTGCCCAGTACCCTTGGCTCTGACGGATGTTCCGGCGGTCAACAGGCCCGCTCGTGCGATACGGAGGTGTGCTTACCACGCAGCACGCGATCGGTGAGCCTGGTGCGATACCCTCGCTGCATTTCACGGCCGCGATGGACGGGTGCTGCAACGACGGATTGCCCCTGTCGAACTGCGCGCACAGCGGCATCAGACCCTTGCTGTAGTCGCAAGTGCCATCGTGGAAGCGGAGGAACCACCCACGGATAGTACACGGCTCGGCATCGGAATGATCTAGTATTCTCAGCCGGGCGACTATCAGAACCCCTCGGTAGTCAGCGGTGGGACACGGCACCGCTGCGACGTTAGGCATCTCGAACTCCCAATTCGCGTGGCCCTCAAATGGGACCTCAGCGGGGTCGCTTGCGAGACTGGGTTGCCAGACATCGCCGCCATTGGTCGAGTAGCGGTACTTGATTCGCGAGTTTGAACCAGATGAACTCCAACAGACGAACACAAACTGCCCAACGGCAGCGATGCACGGACGGAGTCCGTACCCCAGCAATGTGTCATCGTTCCCCCAGTCTAGCCCCCAATCGGTCGATTTCGTGAATAATACGCGGCTGGGGCCGCTGTCCAGGTCACGAGAATTGAAGGCCAAGTACACCATGCCTCCGTTAGTGTCGTCGGTCGCAAGCGTCGGACCCGACAATGAGACGTGTCTGTCGTCCCCCACCTTGATCGGAAGGGCATTCTTATCCCATCTGCGTCCGCCGTTTGTCGTGAGCGCACATGCCAGAACGATCCCATGTCCGCTACTATAGCTATGATCCCACTCGGAGAACACCACGCAACCGTGGGTGCGTGCATTGCTATCCGGACCACGGAACAGGGCTATCGCCACAGCATTCCCGGTCGTCAGTGAATCCCAACTCTCAAGGGTAAAAGGATGTGACGGCCACCAGAAGTCCTCAGACCCGCCGTTCTGATAAATCAAGGAAGGGAACGATGTGCCGTCAGCCGCCCTGGCATCCGGGTAGATGTCGTTTCCGTAGGAGTGTTGGTTGCGCCACGTATATGACTTGTAGAGCGCGTTATTGGCGACATGGCAGTCCACGGCAAAAAAAGCCGAGTCGTCAGGCGCCTTGAAAGGCCAAGAATCGGACGGTGCCCAATGCCGCCAGTTGGCCCCGATATCTTCGTACTCGAAGGCGCGGGCGTTACCGAGATGCCATAGGTTGTTCGGATCCCAATCCGGATTCCATCTTTGAGTGAGGATGCTGGTCCACACTTTCGTTTCATAGCCCGACGTGTACTCCGTCATCGCCACCGCGTGCGAGCCGTTGTTGGAGGTGAGGTAGAAGCGCTTCTCGCCGGGTTGGCCTTCGTTCGGGCCCGAGTCTGTCCCTGTCATCTTGAGCGGCAAAGTCCAATTCCAGACGTACCGCCCGAATGCGGAACCTGCCGCTGCACACAAAATGATGGCGGCTAGCAGGAAGGTTCTTGTCCCTCGCATTGTTGTTTCTCCTTAGGTTAAGTTGCTTCGGTTGAGTCTTGTTTCAAGTCCCTCCCCTGCCCCGCCTTCTGCGCTGGCCATACGGCCGACCGATTTTGACAGATAGTCCCAACCTGCTAGACTGTAACGGGCAGCATCAGGACGAAAGTCCTAACCTGAATACTCGCGAGGTA
>Ga0172366_10004350_pt1 | contig 11157 bp, 14 predicted proteins | sample LakKivSesite69cm_FD_114533 | JGI IMG/M metagenome (GOLD analysis project Ga0172366, IMG submission 114533) | Sediment microbial communities from Lake Kivu, Rwanda - Sediment site 69cm | ecosystem: Environmental > Aquatic > Freshwater > Lake > Sediment | place: Rwanda: Western Province, Lake...
AAGATTATCTTGAATATATCTTCCGGCAAATTAAACTGGTCAAATAATATTACCATATTATTATACCCCCACTATTATATATAAAATGGAGAATACTATATAAATGTTACTATTTAATATATTGGGATAGAAATATGGGTTTTAATTTTTTGCTGATATAAAAAATATGGACTGGTCGGGACTTTCACATTTGGTTGCGAACGAAGTGAGCATGTGCGGCTTTATGCCGCACTTTGCGCTCCAGATGCGCGTAACCATCTGATTTGAACCCGAATCTCACCCATGCCATGGGCGAATGCTGAACCAGATTATACTACCAGCCCGTGCATCTTAAATTTATCTTTCAGTTTTTAAACATTGCTTAATTTTACATGGATGTCAGAATTTATTTTTACTGCATAAAACTAAAGTCTATATTATCTATCCCAATATACATAATAGTAACATTTATATAGTATTCTCCATTTTATATATAATAGTGGGGGTATAATAATATGGTAATATTATTTGACCAGTTTAATTTGCCGGAAGATATATTCAAGATAATCTTTGCTACAGAACAGCAGGAGATTGTCGCAAAAGAGCTTATCAAATATATGAAAGGCAACCAGGGAGAGGTATCAAAGACAGAGATGAGTGTGTTTGCTACAAAGCTCCATGATGGAGATTTGGTCACAGAGATAGATAAGCCTGGCTACAAAGGAAAAACAGTAAAGATGTCTTATAACAAAAGGCAGTTCTATGACAGGATTTTGACTCCAATGAAAAGCATGGGTATTATAGATTATGATTTATATAAGAAAACATACAAGATCTCTGATAAGTTCAACAAGCTTATGATTAAGATAGGATTGATGTGGCTTAAAGAGCTCAGGTGATCTTCAGATTTTTTTAATGCCTTTTCCTTATTTCTCCTATCTGGTGTGCATTTCTGAACTCTATTTCCTGGCTGTTCTCGGCAAACTCTTGTCCTAGGTGCTTTATGCTCTGGAAGGTTGTCTGGCAGACTTGCATTATATTCATGGTTTGGCCCCGCTGATGTGTTGCTGTATTATAATTAAAGTTATATTTAAAGCTTTACATTAGTTACTACTTATTAGAAGTTACAAAAACGAAAGATTTATAAATAATATATTGGAGATTTATCTTCTTTTCTTAAGATATTCCAAAAGAGAGTTCTGGTTGTTTGCAGCGCACTGCGCTCCGAATGCTGCTCTTCCTGCATAGCCTAAAGCATCAGCATCAAGGATATGGCTCTCTCTTGTGATCTTGAATGTTGTTCCGTGCGACTTCCACAGCTTTGGGTTTGTTCCTACAGAAAATGAATCATATGCAACAACATACTGTGCCCCATATTGTGAGTCAGTATCATCCTTAGGCTCGGTTATTATGTCTATATCTACAATCTTTTCCTGCTCAGCTGCTGTATCGTTCATATCCCAGTAAAAAAGCCTTCTGCCTGTGACATGGTCCTTTACCATCACAGGATTATTGAATCCAGGATGTTCTGCTGGAGTCAGATATTCTCCTCTCTGCTTCTTGCTTCCGCATCCTGCAGACATCAATGTGACTATCAAAGCTATCCCTCTTATGTTTCTGCTTCTTAGTATATCGTTCAGCATAGGACGCAGTCTTTTATGATGTACTTTTAAAACTTTGCAATAAGAAATAGAATAAGATAAAATATTAAGTCCTAGCTGCCAGCTTTATATCCTCGTCCTGTATCGTCCTTCTTTTCGAATGGTGCGCTATGTCCTTTGCCCTTTCAGCTATGTGCAGCGCCCTCTCAGTAAGGATTGCAGACATCTCATCAGCAGCTTCTGCGCTTACCCTTTTAGCTCCTGCAAGCATAAGCATCCTTATGCATGGTGCTTTTGGGATGATTGATCTTTTTTCGCTCATGAATATCACCAGTCAGATGGATTATCAATTTATTTTTAAATGTTTCTAAAATGATAAACTTTAAATAATAACTATTAAACATATCCAACCATGCCTAAAGAGGAAAACATCGGGATAACTGTAAAGAAATCTGAGGATATGCCTGAATGGTATTCGCAGGTATGCCAAAAGGCAGAGCTTGCTGACTATGCTCCTGTAAAAGGATGCATGGTGATAAGGCCTAACGGATATGCTGTATGGCAGAAGATCCAGGATTATTTTAATGAGAGATTAAAGAGATTAAACGTAAGAAATGCTTATTTCCCTTTGTTTATCCCAGAATCATTCTTTAAGAAAGAGGCAGAGCATGCTGAAGGCTTCAAATTAGAGGTTGCATGGCTTGACAAAGATGTAACAAAAGAAGGGGAAAGACTGGCAGTAAGGCCAACTTCTGAGACAATAATATATGATTCATACTCAAGATGGGTAAGATCTCATAGAGACTTACCTTTAAGGATAAACCAGTGGTGCAATATTGTAAGATGGGAGGCAGCGCAGACAAAGCTTTTCCTTAGATCAAGGGAATTCTTATGGCAGGAAGGCCATTGTGTGTATGAGACAGAGAAAGAATGCCACAAGGAAACGATAAAGATACTCAAAGAGTACAAGAAGCTTGCTGAGGATCTGCTGTCAATCCCTGTAATTATAGGAAAAAAGACAGAAAAGGAGAAATTTGCAGGAGCAAAAGCAACTTATACAATAGAATCATTCATGCCTGATGGAAAAGCCCTGCAGTGCGGAACATCCCATGATTTAGGACAAGGATTCGCGAAATCATTCAATATAAAGTTTATAGGAAAAGACGAGAAAGAGCATATCGCCTGGCAGAACTCATGGGGATTCTCGACAAGGCTGATCGGAGGATTGGTGATGACACACTCAGACGATAAAGGTCTTGTGCTTCCTCCTGATGTTGCTGAGACAAAAGTTGTGATAATCCCCATCTTATTTGAAAATACAAAAGATAAGGTTATAGAGAAAGCAAAACAGATAGGAAAACAGCTGAAATCATTAAATGCTATTTATGACACAAGAGAGGAATATACCCCAGGATGGAAATATTCTGAATGGGAGATGAAAGGCATCCCTTTAAGGATAGAGGTAGGTCCAAGGGACTTAGAAAAGAATCAGGTGATCATAGTCAGAAGAGACACAGGAGAAAAGATAACTTGCCCAGAAACAGAGATAAAAAATAAAGTAAAACAAATCCTTAACCAGATGCAGGAAGATATGTTAAATAAAGCTAGATCCTTCTTAAAAGAAAGCATTATGGAAACATCTGACTGGGATGCGTTTGAATCCATGATTAAAGCAAGGAAGATTGTATTGGCTCCTCACTGCGGAGAGGCTGGATGTGAGGATATGATAAAAGATAAGACAGAAGGAGCTTCCACAAGATGTATTCCTTTGGACAACAGCAAAGCAGAGGGAAAATGCATCCACTGCGACAAGAAAGCTAAGTATAAGGTATATTTTTCTAAGAGCTATTGATTATCTTAAAGAACCAGCTAAAAATATTCCCTCTTCTTCTGTTATTGCTCCTGAACTTACGCATCTGTCTATTATCCCCAGAACATCTGCTCCGTCTTCTGCTGCTTTCTGCTCTCCTGAAGCAAGGTAGCTTGCCCCTACATTCATGACTATTACCCCTAATATCATGGCGAATACTATGAGCAGGATTGTAGCAACTAATGGTGAGACAGCTTTTTTATTCACTTTTTCCTCACCTTAATGCTGTCTTTGATATGCTCTCTCATTACGAGCAAAGCATATATGAAATAGATGATTATGAAAAACTCAAGTAAAGGATAAACCATCACTGATACTTTTAGCAGACCAGCCCCTTCTAAGGCAGACAGTGTCTGCTCAACTATATAGATGCATATGCTTACAAATATGTATTTCCATGGCTTGATGAAAACTTTCTTATGCTCCATCCGCAACAGATAGATGTAAAGCATGACAGCTACAAAAACCAGTGCAAGATTATAGTATCTTGCAGCAATCCCTATGCACTCTGCCAGATGTACCATTTTATTTAGCTTCCTTTACTACCCATATCTGTGCTATCAATGCCCATATCAGGAATGCCAACAGCAGCGAAACATTGATATGGGTCAGGTAAGGGCTTTCATATATCCCAAATGCCCTCAAAAACCCCAATACCATCTGAACTGCAAACAGCACTAAAGCTATGATCAATGTCTTCCATGCCCTTAGCTCTTTGTTTTGCCATGCATGATGAAACATAGATACTGCAACCCCTCCTGCAACCAAAGCCAGGAACAGGTTTGCAACCTTCAGGATCCCTTCAATGTATAATACCATCAGCATTACCTTTTATCTTATTGTTTAAATATGTTTTGATTATCTCTTTATTTATATTTATCAATAAAACTGTATATAAGCTCAAAAACCCTGTCCTTATATTCTCCTTTTGTAAGCACATGATAATCTCCATCAAGATATTCTTTCTGCTTATCTGTTGATTTTACCTTTTCATAGATATAGTCTGCGCTTGAAGAATCTACTGTAGGATCATCTGTGTTCTGTATTATTAATATAGGTGAAGTCACATCGCCGAGACCTGCTGAAGAATAGCTTATAAGGTTCTGAAGCTGCTCTATAGACTCCAGAGGCCTGTATTCATAATAATATGGCTTGTACTCTTCAGAAAGCTCTCTTTTTTCATACCAGTAAAAGTATTTTACCAAAGGTATCAGCTCTGTATTCTTGTTCTTGAGATATATTGGGCATCCTAAACATACAATTCCGTCAACCTTATAGTCCTGCGCAAGAACAATCCCCAAAGAGCCCCCTGTGCTTACTCCAATGACAAATACCTTTTTGCTTATATAATCAAGAGCCTCATAAGCATCCTGCGCTCCGCTGTACCAGTCTCTCCATATTGTTTTCCTTAGCTCGCTCCTGTCTGTTCCGTGTCCTGCTACCAGTGTTCCATAAACATTATAGCCCTTGCTTGCAAGAGATTCACCAAGCTCCCTTACTTCCCAGGGGGTTGCAGTAAACCCATGTATTAATAATATGCTTACATTGCTTCCTTTGTCTATGAAAAAAGGCTCATTCCACTCTTCAACTCCTGCAGCTCTTGCTCTTTCCAGCTCAAGTTTGAATATCTGGTCTGCAAGTCTGTCTCTTATTATCATGTCATCAGGAGTCTCCTTCAGCTGGCTTTTCAGGTTTAATATATCCTTGAATGTCCCAACAGATTCTGAAGTGTCTGTTACATAATATTCTCCTTTGCATCCTGCCAGAAATAGAACCAAAGCCAATAAAATGATTATTCTCTTCATCTATAAACCTCTTTTTTACTAAAATATGATTATCCCTTTAAAATTGTTTCGGTCAAAAGATTTAAATAACAAGGAGATTAAACAAACAGCATGACAGATATAGAATTATATTTCAATAAATCAGTCGGAGAAAATGCTTCTTTGTATTATGACAAGTCAAAAAAGATGAGGAAGAAGATAGAAGGCGCTAGAGCAGCTCTGGAAAGAAGCAAGGAGATGCTTGAAAAAGCGGAAAAGGAGAAGACATCAAAAGAAGGAGTTAAAGAGACCAAAAAGGTTGAAAGAAAGACTGAATGGTATGAAAAGTTCAGGTGGTTCATCAGCTCAGAGGGGTTCCTGTGCATAGGCGGAAGAGATGCGACAACCAACGAGATTGTAGTGAAAAAGCACGCAGAAAAGGATGATATCATATTCCATACAGAGATGGCAGGCTCTCCATTTTTTATAATAAAGACAGGAGGAAAAAAGCCAGGCAGACCGACATTGGATGAATCTGCGCAGGCGACTGCATCATATTCAAGGGCATGGAAACTTGGTATAACTCTTGCTGAGGTATTTTATGTCAACCCTGAACAGGTCAGCAAAGAGGCAGAGGCAGGAGAGTTCATAGCAAGAGGAGCTTTCATGATAAGGGGAAAAAAGAATTTTATAAGGATAGGATTAGAGCTAGCGATTGGGATAAAGGATGGTCAGATTATCGGCGGGCCGGTTGATTCTATAAAGAAAAACGCAGAAAAATATGTGGTGATAGCGCCAGGCAAGGAAAAGGCTTCTGATGCAGCAAAGAAGATAAAACAGAAGATCGGCGGAGAGATAGATGATATAATAAGGTTCCTTCCTTCAGGCGGAGTTAAGCTGGAGAGATGAAGCGCAAAAGATGTAAAATGAAAAAAATTTGCAAAGATTTTTAAATTCTTTCACTAAATCCAGATTATGGCTCTTAAGCTAAGCGAAAACCCCACATCGGATTTTATAGAATATAACAAGCAGGTAAAGTGGTGGTTTGGGGTAATACTGTTCTCCCTTATAGGGATAGGTATACTGTTTATGGGGCTGTATTTTGGCATACTTAAAGATTCAGGCATATTCAAAGGAACTTTTATCGACATGATATGGAACCATGTTAAGTCTGAGATATTCAGTTTTACTTCATTGGGCATATTTTATGTGGCTTTTATAGGCGGCCTGTTCTTCCTGTTCACACCAATAGACCCAGTATATATAGGCGGTCTGCTTAAGGGTAATTTTTCTCCTGTCTATGCCTTTGCTATGTTCAGCGGCCTTTTCCTGTCATACTGTATAAATTATATTATTGGATTCAGGTTCTCAAAAGCTTCAAGGAATCTTATATCCGCAAAAGAGTTCTACAAGACAAAGGTTTTGCTGAACAGGTTTGGGAATCTTGCTATAATCTTCATGAACATGCTTGGCTTCGGAGCCCAGCAGCTGATATTTGTTTTGGGTGTTTTCAGGTATAACAAGCTCAGGACAATAGTTCTTTCAGTCATTGGTATACTTATAAGATACACGATACTTACGCTGGTGGTTTTAAATATACATTAAATGTTGGATATAGATTAAAAATTATTAAGAGATAATGCAAGGATCAATCCAAAAATTTATAAGCAAGATATTGATGGTATGCGGATAAATAAACCAGAAGGTGATTCAAATTGAGATAATATCAAACAAGATCAAATCTATCGGTGACCTTGTAAATTCCAGGAGACTGAAGAAGATAGTAGTCATAAGCAAGAGCGGAGAGATAGTGGGCAAGATACGGGAAGTGAGGATGAAGGGTTTCAGCGTAGAGGGGCTTGTTATATCCTCAGGTATTTTATCCGTGCCTGTATTTATAGACAGGCAGTTCATAAAAGTATTCAACCAGAACGAGGTACTGTTAGCTATAAACCCCATAACAACACTTAGGGGCTTGTCTGTTTATGATACTTCTGGAAGGAATTTGGGAAAAGTTAGAAAGATCCTTAGGCAGGACAATAGGAATGAATTTACATCATTGGTCGTAAGGAACAAGTTTTATTCAAGAGCTGTACTTATCCCCAAAGATAAGATAGATATAATGAAGAAGAATATAATATTGAACATAGACTATCTTGAATACACAGACAAATTAAAGGCAAAAGAGCTGAGAGCAAAAGCTGAGGAGAAGGAAACCGGGAAAAAATGAGAAAATTAGGAGATATAATAACGTCTGATGATATACTTGGAAAGGATGTGATAGATTCTGAAGGAGAAGCTATAGGTGTATCTACAAAGATACATATTGATAATAGGAAGCAGACTATCATCGGACTTACTATAGATCAGGGCTTTATGAAACCTGAGCTCTATGTCGGCCTTGAGTATGTAAAGAAGTTTGGAGTTGATTCTATACTCCTTAACACTTCACCAAAATCAAAAGTCAGGGGCCTTAAGGTGCTCGACAGCAACGGTAAAAGGATTGGATATGTCGATGATGTTATTAATATAGGAAAAACAAACAGGTTCCAGGGTATAAATATAAAGGAAAGCGCTTTCAAGAAGGCTTATACAGTCAAAAGCAAATATATAAAGGAAATAGGGCACAGCGTAATTCTTAGGAAGAATTTCATAAAGGAAGAGACAGGCAAGAAAGAGCCTGAAGAAAAAGAGGATAATGCAAAATAGATCTGTTGTTGGATGGGAGGCTGTAGACCATATCCTTAGTTCTAGAAAAAAGATATCCCATAAAGGAGAGAACGGAAAAGTCCTTGTTGTAGGGGGCTCAAAAGACTATGTCGGAGCAGTTGCTCTGGCCGGGCTTGCTGCTTTGAGGGCAGGATGTGATATCGTTGTTATCGCAGCTCCTGAAAAAGCTGCATGGGCTATCAATGCCATGTCTCCTGACCTGATAACAAAAAAGATTGATTGTGAGTATTTCACTTCAAAAAATGCTAATGAGATACTGAGGATCGCAAAAGATTTTGATGTTGTTCTGATAGGCAACGGCATAAGCTTAAGATCGAAAGATTTTGTCAGGAAGATAGTAAAAAAGATAAAAAAACCACTTGTTATAGATGCTGACGGAATAAAGTCTATTTCATTTAAAGATGTAAAGAATGCTGTAATAACACCCCATCCAAAAGAGCTTGAGATGCTGCTAAGAAATTCTGGCAAAGAGAAGTTAATAAAAATCAAGGACCATAAGCTTCTGATAAGAAAACTGCAGGATATAGTGGGAAATAATGTCCTACTGGTAAAAGGAAGGGTGGATATGATAATTTCCAAAAATAACATAGCATTTAACCATACAGGCAATGAAGGCATGACAAAAGGGGGGACAGGAGATGTCCTCGCTGGGATATGCGCAGGATTCCTGGCTCAGTCAAAAGATCCTTTTAAGAGCGCTGCAGCAGCTGCATGGATAAACGGCCATGTAGGAGACTTGTTATACAAGAGGAAGCACGGCCCCATATTCTTAGCATCTGATATGATCGAAGAATTAAAAAGGCTTATAAAGTAAATTCTATTTGATGTGGGTTAGGGGGTAAATTTGAAGCCTAACAGACTTTTCTTAGTACTATTCTTGATTATATTAGCTAATGCTGCATCTGCTCTTACTTTGGATGAGCTTCTTTCATTCTATGATTGGAACATAAACAATCCAGGTGTAACAGTTAACAGCATAACATACTCGAACATTGACACAGATTCAAACACAAGATATGATACAATCTCATTCAGCATATCTGTTGCAGCCAATGATAACCTGAGATATATAGGATTTCTTGGAGAATCTGGCTTTGAAGGCCAAAAAACAGTGTCTGGAACAGGCATACTGCAGATTAACTTCAGCAGCTCAGATTTTGAAGAAGGAGATTATAATTTTTCATTCAAGATATTTGACAGCAATAACAACCTGATCATAGATGCATATGATAACCAGACATATCATTTCAGCAGCGCACAGCATGAGCTTCCGAACGTTAATGTAGCATTCAGCAGCTTTGCATCTGAAAACACTGATGCAGACGGACTATATGAGCTGCTGTCAGCTAACATAAACCTGGATGTAAATATTGCAGGAGATTATAAGATAATAGGCTATCTTAAGCAGGACAGCAAATATATCAAGACAGAAAGATATGTAACATTAAGTACAGGAACATCATCTCAAAAGATCTCTTTCAGCTCAAAAGATATGAGGATTGCAAGATTTGACGGAGCAGTAATTCTGGATAGTGTAGAGGTGATTGGAAATAGTTTTGATAGGATATTTGCTGTAAGCCAGCAGACAACTATCGATTCTGCAGATTTTGACCCTGAGACAACCATTATAACAGGAGGATTTATAGACACAGCTGTTGATTCTGGCACAGACGGATCATATGATATTATTAACCTTTCTTTCATCGTCAATTTTAATGAGTCTGCGGTATATGATATCATAGGCTCAGTCGATGATTATTACGGCAATCATATCCTTGACTTTAATGTTTCACAAGCCCAGACAGCAGGAATAAGGGCAGTTACTATCCCTATAAACGCTACAGATATATGGAAGACAAAGATAAATGGGCCTTACAGGATAGATTATATAAAGATAAAAAAAGGCAATGAATTGGTTGATCTTTTCCTTGATCCTTATGTTTTATCATCCGTATCAGATTATATCCAGCTTGAGCCTCTTCCTCTTCCTGATCTGACAGTCCATTTCACAGAGCTGAAGGATATAGGAAACAACTATTCTGATGTAAAGATAAGGGTAGAAAATATCGGGCAAAAGCTCGCCATAAAAGCAGTTGTTGGATTATATAATGACAATTCAGATGAGCTGGGTTCTAAGACAGTTTATTTCCTAAAGCCAAGCACAGAAAAGATCCTTGAATTTCAGGCTTACACAGAAGACACAAGCCGGCTGATAACTTATGTTGACATAGAGGATATTGTAGAAGAAAGCAATGAGATGAACAATATAGACTGGATTAATTTAAGCAGTATTGTAATAGATTCTACCCCGCCTGCTTCTGTTACAGGATTATCTGTCTATAACAAAGGCACAGATTGGATTTATTTTGTATGGAACAATCCGCATGATGATGATTTTAGCCATTGTGTTATTTATCTTGATGGAGATAATATTAGAACAACAACTGATGAATATATTAATTTAACCGGCCTAAATGAAGGAACATCATATGAATTAAGAATTGAGACAGTTGATATTAATGAAAATGTAAATGATTCTGTTGTAAATATCAGGGAGATTACATTAATCCAAGGTCAAGTTTCAATAAGTGGAATTAAACTGGACAAATACTGGCTTTATGGAGGAAAGAATCAGGATATTGACTTTGATGCTGGCTGGTACTATCCTGAACAAGGCATAACAGATGTTTTATGGAATTTTGGTGATTCAGCATCATCAACTGACATAAAAACAACCCACAGATACAGTCAGACAGGCAATTATACAGCAATCCTAACTATCAATTCAAACATCAGGGAAAATATAACTGTGTTTGTTAGTGAGAATCCTGATTATAATTATGACTCACCTTATGCATACTTTTCATTCTCAAATGATACCCATACTTTAGTAGGCTCCTCATTTGGGATGGATGCTATCAATGGATTCATAACAGACTATGATGAACTTAGATTATATGCTATCGCAAGGATAAAAGGAGATTCTCTTATAACTGAAGACCAGGTTGAGGCGCAGAGCTTTACCAGCAATAGCTGCTGGAATATAGGGGATGATTATTTCAAATGTTTTATCCATAACCAGACAATAGGAAATGCTATGAACGCAAATGCATCCTATACTGTGAGGCTTAAGGATGATTTAGGAAATGTTGTCCTCTCTGTAAGGGGCTTTGATGTTACAGAAGACTGGCCTCCAAACATAACACTAAGCACA
>Ga0172366_10004351_pt1 | contig 11156 bp, 12 predicted proteins | sample LakKivSesite69cm_FD_114533 | JGI IMG/M metagenome (GOLD analysis project Ga0172366, IMG submission 114533) | Sediment microbial communities from Lake Kivu, Rwanda - Sediment site 69cm | ecosystem: Environmental > Aquatic > Freshwater > Lake > Sediment | place: Rwanda: Western Province, Lake...
CGGTAGAAAAGGACTTGATGCTGGCAATGAACCACGGCGAGAACGATTTGCGTCGGGCGATATGGTTTTATAGACCGGGGAGAACGGGTCTTGAGAGAACCCGTTAAATATCAACGGTCTTTTAAAATTACTGAAATACCTTCCAATTATTGAAGGCTCGCCAGTAATCAGATTGGATAGATCGGAATGAATAGTATAAGTAACCATGACGCGCTGGACAGCGAGATTTCCGTGACCGTCCCGAACTTCAACGACGCGGTCTTGTCCTTGGTCTTTTTCCACCAATCCATCCCGTTACTCCGTTATGATTTCAAGCGTTCGGGCGATTTCAAGCAGCAGGGTTACAACTTCAACGAAGAGCTTTTGTCGGGAATGATTACAGCGATCCTTACAGTCTCTTCTGAAATTGATCGTGAAGGTAAATCGCTGCTACGCAAGATCGACCAGACATCGTACTCGATCCTGGTCACCATGGGAAAGAAAACTGGACTGTTACTCATCGTGCTCAAGGACGAGAACGAGCAAATTCTCCGCGAGTTTTCCAGCTATTTACTTTCCGAGTTCGAGCGCCGGTACGCGTCATTGCTCTTCTCCGAGGAAAAAGTGTCCTTCGACAAGGACATGTTCCTGGATTTCATACCGACCATCAAGAAAACCGCCGAGATCCCGATCGCGCTGTCCCCCGACCTCCTCATCGACTTGCTACCGCCTATACGGGCGCTGGCGCCGTCCGTGAATGTCGTGATCTGCGACAAGCTCGTGTTCATGCCCATCTTCAAGCAGATCTCTGACTACATAACCCCGAACGAGCTCCAGGACTTGCGCACGTTCTTGAAGGAGGTCATCTCCGGGTCGAGCAAGTTCCTCGATCTCGTCCAGAAATTCGGGCCCATGGAGACGATCACGCTCAAGACGGCGAAGAAACGCGTGTGCATCGCCAACTTGAATCCTTTTTACGTGATCTTGTTCGCGAACCGGAAGGTCCCGGAATCGCAAATGGAACAGCTGGTGCAAACGCTCAGCGACGCGGTCTTGAAGACCCTCATCTTGTCGACCAGGCAAAAGGCGCTGCTCTACAAGGGAATAGATTTGCTCGTGGAAGCGTTCCCCGATCTCAACCAGGTCGCTGTCCGTGCCCATATCATCAAGGCCTTGAAGGAATACCAGCAAGAACGTAACATTCTGTTCCGCATCGTCGACCAGTACACGATCGCGGGCAAAAAAAACGTCCTCGCGGACTTGATGAATTTCTTGAGCGATCGCCTCCCCGGCTATTTCGACAAGGTCGTGGACTTCACCATCAAGTTTGATGACTTGTCAAAAAGATTCATCGGGCTGTACAACGAGCTGAACGGTGACCAATAGGCCGGGAATTAAAAAAAAAGATTTCTAAAGCGTCTTTACGTTTTAGAGAAACCCATGCTGCCGAGGAATTTGTCGAGACCCCAGTACTCGCCATTGCAGAACGCGAGTGGCCTGACCTTGTCCACGTCGATTTTTCCCGAGCCACTGCTAACACCCACGGCAACGATCTCGCCCATGAAAAGATGATGGCTCTTCGAGTAGTCCTTGATCACGCGGACCAGCTTGCATTCGAGGTTGACCGGGCATTCCATGATAATAGGCGATTCCACCTTGCTCGCCTTCCCGGCCGTGAGGCCAGATTCCTTGAACTTGTCCTTGGATTTACCAGTGACCGACCCGCAATAGTCGACGACGCGGGCCTGGCTTTCCGACGGGATGTTGACGACGAAGTCACCGGTTTCCACGATGAGGTTATAGGAAAAACGGGACGGCCGGATGCAGATGCCGACCATCGGCGGTTCGGAGGAGATGATGCCGACCCAGGCGAGCGTGATGATGTTTTGCTTCTTGCCGTCCTTCGACGTGCACGAGACCATGACCGGCGGAATCGGGAACATGCTCGTGTCGGCTTCCAGGAACCTCTTTCCATCCATTTTTCATTCCACCTCCAGCTTCTTCACCACGTCGATCGTGATGCGAACCACGTCTTGTAGCGTCTTCTCGTCGCACACGCCGGGGACGTCTTTTCCCGAGTGCGTGTACCTGGCCGTCTTCTCGTTTATGATATCGATGATCTCGGCACCGTGAACGCGGAAGATCCAGCCATCCGTTGTCCCGAGCATCGGCAGCCAGAAGCTGCTAACGTGGATGCCCAGGTCCTTCGCGGCGCCGGTGAAAAGGGCGTTCAGCCGCTTGTTGTACGGCTTCCCCGAGGGCAGGCCGAACTTGGCGATGTGGCTGAGCCCCTGTGCCACCATGTCGTAGTTGAAAACGAACGTCCGTGCCGGGTCGAGCTCCTTGCCCTCGGTCGCGTGCTTCCGCCAGAACTCGACGGCGCCGGACATGCCCCACTCCTCGGCTCCCGTGATGAGGAACCAGAGGTTCGCCTTGGATGGAGGCGATTTGCCGAAGTGCTCGAGCAGTTTGAAGACGATCGCCATGCCCGTGGCGTTGTCGAGGCTGCCGAGTGACTTCCCCTCGATGGTCTTGTTGGCCAGGAGCACGCCGAGGAAAGGCAGGTTGCAGCACAGGAGCACGACGAGCGCCCAGAACACGTCGTGCGTCAGGAGCCCGCTGGCGATCTTCACGATGGAGGAGATGATGATGGTGAATCCCATGGCGAGGCTGATGAGGAAACCGAGCACGTAGCTGACGGTTCGCACGAGGGTGACGACCACCTGGCTCTTCGTGTCGTGGTGCGCGACGAAGAGGATGTCCTTGGTTGCAGAACCCGCCGGGGCGGGCAGCTTCGCGAAGATGTTATACGTTTGCTGCACCTTGCCCATGGTCGCGAACGAGTCCGTCTTGCTCTGCTGGGATCCTACGGTGAACACGATGGCGGCGAGTAGCACGACGATGAAGATCAAGTTCGCCCATGCTTGGTGGAACCATTCGAGCAAGAGCCCCACGATCAAGCCGCCGAAGATGATCAAGACCACGAGCCTGATGAGCACGTTGGTCGAGAAGGTACTCCACGGGACGGGCTCGATGACGGGTTCCTGGCCGAGAGATTTGAACTTGGCAGTCAGGTATTCCTTGCACTTGGCCTCGTCGTTGGGTGTGCCCGAGAGCCGGGTGTACGCGAGGTCTTGGATGAGATGCATCATGTCGAAGGTATGCTTGCTTGACATGCTCTCCATGTCCCGAGCGAGACTAAAAAAAGTATCATGTGGATATGACCGAAGGGATCGAAAAATCGCTCGTCATGCTCAAGCTTTTTCGAGAGCGTTCAAGAAGTCTTCGCGAGAGATACCGGTTTCCCTGCACACAACTTGCATCGTCGAGCCCTTTATTGACGAGTGATTGGGAATCGTCTTGGGTTTTTTTGTACCATCATCATTCTCCCGGATTAACGATATGTGGTTTCCCTCGCGTACGATCTTAAAACGAATTGATCAATGACCTTGAGCACTTTATGCTTCGGTATTTCCGCCGGAAATCGCATCTACAAAGCAACCGCGGCGATGAAGGTTTCCAATATGTCCTCACCCTCGAAGATCTTCGATCCGAACGATTCTATGTGGAATTGTATCACCGACTTCACGTCTGTTAGTGCTTTCTTATGTATACTCCCCTCGCCGACGATCACGTCTATTATGCCAAGCGGGTAGGCGACATACCCATCAGGATGCTTTTCTATTATGATGTTCAAAGGCTTCACTATCATCACCATTTGTATTGACTATTTCAAGTCCACGGCGTGTATGATATGCAAAAATCTTTATTTTAATGCCTTTTAAGGCGCCGAGAAAAGAATGTATCGTGGTTCGCGAAATAGATGAGAAGGCATCGGCACGGTCTATCACCACGCGGGTCGCGTCACTTAATGGAAACGATATCGGGATCCAGGGCATCACGATTCATGCAGCGAAACCCGCGATCCCTTGCCAAATGAACCAGACACCGAAGCAAACGAGGAATAAATTCGTTGCCACGAGGATGACCGTGTATGCCTTGATGTTGATCCGCTTCTTGCCGAGGCTCACGATGCTTGAAAGAAACGTGAACCAGACATAGTCAGTCAATACATGCCCGACGTAGAACGTGATGAAGACAGAAAAGTCTGCGAACACCTCCAGGCTAAGTGTGCTCGAGAGTTGCGTCGCTCCGAGCCCGATCGTCGCCCACCAGCCCCACCAGCCTGGACTCGCGGCGCTCAAGGCGAAACCAAGCGCGAGTGGCCGCATAAGCGGGTGAATCTTGGGATATTTGGCGTCAGGGGTGTCCAAGGCTGAATCCAGGGATTTCTCGAGCAACGTGACCATTCCATCAGCGCTCTTCCGCGTTGCTTTCAGCCCGATGAGCCCGAAAAAGACGAGGGCGCCTCCGCCGACGAGGCTGATGACCAGCATCACGACCGGCATCTTGAAGAAAAACGAGGCGCCGAACCAGAGGGCGAACATCAAGGAGATCTCGAGGATCGCGTGCCCGGACGCGATGCTTGTGCCGACGAGCCAACCGCGGCCTCGCTTCATGTACTTGAGGGTCTCGTTGATGGTCATGGTCGTGACCGGCCCGGGCATCATCGCCCCGGAGAGCCCGATCAGGAAGCTGGCACCGAAGATGATGAAAAATTCTACGAGGGTCACGTGAGTCTACCTTTACTTGCGCGATGCCTCGATGTCGAGGAGTGCTTGCTTGATCTGCAACGAGATGCCCCGCACGTCGCCTGAATAGCCGCCAAGTCCGGCCCGGGACACGACCCGGTGGCAAGGGCTGGCGATAGGGAAGGGATTGCGGCGCATAACGTTGCCAACCGCCCGCGCCCCGCCTGGAACTCCTGCCTTTGCCGCGAGTTCCGCGTACGTGATCGTCTCGCCAGGCTTGGTCTGGAGCAGCGCCTCGACGACCCGCCTCGTGAATGGCGTGGACAAGTACTTTGCGAGCGATGGTTCGTTCAAGATCGACGCGTCCGGCATTCCTTTTCCGTGCAAGAACGCGTCAATAGATTCGAGCAAGCACTTCGCGTTCCCGCTCAGTCCACCAGCCGCTCTCCCACGGCCGCACGCGCTGCAATCGCCATCGTTGAGGCCGGGGATCTTGTACTCTATCGCGACGGGATTCCCCGTGCTTGTATCCCCGAGCACGCACACTACAACGCCTTTAACGGCCAGGCCGGGAAAGGCCACGCACGCTTTTCCGATCGCCATGCCCATCATGCTCGCGATGTGCAACGAAAGGGGCCGTGGCATTTCTTGGTTCCGGTTTGCCACGAGAAGGTGGGGATGTCAATCCATTAGCCGGTATTCTTGCTTTACCCATTCCGCGATACGCGCCATCTCCGCTTCGTAGGTGACCCGAGTGCGCCACCCGAGTTCATTCTTGGTGCGAGTCACGTCCACGTCGAGATCCCGGCCGATCATGCCGATCATGTGCCTCGTGAGTAACGTTTTTGCATGGAACAATTCCGCGAATTTCTCGTTGATTCGTGCGAGATTCCATGCGATACCAAAGGGGATGCTCGAAGGCAGCGGTTTTCCGAGCATTGTCCCGATGTCGCGGAAGTATCGCTCCCACGTCACGTCCCACTCGTCCCTGAAAAAGTAGGTTCTTCCCTTGGCGATTTCCTTGGTGCCGGCGAGGACGAGCCCGTCCACCAAGTTTTGTACAGAAATCAAGATGATGAACGCGCTCATGGCGCGGAATTGCACGAACGGATAAAAATCCCGAGATTCCTGGCACGGTGTCCAAGTTTGACCAAGAATTTGGCGATTAGTCACGACTGTATCGCCCGTGGTCGATCAAGTGGAAGATGCGAGAGCGAAGATAACTATCGATGGCATCCTTGACCCAAACGCTGCCAGGGCCTATCACGTTCGATGGCCGGACGACCGTCGCGGTCAAGCCGCAATCTTGCTGGTATTGCCATACCAGGTTTTCCGCGTCGAGCTTTGCATCCCCGTAATAGATACTTGTCTTGCGAGGTGGGGTATCCTCGGTTATACCTTTCAAGTGCCCCCCGAGGCCGCACGCGCAGTACGAACTCACGTACACGAACCGCGATACACCGGCATCGGCAGCCACATCCAGCAAGTTTTTCGTGGCAACGTAAATTGCATCGTAGAAATCCTTCTTTCGGCCCCAATAAGTGACGCGGCCTGCGAGGTGGTAGACGATATCGATCCCATCGCAGATGCCATTTACCATTTCAGGCCTGCTCAAATCACCGGAATATATCTTAACGCCCAAGTCTTCCAGGTGTCGAGTTTTCTCGCCGGGAAAGGCAAATCCCCTAATATTCTTTCCCTGTCTAGCCAGCAAGTCACACAAATGGGTACCGATGAAGCCGGTCGCACCCGTGACCAAGACCGCATCTAGTGACATGATAGGGCCTTAATATGGACCAAGTCTTTTCTTGATTCTCGCGGATAAAACGACTCGTATTTTATTGGCCACGTCCTTCGATCATCCATGTCGACAATAAGCAAGGTCACTCTGCACCTTTCGCGCCAGGAACTGCGGAGGGACGCGGGCGGCCGAGCCTCGTGGGTAAAAACGACAATCACGAGGGAGCTGGACGCGTCGAAGATCGCGCTGGTCATCTGCGACATGTGGGACAAGCATTGGTCGAAAGGTGCCACCGAGCGCGTGGAGGCCCTTGTACCCAAGATTGAAAAGGCCGTGGCGGCGGCACGGCGGCGCGGCATCACGATTGTCCACGCGCCGTCCGACACGCTCGATTTTTACGAGGGTCATCCCGCCCGCGCCCGCGCGGAGGCGATCCCGCTCGTTGGCTTGCCCGTCGTGGAGGTACCGAGATATCCCCCGCTCCCCATCGATGACTCGGACGGGGGATCGGACACGAACGTGAACGGCTCGGAGAAACCGAACGACCCCGCCTGGCGCCGCCAGCACCCGGGCATCCACATCGACGAGAAATTGGATTATATCTCCGACATGGGCACCGAGATCTATGCGCTTTTCAAATTGAAGGGCATCACGACCATGATCATCGCCGGGGTGCACACGAACATGTGCATCCTGGGCCGTAGCTTCGCGATCAAGCAGATGCTCGCGTGGGGCATCGACGTCGTGCTCGCCCGCGATCTTACCGACGCCATGTACAACCCCGCCATGCCGCCATACGTGAGCCACGACGAGGGCACCCGGCTCGTGATAGAATACATCGAGAAGTTCTTGTGCCCGACCGTCACGAGTGCCGACATCGCGTGATGGCATGCCAAGCTGCTATCGTTTTGTGCACACAGTGGTTATCTGCGAAAGATTCTAATAATCAGAATCGATTTCTCACCTCGACATGAACATCGTGCTACTCATCGCGGACAAGCCGGACTGGAAAAAGAACGCGGACGTGCTTGATCTCACCGCGCCGATCCAAGTCTTCATGAACGACAAGCCCTTGCCGGAGAAGTATTTCAAGGACGGCATCGTCGTGAACCTGTTCGAAACGTCGTTCGAGGTCCTGGACCTGCTCGGGCATTTGGAGAGGGTTTTCAAGGCCAAGGACAAGGTGCCGGACACGCTCTACCAGGCGGAACTCTGCTACACCAGCAACTTCTTGACCGCGCAAGCCACGGGCCCGGGAACCGCGCGCGTTGCCTTGCGGTTCAATCCCGCAACGGTCGATGACGAGGCGCTCCTCGCCGGGAGCCCCGAGTACCAGGAGCAAGTACCGTTCGCCAGCCTCGCGACCGAGCTGCTGCTCTTCGCGATCAGCGTGTACGAGACCCTCGTGGAATTCAATCCCAGGCTCGAGGACCAGCTGGCCGACCTGCACGACGGGATCCTCGCGCACCAGGAGCTGCTGGAGAAGGAATTCCATGTCGTCTTGCCAACCCCGCCCGAGGAGAAATAGCCTCGCTATCGCGAACTTCCCGCCACGGCAAGGGAACCGGGGTTCCTTATTTGCATGCCAGCAAGTAGTTTTTTTACCTTCAAATCGGGATCTGTGTCAAGGTTTGGAGGTGGAAAAACACGATTCTCAAGTACAAGGACATCATCAGATTGGTTCTTGCCGCCGGCATCGCGTCGGGCTTCATCGTGGCGCTGTCGATCCCGCTCGACCCGTCGATCCCGGCCATCGGAAACCTCGTGAACCCATACGGCGGGTTCTGGTCCATCGACCACGGGACTCCGGCCACGATGAACGTCGACATGCCGTTCTTGAGCGGCCAGGTGACGGTCATCAAGGACGCGCATGGCGAGCCGCACATCTACGCGCAAAAGGAGATCGACGCGGTCGCCGTGCTCGGATTCTTGCACGGGCGCGACCGCATGTTCCAGCTGGAGATGATCCGCCGGCAAGCCGCGGGCTTGCTCGCCGAGGTGGTCGGCATGCAAGCCCTCGAGATCGACAAGCTCTACCGGAACATCCGGCTCAGGTCCGCGGGCGAGAACCTCACGGGCTACGTCAAAGCGACCGACCCGGCGATGTACGCGAAGCTGGAGAAGTACGTCGCGGGCATCAACTATGCCATCGACACGTGCGGTACCTTGCCCCTCGAGTTCCACCTGCTCGGGATTCGTCCTACCCACTGGACCCCCGAGGACTGCCTCACGATCGAAAAGATAATGGACAACATGCTGACCTTCGGGACGGACGACGTCTACCGGACGCTGCTCCGGGAAGGGCTCGAGGATGCGGGCTATGCAAGCGCGATGGACGAGCTGTTCCCGCGCGTGACGCCGTTCCAGAAGCCGATCACGGTCGACTACGGGACCGCCCCTGGCGAGCGCCCCATCTCGCCGTTCTCCGCCGCGAGCCCCGAGATGGCCAACCTCGATGCCATCTGCAGCTGGATCGAGCGGGCGCAGGCCGCGTCGCCGATACCGGCCAAGCAAGGCTTCGGCTCGAACAACTGGGTCGTGGGCGGGAGCAATTCGACGACCGGGTTTCCCATCCTCTGCAACGACATGCACCTTGAATGGAGCCTCCCGATGATCTGGTACACGGCGCACATCAAGGCGCTCGATTCGGACATGAACTGCCAGGGCTTCACGCTCCCGGGCGCCCCGCTCGTGATCGTCGGCCACAACGAGCACGTGGCCTGGGGCATGACGAATGCTGGCTGCGACCATATCGATTGGTACTCTTACACGGCGAACAGCACGCACTACTTGTACAAGGGCACCTGGTACCCGTTCGGGTCCGTGACGGAGATGATTCCCGTGAAGGGTGGCAACCCTGTACCCTTTAAAATCCGTTCGACGATACACGGCGTGGTCATGGACAACGGGAACCTGCCGTATGGCCTTGCCGGCAGCGACATCGGGACCGTGCTCGCGTTCCGCTGGGTCGCGTTGACCAACTACACGACAACCTTCAAGGCCGTCTACGGCTTCGACCGCGCGCGGAACATGACCGAGTTCGACGCCGCGCTGGAACAATTCTCCCTCCCGTCGCAGAACGTGGTGTATGCCGACCGGCACGGCAACATCTCCATCCGCTGCTCGGGCTGGGTGCCGTTCCGGGAGGGCGTGAACGCGACGGAAAACGCCGATGCTTGCCGGTTCGTGCTTAACGGGTCGGCGGGCGAGCACGAGTGGAACGGCACGTTCATCCCGTTCACGGAACTACCACACAGCGTGAATCCCGCGCAGGGGTACCTCGTATCTGCCAACCAGCTGAGCGCCGGGTCGCTCTACCCGTATTATTTCCAGGATTCGATGGATCAGGGCTACCGGGCGCGCAGGATAAATGACTTGCTGGCCAGCGACCCGTCCGTGTCCGTGGACGACATGGCCGCGATCCAGAACGACGTGTACGACAAGAGCGCCGAGTGGCTGCTGCCCGAGCTGCTGCGCGTGTTCGACAACGACACGACGTTCCCCGACGGGCAGAAGACGCTGCTCGTGAACCAGTCCGTGGCGATCCTGCGCGCGTGGAATTCCAGCACCGATCGTTGCAAGATGCTCAAGGACCTCGCCGCGCCGACGATCTACGCGGCAATCCTGAACAAGTACCAGGTGCTCGCGTTCGACGAGCTCGCCGCGTTCGGTGCCCTTCCCGCCTTGAGCGTGCTCGAGAACCTCACGCTCGCCGCGCCCGCGTCGAAGTGGTTCGACACGGTCTCCACGACGGGTACAACGGAAACTTGCCCGGACATCATCCGCGAGGCGATCAAGCAAGGCGTGGCATGGCTCGCGGCGAGCAAGACCCTCTCGGGCAAGGCACCCGCAGATTGGAAATACGGGCTCGTCCACCAGGTGTACTGGCACCACTTGACCTACCTGGCCGCGCTCGCCGCCGGGCCGTACCCCGCGTCTGGCTCAGGCATCACCCCGAACCCGTCGTACGCGGGGCTCTTCTCGAGCGCCAGGTGGGGCGCTTCCGAGCGCATGATCATCGACTTCTCGCGCTGGGACCACGACTTCGACACGTCGAAAATGGTCATCCCCGGCGGCAGCAGCGGGGATCCCGCATCGCGCCACTACACCGACCAGCTCCAGCTGTTCTTGCGCGGCGAGTACCACGGGCTCGCGTTCCACCAGACTGCCGACGCGTTCCCCGCCGGGACGTACGAGGCCCGGTGGATCTTCACGTGAGGTGAAATTGCATGATGCTTACACGCGGTTCGGAAAAGTTACAGGCTATCGCCAAGAAGCACGCGTTCTGGCTCGCCGCGGCGGTCTCGTTCGCGGCGATCTTGCTCAACCTCACGACCATCTGGCAGCTATGCATCATCCCGCCGGCCATCGGGAGCCTTCTCTTCATCAAGGAGCGGGCCAGGCTCGCGTGGTGGAGCGGTTTTCTCGGGGTCGGGCTCTCGTGGCTCACGATCGTGCTGTACTACATCGCCACGCAACCAGCCATGGTGGTGGCCGACCTGCTCATCTGGATCATCATCGGGGAACCGGGGCTCGGCTGGATCGCGATCGTGCTCACGGTCGCCATCGGCGCGTGCCTGGGGGGGTTCGGCGGCGTGATCGGCTTCGCCGTGCAGCGTGCCATTTCCAAGGACTCGATGGGTAACGCAGAGGCCACGAAGGAGAGATGACCGCCACGGTACATGCCCAAGCCGTATCTTTTTCTTTTTTCCATCAAAGCGGACTAAATGTCTTCATTTAAGTATATTTAAGCAACCTTCGCCTCTGGAATCCGCCACTCGACTGTTCCATGCATTTGTGCCCGCAACCGGGCCATGAGGCGTTCCTTTTTCACCAAATTATTC
>Ga0172366_10004352_pt1 | contig 11154 bp, 12 predicted proteins | sample LakKivSesite69cm_FD_114533 | JGI IMG/M metagenome (GOLD analysis project Ga0172366, IMG submission 114533) | Sediment microbial communities from Lake Kivu, Rwanda - Sediment site 69cm | ecosystem: Environmental > Aquatic > Freshwater > Lake > Sediment | place: Rwanda: Western Province, Lake...
CCTCACCACCTTCTTCACAGACGCGCAAGTAGCGGATTGGTGCATGATGCTTTTTGCAGAGCATGCGGAAATCGGCGCGCGTGGAGTCCACAGCTGAGTACAACTTGATGGGGATGTTGACAAGCCCCCAGCTGATGGACCCACTCCAGATCGCCTTCATAGTACCATCTGGGTTGGCTGCGCGGTTATTTAAGACTTTGGTTTATGCCGGGCGTGAATCTGAAGGTATTGGATGGTGCACGGCATGCTCAGATCTCACGTGTTTTTGTGATAATTGGATAACGAAGCTAGTCCAATTCAATCGAAGCCTTTATATAGAGAGATATCGCTTCACTACATCATGGCAGAATATAAGTGCAAATATTGTGGCGAAGCATTCGATAAGCCGATAAAACTGGCTTGGCATGTCAGGTCAAACCACAAGCGAGTGAAGAAGCGAGCAAAGAAGGCAGCTGCGAAGCCTGAGCCTGCACCAATGAGCAAGGCTCTTGAAGCGATGGGTGTACTGAAGGGACTGCAGGCATCTCCAAATCTGAGTGACGAGGAGAAGAAGCTCCTGGGCGAAGTTGCAAAAACTGTTGAGGCGATACTACCTAAGAAGGCACGTTTAATTAGCGGATCCTGAACTCAGTTCAACCTACTTGACTACTGTGTATCCCGCTTCTCCAGTTCCTCTACCTTCTTCCGCAGCTCTTCGATCTCTTTCTCCAGCGCCACCAGGATCGACATGAAGACCGATTCCATCGGGTCGAGCCGCGGGTCATAGCTGGCCGCGCTGGCGTGTGTTCGCGCTTTCTCCATCAGGCGGTCGAACGCTTCTCTGTCCTGCTTCCGCAACGCTTTCCGGAATGCTTTCCAGTCGGCGATCAGCTCTTCCAGGACCGTTCGATAGGTGCGGACCGTCCTACCCATCTCGCCCACCACCTGTAAATTCATCCAGTGTCGTTTGATAGATCGAAAGTGGCACATAGTCCATGAGGGTACCGCGCGTGTGCTGGTGTATCCTGACGCCCTTCTTCCTGCGTTCGACGCTGATCCGCTCTTCCGCGGCCTTTGCGAGAAGTTCATCGAACGCCAGCGCGCGCGACGCGGGTGCTCGCAGCCGCTTCGTGACCACCGTGATCAACTGCCGGTCGAGGGTACTGGTTTCGATGTGCGTGACGCACCGCTGCAAGATGGCGAGCGCCTCCTTCTCAACCACCGCTCGATCCAGAAGGAGGTCCGTGATGCACGCAACGACCAGCAGGCCTGGTTCCGCCTGATCAAGCACCGCATCGAGCCGATCAGTGATGATAGTGTCCAGTTGATACGCGGTGAACGCCCGTGCAACCAGGATACGAGAGAGCACCGCAGCTGGTTTTACCCCTGACCGCTTGGCGAGGGTCGCTATGAGGTAGGGATCGATGGAATTACCGCCGTCCACGTAAACGACCGGCTTGCCAAGCTGCGTGACCGCATTGTTGGAGAGCAGAGAGAGCAACTCGGCGATGAAGGGATGGTTGCCCTCGAGCAGGCACACCGAGCCCGCTTTGAATTCACCGAGGAACGGATCAAGCCGCGGCAGACCAGTTGATATGCTAGCCCCTGTAGGAACAGCTCCTCCACTTCCATGGTGCGCGAGAGGCTTCGCTTCTTCGAGGTTTAATCTACCTGAAGGCACGGTAAACAACTCCTGCGGTGCACGCACGACGCACTGCACTATAAAAATTGATCGCGGTGAACTTAAATTCGGAATAGATGGCGCAGCTCATTCAGTCCCAGACGAAGGCCTGCAAGGGGATAAGTGCGAAGATGAAGATGTAATTTGAGGAGAAGCGCATCACGCACACTTACTGACCCTCTTTACGCAAGGCCTTTCGAAAGCCCTGCCAGTCGCCGATTAGCGCTTCGAGCACGGACCAGTAGGTAGGGACTGGAGTGCCCAGTGATGAAGATCAGAAACGAATTCAGACTCATGAAAATCAACTTGGAAGAGAGGCTCCACACCTTCTTCTTCCGCGGACCTTCCGCCGTCGCCATCCGAAGGCGGCGATCGGGTCGAAGAAGGTGGAAGAGAGATATTGAAGCGATTACCTCCAAAATGGGTGAGACTTGTACCTTCTAAAAGTGAGGCATGTACACTCAGAGGAATGCTTAAGAAACGGCCAAATCTCTACAAGTTTTCAGTGGAACTGATAGTCTGATAAAATGGGTAATTTCTTATTGAATAGAAGTTCACTGATTTTTATTGCTGAGGGTTTACCCTTGGCATGAGAACCTTCATCATCCGTATTGCACCACCTTGATAATTCAACAATAGCTTTCATAACGGCTTCCAAAGCTACTTCTTCTTGTTTTATGAATATCCTATAAAGATCAATACACACATGATCTTTCGCATGCGCATGAGAATCTCCTAGTTTCTTTATCAGATCCTCTAATTCAGCACCATTGTATTCCTGCAATTTGATTTCAACGTTATCCATTTTTATTTTTAATTCTTTCATTATTCCCTTTTTACCTCAACCATGTTAGCCAAAGTAGCACGCATATTTATCATATCCATTACTCTCGAAAAGCCATTTTAAGGTTGGTCTTAGATCACTAATCTGGCAGAAAGCAAAGTCCCTAAGATTAGACCTACCGAAATCAATCGTTTCTTTCAATTTTCTCTCTAAGTCAGGTAGTTGTTTGTCTTTTTGGCTATCATTCTTTTGCTTGGGGATTACTACCAATAGAAGTAATGGAGATTCAATGAGATATTTTTTGTTCCCAACCTTTACGCTCTGCGCTACGGCGTAGACCGGAATAGATCTGCCAAAGGTTTTAGGAGAAGATGATGTTTCAGGTTCAATAACAAGGAAAGGGTTTTCTTTATCATCTAGCACCATTATGTCTGCTTCTGCGATCTTAAACCGATTCTGTTTCCTCTCACGTAAGACCTTTTCGTCGAATATTTGAATCTTACCAATAGCATTCTCATCTTCTATAAGTAAAAAGCTAAAATGAGGGGAAATAGTCTTCTTTATTTCGTTAACTAATTCTTCATGTGCTTTTGATTCTGTCATGATCCTTTTCTATCCCTCTGTTAGCCGACCCGAGGCGAAGCCGAGAGCGCAGCGGGGTCGTAGTGAGCGAAGCGAACGGAGAAGTTTCTAATTCTCCTGAACCACCAGGGCTTGGCGTAGTTTTCAATAACCGTTTCCGTCCAGTGAGGAGAGTTCCATTTTGTTCACAACTCTATTATCGGTATATCTTCATTTATACTTTGGAATTTTTTTACTGTGTTCTCGTGGCAGGTCATTATGATGATCTGCTTGTTTCCAACGATGTCCAGAAGCGCCTGAGCGGTGTTCTTTGCTCTTTTATCATCGAAGTTGACCAGAACATCGTCCATGATTATCGGCATGGATTCAGCCTTCTTTCCGTAATGTTCGAGGTATCCCAGTCTTATTGCCAAGTACAACTGCTCCCTGGTGCCCGTTGAAAGCTGGTCTGGGGTCTTTTCGTTGCCACTACTGTCAACCACCCTGAAGGGTGTACCCCTGTCTAGGCTTGCTTTTATCTGCGTGTAACGGCCGTCGGTTATCTTCTGGAATATATCATTAATGATAGCCAGTAGTTCGGGTTGATGTTCCTTCTCGAACCTTCTCAATGCCTTCTCCAGTAGTCTTCTTGCCATGACAAGGGAAATGTACCTGTCCATGTGGTTCTCGAACTCTGAACGGAGAAACTCAACCTCATTGGCTATCTCGGCAGCTCTTCCTGAACCATCCAGTTTCTTTAATTCCTGGTCAAGGGTAATATACTCCCGGAAAACGGGTTCCCATTCCTTGTCCATCATTTCTATCTGGGTGTTCAGCTGGTTCTTCTCCATCTCAAGGGTAGTGAAATCTGTCTCTTCCAGTTCCTTTTTCAGGTCTTCGAGGGTTCGGCCTTCCTTAATTCTCAACCTGCTCAGGGATTCCTCGTTCTTCTCAATCCTTATCCTGAGTTCATCTGCTTGTTCAACCCTAGAGGTAAGTGCAATGAACTCACCCTCGTCCTTTACACCTACCAGGGTAAAGAGGTCATTGATGGTCTTCTCATAGGTTTGATGCTCTCTCTCTGTCCTGTCAATGTCAACCTTCTTGTCATCTATCTTGCTATCCAGCTTCTTCCTTTCCTGTTCCTTCTTCTGTTCCTCGGAGACCATGCTGTAGAGTTCCTTTACAGTCCTTTCAGGGTCCTTTTTGTCCATTCTCTTCCATTTCAATCTAGTGGCAAGATCCTCAACCTTCTGGAGATACTCGGCAATGGTGTCCTTCATTTCTTTCAAACGGACATAGTTCTCATTGTCTTCCTTCATCTTCTGTTTTGAAACAAACAGTTCCTTCAACACTGTATCTACGGTTTCGGTATCCCATTCAGTGTTAAAATTCATCTTTTTGAGAAGGGCTGACCATTCCTTATTCCATTCCTCCTCCTTCTTATCAAGATTCTTCTGTTCAGTGTCTTTCCTTGTTTGTTCCTTCTTCAGTTTGTCAATGTCCTTTTTTAGCTGCTTAATCCTAATATTGGAATCCCTGGCTTCCTTGATCTCTTGGTCCACCTTCTTCATGGTCGCAGTCACATTTTTCTCTATGAGCTTCTTGAAGTGGGCTTTGGCCTCCTTCAGAAAATCATCCTGCTTCTTTTTAAGTTCCGCCATTTGATTTTCTATTTGCGATTTATCATCAAGGAGCGGGAGAAGGGATTTAAGACTGGAAGCCCATTCCTTCATTTCCCTTGGGGAGCGGGGTGTAAATCCCCAGTCATTCCATTCATCGTTCCACTTAGAAGTTGTATCTACGATTTTCTTTTCAATTTGCGATATTCTTTTCCTAGTATCGGAAATGAGGGCCTCCTGCTTATGTATTCTCTTTTCAAGGTCCTCCTTCTTTGTGACCATTTCGGAATTGGTGTATAACTGATCGGATATCCTGTCGCTTTCGTTTACTGCTTCTTCATAGGCATCAGGAAGTTCAGTATGCTTCTTACCCATCCATTCCAGCTTCTCCTTTGAGGGAACTTTTTTTCCATCCTCAATATACTCCTTCTTTATCAATTCCCAGCCCTTGTCCCGATGACCCCTGTTCCTTGAAAGGTCCTCACGGTCAACAGGAACCTTTGTCTCCACCAAGGCATCGAGATCCTCCTGGTCACTGATGAGTGTACGCTCCTGGGACTCTAGTTCCTGCTGTTGCTTGGCCAGATCCGTATTCTTCTTTTCCAGGTCCTTTTCATACTCGGTAATTGTCTTATCAAGGGGTATGGGGTGGTCGATGTCATCCCCTTCTTTAACAAGAGGGGCCAGTTTCTTCCAAATGCTATTTACATTCTTGTCCAGCTTCGTTTTATCGCTTGATAACCGCATATACTCCTTTTTGTCGGAAGTGTATTCCCTTGACCCTTCCAAAAGTTCCTCAAGCACTGTAGAGTCTTTTTCTTCACCTTCTTCTGTTAAACTGTTCTCTTTATCTGAGATTTCCGTTTGTAACTGCTTTATTCGGTCATCTACCTTTTCTATCTTCTTTGTTAGTTCTCTGTATTCTTTAATGCAATTATCAAACTCGTTCCTGACAGTTATATCTGCGTTAAAGGATTTTAGAAAATTCATATCCCATTTGCTGTCAACATTCTTCAACGCATCCGTGATCTCCTGTTGAAGCATCTTTGACTGGGTGCCTATCTTTGGTATGTCCGTATGACACGCCTCAATCCTTTTAACTTCGGAGAACAGTGTTTCCAGGACAGTTTTCTCGTCAATGAGTTCTTTGCTGAAGGATATGTTATCCCGCTTCCTTTCAAGGTCCTGGAGTTCATTGCGAAGACGGGTCAGTTCTTTATCGAGCCGGGTTAACTCCTTACTTGCCCCTTCATAGTTGTTCTTCATGGCATGGGGAAGGTTTTGAGGAATGGAGATGTTGTCAAGGTTTTCCGTGTCGTTTTTTATTTGCATAAATGGTTCCTGTGCCTCTGTCAAGATCTCAATGTGAACCATTTTTCTCCTTGCTTCCTCCAGTTTCTGCTTCAGTTCGTCCTTTTTTTGCTCTTTCTTTTTAAGTTCCCGGACCTTACTATCATAATTGGAAGGAACAATGATCTCCCTCCGCATCTCCTTCTCCCTCTCATCTATCTGCTTGATAAGTTTATTCAAGGGGGGGAGTCTGCCAGTTGATTTGAAGAGACCCTCTTCTTCCGTTACAATCATTGATCTGATATCTTCAATATTGGTCACTCCACCCATGCCGCTTTCATAGAGTACCTCTGTTATCTCCTTGTTCTTGATACTATCTTCACCCTGAGCTAGTTCAGCGAATGAGAATCCAAAGAGGTTCCAGTATACCTCATTGTTTATATTTCCAAACATGGCAAACAACTTGTCCTCATCCAATTCGATCAATGAACCGTTTGGGAGCGTGACCTCCCCGTTGACAGGTGCTTTCCTAACCTTGTTTCTACGGTAGTAAACCTCTTGCCCATCGTTCATGAGAAGGTTAACCTCGGAAGCCATCTTCTCTCCACCAAAATCGTATGGGTTTCTGTTCAGTTTGAATCCGAAGAAGGATTCCCGGATGGCTTGCAGAATGGTAGTCTTTCCAGCTTCATTGGGTCCGTAAAGCAACACAAGATTACCATCTGGAATGGAGATGTCCTTTTTATGGAAAATACCGTAATTCTCAAGCTTCAGTTTCTTCAATATCATTGGTCCACCCCCATGATGTGAGAGACTAGGATACTCTCCGCTCTTTCAAGATAATATTTCAAAAGGTCTGTATCGTCCAGGTCCTTCTCTGTCCTTCCAATAACCAGAGCCGCCTTCTCCCTGAATGTTTTGATGTCGTCAGAGATAAGGTCCCGTAATTGCTCAGGGTCATCACCAATTTCGCCTGTCAAGCGGAGCAGATCACCCAATAGGGTGTCGCTGTTTTTCAGAGATTTTATATCTATTGATGCCTTCAATTCCAACTTTATCTTCTCTATCCAGATTGGGTTGGGGATGCTGTTGGCATAGTCCCTGATAGAATTCTTGAAATCTTCGATTTCCGTTGGTTTTTCCAACCGTCCATACTCCCTATTTTGGCCATGGATTGTTATCCTGACAACGGTCAAAGATTCTTCATTACCGGATACTAGTTTACTTAGACCTGAATTTACCTTCTTTATAAGAGTAGACACATCATCTTCTGGTTCAGATTTAATTTCCAACTTTTCCCATTTCACTACCTGTAAAGGAACGAAAACAATGTTGCTCACATAATCATCATCAACATTGACCAAGTAACATCCCTTCTCCCCGGTCTCCCGGATGTTCCTTCCTTGGGTATTTCCTGGGTAGACAATATGTGGATATTCATGGACTATCTGTCTGTTGTGGACATGACCTAGTGCCCAGTACTCGTACTTCTTGGATTTCAGTTCATCCAATGATGTGGGGGCATAGTTGTCATGCTCTGTTGATCCCGTCAGGTTCGTATGGAGAATCCCGATATTGAAAATATCATCTATGGCCGCAGGATATTCTTTCACAAGGTTCTCATTGACCTCCCTGGATGGGTAACTCTGGCCATGTATGGCATATTTATTCTCTGGATCGCTGAATGTAGTTGGTTTGTCGGGGAACTCCTTCACATTTTCCAACTGAGTAATGTACTTGCTCAGATTGTTCTGGGCATCATGGTTACCCTTTATGGTGTATACTATAATATCCTGTTCCAGAAGTCTTCGGAATTGGTTTGTCAACCAAAGCATTGTTTGGGAATCCTTCCAGTCGCCATCGGCCAAGTCTCCCGACAATACAATGAATGTAACTTTTTCTTCAATAGCAAGGTCAACCATTCTTTCAACAGCATCCCTGGTGGCTGATCGTATCATATCCTTTGGTGCTTCCTCGTAGGTATCCAGTCCCCGTAGGGGGCTGTCAAGATGTAGATCACTGGCATGTATGAATTTCATCTCTCATATCCTCCCTGATAATTCTTGAAGCAAAGGCATAATGCCCCTTACGATGACATATTATCAAATCTATAAGGCCAAATGCTATTAATATTTTTCGCCTTCGCTTTATGTCATTGACATCTTCTAAAAATGAGGTTACAATCCTATTAGCCGAATATGACTCCCCCTCACCGTGGTTATTGAAAATATTGGTCTTCGTATTGCGAAGCCTTTTAACCGTTGTTATTAGATAGTCCCGATTTGTCGGGATTTCGCATTTTGTCTGTGTTTCGTTTCCGTTAAACGAAGGCAACAACGTCATGAATTTACGGTCTCCTTCTGCGCCAGCAGAGGCAGGTTTTCGAATTGCATATATCGTTTTGCGGGTTTGCGAAGTGCCAAAGGTATTTGGGTGAGCGAAGCGAACCGCAAACACGCTGTTAGCTGATGTGCAGCCGCTATTTTTTGTCTAATCTTTTTAAACACCTCTCTATACGCTTTTCCCAATCACCAGCCCACCCTTGTTCTAGAGCTTCTTTTGAAATTTCAATTGCAATTTCATAATTTTTACGTTTTTCTTCAATTATAGCTAACTGCTCAAAACCTTTGTGGCTTGGCAAAGGGCTGACTTTATATTCTTTTTGAAAAGCAACTTTAGCTTTGGGTGCTATTTCTATTTGTTGTTTACAAGCCTCAATTGCTTTCTCAAGTGCATCTAAATCGTTATCTCGATTTTTGTAATATGTTTCTAATTTGCTCTGATATATAAAATGGATATCTAGAACATTGGTTGAGTCATTTATCATTTCTTCTGCTTTTTTTATCATCCTATTTGCAATTGTTCGGTCATCTTTTTTATTAAACCAACCAGCGAGAGATGATAATAAACCGATAGGAGTTTCGCTTGTATAAGAAATATCACCTTTAATCAAAGATTCTCCATTTGAACCAAGTGGTTGAAATGTTCTTACAATATATTCTCTTTCTGATTCTGAAAAATCTGATAACCACCAGTCACTAAGCCCTAAATATCCGATACTTCCCTTGATTTGTTTTGATTCTTTTTTGAAGATATTAAATATACCCATGTTTGTTGCCCCCTAAAAAACAAATAAAATTAATTTATGTGGTTGCATTTCAGCTAACATGTTATATCCGAACCGTGTTCGTATATTCCTCCAATCATGCGATATATCCGAATGTAGTTCGAATATACATCCCTCTGGGCGAACAGCTCCGTCTTCAATCATATTCCCGCTCCCAGCATTTCTAATAACCTCCAATTTTCCCTCAACCACCAATAGCTCGCATTCCCGTGTTTCGTATATCTATCATATCCGCGCCTGTTGAGGCTCATCAGATACCTCTTCACCGTGTTGTACTTTTAACCTTCGTTACGTTATAAGACCAAACACCTATATAAGACTTTCGGTCTCTTCCCTTATAGAAATACTGGTGCTGTCACCTCCCTCTCGGCACCAATACTTTAGCTCTCTCGTGCCCCTGCGTAATGAGCGCGATCGCTCCTGCCAGCGCGTCCGGCCCGTCATCGTGCGCGGCTAACGGGAAATGGACGAGCTGCTCGATAAGGAGCGAGTAGTCCTGGTTTTAGGGGATAAGGATGGAGAAGTAGGGCCCGATCGCTTCGATCCGTGCTTGTTTTTGCTTCTATGCAGGTCTTCTCCTCACTACGCAGCGATACTCATCTATTTTCGCGACAAAACTCCAATCCCTGCTCAGATAACTTTCTAACTTTTCAACGGGGATCACCTTTTCCTGTGTTTTAACCTCCGGTACGAGCTGCCCGCGCTTCCATTCCATGGCGTCTTTGATGAGCGTTACTTGCTCTTCCTGAGGCAGTAATCGCCACAGTATCCCTCGACCCTCGCCGTACTTCGCCTTGATATACGCCTCAATGATCTGCTCCGGGTCCTCGCTTATACCAGCCGAGGCTGCCCTCACCGAAGCCAGCAGAATATCCGTCAGCTTCGTCTCCATCGGGCTCCGCGCAAAGTTCAGTTTTGAATATTCTACACGGTGGTATTCTATCTTCTCTTTATCATAGTAAGTATCCTGAGAGCCGGGGAGGATATGCCCGAATAAGAACTGCTGCGTGCCATAATCCATCCGTCCGCCATCCACGGTTGGATCCCTGAGCACGGATTCGAATGCTTTTCGCAGGCAGTGCGCAGAGATATGTTCCCATTGCTCTATTCCCGCGCGGCGGGCCGCCGTCTTTATGATCTTGTTGATTGTCTGCGGCGTGGGTCTTCGCAGGACGCGCTCTTTTGTTTTCCAGAGCGTCCAGTCGGAGCAGAAGAGCGGCTCATCTGGCTTGAGGCCGCCAATTCGCTCCCTCCGTTCCTGAAGGTATACTTTCACCCCCTGCGTCGCCTCTGCACAGATGAAGGAAAAGTACGGTATCGAGCCTTTACAAGCATCCCGCACACGCTCTTTCATTTCCGGATATACCGGTATCCTGATGCACTCTTTTCCGTCTTCTAAATCCTTCTGGATGTCATCAACGTTCAGCGCGATCAACGTGCTGATGCGCAAGCCCGCACTCCAGAGGCTCAGGAGCAACGCTCTGTTACGCATGCTTCCTGCGGCATCCGCAATCCGAAAAACCTCGTCCTTTGTTGGGATGTACTCGATCTTCTTCCGGTAGCGTGCCGGCAAGAAATACGTCTGCACCTTCAGGCCCTCGTACTCGTTCGCCCTGAAGAAGGTCTGGAGCCGCCGGATGATGCTGTTCAGATACGCTTTACTGTAATTCTGCTCGCCAAGCTCACCCACGAAATCCATGATCAGCCCGTTCACCTTTTTCGGCGGAAGCGCTATCAGCTGATCGGGATCATACCCCGTATGCTTGCAGAATCGGTAAAGAATCCGCAGATATACGCTCCTCGTGCTCGTACTCTTTGTGTAATGCGTGAGATGGCGAAGGAGATTCTGCACGGACGCATATTTGGATTTCCACGCCTTTACGCCTTCCCGGTCCTCGATTCCGAAGTAGATCTCCCAGTCACGGAGCGTGCGCGGCTCGTGCAGCTCAAACTTGCCAAATATCTTCGCCGGTTCTATCGCCATGTGTAAAAATCACAAAAATACTAAAGTATCCACTCATATAAAAAGGGCTACTTTGGATGGATCCATCCGCTGTAGCAAATGGGCCCGATGCGATTCGAACGCATGACCTCCGCCTCGTCAAGGCGA
>Ga0172366_10004353_pt1 | contig 11153 bp, 10 predicted proteins | sample LakKivSesite69cm_FD_114533 | JGI IMG/M metagenome (GOLD analysis project Ga0172366, IMG submission 114533) | Sediment microbial communities from Lake Kivu, Rwanda - Sediment site 69cm | ecosystem: Environmental > Aquatic > Freshwater > Lake > Sediment | place: Rwanda: Western Province, Lake...
CCGCTGTGGAATGAAGATGGCCGACTGGCTGTGGCGATGACCGACCCCTTCCAGCCGCGAGCTATGGAGGATTTGCGATTAGTGAGCGGCCACCTGATACGGCGGTATTACGCTGACCCCCCGCAGATGGAGATCGCGATACTGAAATTCTACGGCAGTAATGTAGCAAGGATGCTGGATAATCTTGCTCCGGCTGAAAAACATAGCGACACCGAGTTGGATAACGGCGATTACTCGCCGGCTAAATTGCACGAATTGGCAAGAGAGCCATCTTTAGTGAACCTTGTGAATCTGATTGTATTTGAAGCGATTGACGCCCGAGCAAGTGACATACATATCGAGCCATTCTCGGACAAAGTAAAAATCAAGTACAGAATTGACGGCATGCTCGTTGAGAAAACGCCCTCATCCAAGCGCCTCCAGGCGGCGATTATCTCACGCATTAAGATCATGGCCAACATGAATATCGCCGAGCGTTTTGTCCCCCAGGATGGGCACATCGAGTTCACCGGCAAAAACGGCAGGGTTGACATTCGTGTCTCGACCGTTCCAACGGTGTACGGCGAATCTGTTGACCTGAGACTTCTGGATAGGCGTGCATCACTGATACAACTTGAAGACCTGGGAATGAATAAGCAGTGTTTGGATGGTTTCACCCAGTGCATGCGGAAAACACACGGCATTATCCTCGTTACCGGCCCCACTGGTTGCGGCAAAACAACAACACTTTACGCGGCGCTAAACAAGATATATTCGCCGACTGTAAACATGATGACTATAGAAGACCCTGTGGAGTACCAGATCGATGGTGTTAACCAGATGCCTGTCAATCCCAAAAGAGGGCTAACCTTTGCAACCGGCCTTAGGCATATACTTCGCCACGACCCTAATATCATAATGGTGGGAGAGATTCGCGACAGGGAAACTGCTGATATTGCGATTCGCGCAGCATTGACTGGACATCTTGTGTTCTCGACGCTTCACACTAACGATGCAGCGGGGGCAGTTACAAGATTGATTGACATGGGCGTCGAGCCGTTCCTCCTGGCCAGTTCGCTGGAAGCAGTAGTGGCTCAAAGGCTGGTACGCAAGATTTGTCTGAATTGCAAAGAGCTATACAAGCCAGATGAGACCATTCTAAAAACCTTGAACGGCTCAATAAAGATAGACCGGAACACAAAATTCTATCACGGTGCTGGCTGTAACAAGTGTACGCAGACCGGCATGAGTGGAAGATTGGGTATATTTGAACTGCTTCGAATAACAGGTAAGCTGCGAGAACTTATAGCAGCAAAGCCAACCACCGAACAGATCATAAAAGCAGCGCCGGCGGATCATGTAGGCATGATGCTCGATGGCCTTGCCAAGGTACGGGAAGGTATTACGACCGCTGAAGAAGTTTTGAGAGTCGCCAAAAGTATCGACGAAGTTTGAGGCGTGTCCACTGACCGGCAACTTGGTGGGCGTATCACAAGTGCGGGATGTAACTTAGATGAGGCTGAATCGTGAGCGACTTCTACTATAAGGCAGTTGAGAAAGCTGGCGGATACGTTACAGGAAAACTTGAGGCCGCCGACCGCCGAAGTGCCATCACTGTTCTGGCAAATAAGGGACAGTTGGTATTAGAGCTGCTCGAAGAGACAAAAGACCAGATGCCAAAACCGGCAGCCCAGGTGCAGCATCTAAGATTAACGTTGCCCAGATGGATAAGACTTGGATCGCGAAGGATTACCAGTAAAGACGTCCTGGCTATGACCACGCAGTTGAGCACCGCTTTGCAGGCAGGACTTCCGCTGCTCAACGGGCTTGAGCTTATCCGCGAACAACAGCACAAAACCGGAATGAAAGAAATGCTCACAGACATCACTCACGCAGTGAACTCGGGTCAGTCACTTTCCGAGGCGATGGGCAACCACCCAAGGGTTTTCAACTCGCTGTCCCTGTCGATGATTCGGGTTGGAGAAACAGGCGGTATTCTCGAACAAACGACTGCTCAACTGGCAGCGATTTTGGGCCGGGAGGAAAAGATAAAAACCAACATGAAAAACGCCTCAGCATATCCGGCCTTTGTGCTGTGCCTTGGGCTTGCATCTGTGACTATCATAATAACGTGGATACTGCCCAATATTTTAGCCACCATAAGTGGCGGCGTCGCGGTACTGCCGTTACCAACAAGAATACTAATGGCTTTGAGCGGTTTTGCCAAATCCCTATTCACAAAGGTCTATGGGTGGCTCACTCTTGCCCTTGTCGCGGGCGGTTTGTATTACGCCAGAAGATGGACCAAATCCACAGGCCGAATCAAATGGGACAGCTTTAAGCTGAAAGTGCCCATCCTCGGTTCGGTTCTGCGGAGCATCGCGGTCGGCAGATTTGCCAGAACACTTGGCGCTTTGACCAAAGGCGGCGTTACGATTCTTGAGGCGCTTAGCGTCGTCCGTGATACGCTGGGCAATGAGCTGTTGGGCAGGGAAATCGACACCGTAGCCGAGAAGGTAAAACGCGGCGAACCACTGGCTGAGCCTTTACGCCAGTCGGGGTATTTTCCGCCCTTGCTTGTGCAAATTGTTTCGATAGGTGAGCAAACCGGCAGGCTGGACGAGCTGCTGCTCAACGCAGCCGAGACCTTCGATGATGAAGCGGACTCAGCAATAAGCAGGTTTATGGCGGTCTTCCCAGCAATCTTGATATTGCTGCTGGCTTTGGTGATAGGCTTCATAATAGCGGCAACTTTACTGCCAATAGTGGCGATGGAGCTCAGCGCAGGGGCGCTTTAAGGCAGTTCAGACGCGAACTGAGATGGGAAAGGTTTTCAAATGAAACGCAGAAAGTACAGAACGAGAGCATTCACACTTGTAGAGCTGCTGGTGGTCATTCTTATCATTGGGATGCTCGCCGGGTTTGTTGCCCCCAGGATGTTCAGAGGACTGGGCAAGGCTAAATCAGATATAGCAAAAGCCAAGATGGCAATCATCGAAGATTCACTGGGAAGGTTCTACATCGACTGCGGACGGTATCCGGACGACTCCGAGGGACTTCAGGCGTTGTTGACGGCACCAGCCGGCCTTGAAGAAAAATGGAATGGGCGTTACTGCAAACCAAGTGAGCTGCTCGACCCATGGGGAAACCCGTATATCTACCTGGCGGAAGGGCAATATAATCCGGGCAGCTTCGATTTGATGAGCTATGGCGCCGATGGCGCCGAAGGCGGTGAAGGCGACAACGCTGATATAATTAACAATTAGAGTGTAGCGGCAAATGAAAAAGCAGAGCACGAAAACTAAAGTTCAAGCGAAAGCACACGCCTTTACCCTCACCGAGCTGTTGATGGTAATAGTCCTGATCACGCTTATTAGCAGTGTCGGTGGTGGGCTTTATGTCGGGACATATAGAAAGATGCTGGTTGAAAAGGCAGCACGCGACATAGTGCTCGCAGCCAAGTACGCCAGGATAATGGCAATTGAAAAACAAAAGCCATACAAGATGAAATTTGATGCCGTCAACAACGGATTTCAACTGACCTGCGGCAGTTCTGGCGAGCAGACCGAGGCAGTTGAGCAGGTGATAGTGCGGGATTTGTACTTTAGGCCGGTGAAATTCGGCGGTGACGTTAAATTTGAAGACATTGATATTACACCCCTTGCCTCGCAGACGCAAGCCGATAGCACTGAGCAGATAGAGATAACCTTTCAGCCGAATGGTACTGCCCAATTCGCCGTGATTCAGGTTGGAGATGGCAAAATCCATTATACGGTTAGTATCTCTCCGGCGACCGGCAAGGCAAAGATGTTTCTTGGCACCGCTGAAAATGTGAAAATCGGTACCGTCGATTTGGATGCGCAAGAATGATTAAAGCAAAAAGAAACAATAAGGGCTTCAACCTGGTTGAGACACTGGTTGCCGGTGCGATCCTTTCCGGCACAGTTTTGACCGTAGGGGCAATTAGTACCAGGGCTCTGACCGCGACAAGGCTCAACAGGCAGTACGAAACCGCAGCATCGCTGATAGATAAGCAGTTCAGTCTGATTGATTATATGGGCATCGACGAGTTCGTGGAGCAGGGACAGACCGAAGGCGTATTTGAAGATTTTGAGCCTGGATACCACTGGCAGGCTACAACTGAGTACCAAGGCATAGATAGTCTCTATCTGGTGACCTTGACTGTAACTTGGGTAGACAACAATCGGCCATACAGCCTTTCCGCCCAGACGCTGTTTGATGGGAAAAGTACTTATGTCGAAGCCGGCACGGCGCAGGCGCAGGAGTGATTCAATGAGAATCGCTGTTAAAAACACAGGATTTACGCTGGTAGAAGTGCTGGTAGCCTCAACTATAGGGGCGTTTCTTATCATAGTGGCCGTCGGAACGCTGCGAGCGATCTCCACCAGCGCCGAGATGGTCACCAGCAACGTTGATTCAGCCTCTGAGGTAAGGTTTGCGGCACGGCTGATCTCCAGAGACCTTGCTAATCTGTATCGTGACCCGAATTTCACAAACATGAAGTTCGTAGGCACAGTAGACGAATCGCAGCAGAGCACAGCCAGTTCCTTGGCTTTCTACGCTGTCGGCGGTGTAAAGGCTAGACCCAACCAGCCGGAAGGTGATGTGTATGAAGTGGAGTATTACCTCGTAAAAGATCAAGACCAGTCGGTTCTATATCGGCGGCTCTGGCCGTATCCCGACCCGAATAATGAGACTGAGCCGGCTGGAGTCCTGACTGCAATTGGCGAAGATATTGATGTCTTCGAGGTGAGGTATTTTGACGGGAGCGAGTGGTCCAATGAATGGCCCAAAGAAATGCAGACTGTTCCTCAATTGGTTGAGGTCAATATTGTTGGCAAGTCACCACGTCTGGCGACCGCGTCTCTTGAATCTCTCACCGTTAATCTCAAGCCCATAGCAGATATGATCACTGCCGCATCTCAGGCCACTGCCGGGCAAAGCGCAGCCCAGCAAAGTGGTGAACAGCAAGGCAGTGAACAACAAGCTACTGAGCAACAAGGTGTTGGGCAGCAGCGCGGTGGACAACAGGGTGGTGGGGCGGTTGGTGTACAACAAGGTCGCGGGCGCGGCGGCGGGCAAGGTGGTGGCCAGAGAGGTAGCCGCGGCGGTGAGCAGGGTGGTGGCCAGGGAGGTGGCCGCAGCGGTGGGCAGGGTGGTGGTCCAGGTGGTGGCCAGGGAGGTGGCCGCAGCGGTGGGCAGGGTGGTGGTCCAGGTGGTGGCCAGGGAGGTGGTCGCAGCGGTGGGCAGGGTGGTGGACAACAAGGTGGCGGGCGACAACAAGGTACGCCACAACAACGTGGTGGCCAGCAAATTGGCCCACAACAGGTTATGCCACAACAAGGTGGTGGGGGGGCGAGGCGGTAGGTAGAAGAAAACAGGTGACAGGCGAAAGGGCAGATGAGGTTTAGTTAGAAACGATGTCTTTCGTTACTGAAAAAAAAGGGCTTGTTCTTGTAGCGGTGCTGTGGATAGTCGTAGTATTGACGGTTATCGTTGCCACTGTTGGTCGCAGCGGCATCCTCGATACGAGGGTCCGCCTTCTGAGGACCGAGGAAACTCGCTGCAAGTGGGCTTGTCGGGCAGGAATTGAGAAAGCCGTTGCGCTATTGAATGAAGACACCAGAGAGAGCGACCACCTGCTGGATCTGTGGAGTGACAACGACACTGACTTAAATAATGTCAGCCTGGAAGGTTGCGTGTATAACGTCCGCGTGATTGACGAGGCCGGCAAGCTCAACATAAACACTGCCACGAAAGAACAGCTTATGGCACTGCCATATATGGAAGAGTACATAGCAGATGCGATAATCGACTGGCGGGACACGGATGATACGCCAAGCGGGCTGGGCGTTGAAGGAGGATACTATGAGAATCTGCCCTTCAAATATACGATTCGCAACGGCCCCTTTAGGACGATACGCGAGCTGCTTTTGGTCAGAGATGTCACAGAACAGCTACTGTACGGTGAGGACACGAACTTCAATGACAAATTAGACTACAATGAGCAGGACGGTGACGAAAATCCTCCGCCTGATGATAGCGATGATGAGCTGGATAAGGGCTGGATATCGTTCTTGACCTGCTATTCTTATAGTAAGAATGTAGATGCCCAAGGCAACGCAAGAATTAACATAAACCAGGCTGACGAAAACCAGTTGCAGCAATCTCTGGGGATAAGCAGTTCCGTGGCCAGGGCTATTGTGCAGAAACGCAGCAATAGTCAGTTCACAAGCATTGTTGACCTGATAGACTCTAGTACGTCCACAAGCTCCGGCAGCAGCTCGAGCGGCGCTACAGGCCAGTCGGCAACTTTGGATACGCCGACATTCTACGAAATAGCAGACAAGATAACCGTGGATACCCAGCAACAGACGCAAGGCAAAGTCAACATCAACACCGCGCCGAAAGAGGTGCTTGTGGCGCTGTTAGGAGGCGATGACCAGGCCTGGCAAGTTGCCGAGAACATAGTTGCCTACCGGCAGGGTTTGGCGGATGGAATGAAGAGCATCACGGATTTGCTTGAGTATGGGCTGGTGAATCTGGATACTTTCAAAAAGATTGAAAAGAACATCACGACCCGGTCGGATGTTTTTACCATCCGTTGTTTTGCGACAGCAAAGCGGGGCTCAGATAGCGGCCTGACACTGCAAACAGAGGCAGTAGTAGATAGAAGTGCAAGCCCTTATAAGATACTTTACTGGTACCAGGGAGCAAGTAATTGATGAGTAGCAGCCAAGCAAATAAAGCAGTAGGACAGTCGGTGATCGCAATTGCGCAAGAAGAAAATAAGTTCAAAGCAGTTGAGCTTAGAAAGCGGGACGCCGATTTTGAAGTCGTCTGGACTAAAAGCAGCAACACAGGCGATGGTAGTTGGAGCGGCTTCGCAGCCAAGTGTGGTCTGTCGCCGGTCACGACCAAGCATAAAAAGTTCAGCCATGACAGAGTAGGCGTGGTTGCTTTTGACTCGACGGGCGTGGCTTTTTACCGCATTGATGTGCCTGCGGTAGGAGAGGATGAGACAGAATCGATAGTCAAAATACAGGCGGAGGCTATGCTGCCATTGCCTGCCGAACAGATGGAAATTGCCTGGCGGCGAGGCACCGCTCGTAACGGTAAGGTGCCTGTTACCATAGCCGCAGCGAGAAAAGAGCTTTTGCGGGCACTTGTCGATAGTGTGCGCGGTTTTGAGCCAGCAAGAATACTGTTGGACTGTGAAGCAATAGTAACAGCGTCCAGAACAGTATTTTCCCTGAACAAACAGGATGCTCTGGTGGTAAGTCTGACAGCACGAAGTACACAGCTCTGCCTGGTTGAGGGTGGGCATCTGAGCAATGCCGTGGTCTTGGATATCGGTCTGGATGATTATTTGCAGACAAGTGTGAACCTTCCCGGCGGGGCAGACCTATTTGACCAAACAGAGGTAACCGATAGACTCTCGCAGGATATCAGGAGCGTTTTAGAATCTTCTGGTTACTCCGAACAGGCACACTTGCCGGTTTTTGTGCTATCGGATGGTAATGACGCCATAGAAAGCATAGTCTCCTGTTTGAGATCGGCAGGATTGGACGCCAGAGTAGCTCTGCCAGAGCTTGGAATCTTACGGTCGCAAAGTGAAAGTGAGTTTGACGTCGCACAGCTTTATGAATACAAGCTGCCGATAGGTCTCGCCCTGATGGCGCTTGAAAAGCCTGCTGACGGTCTCAATCTTTTTGAAAACTTATACGAGCCGACAGGCACGAAGAAAAAAGACTATGGTTTTTATTCGCTGAAAATAGCCGGGGCTATCGCGGCGGTGCTGTTGATCGTGTTGGCTATTGTATCCTATGGGCTCGACTCGGCCACCGAAAAGCGGTTGAGCAAGTTGACAGCAGAAGCTGGTTTCAAAGAACTTGTGCAGCGACAAACGCTCTTAAAGACCGTTGCACAACAGAGACCCGACCTGCTGCAGCTTCTCAGCGATATAAACTCTGGCGACAGTCGAGGTATAACGCTGGATAGCTTCTATTTCAAAAAGGGCCAGCCGGTAAGCATAAGCGGTCAGGTGCAGGACAACGACCAGTTATACGATTTTCAGAAATCTCTGCTGGATAAAAAGGGCATAACAGATGTGAATATACAAAATACCTCCAGAGACAGCAAAACCAAGAGGCTTAAATTCACTATGACTTTCAATTATAAGACATTTACCAAAAAGAGTACGCAGGTAAGAAGCATAGAATTGAGAAAATCATGATAGAAAAATTGAGCCAAAAACGAATACTGCTGATTGGAGCCGCAGGCGCGGCGGCTATCCTTGTGGTTGTGTTTGGCACCAGATGGCTTGATAGCTGGGGCAAAACCAGAGAATCGCTGGCCACGATGAGAGCCCAACTGAAATTTGTAAGCACGGACGAATCCAAACAAGCGGGTATATTGTCGATTGTGCCCGTCTTCGAGATGCCTAAGGCTGAGGACGAACAAGAGTTTCTATTCAGAGATAAGCTGAATGAGCAGTTAAAGAAGGCAGGTATAAAAAGCGACCCGCTGCAGGTCCTGCCCAGCACGTCTCGGCAGGCTCAGTACAGGGTCTTACGCTTGAAGTGCAACGCAAAATGCAGGTTTGGACAGGTGCTCGACCTGCTTGCGGCGCTTAAGGAAAACCCTTATCTGGTTGGCATCGAGGAGATGCGAATACAATGCGATACAAAACAGCCGTCTGGCCAACGACAGGATGTTAATTTGAGTCTGACATTATACACATTTGTTAAATAGATGACCTAAGACAAAAAAGTGCTTTGGAATCTATGGAGGTAAACGTATGAGATTCGAGCATCTAAAACATAAAAGGAAGTTCGCCTTGATACTACTGCTCGGTACGCCGACAGTCTGCGCAGCTTTGATTTTAGTTCAGGTGAAAGGCTTCTTTGCGGATTCAAGCAAGGCCGTCACCTTGTTGAAAGACGCTATCGCTGCGAGTAAGACGGATGCCAACGACGTGGAAAAACGCTTGGCTGATTTCAGAGCGGTCGCCGAGGAGTTGAAGAAGAAGAATCTGTTTGCCCCCCCTCCCCCGAAGCAGCACCCTATAACCGCCGTATCAGGCATAATGGGTAACGAAGTGTTAATAAACGATACATGGTACAAACTTGGCGACATGGTCGGTGACGCAAAGATCGTGGCCATTGAACCCACGCAGATCAAGACATTGTGGGACGGCCAGGAAAAGGTCTTTGCTCCGATTGATGCGCCGACCCCTGCCGGCCCATCTGGGCCAAGGTCTGGACCAGAAGTAGCCAAGGCAGAAGGAGCCGGCGGAGAGGCAGCCGCAGTGGTTCAAGCTTCCGGTGGACCGCCTATGCTCGGCGGGCCGGGTATGGGGATGTTCGGCAATCTCTCCGAAGAAGATAGAGCCAGAATGAGAGAGCAATTTATGGCGATGAGGGACAGGTTCCAGAACATGTCTGAGGAAGAACGACAAAGAGCCAGAGAGGAAATGCGTCAGAGATTTGGCGGACGAGATGGTGAAGGGGGCGGATTTGGCGGCCGAGGGCGTGGTCGCAGAGGAGGATAGGACAGTCTAATTGAGGTGAACTAATATGAAACAGTACAGCGCAATAATATCAGTCGTAGCCGCTGTTGTGGTGCTTGCTGCCGCTTGGGGAATAGGCCGTTACATTCGAGAAGTCAGGCTCCAGCATGCAGAGGACGTCAATTCCCCAAAAACCACACAGCCGGGCACAAAACCGAGTCCCGAACGGCCAATACCTGGACCGGGTCCAGGACGCAAACAGGAGCTGTCCGAGCAGGAAAAAGCTCGACTGAAAGAGCAGCGGGGTAAGATGATAGAAAAAGCAGATAATTTGTCGGAGCAGGAAAAAGAAAAGTTCAGAGCTCAAGTGCGTGAGAAATTCAGCCCCAGCCAGCCGCCGGATAGGCAAGGATTTCCCCAGATGTCTCCGGAAGAAATGGCCAAGCTAAAAGAGCAATTCGAGAAGATGAAGGAAAAATGGGAAAGTATGTCTGAGCAAGAGAAAGAGGCGTTCAAGGCCAAGATGCGGGAAGGATTTGGCCCCCCTATACAACCAGACAGCCAAGCACCCTCAGAATTGACGCCCGAAGAAAAACCCGGACTCCAAGAACAGGAGAAACCTGAACAACAACAGCAAAATGAGTCTGAGGAGCAAAAATAATAGTCTAATGACAAAGCAGTTTGAGAAGTAGTCGCCAGACGGCGCAAAGAAAAGCAAAGCGAGGTGATTAACATGAAACGGTCAATGTTGATTATGTGGATTGTAGTTGCTATAGCAGCAGTCGCTATTATCTGGAGGGTCGGATTTTACCCTCCGCTGCCGGCAGCGACAGAAAAGCCGGTTGAGACCGAAGTAGTGAGCGACTGGGATGAATGGTATGAGCCGAATGAACTACAAACGACGTCCGGCACAACTGAGCCGGTGGTAGCATCTGCTGTTACTGAACCGGCTAAATCGGCTGATGTAAATGAGCCCAAGGTTGGTGCTGATGCCAATCAGCCGCCAAGATTGGCCGATGCTGGTGAGCGTAGAGGACCCGGAAGACGCTCAGGACAAATGGAGGGCGGGTTTGATTTTCGCCGGTCCGGAGAATTCGCCGGCTTTGAAGGACGTTCAGGCCCTGGCAGTCGGTCCGGAAGAATAACCGACGTTAATGACGCCAATCAGCCAATGGAAGCCCTGAACCTGAAGAATGTGGAGATGAGGCAGATTGTTCAGAAAATCGCGGAGTGGACCGGCAAAACGGTTATTCCCTCCGAGGAGGCAGAGAAAGTCAGAGTGAGCATATACGCGCCGCAGCAACTGCCCCGAAACAAGGCTCTGTCGCATATCTACGGTGCGTTGCGGATGAAAGGCTTTGTCGCAGAACATCTAGACGATGCGATCTATATTTCACCTATAAAGAGCGCAAAACTTGGCTTTGTGCCCACGATACCGGATACCCAGCCGCTGGCCACGCTCGAAAATAAGGACCAGATAGTTCAAAGGTTCATTAAGATGGAAAGTTACCGGCCTACTCAGATGGCCCAGGTTATTCAGCCTCTGATCAGCGAGTACGGCTACGTTAGCGCGGATGAAACTACAAGCACCCTTTTAGTGATCGATACGGTTCAGAATCTGATGCGCATCGAGCGGATTGTC
>Ga0172366_10004354_pt1 | contig 11150 bp, 9 predicted proteins | sample LakKivSesite69cm_FD_114533 | JGI IMG/M metagenome (GOLD analysis project Ga0172366, IMG submission 114533) | Sediment microbial communities from Lake Kivu, Rwanda - Sediment site 69cm | ecosystem: Environmental > Aquatic > Freshwater > Lake > Sediment | place: Rwanda: Western Province, Lake Kivu...
GGTTTGATTTTAAAATCCATTGAAGTCCACGCAATTCACGGGAGACTTCGAATTTTGTCACCCGTTATCCCGAAGGAAATATGGGATTAAAGAAGGAAAATTTTAATAACTTATGATCTCAAGTAGTTATACAGGCTCTTAATTCTATATATTAACAAACCACGTTTTACTTGGGCAAGAATTAATAATGCTGGTAGTTAGAACTTCGCATGAAAATCGAGTTTCTCCCCGTACCCAAAGTCATCAACTCGGGATCCGGTTCGTTCCGGCTGCACGATGGCCTCAACGTCTTCGTGAACAAGGCCAAGGTACAAGACCACGTTATCGACCTGTTCGGGTTTTTATGGCGGAATTTCAAGGTGAACTTGAAAATTACGGCTATCCGGGATCGTGATTTCAAGGACGAATACGAGCGCGGCTTTTTCCTCTATGCCACATCCGAGGAGGCGCTGCCCGAATCCTTCCCGGACATGCTGGTGAGTGCCCTTGCCCGGTGCAAAGGCGAGGGGTATCACTTGCAAGTACAGCCCCGGTCCCTGTTCCTTTGCGCCCACACGACGCGCGGCTTCTATAACGGGGTTATTACTATCCAGCAAGCGAGCGATGCATTTGAAATGAGCAGCAACCCGGAAACGGGGAAGAACGAAATCGTCATGCCCGAAATGGAAGTGGAAGATCATCCAGATCTCGAGCTCAGGGCTGTCCACGTCGACTTGAAACGGCAAATGCACTCGCTCGATTACTTGAAGGATTACATCCGTTTGCTCGCCCGGTTCAAGATCAACGCGATCGTCTGGGAATGGGAGGACAAGTTTCCCTACAAGCGCCGGCCCGAGATAAAGCACCCGCTCGCGTTCAATAGCCAAGAGACCACCGAGCTCGTCGAGCTGTGCCTTGCCCACGGCATCGAGGCCATCCCCCTCGTGCAGACATATGGCCACCTCGAGTTCGTGCTGAAAAAGGACCAGTACGCCCACTTGAAGGAGGATCGCAAAGCGAGCTACGACCCGGATCATACCCTCGATGCATGTGCCATGCAAGACGAGACAATGCGGTTGATCGAGGACATGATCGCTGACGTCGTGAGTTACCATCACCGTTCTCGTTACATCCACATCGGTGGTGACGAGGTCTACACGATGGGCTCTTGTGAAAAATGCAAAGCATACATCAACGAGCACGGGAACGGCGATGCCATCGTGGGCAAGGGCAAGCTTTACACCATGCACATGAACCGGGTCATCAAGATCGTGAAGGGCTTCGGCAAGATACCCATGCTCTGGCACGATTATTTGCTGAAATACCCCGCGTACATCGACGAGCTCGACAAGGATGCCGTGGTCGTGTACTGGATGTACGGGAAGGACAAGAACCCCGCGGATTTTGCGAAAGAGATCGATTTCTTCAAGAAGAAGGGCTTCAAGGTGCTCGTCGCCAGCAGCGTGAACAGTGACTTTCAATACGCGATCCCGAACTACGATCTCCGCTTCCAGAACATCCATGATCTCAACAAGGCATTGATGCGGGACACGGCAGCGAGCGTCGGCGCGCTAGCGACCAACTGGGCTGGCTGCCGGGCTCCCATGGAGACGTCCGTCCCCGCCATCTTGTTTTTCGCCGATGCATCGTGGAACACGAGCGAGACACCATACTCGGACGACATCTTGCAAGCATTCACCCCGCGGCTGCTCCGGCGCCTGTTCTCGCTGCGCGATGACGAGATACGACGGCACGCGCGCGCGGTCAGTCTGCTCGCCGAGAGCACGACCAATCCAAACCACGCGCAAACCCCGGCTCTCGCGCGCATCGATACTCTCCTCGGGGAGGCAATTGATTCGTGGAAGCAGCTGGCCGGGGATGCCCGCGCGTCGAGAAGCGTGGCGGACAACATCGTTCAAGGCTTGAAGCTGCAACGGCTCAAGGTTCATCTCTTCTTGCTATCCCGGCAAGTTGAAAAGGCGTTCGACGTCGACAATCCACCTCTCATGAAGGATGTCCAGGCATTGGAATCGGACATCAAGGCACTCGCGCAAGAATTCGAAATTAACAAGGCGCGAACGAAACAAGTGTACGAGAAGGTGATGTACGACGAGGAGGTGGCGGACGAAATGGAGATCCGGTTTAACAAGCCCATGACATACTTGGAGCGACTGCGTTCCTATCTTCTCACGCTCCGGGACAAGCTGGAACGCCTCGACGCCATGCTCGTTAGTTCGGCTTCGATAATTCACGACGTGAAGGATCCCGTAATACAGAGCGATTTAAACACCATTCACGAAGGTTTTTCGAGGGCAATCAAGGGGTTCTTGCGCGGGATCTCCCCACTTCCCCTCGTGGATTCGTTGGAAGGATATGCAGCGCGCCTGGAAGCTCTCTTGAACCAGATGCCAGCAACGGCGAGGGATCATTTTCACGGCATCGCCGGTGCCATTAGGGACGTTAGCACGGGGATGGATTCCTTCCTCCTAGAAACCGCGAGGAACGCCATGGACACCAGTTTTCTGGGCCGTTTCTAAAAACTCCTTTTTCTCCGCGGAAAGCACCTTCTTTAGCGCTAGATGTCTGTTGGGATCGCTCGCGCATCGCTAATTCGCGCGCGGGGATTGATCTCGCGCCGAGGAGGTGGTGGACGGAGGTTAAATATGAAAATCATCTTTGATCCAATAGATTCGCGCATGCCGGCCAGAACGCACTCGGCATAGAGCAGCCCGTTACATCCAATCCTCGAAATCCCGAAGCCAGTGCTTGATCTCTGTCCGAAAGACGAGGATCCACGTTTGATGATGGAAATCACAAGCGATGTCAGGAATGATGGCGAAAGAATTGAAGATCAGGCCGATGAGATTACTGGCCATCGTCATCTTCTCCGTCACTTTGCTGACCCTCGTCTCTAGTTCCATCACGAGAACCATTTTTGTCACCGGCGGTACAAGATACCACGAATCCGAAGAGATCTTCAACACGGTTGGCCAAGCAAGGAAATCCACATCGCCCCTTTCCGGGATCACGGTTGCTGTCTTGAACGAAGCCGTGAGCCCTCCTTATTTCTCCGGCTCTTTGCGAAACGATTATTCATCCGTCATCACGGCGCTCACAACGGAGGGCGCGTCCGTAACAGCGATGACGTCGTCCCAGATTGCCTCCGGATCGCTCGCCGGCTATGACGTGTTCATTATGATCGACAACGCGCCGTCTACCGCTTGCCAGACGAATATTAGGGCTGCATGGATGGCCGGCACCGCAATAATGGCGTTCGACAGCAGCATCTGCGCGCTATGCTATTTCGGCATCCTGCCCGCAAGCTCGAGCGGCAGTAACGGGCAAAGCACCTACTGGACGTACGGCGATACCGCCACGTCTCGTGTCGCGATTGCCCACCCCATCACGGCCAATTATACCGTTAACTCCCTTGTATCCGGCACGTCCGGTGATGCATATTGGCTTTCTAGCACCATGAATGGCGTCGGCGAGTATTCCAAGATAACCGTGCTCACGAGTCTGAACGGCGACCAGAGCAAGTGGACGACAATCCTCTACGAGCCCGCATCATTCGGGGCGGTGTTCTTTTGCTGGGATCAAGCACACGTGACGAACACGGCCTTGAAGCCAATGATCATCCAAGCGGTCAAGTATCTGGCCTTTTCGACCAACCAGGCGCCGACGCTCTTGTCTGGCCAGGTAAGCCCGATGGCCGGAACGTCGTCGACGGCGTTCACCTTCACGGTTACTTATGCCGATCCGGAAAACGTGCAGCCGACATATATCAGGGCGCGTGTCGGTGAGTACACGTTGAACATGGCCAAGATTTCCCCCTCAGACGTGAACTACCGAGACGGGTGCATGTATAGTGCTTCGATGACCTTGCCAACGGGTTCCTACACGTACTACTTCGAAGCGGGCGACGGGGCTCGAGATGTCTCCACGCCCTCGGAGAACGGCCCTTACGTCGGCACGCCACCTCCGACATTGTACCTGAGTCAATCGCACGTGTCGAAGACGAGCGGGTTCCCTTTCGACGCGATTACCTTCCAGGTAACATACACCCATGCGAGTAACATCGTGCCTTCGTACATCTACGTGAGGATCGATTCCACAAGTTATCCCATGTCCAAGCTGTATCCGTACGACAATACCTACACGGATGGTTGCACGTTCTATTATTCCATGACCCTTGGTTTGGGATCACACACGTTCTCATTCTGGGCATCCGACGGCTCCACGACGGTCTACTCGCCGACGTATTCCGGCTTGACCGTGAGAAGCTTCGGTTCGACGGTCAACCTAACGCAAGCAACATGCTCCCCTGCATCAGGCGACACGAACACCGACTTCCAGTTCCGGGTGCGGTACACGCAATCATATAACATGGCACCAGATTTCGTGTCGGTCTACATTGACAACACGTTTCACGAGATGTCGAAGGAATCACCGGCGGATACCACCTACGATGACGGTTGTTTCTACATTTATTCGACCCGGCTCAGCGCCGCCAATCACTCGTATTACTTCGAGGCAAGCCGGTCGGGCGACGGGATCATCACCAACTCCTCCACGGTCGAAGTCCGAACGGCTTCAATCATCGATGACCCGCCATCGCTTTTCACCTTGGTGTTCATCGTGCTCGGCTCGGTCGCAACGATCTCGACTGTCTCCATCGCCTACAAGATCAAGGTAAAGAAGGCGCTCACGGCCCCCTTGCCAATGAACGTGGCATCAACAACCAGGCATTCGCCGGGGCCGGTAATCACGCCGGAGGGGTCATCAAGAACATTGCCTGCTCAAGGAGGCTTGGGTGGTATTTCTGGTAACGCTGGGCCATTAACGCACGGGTTCTTGCCACCTAGCGCATTCATGATGCAGCCATTTCCCGCCCCCCGTGGAGGAGTTCCAAGTGTCGCTTCAGTTCCGAGTACCCCGATTCTTGATTCGACGCCCACCGCGGGCATACTCGACTCGATGCACCCCGCCACGCCGGAGCCGATATTGCCCGGGTCGCCAAAGTGGATGCGCCTCGCGAGGTTCGACATCTCCATGTACATGGCACCACCTGAGGACAGCGTTGTCAACGAGGCGATCGTCGAGAATGACGGGTTCGGGCTTGCTGGTGGTGCAGAACATCCTGATTATCCAACGGAAGATCCTGGTCTGGAAGGGGAAGCCCGACTCGGTGAAGATGACTTCGAGGATTCGATGCTCGGGGATAACGTAGATGAAAAGGCACTCTTGGCTCCGGGAACGGGCGATGACAAGTCGCCCCCGATAGCCAAGCCCGAGACGCTCGTCGTGCGCCGATCTTCTGCCGAGGGCTCGCCGTCACTTAGCCCGCAGGCCGGCAAGTCATATCTTGTCATCTGCCCTGCTTGCAGGAGGGAGATCATCATCGACGGGAACGAGGGCGGCATCGTGTACGATTGCAAGAGATGCAGATGCCACGTCCTTTACGTCGCCAAGTGCATCGCGTGCCAATCCCGGGCTGAGATCCAGCAAGACGAGTTACAAAATGCCCAAGGGGGCGGTATCCGCTGCCCGGTGTGCTGGGAGAAAATGAATGTATAATTCTCCATCGATCCTCGTTGACACGCATGAAAAGAAGGTGTATCCTCTATCCTAATGTAATCAATTACCGTGTACACGTTTCTTGTAACGCTTCGTCGTTTTTTGATCAAAATATTCAAGAAGACCATTGTTAGATAGTTTATCTAGTGCCCGAGCCACGAAGGCCGTCTTGCTGCGGTTTTTCGACGGGATTCCCATCAACCGCCGCACGTACTTGACATCGATTATTGCCCCGTCCGGGAAATGATCCTTGATGACCTTCTCGACATCCCTCACGAACGCGGAAAAAAACCCGTTATCATTCATGCCTCCTCCCTCGCAAGATCCCGTGCGATTACGGTTATGCACTTGTTACATTTAAAGATGCGCGTGAAACCGGCAGTCTCATATGCGGTTCATGTGTCATAGACACGACCTTCGAGCAGAGTTCTGATTGAAGAGATCGGGCCACCGTACTTCATGAGGCCAACGATGTTTTTCCGACATATGCATAAAACCTTTCCACGTGATCATTGGTTCATGAATCATGGATACTCGCCTGAGGAATTGGCTGCCGATTTCAAGAAGGTTTCTGAAATAGTGGCCCGGTACAAGGCCCGGATCGACCCTTCACGGCAGATTTCGACAGATGAGTTCGTCGCCCGGCAAAAAAAGGTCATCGCCGGATTAAAAGAAAGGGGATACAACGTGGGCATCGTTTTTTCTGACGAGCATTATGCAGGTGATGTTCCCTATCTCGCCGGCAACATCAACATTTCCATCGAGCAAATTGCAGGCATCATCGGCACGACCGGCTTCCACGTGGTCGCGGGGCTTGAAGGTGGGTACGTAGTCGAGCAGCTCGCGGGCCGATCGAGATCCATCGTGCATAAGGTCGAAATGTTGCAATTAGCTGATGAGAAGTACCCGATAGCTGCGGAAAAGCTCGAGGCTGTCATCGAGGCGGCGGCGGGTATGCCCCTTTCGAAAATGAAGAGGATCGCCCTGCTAACCCCGCGCCAGATCATCCCCGCCAGCGTCGTGGCCTACCTCGAGCGGCTGTTCGGCAAGGACGGCGTGGTCGACGAGCAAGAGATCTATTACAAGATCAAGTACATCAAGTCGGACATGGAGCTGGCCTTGATCCGCGACGCGTCGCTCATCGCGGATGCCATGATGCGCGCGATGCTCGCGGTCATCAAGCCCGGCATGCTAGAGACCGAGGTCGCATCGTGGGCATATTTCACGGCATCGATACTCGGAGCAGAGGGTATGGGTTTCAAGGTCATCCTGGGGGCGGGCGAGGCGAACCGCACGTTGATCGGGCTTGCCTTGAACCGGCGGATAGAGAAGGGCGACTGGGTCCATCTCGGCGTTTCGCCGAAGCGCGATGGCCTCGCCTCGTGCGTCCGCCGATCCATCATCGTCGGCACAACCGAAGCGGAATGGACGGATAACCAGCGCTACTGGTTCGATTTCATCGAGGCTGCTTACAAGGCCGGGTTCGACGCTTACGTCGATGTTGCCAAGAACAAGCGACCTGCCAAGTTTCAAGAAAAGGCGCTCGTGGACTTCTTCAAGTCACGCAGCAAGGTAGTTTCCGAGCGGTACGGTAAGGATATCCAGCTCGACGCGTTGAAGCCGTATACCGGCACGCACAACGCGGGTTACACGGAGTGCCAGGAGTTTTACGGTGCAATAACCCTCGATTCCGAGGGGCCGCTCGGCGAGCAAATCGTCACGATGCTCGACGTCGCCCTTCGCGGCATAGGTGATCGCTGGAATGACGTCATCATCCCCGACCTCGATTACATAGTCATCGAGAACACGCTGGGCAAGTTCGGGACCCGCGTGGAATGCTTCAACGAGCTGCCGTTGCGCGTGCAACATCTCATCGGGAAAGGGATCGAATAAACCGATTGACTCTTTCTATTTCTTTGTGGTTATTTCTTCAACCAGCTTTTTGTAGGGCGCGTAATCGAGCCTGGGACGCGGGTCGACGGTCATGTATAGTTCGATGAATCCCCCGGTGGCAACCCGCCTCTCCTTGCGGTTCTCCAGGATGCCCTTGATGATGGCTTGCTGCGACGCGAACGATTGCAAAGCCTGCTGTACCCGCCGTTCCACGCCTTCACCGGCGACGATCGCGAGGTTTGCGGGCATTGCCGGCTTGCCCGTGGCCGCGCCGCCGCGCCGGATGGCCTCGACCGGGTCGAAACTCCCCCAGACCGAGTATTCCATGAACGACGAGACGGTCCAGGGTTCGGCCCAGTCCACGACGACGGGATCGCCTGCCTGAGGGCCATAGTAGAGCCCGGATGCAGCGACGGCCGCGTGGTCGATGTGCTCGCGGAAGCCATTCGCGAAGAGGAGCCTCGTCGCCCTGGTCTTTCGCAGGAATACGAGTAACCGCTCGAAAGTTCCCAATGGCGCTCCATCTCCGTCGATGGTCGGCTTGTGATGTCCGACGTACGCGTTCCCGCTGAAATCCGGCAATTCAAGCCTGAGCAAGTGTTCCGGGGGGATACCAAGGGCACGGTACGCCGCTTCCGTCTCGTGCTTGCGCGTTTCCACGATCGTTGCCTTTTCAGACGCGCTACTATATCCGGCATCGCCTTTATGGAATATCACGACACGCACGCGCGCGTCTTGAGACAGCGAAGCGAGAATGGCATATCCCGCCCCGAGAATTGCGTCGTCATCATGTGGCGACAAGATCACGACGGCTTCTTCATTGGATGAACGCCATTTCGGGAAAAACTCGCCGATGCCTGCCATCTCTCGCCGTGCATCGAGGTCGAAAAAGTGAAAATCGAGGCTCATGATGGATACATCCAGCCCGTTCTTGTTTAACTCTTTTCACGGCTCGCGTTTCCGCATCGATGCTGCCCGGGCGCTCGCGAGGAACAGCGGCAAGCAGAAAACGGCAACGATCAGCGCGTTAATCACATAATCCAAGCCAGGATCGATTGTAACCAACGCGCCTGCGACCAGCGGGGCCACGCCGAACCCGATCCCGTTGTAAAACTCGTAATACGTGGCATACTTGAGCGAGTTCTCCACGGCGCCATACTCGAGCATTATCTTCGATGTGAAGGTGTAGAGCCACCCGGACAAGATGCCGTTGGCAACGAACGCGATGGTAAGCAAGGTCGGGCTCCCAGCCAGCCACAAGCAGACCAGGAATGCCACGTTCGTGACCATGGCGACTGCCCAAGCGGCATGCCCTGATTTCGCACTCCTCCGGCTCCAAATTACAATGGTCACCGTCTGCAACCCTTGGTGAACGAACGTCACGAGGTACACGTAGTACGACGGGATCCCCGCGTTGTCCAACGCGAGCGGGTAAACGAAGGGATAGATGGCCTTGATGTAGGCATAGACCAGCGTGCCCACGAGGTAGAACGCCGCGGAGAAGGACAAGAGATACGATGAGTTATCAGTCAGGATCCGGCTCGACGCCCCTTTCACATGCGGGTCGTCGGTCTTGGGTGCGGGCACGACCGGCTGGCGCGCGGCATCTGCTATCGCGACGAGGACCGTGCCGCGCAAGGCGATGCCGGTGCTCGGCCGTTCCATGGCCAAGGCGCACGGCAGCATGGAAACCATGACTCCCAAGGAGATACCCAGGGCCATGTATTCGTTCCCGGCCCCCAGAAACACGATGAAATACCCGCCGATATCGCCGATGATGATGCCCACGTTCCAACTCTTCCCGTACGTCTGGAAGAACTGTCCCCCGATTTTCCCGGGGATGGCACGCTGCCAGCGGGATAGCTCCATCTGGAGATTCGGCCAGAAGAACCCGAGCAGGAAGCCGTCAACGGCGCGGAGGACCACGAGCACCAAGGGGTCGAACAAGACGAGTTGACAAGAAACGAGCACGATCGATGCCACGACCGACATCAAGACGCCATTGCGGGCGCCAATGAAGCGGGTGATGGGCATGGCGACTAGCGGGCCGGCGATGTAGGCGATGGAATAGATGGACATGATCACGCCGAGCATCCCCGCGGGAACGTGGAGGAAGTAGATCAAGTAGTTCGGGAGTGCCAGGCCATAGATCGTGTAGGAAAGCGTGCGGGTGAACGCCGATGCATAGACGGGCCAGAGCCGGTAGCGCCGGGATCCCGCGAGCTCGGTGGTCGAGGGGGGCAGTTGCTGATGCGGGTCGGGCATACGGGGGTTGAGGGTATCAAACCCTCCACACCGATAAAGGTTGGTAAATCCCTCGTTTTAAGCAAACGCGTGGCCCGTGCAATGCACTTTTCTCCCGCGAACCATGGGGGAACCACGCCATGGTGACGGGGATCGTCCGCGCGACGCGGGACATGATGGTGCACGTGCAAGACATCATCAACAGCAATTATCCCCTCTACGAGGGAATCGTCGACCCGCGTGACATTGGTGAGCATCGTGTTGACGGCGCGTGGGCAAGACGGAACTTTGCGATCCGCGAATTCTACTTGTTGCGCGAGGCTGGTAGCACTAGCTATGTTGGATTCGGTTCTTTTCAAGTACTTGGAAATTTCGCATACGTGGGCTACTTGTACGTGCGGCATGGATACCATCAGCGCGGGTACGGCAAGGCTATCGTTTCATTCCTGGAACGGCGTGCGGTCGATGCCGGCGTCCACGACTTGCGTTTATTCGTCAACGAGAAGGCAACCTGGGCGCGGGAATTCTATGCAAGGATGGGCTTCACGGTTTTTCTCTCACGGAAAGAGGACATCTTGGGATTAAACGGCGGGATCATGGCGTCGTTCTACGAGGAAAATTCCCTGTTTTTACGCAAGGTACTAGACGCATAGCATGGGCAAAAACCTTCTCGGGTTCCGACAAGACGCGTCAATCGTTCATGAATCTGGAGCTTCAACGATAAATCTTCGCTTTCCCGCGGGTCGGATGCGCACCTTCTGCCCTTTCATTATGTGCATGTGCCGCACCAGGTCCTCGGGAAGATTAATGACCAGTGATCGCCCCGAAACTGTGACTTTCCGCTCAAAGGCAAGCATTTCGGCCTTGATCATATCCGTTTTATTTTCCATTTCATCGACTTGTGCCTCTGTGAAAATAAATTCCCCGCAGACCGGGCATTTAAAGGCGGGCACGTTGCGCAACGGGATGCCTTCCTCGTACTCGTAATTATCCAGAATGATCGCCTCCGCATCGACCTTATCTTTCGTGCACATTATTGTTCCCATGATTTGTTTCGCCTCCAATAGGCTGTTATCACTTCCTCGTCGTGCGATTTATTAACAAACCAGACGACGATCAAGCTCTTCGCACCAAACGGCATTTTACTATATCTTTTAACACCGAATCGCCCATTTTCTTCTTCAAATATGACTTCATAATTCTTTATTGTCTCGACCACTTCCATTTCGTCAATACCTCGTTTTTTCATCTGTTCCTGGGCATGTTTTGGAATGATAATCATGATGTTATCTTACCACTTATCTTATAAGTGAATTTGAAGTTTTTATTTTTTTGACAATACGGGAGTTAATTTAGGTCGCTTACCATTTATTTTTGTCTCTCCGACGAAACTCTGCCTTTCTCGGCCGGGCATTCCACGTTCAGCCCGTGAACGACCGATAGATTCAAATTCTTCA
>Ga0172366_10004357_pt1 | contig 11142 bp, 9 predicted proteins | sample LakKivSesite69cm_FD_114533 | JGI IMG/M metagenome (GOLD analysis project Ga0172366, IMG submission 114533) | Sediment microbial communities from Lake Kivu, Rwanda - Sediment site 69cm | ecosystem: Environmental > Aquatic > Freshwater > Lake > Sediment | place: Rwanda: Western Province, Lake Kivu...
GTTCTACATCTGGGCCATCCGCCACCTCGACGGGAACCCGTACGGCCCCAAGTTCGGGACGCCGATCTTCGATCCCGAGCACGCGTGGGTCATGAAAAAGGAAAACGATGACAAGATCTGGCCACCACCGGCCAGATCCAAGAAGTGAAGCACACATGCCACACGAGAAGACCATTCGTTTGACCATGGCACAGGCACTCGTGAAGTTCCTGGGCCAGCAATACATCGAGATCGACGGCACGAGGCACAAGTTCGTGAAGGGCGTGCTTGGCATCTTCGGGCACGGCCAGGTGACCGGCCTCGGCCAGGCACTCGAGCAGTTCCACGACATCGTGAAGTATTACCGCATCCAGAACGAGCAAGGCGGCGCGTTGCTCGCCACAGGCGCCGCGAAGCACCTTGACAGGTTGGGCTGCTTTGCGGTGACGTCATCGATAGGCCCCGGCACGACGAACCTCGTGACCGCGGCCGCCGCCGCGACGACGAACCATGTCCCTCTGCTGCTCTTGACGGGCGATATCTTCGTCGACCGTCAGCCCGACCCTGTCCTCCAGCAGATCGAGCACCCGCACGATCTAAACATACAAGCAAGCGACGCCTTGCGCCCGGTCTGCAGGTACTGGGATCGCGTCGTTAACCCGCAGGCCTTGATGACCAGCGCGATCAACGCCATGCGCGTGCTGACCGACCCGGTCGAAACGGGCGCCGCATGCATTGCCCTCCCCCAGGATATCCAGGACGTGGCCTACGACTATCCGGAGGAGTTCTTCAAGGAGCGCGTTCACCGCATCGATCGGCGCCCGATATCGAAGGCATCGCTCGACGTGGTCGTTCCGAAGATCCTGTCCAAGAAACGCCCGTTGATCATCGCGGGGGGCGGCGTGCACTACTCGCTTGCCACGAGATCGCTCAAGTCGCTCGTCGAGCGGACCGGCATCCCCGTCGCCTTCACGACATCGGGCAACAGTGCCTTGCGATGGGATCACGCCCAGAACCTCGGCGGGACGGGCGTGATGGGCACGGCGGCTGCCAACACCATCGCGAAATCGGCAGACCTGGTCATCGCCATCGGCACGCACCTCATGGACTTCACGACCGTCTCCAAGGCAGCGTTCCAGGCTCCCGGTGTTGAAATCCTGGCGATCAACGTTTCCAATTTTGATGCGTACAAGATGGACGCGATCCAAGTGCTCGCCGACGCTCGAGAGGCAATCGAGGCGATCAACAAGGAGCTGACGGCTGCCGAGTATCATGTCGATGCCGCGTACGAAGCCGAGTACACCAAGCTCAAGCAAGCATGGGACAAGGAAGTCGACCGCCTCCGGGCGCTCGAGCCAGACGCGGGCGATGTCCACTTGCCGCAGCCGGCAACCATCGGCGTGCTCAACGAGTTCATGGGCGATGACGACATCGTCATCAACGCGGCGGGTAGCATGCCCGGGGATCTCCTCCGCACGTGGCGGTGCAAGGGGCCAAAAACATTCCATGTCGAATATGCGTACTCGACCATGGGCTATGAAATCGCCGCGGGGCTCGGCATCAAGCTCGTCGACCCTGATCGCAACGTGTACGTTATCCAAGGCGATGGAGGGTACCTCATGATGCACACGGAGATCGTCACGAGCCTCATGGAGCACAAGAAACTCGTGATCTTGCTGTTCGACAGCGAGGGCTTCAACAGCATCAACGGCCTCGCGACGGGGCACGGCTCTGAGGGCTTCGGCAAGGGGTCGAAGGGCTTCGGGAACGAGCTGCGCGACCGCGATCCCGAGACGGACAAGCTCGTCGGGCCGATCCACCTGATCGACTACGCCGCCAGCGCCCGTGCTTACGGTGCCGCTGCATACACGGTCAAGTCCCTCGAGGAGCTCAAGGATGCCCTCCAGAAGGCGAAGAAAGAGGAAAAGACCACGCTCATCCACTTGAAGATCAAGGAGTTCTCGCAGTCGCCAAATTACGAGTCGTGGTGGCGGGTCGGCGTGGCGGAAGTGAGCACGATGCCCAAGGTCAAGGCCGCCCGCGAGAAGATGGACGCGAACATGAAGACGGTTCGCAAGTATTGACGCGCGCTCCCGTTCCATCCTTACTTTTTATCTTTTCCCAACGAAACGAACGCGGCGATCACGGCATCGTCGCCCTGGAGGGCGTTGGCCGGGCGCGGGTGGACCGAGTTGAAGGATGCCATGGCCTCGCCGGTCTCGACCACGTTGCCGGCCACGTCCCATGTCCCGTCCGCGTTCTTGACGCCGCTAGTAGCGAGCCGGAGGTGCTTGGCGAAAAACGAGAAGACCGGGGCGCGCTTGGACGGGCCATAATCATGTTTTTCATCGGGGATGTGGAATTGCTCGATCTTGTCGGCGGCCCCGTAGAGGCCGTAGTGGTGCTGCATGAACGGGTACTCGAGTACGGGCTGGAAGCGGGTCCAGTCGTGGCCGATGGACACGAGCAACTGCGGCCGAGGCGCGGTCATCGCCGCGATCTCCGCGTTGTTCGTCTTGTAGCCGGCTCCCTTGTGTACCGGCATGCCGCTCTCGCATATGCAGCCACCGAAGAAGAATGACGAGACCATCACCACGGGCGCAGTGACCGTTACGCGATCATCAACAGCCGCCAGCATGAAGGTCTGCGTGCCGCCGCCCGATGCCCCGCTCGCGCCGACGCGCGACGGGTCGGCACCCGGCAAGGACAGGGCGAAATCGAGGGCGCGTATCGAGTTCCAGAGCTGCATCTGGAAGGCCCGGGGGTTGTCGTGGGAGACTTGGTTCGAGTCGTTGTAGCCGACCATGTCGTAGGTAAAGGCATAGGCGCCTATGCGGGCGATCGTGGCCGCGAGGTGCTGGAGGTCGGGCTCGAAGCGGCCGAGCTTGAAGTGCCCGTGGGGGAGCAAGACGATCGGAACAATTTTCGGCAAGGGCAGCGGGAAATACAAGTTTCCCGGCACGAAGAAGCCCGGGATGCTCTCGAAAAACACGTTCTCGACGGCGTACGCCCCGTGTTCCCTGCGGCCGTGGACGACGGGGTTCAACGGGGTCTTCTCGGGCAGCGGCCATAAACCCGCGGTCGAGAGGATGCCTTGGCGAATGGTGGCCTTGCGTGCCTCCCATGCTTCCCTGGCCGGCGCGAGCTTGAGAAGTTTCTTCAAGTTTTGCTCGCCGTAAGTGCGGAAGCGAAACCCCAATGCCCACTTGTAGACCTTGTCCACGATGGTATAGCGTGGCTGGACCATGTATAATCACGGGATAAGGCAACAAACGCGCCAATGCTTTTTTGGGTTTCCCCGCAAGAGTCTATGTCATGCGTCAAAAACCGAACGTGCTCATCTTTTTCACGGATGACCAGCGGTTCGACACGATCCACGCGCTGGGATACGACGAGATCATCACGCCGAACATGGATCGCCTCGTGGCGATGGGTACCACGTTCACGCACGCCCACATCCCGAGTGGCACGAGTGGGGCGGTCTGCATGCCAAGCAGGGCAATGTTGTTGACCGGACGTTCCTTGTTTCACATCCATGGTGCTGGCGAGACCATCCCGGTTGGTCATGCCATGATCGGGGCCACCCTCCGCGAGCATGGATACAAGACCATCGGTATCGGGAAATGGCACAACGGCAAGGAAACTTTCAACCACTGCTTCTCCGATGGAGCAGAGATTTTTTTCGGGGGCATGGCGGATCACTGGAACGTTCCCGCCTTCGACTACGACCCGACGGGCAAGTACGCAGGCAGCTGCAGGTACATCAAGGACTGGTTCCGCTCGAACAAGGTCGAGCTGCGGGACTACGACCACATGCACGAGGGGATGCATTCCAGCGAGTTGCTTGCCGGGGCTGCCATCCGGTGGCTCCAGGAACACGACTCGTCGGTGCCATTCTTCATGTACCTGTCGTTCCTCGCGCCGCACGACCCGCGCACGATGCCCGAGCGATTCTTGAAGATGTACGACGAGAACAAGATCACGCTCCCGCCCAACTTTATGCCCAAGCACCCGTTCGACAACGGGGACCTGTACGGCCGGGACGAGCACCTCGCCCCGTGGCCGCGCACGCCCGAGATCGTGCGCCGCCACTTGAAGGAATACTACGCCATGATCACGCACCTCGATTACCAGCTCGGGCGAGTGCTCGGCATGCTCGAGGCACGGGGGATGCTGGAGAACACGATCATCGTCCTCGCCGGCGACAACGGGCTTGCGATAGGCCAGCACGGGCTCTTTGGAAAGCAAAGTTGCTACGAGCACAGCAACCGGGTGCCGCTGGTCTTCGCCGGGCCGGGCATCCCCGCGGGCAAGCGGTCTGATGCTTACGTCTACTTGTTCGACATATTCCCCACGATCTGCGAGTTGCTGGGCATTCCAATCCCGCGCGGCGTCGATGGGCGGCCATTGCTGTCCAGCATGAAGGATGCAAGTGATAAGCAGCGCGAGTACATGTTTTACGCCCATCGTGGCTTCACGCATTCGGTCAAGGATCGAGAGCACAAGCTCATCGAAACCGTGGTGGGCGGGAAACACGTGAAGACCCAGCTCTTCAACATCGACAAGGACCCGTGGGAAACCCAGGACTTGGCCGGGGATCCGCGCTATGAAAGCACGATCCGGCGGCTGCGCGAGCAACTGGCCCGGTACAGGGACGAGTGGGACGAGCTCGACACGCCGTGGGGCTTCGAATTCTGGCAAGGATTCGCCAGGACATGTCCCGACTTGTGCAAGGAACCCGCCTTGTTCGCCAGGAACCGTGTTGCCATCGAGGGGACGATCGTGATCGATGCCGGCGGGGTCGCGTGCATGAAAACGCAGTTCTCGCCGCAAAACCCGGCGCTGTTCGACGTGCCGGTCCAGGAGCTGGTCGAATTCGCCCTGGACAAGGAGATCTTGCTCCAGGTGCCGGGCAAGAACCATGTTGGCACGCTGCAGGTCGATGCAAGCGGCCGGCTGGCCTTCACGATGCACGAGGGCGGCGAGGCCGTCCCGCTGGCGTCGCTGATCCCGGCGCAACTCGTCGGCACGACCGTCATCCTTCATTCGTGGTCAGATGTCCCCGGTGACGCCGTCGCGATGTTGGCCGGCACGAGCGCGGACGTGGCGACGGTCAAGGACCTCGCCATGCCGAGGCTCATCATCCGGGCCCCTCGTTGCTGACGGTCTTCTTTTCTGTGCCGTGCTACCAATCGCCCGTAGGCCATAAGTACCGCCCGCGTGCCTTCCTTGGAAGGCACATAGCAAGATAAAGGAGAGCTGTTCATACTTGATCATCGCGGCGCGCTTTTCCTCCAACGCGCTTCGCGTTTCCGACGGCAAAATCGAGGCGTCCTCCATGTTAGACCCGAAAAAAATCAAGCTGGCAATAGCACCCATCGCGTGGTGCAACGATGATATGCCTGAACTGGGCGGTGAAATAACGTTCGAGCAGATCATCAAGGAAATGGCCGAAGCAGGCTACCAGGGCAGCGAGGTCGGCAACAAGTACCCGAAAGATCCTGCGATACTCAAGAAGGCACTCGCGCCGTACAAGCTGTCCATTGCATCCCAGTGGTTCAGCTCGTTCTTCACGACCAAGGACCAGAAGGAAACCGTCGAGGCGTTCAAGAAGCACATGGCCTTCCTCAAGGCGTTGGGCTGCAAGGTCATCGTGATTTCCGAGCAAGGAAACAGCATCCAGGGCCAGATGAACACGCCACTGTTTGACAAGAAGCCTGTTCTCGACGAGGCGGGCTGGGGCAAGCTGGCGAAGGGACTCGAGGCGATCGGCGCGCTCGCGGTCAAGGAAGGGATGAAAGTCGTGTACCATCACCACATGGGCACGGTCGTGCAAACCGCGGCCGAGGTCGACAAGCTCATGGCCAAGACCGACCCGAAGCTTGTCTGGCTGCTGCTCGACACGGGGCACATGTACTACTCAGACGGGGGGAACAGCCCGCTCGAGGTGCTCAAGAAGCACGCCAACCGCATCGCGCACGTGCACCTCAAGGACATCCGCGACCCCGTGAAGAACCAAGTCATCGCGAAGAAGATGTCCTTCCTCAAGTCGGTGAAGGAGGGCGCGTTCACGGTACCCGGCGACGGTGCAATCGACTTCAAGCCCATCTTCGCGGAGCTCGAGAAGGCCCAGTACGCGGGCTGGTTCGTCGTGGAGGCCGAGCAAGACCCGAAGAAGGCAAACCCGCTCGAGTACGCCAAGAAGGCTAGGGCATACATCAAGAAGACAGCTGGACTATAGAATATTGATGTGATTACAAGGTGAGATGAAAATGGTAGAAAAAATATTCGTTGTGGGCATCCTGGGAGCGGGTCGCATCGGTAAGATCCACGCAGCGAATTGCGCCCAGATTCCTGGTGTTAGGATCAAGACGATCGTCGACTTGAAGGTCGACGGGCTCAAGGACTTCGCCGCAAAGCTCGGCGTGCAGAAACTTTCCACGGATCCGAAAGACATCTTTGGCGATCCCGAGATCAATGCCGTTCTCATCTGTTCGAGCACGGACACGCACGCGAAATTCATCGTGGAAGCTGCGAAGGCAAAGAAAGACGTCTTCTGTGAAAAACCCATTGATTACGACATCAAGCGCATCAAGGACACCCTCGCTGCCGTGGACAAGGCCGGGGTGAAACTTATGATCGGCTTCAATCGCCGCTTCGACCACAACCACAAGCGGGTCCGTGACGCGGTCGTGAACGGGGAGATAGGGAAGGTCCACATCGTGAAAGTGACTTCTCGTGACCCGTCCCCGCCGCCCATTGAATATGTGAAGGTTTCGGGGGGCCTTTTCTTCGATATGACCGTGCACGATTGGGACATCCTGGCCTATCTCGCGGGCGAGGAAATCGTGGAAGTATATGCAGCTGGTGGCGTGTTGGTCGACCCCAAGATCGGTCAAGCAGGTGACATCGACACGGCGGCAGTTGTAGTTAAATTCAAGAGCGGTGCGATGGGCCTCGTCGATAATTCCCGCCAGGCCGTCTACGGCTACGACCAGCGCACCGAGGTCTTTGGATCCAAGGGCGGTGCATGGGTTGACAACGATTTCCCGAACATGGCCAAGGTGTACAACGACAAGGTCGTCGCTGGTGACAAGATGCACTTCTTCTTCCTCGAGCGGTACATGGGCTCCTATCAGGCCGAACTCAAGGAGTTCTTCGACTGCCTGGCGAATAACAAGAAGCCTTCCGTCGGGGGCATTGACGGCCTCAACGCGGTGCTCGTCGCTACCGCTGCGAAGAAATCCCTCGACGAGAACCGGCCGGTTAAAATAAGTGAGATAAAGGCGTAAAATGCGCAATCTTTTGTTGGATCATTTCTTTTTCTTTCCTTTCGCCGCGGCGGCCTTGGGTTTCTTGAAATATACCTTCATGGGATCGAAGTAGAACTCGTCCCAGCCGTCCTTGAAATCCTGGCCCTGGCCATCGGGAATGTTGGTGTGCTTGATCGTGACCTTCGTGCCCGCATCGGCTTGCTCTAAGGTGATCTCGACACGCGAATCGGGCGCCCCCTCGGGGAAGTCCGAGCTGCGCCATGCCTGGACGATGCGCTTGTTCGGCTCGAGTTCGATGGTGGTGCCCTCGATGTACCCGTCCCACGCGGAGAATTTACCACCTACGCCGGGCTTAACAAAGGCCGTGCTGCCAGTCATCTCCCCGTGCTTCTTCGTGTCCAGCCACGCCTCGTAGATCTCCTTGGCGCTTGCCGGGATCTTCGCTGTTACTGTGAATTGGTCTGTCATGTTCATCATCCTGACAAGGATCCAAAATCCACGGCGTGCCATAAGAGGCTATGCTCTGCGCAAGATAGCTATTTTGGGAATTGAACAAGATAGGGACGCGTTCACGGGGTGGACGGGGCCCGCCAGTGGAAGTAGGCGCCGGCCATGCCGCAAGTCGAGAAGGGCGGCGAGGAGAAATCTCGCGAGGCCGGCGTGCCGAAGAATACCAGATCAGCGAAGTCACAGACCGCGTTGTTCTCCAGCTCGTCGTGGAAGGTGTGCCCCCCGTCGCGCCACGTGATGCCTAGCCGCTCCGGGACGCCCAGGAACTTGTAAACCTCGAGCGCCGCGAGTTGCGTCGCCCAGTTCCCCTCGGGATTCCCCCAATCGTAGTCCCGCGCTTCGATGCAGGCGAGGTACCGAGGCGCGACGAGCGCCTTGAGGAAATGTTGATCGAACGGCAGGTCGATCTCGTGACCCGCGTAGGATGGGAAGGATCGCTTGTACCAGTGGGGGGAGAGGTGGAAGCCCTCCATCGTCTCGCTGCCGGGCCCGTAGAGCAAATAACTCCCAGCGCCTCCCGTGCCCGATTGGGTGGGCGCACCGACCGCGATCCGCTCGTCGTAAGCAGCGGCGACCAGCGCCACTTTCCCGGCGCGGGAGTGGCCGGTCGAGATGATCTTGCCGGCATCGATAGCAGGGATGGTCGAGAGGACATCGACAACGCGCATCAAGCCCCAGGCCCAGATGGCCAGCGACCCCCAGTCGTAGCCCGGGTAGGCGAGCTCGGCAGGCCCGATCGTGTCGTTATCCGCGTCGAGGTCCAGGTTCTCGAAGTAACAGAACGCGTACCCTCTCACGATCGGCGTGGGCATGAACCCGTACCAGACGCGCGCGACGCACGGGAAGGGCCCCGGGCCTGGCGGGACGTATAGCATCATGCGGAACGAGAAATGCACCGCGGGCGTGGCGTTCGACGGGACGACCGTGATGTTGTACGCGTACTCGGTACAAGGGGGATCCGGCGCGACCAGGGCGCGCGTGCCCGTCACGGTCGCGTTCAACGCGTCCGGCGCGGGTGGCATGTGGCCGTACTCGATGGCAGCGAGCAGCTCCTTTATTTCCACCCGCCTGGTCTCCCAGCCTGCAGCCGTGGAGACGCGCGTTCCGTTGTTAAAGGTAAACGGGTCAGGAAGCTCCTTGATCGACCGGAACTTGTTCGAAATGGTGACATGTTCAGCTACATAGAACGGGACGAGCAAAGCTGCGGCGATCAGGAGCCCCGCGAGCTTCTTGCGGTTCATGGTCTATCGGCATCTCGAATTGGAGAGTAAAAAGCATGACGATCTGGGTGGAACAACCCGCGGCATTCACTTGGCCAGCATTTCCTTCGCCCAGGCCTTCGCTTTCTCGACCTGTTTCTCGGTATCTTTATGCACCGGCTCGATGAACGTGGCATCGCCGACTATCTCGTTGCCATCGAGCTGCTTGCGGAATTTTAGCATTGCTTTCTTTGGATCGCCCCCGCAAGACAAGAATAGGGCCACCTTCTTGCCCACGGGCTTGTGCAGCGTTACAAATGTCCTGACCGCCGGGCAGAACGTCCATGCCCACACGGGTCCGCCGATGAAGAGGGCCTCGTAGTCCTTCGGGTCCTTGTCGAACGGCTTCAGCTCTGGCTTCTTCCGCATCAAGACATCCTTGCCGCCCCACAAGTACTTGGTCGACTTGCTCGCGTCGATGTCCTTGATCGGCTCGAGCCGCAGTATGTCAGCACCCGTGGCACCGGCAATAGCTTCCGCCACGAGCTTCGAGCTTCCTTCCAGCGAATAGTAGACAACGAGTGTTTTTGACATCAAGAACGCACCGTACTACATTTTATACCTTGAATAGGCATGCCCCGTCCAATAGATATTTGTTTCCCCTCGGCAACGTAAGCGTCGGTGATGATGACGAGCCAAGAATACAAGTCGAAGCTGCACGAGATGGTCATAAAGTTCCCCGGGACGACGGATTTCTGGAACGACAGCTGCTCGATCAAGGAGCTCAAGGAAGCGGTCGATCAAGGTGCTGTCGGTGCCACGTCGAACCCGGTCATCGTCGGCGATGTCTTGAAGAAGGAAATGCCGGAATGGGTTGGCCGGATAGACCAGCTCATCAAGGAAAACCCGGAAGCATCGGAAATCGACATCACGTGGAAGGTCAACGAGGAGATGGCGGCAAAGGCGGCGAAGCTGCTCGAGCCCGCGTTCGCGCAATACAAGGGGAAGAAGGGTCGCCTGTCGATCCAGACCAATCCCAAGAACTATCGCGATCCCAAGGCGCTCGTCGAGCAAGCCGTGCATTTCAACACGCTCGCCCCGAACATGCAGGTCAAGATCCCCGTCACGAAGGCCGGGGTCGCGGCCATCGAGGAGGCGACTTATCAAGGCGTGAGCGTCAACGCGACCGTGTGCTTCACCGTTCCCCAGGCGATCGCGGTTGCCGAGGCGGTGGAACGGGGCCTCAATCGTCGCGAGTCGGAGAAAAATAGCATCGCGGAGATGGCGCCGGTTTGCACGATCATGGTCGGCCGCCTTGACGACTGGTTGAAGGTCGTCGCCAACAAGGAGAACATCATCACGGATCCCGCTTGCCTGGAATGGGCCGGCGTCGCCGTGATGAAGAAGGCCTACAAGGTCTACAAGGATCGCCGCTACCGGACGCGTCTCCTCGCGGCGGCTCACCGGAACTACTTCCACTGGGCGGAGTTTATGGGCGCCGACATGGTCATCACGATCACGGCCCAGTGGCAAAAGCGATTCAACGCGTCCGACGTCGAAGTAAAGTCCCGCATCTACAACCCAATCGACCAGCGTGCCATCGATGAGCTTTACAAGAAGTTCAAGGACTTCAAGCGCGCCTACGACGAGGATGGCTTGAAGGTCGAGGAGTTCGACTCGTTCGGGCCGACCGCGCGGACCCTGCGGGGCTTCATCAAGGGTTACGAGGACCTGATGGGCATGATACGCGACCGCATGATCCCCGACCCGGACAAGTAAATCAACGAAAAGAAATTGGAAAAAACGATTTCAATCCCATTCGATTTTCGTGGAACCGTGGAAGCGCTCGATGATCACGTGCGCTTGCGTGAAGAACTCGACGGCCTCGCGGCCCTGGGCGCGTAATGTGCCGAAAAATGAGTCCTTGGCGCCTGCGAACGGGAACCACGCGAGGGGGGCGACGATGCCGATGTTGATGCCCACGTTCCCCGCTTGCACCTCGTGGCGGAAGTGCCGGGCGTTCTCCCCGCTCTCCGTGTAGATGGTCGTCGCGTTGCCGCGAGGGTCGGCGTTGATCATGGCGATGGCCTCGTCGAGGGTGTCGACGCGGTGGAGGGACGCGACGGGGCCGAATATCTCCTCTTGCATGAAGTAATTGCCGGGTTTCACGTTCTCGAAGA
>Ga0172366_10004361_pt1 | contig 11141 bp, 8 predicted proteins | sample LakKivSesite69cm_FD_114533 | JGI IMG/M metagenome (GOLD analysis project Ga0172366, IMG submission 114533) | Sediment microbial communities from Lake Kivu, Rwanda - Sediment site 69cm | ecosystem: Environmental > Aquatic > Freshwater > Lake > Sediment | place: Rwanda: Western Province, Lake Kivu...
AATGGCGTGAACTTAGGACGAATGCGGACGAGAAGACGGGTGACTCTCGAACAGGAAAGACGGAGCGAAAACGGGGACTGGCAGCCGATTTGCGGAGTCTTCGCAGCAAACTCGGTGCCTGTCACCCGCTTTCGTCGACGTTCGCAAGATGAGCAAGCCCGACGAGATCGAAGACGAGATCAGCACGAATCACGGCCGCCAAGGCCGGCGGCGGCTACGTCTACCATTCCGACCACAGCGTGCCCGACGACATCAGCTTCGCGGACTACAAGCGCGTGATGCGGCTGGTGCGGAAGTACGGTCGCTACGGCGCGTGAGGCACGGCGCACAGCCAGGAACAACACCGACCGCGGAAAACGTGTTGCCTGTCCCCATGTTTCATGTTTCCCATGTTTCCAGACGGATCACGCGGCGCCTCCGCACGGGTTGAGCAAGTCGGCCGAGTTCTCGATGGCGAATTCCTCCCGCACGATCCGGCGGACGGTTTCGTAGACTGCGATCTCCGCCTTTTCGGTCGAGGACCCGCGCTGGGCTTCGTAGGGCTGGCGGATGGCCGTTGCCACGTTGATCTTCGCAATGCCGTGCCGTATGGCATCCAGCACGTAGTGCCGCGGGATGCCGGTGCCGCCGTGGAGCACGAGCGGCACACCGGCGGCTTGGCGCAGCTTCTCGAGATGCTCGATGTTGATGCGGGCAGCCAGTTTCTTCTTCGAGCGCGCGGCGCTGATCGCCCCGTGAACGCTTCCGACCGCCACGGAAAGCCAATCCACGCGCGTCTCCTCCACGAAGCGCCGGGCATCGAGAGGGTCAGTGAAGCCTTTGCCGTTGGCAAACAACTCTTCGTAGGGCGGCATGGACACGGCTTCGTGGCCGAAGACGGCTCCGAGTTCCCCCTCCACCGGCACACCTGCCGCGTGAGCCATGTCCACCACGCGGCGCGTCCCGGCGATATTGCCTTCCAGCGGCAGCCGCGAGCCGTCAAACATCACCGAATCGTAGCCGGCCCGCACCGCCTGATCGAGGATGTCCATGTAATCCACGACGAGACCGTCTTCGTCGATAGCCGGGACGTGGTCGAGGTGAAGACGCGTGAAGCGCTCGTCCTTCGTGCGTTCGTATTCGTCGCGGATTGCCAGAAGGCTTTTGGCCGCGAACTTCGTCCATTCGAGCCTGGCAACCATGATGAGCCCGCAGGTTCGCGCGTCACGCAGCGCCTGCACGACCGGTGCCATCATCGGCAGGTAGGGGATGTTGAAGCCAGGCACCACGCTGCCAGCCTCGCGTGCGATCTTCACGATTTCCGAGATCCCGCGCTTCATTCGTGAGTGGTCTTCCACGTGTGCAGGTATACGAAGCACGTTCCATGCCGGTATACTGTATCACTCGGCTGGCAGGCTGTCAAGGCAAATCATGAGCAGCTCGGCATGAGCACGGCTTCGTGAGCAAGGGTTCACCGATGTGCGAGTCGAGCCCGCTCTATATGATCACGTGTAGCAGATGGGCAGCAGGCTGCCGCCGTCCATTTGCACGGTCGAGGGACAGCCCGAGCCCGCACGCCGCGAGCGCAGAGCCTGAATGCTTACCCGGCAACCGGTCCATGTGCAGCGTGCGAGAACGGAAAAGGCAACACTGCGACGGGTGGGAACGCGGTGCGGGAAGACAATGAACGGTCTGCACGATTCAAGAACGGGAAGCTACGATCGTACTGGCCACATTTGGCAGACCGGTAAGGTGAGGACGAAGGCGGATGACGCGAGACGAGCTTATTGCACTGATTACTGAGCTTCAGCAACACGGTGATCGTGGGTTCCAGTTTCCGCCACTGCCAGCGCAGTTGCGAGGTGCGAGCCTCGCCACGCTGATGCGGGGCGTTTTCGACCCGGGCTCGGTACGCTTCAGGGGCTGCATGCCTTGGACCTTGTCTGCAAGGCAAGCTTGGAGAGGACGAGCTATGGGATGGTCGGTTCGATGCTGTTCATCATCCGCGACAGGGAAAGGCAAATCGGCGTGCACGATTGCCAGGTGGATCCCTTCGATGCGGGCACGGTCGATATGCTCGCCGCGGCAGGCGAACAGACTCATTTCAAGGTCGTGCTGCTGGCATCGAAATCAGGCCGGCCATCGGCATGGGGGAATCCAGGAACGTGTGCGGCTTGGGCAAGTTCGCCGAGGAGCTTGCTGCAGCGGTGGTCGGCCAGCCGCGCGGGAGCTTCCAGCGTGCGAAAGAAGAGCTGTGGGCCGGAAGCGTCCCAGTGGCTGAAGGCCACAAAACCGCCGGTCATCCGCGCGCGGTCCTGGCCCGCAACCAGTCCAGTGCCCCGGGTGCCTTCTGCCACGCCTTGGAATGGTAGATCACGTAGAGCTGGGCTTCATTCTCGTCGCCCAGGCTGTAGAGCCCGGGCATGCCGGGCGGCATCTTCATGGGGTCGAGCAGATAGCCCGGGACATGGGCGTTCGCTTCGATGGCGTCCTTGAGTGACTTCCTCGCGGTCTTGGAATCGCCCTCTTTCAGGAAGTCGAGTAGCGCCCGCGAGTATTCCCAAGTCGCCGAGCATTCGTCTTCGTACTGCCCGAACAGCCTCTCGGCCTCGTCGGCGCGCCCCAGTTCGAGCAGATGCGACATCAACCGGTCGCGGATGCCCTGGTTGTCGTCGGGGTTCAGCCTGAGCATGTCCCAGTAGTGTCCCACGGCCTCATCGTAGCTCTTGGCCAACCAGAGAGCGGCAGCCAGGCCGGCTCGTGCGCGCATGTATGGCCGCGTCTCGATGAGCCCCCAGAAGTAACCAACCTCTTCCTCAAAGTAGCTCTTTCCCAGCGCTCGTTCCCCGGCCTCGACGCCCTTGCGGCAGAGGCCGATGACATCGTCAAGCGTCTTCGCTGTGGCCCCGGCCAGGATAAGGTAGGCGTCGGCGCAGTCCGGCGACAACTCCAACGCCTTCTTTGCGAGCGATACCCGGCGGCGTGCACTGCTGGCTTCCCAGGCTTCGTATATGAGGTCCTCAGCGGCCTCCAGCGGGGTCGCCGGCGGCGGGACGAAATCCGAAACCGAGTTTTTCTTCGAGCGGGTCTTCTTGCCCATAGGATTGGCCTCCTGAGAAAAATGATTGTGCTGTGTTCCTTGGACTGTGGAGTACTCCCCCTGCAAGGGGCATGGCGGGGAGCGCGGCATCAATTGCAGCTATCCTACCTTGGGTTCGTTGTGAAATCAAGACCGGTTTCGTGATGGCCGTGCACGCCCGTCCCGGATTCCCTGACGCGCTTGGCCGCATCCTCTCAACCCGGTTCCAAAGGCGTGTGTGGCACGTGTCCAGAGTTGACATCCCATGGGGCCTCAGGTATGATGCCGCAATGGTTCGCGAGACGACCTGTGCGCGCCCAGGAGTCACGATGCCTCGCCGCGAAGGGATCACAGCCGAAATCGCCCGCGAAGAGCGGCGGCTCCCCGAGCTACAGACCCAGCTCGGCGAGTGCTCTTCGCGACTGACGGCCCTGCGTGGCGAGTTGGCCAAGCAGAGCAGACTGCGGCAGAGGCGGTTCCGGCACGTCCAGAGCCACCTCGTTTGGCAGCACCGGTGACAAAACGCTGGGAAGGTTGCCCTCTTTCGGTCGCTTCTCCGCGGGGCTATCGGGAGATCGGATACGCGCAGGATGAGGACGCGGCCGAAGCCGGTTCCACCGTGAGCGAACGCGTGACCGAGTACGACGAGGAAACCGCATGGCACCTGAGTGGACACCGGCCGACGACCTTTTACGGGCTACGCCCCACGGTTACCAGACCCCTTGAATCGCGCCCCGGTTGCCGCTATACTGCTTCCCTGCACGGGAGTTCCGCAGATTGCATTCGAGGCACACACTCCCCCAATCTCACGAGACGAATCCATGCATATCTCATTCATCGCGTTGAACCGAATGGTCGAGGAGAGGGCGGCTCGGGACAAGGAATGCCGGGAGCAACTTGAGCGAAACGGCAAGGTAACGCTCTCAATGGGCAGGCGGGCGTCCGACGAGCAGATTCTGGAGAAACTGAAATCAGCGAACGTCGATCTCGACAGGAACACTCTCGCGGAGTGGTCCCGGGCAGTGATGTCGGCCCAGGAGTTGTCGGAGCAGGTCCGACGGCAGGGCTACGTGCGGCCGAAGGGGATGGACGACGACTGGCTGTGGGTCGGCCTGACGGTGCTGTGGGAGCGCTGGCTCCCGCAGTGGCCCAACTTCGAGATGCTGGACGACAAGATGCAGGCGGGCTATGCTGTTCGGAAGAAAGACAAGCCCAAGGCATGCGAGATATGGCTTGATGCGTGGCAGGATATCCTGACGCTCATGGACACTCACCGGATCAGGGGCGTGGAGGAGTTCGACGAGAGGTTCGCGGGCTCGCAGAGCGTCTCAAACTGGATTCAGGATCTGGCCATGTATTTGTCGAACGCGGGCCTCAAGGAGCCACGTTTCCTGCATCACCTCATTGCTTTGTGCGAGGAAGTCCCTCGGCGATGGCCTGAGGTGAGTCCCCTCACCAAGGAGAACTTCAGGCGAGACATGGCGGAGACACACTTCAGGCTCGGCGACCATGAGAAGGCCAACGCGCTGTTTCAGAGCTGGCTGAAAGATGATCCCGAGTGGGGATGGGGGTGGATCGGGTGGTCGGACTGCTACTACTTCACGAAGGCCGAGTCTCGCGACCTCGGTGAGGCAGAGCGGATTCTCAAGCAAGGGCTGGATGTTCCCGGCGTGAGGGATCGAGAAGATATGCTTGAGCGACTGGTGATGCTCTACGAAGAAACCGGCCGGAATGAGGATGCTGCGGATGCTCAGGCCCAGATCGATGGAGTGAACGCCCCTGAGCCGGATGTCAAGCAAGGTGCCCGAAAAGATGTCGAGGTTCGTCGAGTGGAGAACACGCTGCAGATCAAGAATAAGATCACGTTTGGCGGCGATGGCATTCCGCTTGACCAACTCGAGAATGTGGCCGACTGGCTGAAAAAGTCTTCGGGCGTGGGTCCGACGAAGAAACCGGTCGTAGGTAGAAACGACCCCTGCCCCTGTGGCAGCGGCAGGAAGTTCAAGAAGTGCTGCGGCCGGTAGCACGGAAGCCGAACTGACTGCGAGAGCACCGGACACAAGGAGACTTGATTGGGTACTTCCGAGGACAGATTCGATGACTTTACGGTCAGCGGGGATCCGTGTCTGCCCAGGATAGCCGAGGAGCTTCGGCTGTTGCTCGCCGCAACTCAGGATGCCTTTGCCACCGAAAGTCTGCGCTTGAAGAGCCGGGCGCTTGAGGAATTGTCGAGCGTTCTCGTGGACTTCGCGGTTGACCTCCACTGCGGCATCGGCATCTGGAAGGCTTACGAGAGGTGCAACGTCGGATGGTTCGGCGCGCCGCTGCCGCTGAGCGCGATGACGGGAGATAGCGGTGCACCAACCGGAATCTGTCCGGCTCGCATTCGGCATCTCCTGTGGGTCATCTACCCCGCACTCAAGGACGGCCTCATTCTCTCCCCCCGGCATCAGGACCTCCTTCGCGTCGCGGAGGCGGTGCATCCGTTCCTGAACGAGAGGTTCGCGTCGGTGCCGAAGGATTCCGGCATCCGGAAGTTCCTCCATGCCCCGAACACCTACGGCTGGGACATCAAGCGCAAGCTCGTCTGGCTCGGTACGCGCTCCTACATGTTCCGCCTGATCTACATCAGGTACATCATGGAGGAATGCGGGGGGAGGCCGGACATCGACGGCACTGATGAGTTCGTCTGCACGAGCTGCACGCGATGGTCGGGGCTTGGCGCCATCGACGTGCTCGCGTCGATTCTCGACATCACCGCTGACGACCGCCGTGACCTGCGGAGCTGGTACGAGCGGCACTTTGCACCATACAAGGTGCTCTCGGCGAACAAAGCCGTGGCGCGAGTCCTGAACGTTGTGAACAATCGCGGGTATCTCGTCCGGATGAACATGGACCGGGTCCTCTTCCAGAAGGGACAGCTCGTCATGGGCGCTCTGGTGCCGTGGCGGAAGGAATGGTACTGGTCGGGCGCACAGAGGACCTACGACAGGCCATCGCCATCGGCAATCAGCGATACGAAGGCCCATATGATGCGCACGGCTCCGCAAATCGTCTCCCGCTATTCGGACCATTACCGGCAGAAAGCCGCGGAGCATCTGAGTGCCATGCACGCGGCGTCGCTGGCTTACCATGGCAACGACTTGATCATCTATCCTGATGGAGCATCACTCGCGGCCGACCTGCAGGAGGAAATGCGCCGATTCTGCGAATCCAGGCCTCCGGAGGTGCGCAAAGCAGCAGCGGAACGACACGGCCCGAAGGACGGGGTGCCCAAGGTTTCCCTCCCCCGGGACATGATGAAATCGACCGATGGCATCGGCTTGTTCCTCAATCCCGACGAGGGCCAAGAGTTGATGGGCGGTTTCAATTTCGTCGTGGATGGGTTCCGGCGCCAAGGCGCCGGGCTGACTGAGCACGAGAGCGAGGCGGTGCGGGCGTTCATCGATTCGGGATCCGTCAGCGTGCGCTTCGTGAAGCGGATGGTGGCCGAGCACGGCGGCGAATCAATCAAAGCCGCATTCTATCTGCCGGCTGACAGCCCCGCCTACTGGTTCGACTACCTGCTCAGGTGCCACAAGGGGCACTTCTTCAGAAAGCGCTACCCGACGATCGCAGTGGTATGATGACGGATCCGTTTCGGCCAGCCACCTGCCCGCGCATGACCTGCCGAGAGTAACTACTCCTTCATCAAGAGCGGTCAACCCCGCCGTTTCCCCACCCACCGCGAAAAAGAGTACGTACTCCCTTCGTTCGAATGCAATGGTACGCAATGAATGCAACGAACGGACGGTTTCCCCTTGGCGTTCGGCCGAAAACGATATACCTTGTGCTGCAAGGAGTTACGGATTCCGCCGCCAACCGGCTGGCGGCGGGTGGGAAGCATTTCTTACCGACGATCCGCCGCGCTCATAACCCGGAGGTCGTGGGTTCGAATCCCACCCCCGCTACCAACCCCTTCACACTGGTCTCGGAGTCCATCTCCGTGGCCAGTGTTCTTTGTACCACGCTCCCATCTGCCCGCAAGACCACCGGCCCCACCCATTGGTCCACGAACTCGCGGAGTTCGCTACTCGTTGCCACAGAACCCAAGCATTCGCGAGCTTCCTTCATCGCCTGCCTGATGGCATCTGCCAAGTGCTCGGCATCGTCGCCCGCCCGCTCGCTGGTTTCCACCAATATCTTCTGCAACCGCTCGCGCTCGGACTCCAACTCGCCCAGTTGGCGCGACACAGCCTTCTTGGCGAGCGTCTCGATATCCGGGTCGATCAGGAGCCGCGTCATGGCCGTGACCTTCCGGTCAAGCTCGGCCAGTTGCACGCGAATCTGCTGGGCGTCTTCCCGAGTCTTGCCCAGCATCTTCCGAGCCTCTTCGACCGCCTCTTCGATAAGCGCGTCGGCGTCATCAAACACATCAACCAGGGTCTCGGCGATCTTCCCCACCGCGTCAGCAACTTCAAGCGCGGCACGCTGAGCCTCGGCCCGCCGCCGTCGATCAGCAGCCCATCCCGCCGGCAGGACTGGGACGACTACGGCAGCACCCAACTCGACGACCTCGGCAACTGGCTGAATTTCAGCGACGACGGCACCGCCGACGCCCGCACGCACAACACCGCCAACGAGATCGAGTCCCGCACGTACGGCGGACAGAACCGTACCATCGCCTACGACGCCGCCGGCAACCTCGAAACGCTGCAGACGGCCGACAATGCGTTCTGGATGTTCGTATACGACTACCGCAACCGCGTGATCGAAGTCAAGCACAAGACGACTCCTCCTGCCGAATGGGCCTCCATCGCAAAGTACTTCTACGACGCCTTCAACCGCCGGATCGAAAAAGTGTTGACAACGGGAAATGACGTGGTATACTTATATGAGGGCTGGCGCTGCATCGAGGAGCGCGAATGGGACGAGAACGGCGAGGGCGAGGAGGATGACGCCTGGGAGCCGCGCCGCCAGTACGTCTACGGCGGCATCTACATCGACGAGCCTTTGATCTTTGACAAGGATACCGACGACGACGGCGCCTGCGACGACGCCCGCTACTTCTACTGCCAGCAGGCCAACTACAACGTCGTGGCGATGGCCGATTCCACAGGGGCGAGCGTCGAGACGGTGACTTACGACCCCTACGGCCAGCCGACCCTCAGCGGCACCGCCACGGGCAATCCCCTCCTCTTCCAGGGCCAGCGCTACGACACCGAGAGCGGGCTGTATTACTTCCGCAACCGCTACTACAGCCCACTGCTGGGGAGGTTCGTGCAGAGGGATCCGATGGGGTATGGGGATGGGTGGAATCTGCATGAGTTTGTGTCGGGAAGCTCGATATCCTTGCTTGATCCTCTTGGGCTCTGGGATAGAGATTTCCACTACGATCTTACACTGAAGCTGGCCTCGAGGGCAGGGATTGCGTGTGCGGAGGAAGTCGCTGCTGCGGCAAACAGACCTGACGAGGATGAAAGAGCGGCAACAGATGCCTTTGTGAGTAGTGTGATAGCCGATGCAAACGTCTACATGATGATCAACAACGGCGCGGGTCCCGGGGACATTCTATCGGCTAACTACATGTCCACGTGGATGGCTGACAACCTGAAAAGAGCCGCGGAATGGCACTTCCCTCTGGAGGAGAGTGGCAGAGTAGAACCGGGTGGAAGAGTGGCGAGCGCAAAGGTAGATGCCGGAATAGAAACCTGCGACTTCACGCTCTTCTCAGAGGGCTTGCATCCATTTCAGGATTCGTGGTCGCATCAAGGCACACCGTACATACGAGGGGTTGGACACTGGAGGGGTGTGAAACGGGATGCGAAGAGCGGCAAATGGGTCAAACTTCATAACACGGCTACGGCGGCTTTGTCTCATAGCGCAGACAATACAGAATATTGGCCAGAGGATGCCCGCCGCGCGGCAAACGCCAGCTACCAGAAGATGCTGAAATTCAAGGAACGATGCCCTTGTCATTGCCCGGGAGGCAAGCCGACTTCTAGTGGCCCAGAGCAGTACTGGAAGGATGTGGCTGCCTGGCTTCTGAACGAAGTATATCCCGGCGACAATGTTGTCGATAATAATCCCTGAGCAGGAGTGGCTGTGATGCATCGAGCGAGATCTCTGGCGGCTGCGGCAATTGTGGCTCTTCTCTGCGTCGCGACGGTGTCGTGCAGGGGCCGCAAGCCCCCGCCGCAGTTGAGCCCGTCGAAGGAGATCCGTTGGCTCGGCAAGGGGGGAGGGTTCGCCGTATGGGGTGCAACCAATGACGGAATCTACGGCGTGCATGTGAAACCCAATGTGTTCGAGATCTGGAAATGGGACGGTCCTGAGCTGAATAGCTATCTTTCCATTCCGCTCTCCGATACATTGACGGTGGTACCCTTGCCCGGCGACCGTTACGCAGCGTCCTTCAGGATGCACCCTGTGCAGGTACTCGACGCCAGGGAAGACAAGGTCATCAGATCGTGGGGTTACGAGCAGGGCTGGGGTGTAAGCATTCTTGGGCTGAGTCGCAATCGCGCATTCATCGTGGCAGTGATGCAGCCGGAACGACCCACTTTCGAGGAACCTGACAAACTGGGTATCCGTCTACTTGATGTTGAGAGACTGGAACTGCGCAGGTGTGAGGACATAACTGGAGAAGGATACGGGGCCTTGAGCAGCGCAGCGGTTTCCGACGATGGAAAGCACATCGCTATAGGCGGTTGGGACAACCTTGTCATAGTCTTGGATGCTGTGTCCGGCCGGGAAGTGTGGCGTGGAAGACCACCAGACTCGCCCTTGAAGGATGTGGTGTTCTCGTCCAACGGAGCGACGATATTCGCAACTGATCCAATCGGGATGGTGTACGAAATGGATTTTAGAACGGGTAAGGTCAAGGGGCGGTGGTGCGCCACATCTTCTGACGAACCTATATATGGCCAGAGGATCTCGGCACTTGCGGTCAGCCCGGATGAGAAGTGGATAGCGGCTGGGACGGGCCCGGAAGGCGAGGTCTACCTCTGGAATACCCAGACCGGCAGGAAGTGGCTGCTCAATCATGGCCTCATAACGATCCTGGTCGTCAGCTTCTCGCCCGATTCAAAGCACGTGGTTTCGATGGCAGGCGGGATGCTCAAGATTTGGGATGTTCCCGTTATGCCAGGTGAGTGAAAGAGGCTTCTGGTGTTGCCGCGATAGGGAAGGATGGAAAATGCTTTGCCAGCACCTCACTCCACCAGCCGTACCCGTCGGCCTCGTGTGGCGGAAGAGGTATGGGTCGCAGCGGATCGAGTAACCGCCGACGCAGCGCTTCGGCAGAAGCCTAAGCGATCATCAACAGCCAGGCGCCGTTCGCGTTCATTGCGAGCGGTGCCTGGTTTCATGTGGAGAGCCTGAGTCTCACTATGCCCCGGACAATCTGGATGCGGCACTACAAGGTCGACGGGGCGACGGACGTCGCGAAGCTCGCCTACGCCCGCGACTACGCGTCGGCGCCCAAATACCAGGAGGACCTCGTCAACAGCGCGGCCGACGAGCTGTATGCCTACGACTCGCTGACGCGCCTCACGAACGTCAAGCGGGGAAACCTCAATGAGACCAGGGACGCGATCCTGGGCACGCCGGCACGCGAGCAGACCTGGACGCTCGACACCGTCGGCAACTGGACGGCAATCGATTCCAACGCGGACGGCGACCCCGGCAGTCCGACGGACGCCCGCACGCACAATACGTCCAACGAAATCCTCACCATCGACCCCGAGGGGGAGGTGGCCCAGTTCAGCGTGGTGCACGACGCCGCCGGGAACCTGCGCTTTCTGCCGGACAGGACCGGCCCGGCCAACGAGGCCGACAAGATGGTCTACGACTATCGCAATCGCCTGATCCAGATCTGGCACACGACGGACTATGATCCGGAGGACCCGGAAGGGAGCGACTGGGGCGAGGCGCCCGTCGTGCGGTACTACTACGACGCCTTCAACCGCCGGATCGAAAAAGTGTTGACAACGGGAAATGACGTGGTATACTTATACGACGGCTGGCGCTGCATCGAGGAGCGCGAATGGGACGAGAACGGCGAGGGCGAGGAGGATGACGCCTGGGAGCCGCGCCGCCAGTA
>Ga0172366_10004363_pt1 | contig 11136 bp, 11 predicted proteins | sample LakKivSesite69cm_FD_114533 | JGI IMG/M metagenome (GOLD analysis project Ga0172366, IMG submission 114533) | Sediment microbial communities from Lake Kivu, Rwanda - Sediment site 69cm | ecosystem: Environmental > Aquatic > Freshwater > Lake > Sediment | place: Rwanda: Western Province, Lake...
CAGTCTACAAAGCCCTCCTCAAAGCCGACAAGGCCATGACAAAGGCCCTCCGCGAGGTAGCGGACACCTACAAGATAGACCTGGAGAAGGCAAACACCCAGAAAGGAATGGCAACAGGGTACAGCCATGCTCTACAAAGCAGAGTGATCCTCGCCTACTCGCCAAAACGGGGAATACTGGTCTGGTACGAGTACACCGGACAGTGCAAGGGTTGCCCAAGGAGACAGGAGTGCAGATCCATCATCCTTGAAGAGGCAGAAAGACTGGGCTCCTCGACCCTGCCCAAGAACGACAGGGAGCCAGCCGAGCTTGCACAGGACGTCTTGAGGGAGGCCTGGCCCGAAGGTTTCACCAGATGAATCCCGCCCAGAGCTGGGGATGGTTCTCGCCACTATGCCTGTGGGCCGAGAAGAGGATGGGGGACGAAAGGCACAGAACACTGGTGAAAAGGCTCCTCACCGCCCTTCTAGCCTCGTCGGCCTTCATCCTGGCCTACCATGCCGCAACCCTTCCCCTCACCATCCGGATCCTGTGGAGCAAAGACCTAGGCAGCGAAATCACCTCTGCATCGGCTTTCCTTGACGCCAGGTATGGTCCCGTTGTCGCCGCCGCCGTGGCTGTTCCGGGGGAGAACCCAACACGCGACATGGGTAGGATAATCCTTCTCAGCCACACAGGCAACGAACTGGGGAACCTCTCCGACATCCTGCCCACGAGGATCTTCGGCCTCGTCTGCCTGCCCAGCGCCGAGAACCCGGAGACGGTGATCGCCCTTCCCGGCAGGTACACGAACGACCCGTCCTACCTCATCAAACCCGAGACGGCAAAGCTTGGTATCAACCTAGGCAACGAATCGGATGAGCCCTTCCTCCCCTCCTGCCTTGACTTCTATCCCCTTGACGACGGCCAAGCACTGATCATCGGCTACTCCCCCGAGGGACCGCCACAACTGGCCGCCCAGATCTATGACGGCAGGCTTGAGACCACCTGGGTCAAAGAACTCGAAGGCTCGACCCGCGCCAAGATCATGATGCCTCGCCCACATGGCCGAGCTTCCGAAACTGGGAAACCCAACCTCAGAATACTTGCCATCGGGAACGGCGATGTCCTGACCCTCTACCATCTCAGCGGCTCAACCCTCCGGGAACTCAACCTGACAAACCTCCTACTTTCAGAAAACCTGCTGACGCACACCGGGACGGCGGTTGTATCGGTGCGAGGGTACCAAAGCGTCCTCGGAAGACAGAGGGCAGGGATCTACATCTCAGCCCAACTCAGACAAGGTGACGGAGGCTGGGAGCCAGCCAGATACTTCTTCCTTATTCTGGACTCCGAGCTGGATGCCTTGGAGTTCTGGGAAGAGGCGCCCTTCTCTCTAAACGACCCGAAGTTTGTATCCCAGGAAAGCAGGATCGTGGCCGATGATACCTGCTTCGCTACCGATGGCACCGTGGCCTGGATCAGAAGGGGCTCCTTGAGCAGAATGGTTGACGACCTCAACGGGGATGGGGAGGACGAGGTCGTCTCAGTGAAACCGTCCTGGATCGGCCAGCACACCACGGCAAAGGTCTTCAGTTCACAGGGAAGGTTGTTGGCCAAAGGAAGCCTGCCCGGTATGTCGGGTGACCTGGCAGCGGCGGATCTGGACTCCGACTCCCGGAAGGAGATGCTCTACTACTCCGGCCCCATGCTCTATGCCCTTCGCATCGGGCGCACGCCGCACATCCCGACTCTTCTGGCCGAGATCGGTCTGCTTCTTTGCATCTTTGTAGGTGTTCTAGCGGCTGCAAGACAGCCGGTGCAGCCGCACTCCCTCCGACGCTTGCTCGGGATATTGGCCAGACTGGGCTTGGGCAGGAAAAGGGCGAAGAACAAGCCGGCCGCAAGCTCACCCGACCACTGTGCCAGGATCGTGGAGCATGAGGAGTACAGGGCATGCGACTGTGGGGCCAAAAGCGTCCTCGACGCCGTAAGTTGCGAGGTGTGTGGCAGAAGGTTCAGGCACAGGCGGATGGAGCTTCTTGACCTGGCCGCAGGAGGTCCCCTTTCGAAGGCAGGCCTGGCAATCGGCATGCTCGGCCTCCTCATCTACTGCGCGACGCCGGCCGTCTGGAGCGTGGAGCGAGCAGGCGCCTTCTTCAAGCTTGTCAGATGGGTCTTCGCGGCTCTGTCCATCACGGCGCCCTATCCAACGTGGTGGTCGGCCGTCCTGCTCGTTCTCGCCCTGGCAGGTGTCTGCCTAGTCTACCTAGAAAGGTCGGCCTTGGTCGGGGCGCTGGCCTGCCTCTCGGCACTGGGGCTTGTCCTCTTTGTAGGAGCTCTCCGGATTCGACATCCACTGTTTCCCTTCATCCTGATAGGTGGCTGCGGCTTCCTCCAGTTCGCACAGAAGCTGTTCACACGATTCAAGCCAAGAGGCCTGGCCACCTGGCCCGGGGCAACGGGGGGCATCGGCCATGGATGATATGCATCGCCCAAGGATTGATAAGGATTGATGGGGATTGATGGGAAGCCTTGTCCTGTTCTTGGCATTATCCGGCGGCGTAGAGGCTGTACAGAAAGTCAGGGCTCTGGCCTTCCTCTTGGGGATTCGAGAAGTCGGTAGGGGAGTGTAGATTCGTTGCACGGCAGGGCTATCTTGGTCTGCGTGGTGGCACTGTGGGGTGTGGTTTCACCGGTCGTTTCTCGGGAAGCCATAGGTGTGTTTATGGTTGGAGACATGATACCCGACCAGGCCTTCCTTCACTATGACCCGGCCCTGGCGTACACCGTGATTCCCTATCCGAGCTATACCCTGGCCCTGTTTGAGGATCAGGCAGCGGCCATGTCCAGGCATGTGAGGATGTACCTGCCCAGGGGAGAAGAGGGAAAGTTCTGGGAAGTCTTCGCCGAGAAATGGCAGTTCGTGATCAACCTACCATACCTCGCCAGATATCCACTGCAAGGCTCCGCCTACGAAGAAGCAGTGCAGCATCTTCTACGCTACGCGGGTGGTGCAGTGGTCAACTGTCGAGTGTCGGTTCTGACTTCGCCAACGTGGCCCTCCTCCGGGGAAATCGCCCGACCCTACCGTGGACGTTTGATGGGACAAGGCGATACCCCTGCCTATGACGTGCCTTTTGACTTGTTAGGGGGTAGTCCGAGCAAGGACTTCACGCTCAAGATTGCCAACTCAACGATCTTCCAACAATTCAAGGGGACAGGTGTCGAGGACTATCACGATGCCACCTTGGTGCTTCTTGCCCACCCGCTCTCAGCTGCAAAAATACCGATAACGGTTGACCTGTCCGGGGGAGTCAAAACACGGCTAGAGTCAGCTATCAGTCGGGATCCCGGCGCACTGCGAGGTGGACAGGTCCCCTGGCTGCTATACTGCAATGTGTCGAAGACACAAGAGTTCTATGGGTCGGTGATGGAGCAGGTCTATAGTAACGCTGGCGGGATAGCTTGGACGTGTGCGTCCCCCTTGAACGGGCCGTTCTTCTTCCCGAGAGGCGGCTACGTAGCCAGTTCGCCTGCATACGTTCCGCGGGACCCGCCTACCATCAGCCAGATCTCTATTGGCGAGGAGCATCCCTACGCCTGGGACATAGTCTCAACCATGGTCTACTACTCCTGTGGCAGAGATATCCCTGACCTGCTCGCAGTACACGAGATCCGCGCCAAGTTCGGCGAGTACTGGACAAGATACGTCGACATCCTCCACGTCCTAGACTGGGTCGAGAAGTGGCGACAACGACCGGTGGTCAACGTTGTATGGCGGGATCTGGAACAGGTGGAGAAGAAGAAAGCTGAAGCAGCCAGCCTCTACATAGGGGAACGCTACGACCAGTCCGGCCAACTGATTCAGCAAGCGCTGGACACGATAGCGGAAGCGGAGAAAGATGCCCAGATGAGCCTCACCGAAGCATTGGCCTGGGTCTATATCATCGAGGGCTGTGCCGTCTCATCAACTGCACTCATAGCAGGAAGCATCACCCTCTACTTCGTGGGCGGCAGGAGAACCACACGGGTCGGAGAAACGAGGCTAAGGCCGGCGAGGGAATGTTGATCCTTGCTCTCGCGATGAGGCCGTTAACGGTCAATGGCCTTGACGGCCTAATGCCGAGCCGGCAAGGCGGCTGCGTCCAGGCAAAAAGGCGCAGTGAGACGGTCTTGCTTGGTTCTGTGAGTCTCCTCACCTAGGAAAAAGCGACCACTGGGACGGAAGACCCAGTACGCCCTACTTGAGCCTCAACGTGGATATGGCAGATATCCCTGTTTCCAACGGGTCTCCTTGGTCAGTCGAGAGACAGCTAAGGAAAAGTGTCGGTGGCACGGAGAAGCTAGACCTCTGGGGTCTAGGCAGGCTGTCCATAAGTCCCCGAAGAGCGGTTGTGGTGGCGCGCAACCTCTCACCATCTACTATTACACCCATCACGGTTCCATACCCCGAGGAATCCCGATAGCTCTTGTTTCTAAGCGCGCCAGTCTCCTCGTCAGTTAGCGGGTAAGCTACCTCCCTCAGTTTTTTCCCCAGCTCGGCTAGCGAACAAGCAGTCAAACGATCTAGGGAGCGAGGGTTGTAACTTTCAAGCCAATCCTGCTCCATCTGATGCAACAGATCGCTCATCGCATCTCACTCAGCCCGGTGCTCTCTGTCCAACCCTTGCAGAGCTTCACAGATACCTCCTGCCTCATCCAAGCACTTGTTGGCCGCCAACCAGCTGACATGGTTCACTTCCGCTGCCGACTGATTTCCTGTCGAGGGTAGGAATCCCTCCAGGAAGGTCCCCGCTCCAGCTATGCCGTGTCGCAACGAGATGAATAGATCCCACATGGCCTGCTCAAAAGGGGTGTAACGCCTGTCGTGGACATACGCCAAGGACAGCGACACGCCAAGGATGATCACCACGAGGACGGCAAGCCCTTTGACAAGCGCCGAAAGGGAGATAGCTCGCTGTCCTACTCTTTCCGGCCTAGCCACGCTGTGTTTGATCGGTTCCATCACTCCTCCCGGCAGACCGGACGGGGTCAGAGCATAATAGGGTTCCCAAGCCAGGAAGGCTGTCAATCATCATCTTCGAGAACCACACGGTTTGTGTGGTCGTGTCCACGTTAATGGGGGATTCTCCCCCTCCTGCCGCGTCACGCATGGCAACAGGGACGGTAAATACGAGGCACTTTGCTGGAACGTTGTCGGACGCTCGTTTCCGGTGATCGACGATCGAAGTCTTTATCTTTCAGAACGGAGTCAGACAGATATCTGAAGGAGGGGGAGACGCGGGATGAAGAACGGGTATCTCCTGATTGCCATTATGAGCGGTCTCACAGCGGTAGCGATGGCGGCGTCCGTGACAGCAGTTGGCCAGCTTAGGGTCAAGTGGACCTTCAACACGAGCGCTGTTTTCCCAGGGAAAACCTTCGGCGCAGGCCACCAGAGCCCTTTCACGGTCTGGGACATTGATGGCGACGGGATCAACGAGATCATCTGGGGCACCCGCAGAGGCAGCAGCAGGAGGGAGTGGTGCATCAAGGCTAAAGCACCTTCCTTCATCTCCCCTCAGTCCCTGGGCCACTTCCTTCCCGACCTGTGCGACGGCAGGCTGGAGTGGGTCTACCCACCGATCACGCAGGACCCCCTTCCCGGCGATCCCATATGCCAGCCCTCTCTAGTAGACGTGAACAACGACGGCAGGTACGAGATCTGTATAGCGGGCAGGGGCGGAAGGCTCCATGTCATCAATCCGGACGGAACCGCCCTCTGGACCTGGGACAGCCCGGCGGGCCAGGCGATGATAGGCGCACCCCAAGCCTACGACATCAACGAGGACGGGTTCGTCGAGTTCTTCATGAACGACGATGCAGGCTACATCCATTGCGTGAGCCACGAAGGCAAGCTACTCTGGACGTCCTTCAGGTGCAAGGCCAACGAGGGCCACCCCACAATAGCCGATATCGACAGGGACGGCCACTACGAGGTGACGTGGGCGTGCCAAGATTTCAACCTCTACTGCATGGACGCAGAGACTGGGGCTGAGAAGTGGAGGTTCAACACCGGCGCCAACATGGAGACCTGCGCGAACACTGTGATCGATGTCAACAAGGACGGTGAGTACGAAGCACTATGCTGGAACTCCGTCGGACAGGTGTACGCCGTGAGCTGCCTCGGAAGGGAGGTCTGGAGAATTGACCTGCCGCGTCCTACCAGACTCAAGTTGAGGGAACCTGTGGGCGACGTCGACGACGACGGCAGTTGTGAGATGCCCATCATGTCCGAAGATGCCATATACCTCTACGACATTGGCGGCGCTGCCCCCGTCAAGAAGTGGGAGATCAACCTGACCAAGTGGAGCGAACAAGGCAGGTTCGGCGGAGCCAAAGCGGTAGCTACTGCCTGGTCGTCCTACCATCTCATAGCGGACATCAACGGGGATGGCAAGCAGGAGATCCTCTGGCTGGTTCCGTTCCCGATGGTGACGGATGCAGACGGCAACCTCCTCGCGTACTACTGCAATCCGAACGTGGCGGATGGCGCGAGGCAGGAGAACGGCGGCTGGTGGGGAGATGTCGACAAGGACGGCATCTCTGAGTGGATCGTTGAACTGAACGGCAAGAGCCACCCACAGACCTTGGTCTACTGCCTGACCATGGACGGCAAATTCCCGGCCGACTCCTGGTGGCCAGAGTACGACCACTCCGCGTACCCGGCTTCCTACCAAGCCGAGCAAGGCTGGTTGAAACTCAAGGGGGCCTACTCCAACTCATTGTGGTTCCCCATGCCGGAAGCCGCGCTCAAAAGCATCGCGATGATGCTCGCGATGATGCTCATTACGTTGGTAGCCTATGCCGTCGCCCCTTGTTACCAAGTAACGATTGGGTCTGTGCCTCCGTTCCAGGTCCGTTCCGGTCAACTCTTTTCAACCGTTCCAGACAAGAGTGTCTCTGCTTGCGCCAGATCCCGTGTCACTCTGCCCCGCTCTTGTTCAATCCCGGGCAAGCTCTATCTGGTTGCCTGGAGGCGACGACTCTTTCATTCGACGTGCCGATCTACCTGATCTTCAAAGACGGCTTGGAGGCCGAGGCTCCAGGAAGAGAGGGCATTTATGCCTGGCGCTTCTGCGAGAATCCTTCCGGGCGTGCGGGGGTCCTTGCACGGAAGATACTCAACGAGGCTCCCGGAACCTTCATCCTCGGTCCTTGCTCTAGATGATCAGCTAGAAGTCGCCGAAAAGGGCAATAGAAACATGAAGAATGCAAAGCCTCCGACCCACGACCAGGTCACCTTTACCAATAGGTGAAGTCAACCCAACTCTGGTGGAGCCACCAACGGTCAATTGGACGAGCACCGTAGAGGTGGGCTATGGGGTTGAAACGGGTGGACAAGATGGGTGGCAAGAAGCTAGCAACCGTCGTTGTCCTGGCGGTAGTAGTGACAGCAGTCGTGGCGGCTTTCTACCTTCTTCGGGCGCGTCCGTCTCCTGGGCGGTCATCTTCTCTAGCACACCCTTCAGCGTCATTTGCACGCTTGAATCTCGTTGAAAGCTATGATGCAGGGCTTGAGACGAACGCCTTCAGCATCCTTCTGCCTGAAGACTGGCAACTTCAAGGCGGAATTCAGTGGCGCGCGGAAAGGCCCCTGCTCCCTGCCTCCCTGGCATTCCGCACAGCCAGCGCAAATGCCTCGCTTCAACTGGAATGCTTCCAGGATGAAGCCTACTTCTGGGTTGATGCTGAAGGGTTATGGTTCCCATACGACTACGGACCGGAGACCAGAGCCCAGTACGCCATGCAGTACCAGGGATACGAAGCTCGCCGAGCCATCCCTGCTGGAGAGTACCTATCCGAAGTCATAATCCCACGCTACCGCGGCAACGTTGCCGGCCTGCAACTGCTCAACACCGTTTCATTGAGCGGCCACGAACTTGTTCTGAAGATGGAAAACCTGTTGGCGCAGCGCCCTGAGGGACCTTTTCCTGAGAATGTGACCGTTGACGCGGCCAAGATAGAGTTAGGCTACACAGAGAATGGGCGGCAAGTCCAAGAGGAGATCTGGTGCATGATCGTCGCCGACACCTACTACACAACCTACGAGATGGAGCAGAACACGGGTGTTAGGATGGCGAGCGCCTTCTGGTACCCGTCTGCCCTCTGGTCCTTGAAGTCCGACGAGAACATCACCGCGGAAGAGGGAAAGTTGCTGATGACCGTTTTCCATTCCTTCGCGTGGGACCCGGAGTGGCTTGAACAGTACTCCGAGCTTCTAGCCAGCCTGTGGAAACGGCACCTGGACGCGACAATGGCGCAACAAGATGCCCTGACACAGGCACAGAACGAGGTTGCACGTATCATCCAGACCACCTTCTCCAACCAGGAGGAGGTCATGGATCGGGTTTCCGACGAGTGGAGCAATGTGATTCGTGGGGTTGAGCAGTATGATGCGGAGCCCGGACTTGGCGAGTTCGACCTTGGCCAGGGAGCCCCGGTTCTTCTGCCAAACGGGTACGACTTCGCTTGGACGAATGGGCAGGGCGATTACATCCTGACGGACAGCGCGAACTTTGATCCAAACGTTGATCTGGAGACGAACTTGGATTGGGTAAAGATGAGGAAGAGGTAGCGAAGACAGCCATCTTGTCCCGTCCCGTGTCGAGGTGTCATTTTCAACGAATTGCCTCTATCCCTAGCCTGGCGTGGGCTGGGGCCGCTGACCACACTTGGAGCTTTCCCAGTCCATGTAACATTCGCCCAGGCTGTTCGCACCTTGTATGAGGTTGCAGCCTATCATGGCTCGACAAATGCCTCATCTGTGGTTCCTTTCAGTCGATGTTCCTTCGATCCGCAGCCCTTTCCCAGACATTTGAACCCTGTGATGGGCCTGTTTTCATAGGCGATGTTCCCGCACCGCAAGCATTCCCATATTCGGGTTGCCGACCAAAGCCAAACTCTGAGGCTCTCATTCTTGTATAGAGGAACGAACCGTTCGTACTCTTTTGGGATGATCACTATCACCTTGGGGAATCGCTTTTGGTATTTCTTTACTTGACGCAGTGATGCCCCGAAATCAAGATTGATGTCTGTTTCCACCTCGATCGCAACGGAAGGTAGGGTTCTGTCTTCGAATTCCACCACAATGTCAGGCGTGACTCCTTGTGGTGGCAGAGGGGCCGTGTAATCAGGTCGGCCAGTTGCTTTAGATATGTTGATGATTCCAGTCTGTACCTTATTCTCTTCGTTCCGACAATTCGGTAAAGAGGAACCTCGCCCTTTTCATTCGGCTGGGTCAGTGCTCGAACTATTTCGTCATGTATCGTCATCGGTTCCACCCGGCTCAGTACAGTGAGCATCAGCTCATAATATGCTATCGATCCGCTGAAGGCTCTGTTGAGCTTGTGGCTGCCCAGTCCGCCTTCAGAATCCACACGGACTAGACTTACCCCATGCTTGCGTGCTAGCGTTAGTATTGGCTAACAGTGGTAGTGAAGAGGGGTGTGAGGGAAAGAAGTGTGTTGCTGGACGACATCCCAGTGCGTCTCAGAGAACCGCTTCTGCCGGCTTCTTGGCCCAAAGGATCCAAGTGACGGGAGTGAACTGCTTCGAGCCGAGTTCCATCCCAAGCCCCATGAAAACGCGCCGCAGGTCCTCGATTCGTGCAAAGTACTCCTCCTCAAGCCAGGCGCACTCCTGCAGAGCCACTCGCTCTGCCAGCTCGTCAGCGAAGGCCAGATCCCCGATTGCCCACAATCCTCCCGGAACGATCACCCGAATCATCTCCCGGACACTAGCAGGCTTGAGATGATGAGGCACACGGTGGAAAGCATAGGTGCTCATCACCGCATCAAAATGCGCGTCAGGAAAAGGAATACGCAGGAAGGGCTCATCCGCCTGGAGAAAGTGGGCCTTCGGGTCATCACCCATCTTCGCCCGAGCCTGAGCCAACATCTTCTTCGACGGGTCAACCCCCACCACCACCGCTCCTCGTACAAGGCATCGCTTGGCCAGGTTCCCCGTCCCCGTGCCTATGTCGAGGACCCTCTTGCCGGGACCCACACGCGCAGCTTCCACAACCGCATCCAGTACTTCGCCGTATCGTGCATAGATCCTAGATGATGTCTCCACCGCCGAATCGTATGTCTCCGCCCAGCCATCGAAGTCCCAAACCTTGTCGCGTCTCATCCTGACCACTCGTATCTCCTAGCCCATAGGTTTGCCCCTGACTAGGCAGAATGTGAGTATGGTTGGTGACGGTAGGAGATATATCTGGCGTTCCCAACCTTCGACTCTTGAAGATCCTGTGGTCGGGGTTCCCCTGAGTCTGTCGCCTTGCGGAGAACCAAGTCCAAGAAGCCATGCCCGGTTACTCCCGGGGAAAAGATGTTGGCCGAAAGGTCGGTGAGAGGAGGTCCATATGGAGAACAAGATGACGGATCAAGAACTGTTGGAACAGGCACATGATCTGAGAACGGAGGCAAGCAGGCTTCTCTACAACGAGGGTCTATTCTCTTTGATCAGCTCGGTCGGTCCAGCATGCATCATCGGCAGCTTTGCGCTTGACCTGATGACGTGGCCAGATCTCGATATAAGTGTTCAACTTCCCGACGACAAAGACATCTCGACCTTCTTTGATCTCGGGCGAGAGATTGCCAACAAGTTTCAGGCCACAAAGATGTCGTTCTCCAACCAGTTCATCCGACCCGATGTGCCCTTTGACCACGGACTCTACTGGGGCATCCAACTGCTCTACGCAGGCCGAACCTGGAAGATCGATCTATGGGGATATGGAGATGATGCGTATCAAGCTAACCTGAAGGACTTCGACCGACTTCGACGCCAGCTCCAAGATGCGAACCGGATAGCCATCCTGCGAATCAAGAACGAGGTCTGCCAACGCCCGGAGTACAGAGTCCAGATTTCGAGCATGCAGATCTACGAAGCTGTTACCCAGTACCATATTCAGACCGCGGAAGAGTTCGACAAATGGCGACTCGGACGGAAGGGGGAGGCAGAGGCAACTGATCCTACCTGAAGACCATCCACTCCCTTCCTTTTGGAATGGCGTCTCCTAGAACCTTAGCAACATCTAACACTCGACGGCCTAGCACCTGTTGCCATGCCTGCTTTTCTGCCGACTAGGAAGTCTTCCCAGGCCTCTTGATC
>Ga0172366_10004364_pt1 | contig 11136 bp, 5 predicted proteins | sample LakKivSesite69cm_FD_114533 | JGI IMG/M metagenome (GOLD analysis project Ga0172366, IMG submission 114533) | Sediment microbial communities from Lake Kivu, Rwanda - Sediment site 69cm | ecosystem: Environmental > Aquatic > Freshwater > Lake > Sediment | place: Rwanda: Western Province, Lake Kivu...
ATAGTTACCCAACAAAATTTCATTTATACCTCCTTAAAATAGCCGGACTACTTTGTTTATGCGTTCAACCTGGTATATTTTTCAAGTACTTTATTTCAATATAATATAATTTTTCTATATTTATTATACTACAAATCTTTTATAAACCCTTTTTTCAAACAAAAAAAGCCCTTCGGCAAAATGCAAAGGACTATAAATATCTGGTTCCCCTCTTTGGATACGTTTCGAATTTTTAATTTAAATTATAGCATGGTTAATAAGCCCGTAAGATTCCAAGGGGGGCGGGCTTCACAAATTCACATGCTTTCCAAAAGAAATATTCTTTTTGTCTATTTTTATCTCAAATTAATAGGTGTCTGTCCCTATTATTTCTTATATGTAATATTTAAAAATATTTTAAAAGTAAGTAAAGGACTATTGCCCACCATATTCTAATCATTTGAAAAGACATCGGAAACCTAGGCTTATTAACCCCTTACGAAAATTTAGAAAAAGTTACCGAATTATTGAGTAGTACATCTGTCCCTATTATTTTCAACAGCCTCGTGTAAGGAAGATATCTCCCGGCTCAAGTAAAATATACATAGAACCACCTCGATTCTTATGATACTCAAAATTATTTCTTCGAGGCGAGGCTAGCTTCGCAAATTCACATTTCTACGTTTTAGATTTTGTAAACTCGTGAAACCTGACCCTGATTCCTCTTCTTCGTATACAAATTTTTTCCTTTAATATTCTATAGTCAGAGGAACTTTACCTCTAACATTTTCACCTATCACGAGAATTTTATCATCTCATTAAAAACATTTAGGAGCTCCAATCTTTTCTTTTCTATTTTGGGTTCTTCATATTTAAGTTCTTTAAGTGATTTAATATATTTCTCTAAATTTTCTTTCGAAAATTGGTCTTTAAATAATAAGTAAGTTAATTCAAAAGTATTTTTTATTTCCACTTTTTCTGCTGATTGTACCATTTTAATTGTCTTTCTTTTTGACTCCTCTTCTTTGTCTGCAATATCTCCGGGATACAGCCTAGCTCTTCCAATGAAACCAAAATTCCACAATCGCTCTATAACACATTTTACTCTATTATCATCATAAGGTGTATGAAAAAAAATTAAGATTATGGCCCACAATCTTGGGTTTAGTTCTGGGAAAAGATTCATTAAAACTTCATCCAATTCCCAATCAGGGGTTGCTTGTATTTGCCAAATTCTTTCTTGAGCCCATTCTGAGAACATTCTCAATGATATTTTTGACATAACATTTTCTTTATCCTCTAAATTTTTTTTAGTAACTTTCCATTCTTTTGGGAAATAGTGCTTCCATATTTTATAGCTTGATCGTGATTTTGCTATATTTTCAAAAAATACTGGGTAAAAAATATTAAATAAAGATTCAGCATAATAATATTTCTCATTGTCTATTATAATTAATTCCTTTTTATAGTTTTCTGCATGCGTTTTAAAATAAGTAAAAAAAGAAAAAATCTTTTTTTCTTTTAAGGAACGCTCTTCTATACTGTTTAAAATAGAATCCATAATTCCTGACATTTCACTATAAATAATAAATTCATTAACCTTGTCTTTATCGTCTAGTCGCTTATGTCCTTTTTGCCATATCTTAAAATGCCATTCTAAAAGTTTGGGGAAAATTTCTTTTATTACAGCCAAAAAATATATCGATCGATTATTTATGAATTTGTTGAAATCATTTAGAAGTTTTAATATAGTTTTAAGAGATTTTTTATTTGACTTTAATAATTTATCGATTTTAGAAGAAAATATCATAAAAAATTCTTTTTCATTTTGATAATTTATATTTTCAACTTTCCATATAGAGCTCCAAACAATTTCTATATCATTATACATCTTCAACTTTCGCAAGTAAGAAAACCTAAATTCAAATACATTTCCCTTAACCCAACGAGAAACTTTAAATATAATGTCTGTAAATAATAATATCCCAATAAAAGTAAAATGGATAGAAATCAGTTTATCTAATCCTATTAGAATTTCCCAAAAAAGCACTGGAAGAAATATAAAAAAAACGGATAAAATAAGTAATTTAATATTAAAAACATTGTCTAAAATAACATGGAGATCTAAATATGCATATTCCTTCTTATCTTCCTTTCTTTTTTGATATATATCCGCTAAAACAGCTATTGCCAAAGGAATTAAAATAGTTAATAAAGCTAATCCTATTCCTTGAATTATATTTGGAAAATTATTTATTCCAGAAAGAGGTTTGCTAAGATGAATTATTAAAAAATTATATATATTGTCTATTATCATGCTTCCCTCTCTTCACTAAATTCTTATTTTTTTTATGTGATAAAACAACTTCCTGTCACATTAAATATAAAAATTTGAAGTAAATTTTCTTTTAAGTTATTCATTGTTTTTAAAATCTTGATATGTCTTTAAAAATATTTCTATTGTTTCCTTTTCTTTACTGGATAAAGCAGAATCACTTTTAAATTTATTTGCCAATTTATTTAAATCTGCAATACTATAAATTCGGTTAATTTCTTTTAAACTAAAAACCGTGTCATCTGAAAATGTAATACCCTTTTGAGACATAAGAAATTTAACAAACTTTTTGGAATCATCCCCAATAAGTGATAAAACATAATTATTTATAACTTTATTATTGTCTCCTTTAAAGGTCTCCCAATTTGTTACCCATTGATATAATACAAAAATCCATCCTCCATCTTTTTCTGGAATTTCTTCAAATATATCTCTTTTTTCATCAACAAAATATTTTTTCAATCGGTTAGCAACTTCGTTTTGCAATTTGTCGAGGTTTGCTGATTCGTAAATATTATAAAATGACCCACGTCCCCTTTTTTGACAAAAGTGAACAATAAGGACAGCAAATGGAAGATAGGGGGTATTCATGACAACTTCTTCTAAAACAGATTTTATTTTATCTTTTTCTATTTTATCGTTAACAAGCAATAGCAAAAGACTTATTGAATTGTGATATTCAGAACCTTCAATACTTCCTACACCTTTTCTAGAAAATTTACCTGCGTTTTCATAAATAACTTTTATTATTTCATAGATCGCTTCTTTTGGTATTTTGTCTATAAATACCTTAAGTTTATTGAAAAATATTGACAGCACTGATTTTTTTTGAAGTTCAAATATTGTTTTAGAAATATGATCTTCTTTTTCTGTATCTTTTATTGAATGCCATGATTCTAAAGTTGTTTCGATAAATTCATCAGATATATCCAATGATGGTACTTTTAACATAAAATATTTTTTGAAAGATTCTGGATGGGTAATTCGTTTTTCTGCTCTATAACTTGCTGCAACACCACTGTGTTCTATTCCACCTCCGCTTAGAGCATTTTTCACTTCAACGAAAAATATATCCTTTAATAATTCTTTTAAAACTTCTTCTTCTTTTTCATTCTTGATAAGATTTTCAATATGCTCTTTAATCAATTTATATTTTTCATCTTTTTCTAAAGTAAAAATAAAGGGAGATAAAAAATAATCCTTAACACTCCAATTTAATGGTATATAGAACCAAGGATTTTTCCAAATATCATGATATGCCTTCGGATAAAATACTCTTATTATTTCCAAAATTAAAAAATCATGTAAATCTACTTCATTCTTAATTGGCGGAAGCGTTGAACGTAAACCATTTAGATATCTTTTTGCATGACGTAAAGTTTTAAAAACTTTCTTAACTTGTGTCTGATAAATAAGTTGAAAATCTTTCTCAAATTTCTCTCTTCTTTCTTTAGAAATAACTAATTCATCAAAAAGTTTATCTATGTGATTGTCTAAAAATTGATCAATATCTTGTTGCTCAATTGCCGGTAATGGGATAGGTTTCTGTATGATTTTTTCCAAAAATTCCGGATCTATTTTTAAATTATCTTTAAGATATTCTTGTACTATAGTTGGGTCAAGACATAATAGAAAAATTGTATTTTGAAAATTCGCATTAAGACGGGCTAATTTAAAAACAAGTAAAATTTCTTTAGGTTGAAGCCTATCAATATCATCTATAAAAATAATAATTTTCCTTTTAGTCTGTGCTATATATGATTCGATTCTTTGTCTAATTTCCTCTATAGACTCTTTAGTATCCGAAAAATTAATTGTAATTCCTGTTTGAGATAATCCCATAGAAATGAGATTTTGATACTTTATAAACGTTTTTTTAAAACCAGGAAGAATAAACTTTTGACTGAGAGATTGTTCTATTTTGTTATAAAAGACAGCTAAAATAGCTTCTTCGTCTTTGAAATTCCAAGGATCAAAATTTACAGTTAGAAAATCAACACTCTCTATAAATTTGTTCTTTAACAAATTAATAACTGAAGTTTTACCCTCCCCCCAACTCCCATAAAGGCCAAAAATAAAAGAATCACTGAAAGGTATATTTTCAATCTCCTTCTGTAATTCTTCAATGAATTTTTTTCTGTCTAATAAATCTTGTTCGAGGAATTCAATAGCCTCTTCAGAAAGAGATAATTTGTCTTTGTTTGAAATATTTTTTCTTTCTTTTTTGGGATTCCAATTAAAACTCGATAAGAACCAAGTAATTATTAGTATAAAATTAACATATAAAAAAACTATAAATTTATGTGAAATATTCAAAACTGACATATACTCGTTCTGGAAGCAGATAATTAATAAAATAGAAATAAGGAAAAACAAAAATAAATTAAGGAGAAATAAAGAGGGCGATTCTTCTAATTTGTAAGTATTTTTACATCTATATAATAATTTTTTCAATCTTTCTATTGTAAGTATAAGCAAAAGCAATATTATGGCTGAAATAGCTATTAATGTATCCGTTGAAGGATTAATTAAAAAGTTTTTTATTATATCTAATTGAGTTAATAAAGGAAAAATCAGAAATGCAAAAAATATTGATGATAGAAAAACACAAATAATTTGCTGAATATTTTTAATAATATAATTTAATATTTTTTGCATTATAAGCTATTTATCAGCCTCCTCTAACTTTATGATTTTCTTGCTCTTTTAAATATTAATTCGGCCATGAAAAAAGAAAATAAACTAACTTTCTTTATATTCCTTTTTAAATTTTTTGAATAATTTTTTTATTTTAGTAAAATTCTTTTCTTGTTCAAGAAGATTAATATCAAAGGATAGACAATGTTTAATATCTTCTTTAGAGAAATAATTCTTGCGGATTAATATTTCCCTAATTTGGTCTTTATCATCTAAGCATTCCCGAGCATCACTATCCCAATTATTTTTTAGAAACTGTTTAAATATATCTTCTATAATACATTCTGTTTGTTCTTGTATCTTGAATATACATTGTAAAACTTCGTTTATTTTTTCATCAAGTGAGCCTTGGCTATTAAAAAATATGTTTCCATTTGAATGTGCTATATCATTACGATCTTTTACCAGTCTGGTAAATTCACCAATTTTATCGTTCTCACAACCGACTAATTTAAAAAATCTGAAAATGTTACTTTCATTTATTTCGCTAAAAATAAAGGGAGAGGATGCATTAATCATATTTTTTTCACAATCTTTATTATATCCAATTAATGCTTTAGCAAAATCTTTTTCTCGATTAATTTTTATCTTCCATATTGAAAAATATACAAAACACATGAAAAGCATATGGTAACCGATAAACGCAAACTGATATTTTTCTTTTTCATAATTTGCATAAAATGCATCCCATAAAAAATTAATATATTCCCCCTCTTGAGTAGTTTTATATGAATAAGGTAAATAATTTAATATTTTAAAGGAATCTTCGTTCATTATTCACCCCATACTTCTGCGATTTTTTCTTTAATATTATTTTCAAAAATCCTTATTAATTCTTTGTTGGCATTAATAGCTTTTTGCTCACTTTCAATTCTAGCAACAATTTTTTCTTGTATTTCAAAGGGAGGAAGAGGGATTTTTATTTTTGCAATTTCACCAATTTTCAGGGACGGATATGCCTGATCAGCCGTCAATTGTTTCGCATCAACATTAAGCAAAAAATAATAAACAAACTTTGACAATGCTTTTCCTCTTCTCGGATAAATCGTTGCTAAATGGCTCGAAACATACCCATCAAACCCCATAATTACCCGATGATTTAAAAACGTAGAAACTCCGCTTTTAGGGAATAATATTGTCCCTTTAGAATATAATTTTAAGGATTTTATCCCTTCTTCATTAAGCCAATCATTAACTTGTTTTAAATCATCCGAGTGATGAACCGCCCCCACATCAGATGTTCTAAAAAAAGGATATTTGCCGTTAACAAACAACTTCGGATCTTGTGGAGCTGAATTCCCTGTTCCTATTTCACAAACTTCTCTAAGCTCTGCAAAATTCCAATTTGGATCTATTTTGAAGGTTGGTTTATAATTTTCTACAACCTGCCTTGCGCCATCGATTATTTTTTGATAGTTATCCAATTCAGCAACAATTTGCTCTTGTATCTCAAGAGGAGGAAGAGGGATTTTTATTTTTGCCATAACATTATTCATTAATTTTGGATTACCTAATTGAATAACATATTTATATGCTACATGATCTAAAACGGAAGCCAGATATTTCATATTAATTTTTCTGCTCTTCGCTTTTAATGTACCACACACATTGGTACAATTAAATTTTCCTTCACGATAAAAAACAGTCCCAGCATTTGCTCCATCAGTAGTCCATGTTACATATTCTCCATCAAAATCATAAGTATTAATATATCCAAATATGCCTTTATTTTGTGTCTGCGAAGAATAGACTGGGTACTTTCCTAAGTGTTCTTCAATATATTTATTGCTAATAACTCTCCCTCGTCCTAATTCACAAATGTTTTTTATTTCTACAAAATCCCACTTTCCACTATGAATAACTGCTTGTTTGTATCTGTCACCAATTAAGCTATAATCACCGTTCTCGGCAATCTTTTCTTTTTTCACGACATGGGCAAACTTTGCTTCATTTAAATTAAATTCTATTTCTTTATTTTCAATAATTCTCTGTTTATATTTATTAATAATTTCCAATGCTAGAGGTAAGTCATTTTCTTTGATTTCTTTTCGTTGGGCACCTAAACCGAATCCATCATTATTTACTTTTACAAATAAGATTTTATCGGTTTTTTTAGCTAAATTTTTATTTAAAAATAATATGGATGTTTTCACGCCAGCATAAGGATTAAAGACCCCGGCAGGCAAAGAAACCACTACATAAAGTGAATTTTCGATCAAGATTTTTCGAAGTTTTTTATAAGCAATTCCAGATTGAAAAATAATACCTTCCGGCACAATCACACCTGCCCGACCATTGGGATTCAAATGTTCTTCGATGTAATCAACAAAAAGGACTTCAGAGCGGTTTGCCTGTATACTAAATCTCTTATGGGGTTTAATTCCACCCTTTGGGGACATAAAAGGAGGATTAGCCAGAATGATATCATAAAACTCATTCCATTTTTCTTCTGAAGCTAAAGTATCGTATTCATAAATTTTTGGATTTTGGAATCCATGCAGGTACATATTAACTAAAGATAATCTCTGCATATCGGGAGAAATATCGTAGCCAGAAAGATTTTCTATCAATCTCGCCCTTTCGTCAGGCGTTAAATTAATTCTACCGTCTTTTTTATTTTTGTTCTGGATATGATTAAATGAAGAGATTAAAAATCCGGCCGTTCCACAGGCAGGATCTAAGATGGTTTCGTTTTTGGATGGATCAACTACTTTCACCATAAAATCAATAATATGTCTTGGTGTCCTGAACTGACCTGCATCACCCTGGGAACTCATAATAGAAAGCAGATATTCAAAAGCGTCTCCTAATTTTTCGCTGTAATCGTATTCGAATTCTCCGATAACTTTAAGAAACATTTTTAAGGTTTCAGGGTCACGGTAGGGTAAATAAGCATTTTTAAAAATATTCCTAAATAACTGAGGGATATTGGGGTTATGATCCATTTTCTGGATAGCTTCTCCGTATAAACCGACAAGTTCATATCCACTCACATGAGGATCAAAGATTTTGCTCCAGGAATATTTTTCGTATTCCCCAGTAAAGAATTTTGATTTGCCTCCTAATTCTTCCGATTGCTTGTCCATATCATCCATAAATTTGTAAATCAAGGCAATGGTAATCTGCTCCACCTGTGACTTGGGGTCGGGTAATTTTCCGACGAGAATATCTCTTGCGGTATCTATTCTTCTTTTAGTAAGAGTATCCAACATATTTTAATCTCCTTTAGGCGGCAAAAATATTTAGAAGAACATAATCTCTGATATATTCAACAACCGGGCCTTTCCATCCATCTAATTCTTTTAAATCTTTTATATTAAATCTGGGGTTAGTAGCAAGGCTGGCATATTCTTTAGAATCAATAATTTTTCTTAATTCTGTGTCTAAAATGTAGGCTTTTATAAATTCTCTAATAATATAGATGAATTTATTTTCTGGATGGTATATAGAAATAAATTTATCTACTTCTTCTTCCAGAAGTTCATCTTTGGTTTTAAATTTCTTTATCTTACCAAATATTTTCTCCAAAATTTCCCGCAAGCTCAACCGACGATCAAGTTTTAAAGATTTCCTCAATTTATCAAGATCGAAGTAATCTTCCGGTTGGTTAAAAATAGCTTTCTTTATATGTTCCTCAGCTTCATCAAATCTACCATTATCTATTTTTTCCCTTATATATTCATTTGCTTTCACTGTCTCCTCAAATCTCTCAAAAAGCTTTCTATCAATTTTCATTCCTTCAAGGCCGATTGTAGTTTCTGCAATACCCTTAAGAGGATCAGGTATAAAACTTTCATAATCTTTTGGCACAGGAGGCGGAAAATCTCCTCCTCTATTCGTACCAGTTTCTGGTGGTAGCTCAATCACTTCATCATAATTGAATTTCTCTTCAAAATATTCGCAGATAGCAAAAAAATCAAAAAGCTTGAAATTTTTCTTCTGAGCAGTAGTTTTTTCTATACCGCTTAATTCATTTTTTTCTTTATGCACAAACTCATAATTACGCGTTCCTCTGCCTTTCATTTGAACAAAGTAGGATGGTGAAAATATGGGTCTCATCAAGCATAAATTTAAAATATCCTCACAATCATATCCGGTGGTCATCATTCCTACAGTAACACATACTCTCGTTTTACTGGATTTGTACCCTTCTTTAAAAGAGGTATGTCCGTTAAGATTATTGTTCGCGAAATTGATGGTCATTTGCTGGGCATCAGCAACATTGGAAGTAATTTGGACCGCAAAATCGGAGTTATATTTGCCGGGATAAAATCTATGGGCAAATTCATTTAAGATTTGTGTTACTTTAGAGGCATGTTTCTGACTAACACAAAAGACAATGCTTTTCCCAATTTCACCGGTTAAAGGATCTTTTAAGGCATTTTCAAAGAAAGTCTTACATAAGGTTATATTCGTTTTTTCTGAGTAAAATTTTCTTTCAAAATCCCTTTGAAAGTATGTCTTTTTTTCTTCTTCGCCTTCTTCATTCTCTATAATTACAGAATAGCCCATATCTGATAGAAGTTCTGTGGTGATCTCTGTTCTAGCATCTATCACAATGGGGTTGACCAGAAAACCATCCCTTACCCCTTCTAAAAGGGTATATCGAAAGGTGGGATTACCCGATTCACAGCCAAAAGTGATATAGGTATCCAGTAATTGACGTCTTTCTAATTTACGTGGGTCTTTTTCTGCTAATTCTTTTTCATCAATTTTTTTTAAATAATCTTTTGGTGTTGCGGTGAGCCCCAACTTATAACCGGTAAAATATTCAAATACTGCACGACTATTGCCATTTATGGATCTATGTGCCTCATCAGATATAACCAGATCAAAGTCTGTGGGGGAGAATAAATCTTTGTATTTATTATTAAAAAGGAGAGATTGAACTGTTGAAACTACGATTTCTGCTTTTGTCCAGTCATCTCTGTTCTCTTTATAAACCACACTCTTATAATCGTTCTTTAAATATATCACAAAATTTTTTTGTGCTTGATCTTCTAATTCTAATCTATCTACAAGAAAAAGAACTCTTTTGGCGTTACCCGTTCTTATAAAAAGTTTAATGATTCCTGCTGCAACCAAGGTTTTTCCGGTACCGGTTGCCATTTCAAATAAAAATCTGCTTTTACCTTCTTTAACTGATTCCTGTACTGCTTTGATGGCTCTAATTTGATAATCCCGTAAAAATTTAAGTTTATTTTCTTGAATAAAAGAACTACGAGTTTGTGGTTGTATCCAGCTAGGATCGCTTTGATAATCAGGTTTTTGAGATATAACAATATAGTCCGATTCAATAGGTTCATTAATTAAATTATGGGGATTTGGTTTGAAAGATTTTTTATATTTTATAGAACTGCTTGTAGGGAAGGTGGTAATAAGGTGCGGATTACCAAATTCAATATCCCAAAAATAATGGAGATTTCCGTTTGATAGGATTACAAAGCGAACATTGAGAGATCTGGCATATTTACGGGCTTGTTCTTTGGCATCTAAGGGGTTTTTGCCTTCCTTTTTTGCTTCTAAAACGACCATGGGGAATCTTTGTTCATCTAATAGTAAAAAATCAACATAACCGTTTTTAGTCTTTTCAAAATCTTCTCCAAGATCATTTAATTTTTGTTCAGTAATTTTTAGGTTAGTTTCAAGGTATATATTTGCTTTCCCTTCAGGGGTATCGAAAAATCTCCATCCTGCTTCTTCAAGAAGTTTATTTATTCGTATACGCGCTTTGGCTTCTTTTGGCATATTAATTAATCCCTTTTAACCATTTTTAAAGTGGAAGATCTGGTTGTTTATGCTATCCTTTTTATACTACGACAAAAGCCTTATGAAATCCTTCTTTTTAAAAAATTTTTAAAGTACGAGAGGCAAGAGTTTACAAATTCGCCAATCTGCCAATCCTCCAATCTACCAATCTACAATTGAGAAATACAGGGATAGATTCCTACTGCGGTTTATCCTCACGAAAGTGAGTGCAGGAGTGGAAGAGGGGTCGTGGGTTGGTGAATTATATAAAATCTTATTTGATTTATTTTTCTTATTTTTAAAATTTGGCGGAGGGGGTGGGATTTGAACCCACGGATACTTGCGTATCGCCGGTTTTCAAGACCGGTGCATTCGGC